>VFSW01016179.1_pt1 | contig 10196 bp, 14 predicted proteins | sample 5358111 | NCBI WGS metagenome assembly VFSW01 (sample SAMN11554181, study PRJNA540505) | mine drainage metagenome | isolation source: sediment from site ElyBrook_90M | place: USA: Ely Copper Mine, Vershire, VT | collected 2017
GTCTCTTTTCCCGCGCGGCATGTACGTCGCGATGCATTTTGCGGCGGCCGCGCAAGTTCTCCTTCGGTTTAGGGTTCAGGGTTCAGGGGCCAGGGATCAGTTGCACCGCGGCACTGTCTGCGGCGTCAACTCATCCAGGAACTCTGAAGTCCTGCACTGCATTCAGAACCAGGCGCCAGAAAAGTTCAAAACACTTGCAGAGGCCGGAAAAACTGACCCCCGATCCCTGACTCCTGATCCCTGTTACTTGCTGTACAGTTCGACGATCAGCTGTTCGTTGATCGGCAGGTTGACATCAACACGCTTGGGCAAACGAAGCACGCGGCCGGTGAGGGTGTCGAAGTTAGCTTCGAGCCATGCCGGAACCGGGTTCTGCGCGGCGTACTGCGCGCCCTGCTCAACAATCAAAAGCTTCTTGGCGTTGTCGCGGATGGCGATCTCGTCGCCCGCGTTCACTTGGTAGGAAGGAATGTTCACCTTCTTGCCGTTTACCGTCACGTGGCCGTGGCGAACCACCTGACGCGCCTGGCGCCGCGAGATTGCGAAGCCCAGCCGGAAGGCAACGTTGTCCAGACGCCGCTCCAGTTGCTGGATACGCAGCTCGCCGGTGACGCCCGTGGCGCGATAGGGCTTCTCGTAGTACTCGCGGAACTGGCCTTCCAGCGTAAAGTACATGCGCTTGGCCTTCTGCTTCTCGTGCAGTTGTAGGCCATAGCCCACAATCTTGGCCTTGCGATCCTTGCCGTGCTGTCCGGGAGGAAAGTTGCGCTTTTCGATGGGGCAGCGGTCAGAGAGACATTTGGTTCCCTTCAAAAAGAGCTTGGTGCCTTCGCGACGGCAAAGGCGGCAGACTGGTCCTGTATAACGTGCCATTTCTTGTTCTTCTCCTGACTTCGGATGACGGCCGGTTTACGCATCTCGCGAGAGCATGCTTCGTCCCGGCCCATGTTAGTTGACAGGTAACAGATGACAGATAACAGTTTTTGTGGCCAATCAAGCACCAACAACTGTCATCTGTAATCTGCCTCTTAGACTCTCCGCCGCTTCGGCGGCCGGCAGCCGTTATGCGGCACCGGCGTCACGTCGCGGATGGAGCGGACTTCGATTCCAGCCGCCGCCAGTGCACGGATGGCCGACTCGCGGCCCGAACCCGGACCGGAGACCCGCACATCCACCGCGCGCAGACCGTGATCGCGGGCCATGCTGGCGGCGTTTTGCGCTGCCTGCTGTGCCGCGAACGGCGTGCCCTTGCGCGAACCGCGGAATCCCAGCGAACCCGAACTCTTCCAGCTCAGCGTGTTGCCCACAGGGTCGGTGATGGTGACGATGGTGTTGTTGAACGTGGCCTGTACGTGCGCAATGCCAAACGGCACGTTCTTGCGCTCGCGCTTCTTGAACTTCTTGTTCTTGCCGGCCTTGCCGGCTGCCGGCTTTCCCGCTCCGGCTTTCTGCTCTGGTTTCGCCATTTAGGTTTTACCCGTCGCTTTCTTCTTGCCGGCAACTGTGCCCTTGCGCGGGCCCTTGCGAGTGCGGGCGTTGGTGTGGGTACGCTGTCCGCGGACAGGCAACGAACGCCGGTGACGCGTGCCGCGATAGCTCTGAATATCGATCAGACGCTTGATGTGCATCGAGACGTCCTTGCGCAGGTCGCCCTCGACGTTTCCTTCGTCCTCGATCACCTGGCGGATGCGGTTGACCTCGTCTTCGCCCAGATCCTGGACCTTCTTGAAGGGATCGACGTTCGCCTTCTCCAGAATCTTGAGCGCACGCGGATCTCCGATGCCGAAGATGTATGTGAGCGCGATCCGTGCCTGCTTGTTGCGGGGCAGATCGACGCCAGCAATACGTGCCATGTATGTTTCCTTTGCTGCTGCGGTTGGGTGCCCCCGGCCTCAAGCCGGTTCGCACGGTGTTTGCTTCTCGCTTCCAGAGGTTCATCGCAAGCCTTGACTCAAGCTAACTAGCCTCTTACCAAAGATCAGTTTTCAGTCGTCAGAGATCGGTTGGATCCAGTTCGGTCGGGCGTTTTGAACTGATCTCCGATCTCTGTTCCCTGATCTCTTCGTGGAAGCTTCCACGTGTACCAGGCTCTGGTTAGCCCTGGCGCTGCTTGTGCTTTGCGTTTTCGCAGATCACCCTCACCACACCGCGGCGAGTAATGACCTTGCACTTCACGCAAATCTTCTTTACCGATGCACGGACCTTCATTGTCTGTTGCCTTTCCTTAAAAATCCTGGCGTCCAACTGCTGGCTTCAAGCTCTTAGCCAATCGTTCAACTTCCAACTTCATCGGCCGCCCTGGCGGCTGGAAGCTGGTTGCCTGAGGCTTGAACCTATTTGTACCGATAAACAATTCGTCCGCGGTTCAGGTCGTAGGGGCTCAGCTCCACTGCCACGCGGTCCCCCGGAAGGATCTTGATGAAGTTCTTGCGCATCCTTCCCGAAACATGGGTCAAAGCCTCGTGATTGTTCTCGAGCTTGACCTTGAACATGGCGTTCGGCAGGGTCTCGGTGACCACCGCCATCACCTCAATCGCGTCTTCCTTCGACAAACTGCATCCAATTCCGCCGGAGCGCCTTGCGCCTCCGGCATGGTTGACCGAGTGTGCTACTCGGTTAAGACTCTGGCTCCGGTAGCGGTTACCGCCACCGTGTGCTCAAAATGAGCGCTCATGCTTCCATCTTTGGCAACCGCCGTCCAGCCGTCGCCCAGCACTTCAACATCCGGCCCGCCGGCGTTCACCATCGGCTCGATGGCGATCACCATTCCCACTTTCAACTTCATGCCGCGGCCGCGCAAGCCGAAGTTCGGCACCTGCGGGTCTTCGTGCATGTGGACCCCGATGCCATGGCCCACAAAATCGCGTACCACCGAGAACCCCTCGGCTTCCACCACATCCTGCACCGCCGCGCCCACATCGCCCAGCGTCGCGCCCGGCTTCACCGCCGCAATACCCGCGTGCAGCGACTTCTCGGTCACTTCCAGCAGCCGCGCCGCACCGGCGTCGATCAAACCCACCGGTACCGTGATGGCCGCATCCCCGTAGTAGCCGTCCACAATTGCCCCGAAGTCCACCGAAACAATGTCCCCTTCCTTGAGGACCCGCTTGGCCGACGGGATGCCGTGCACCACCTCGCTGTTGACCGACGTGCACAGCACGCAGGGGAAGCCGTGATACCCCTTGAAGGCAGCCTTCACCCCCAACTCGTCGAGCCGGCCCTGCGCCGCCTTTTCGAGATCCAGAGTGGTAGCCCCCGGCTTCACCTTGCCGCGCACCAGCTCCAGCACCTCGCGAACCACCTGGCCCGCGCGGCGCATCTTCTCGATCTCCTGCGACGACTTCAGTACAACAGCCACTAAACCAACCTTCAACGATCAGTTGTCAGTGCTCAGCCTTCCGTCGCCGCCACCGGCGCAACTGACCACTGAACCCTGCTCACTCGCTTCTCTCACGCACAATCCCGCCGTCCGGCTACGCTACTTGCGTAACCGTTCAACGGCGGCGACGATGCCGGCCGCAATTTCCTTGATCGGCCGGTCCCCATCCACTTCCGCGAAACGTCCCAGGTCCCGATAGTGATCGACAACCGGCGCAGTCAGTCCCGCGTAAGCGCGCATGCGCTCCTTGAAGACTTGCTCCGTGTCGTCGGCTCGCTGGACCAGCGCCGCGCCCTCTACATCGCAGAATCCATCCCGCTTGGGCGGATTCATGTAGATGTTATAGATGGCCGCGCAGACAGGACAGTTCCTGCGCCCCGTAATCCGGCGCAGTAATTGATTATAGTCCACTTGAATGCTGACGGCAATCACCGGCAGCGAGTTGGTCTCCAAAGCCAGCCGGCCGTCCAGCCAGTGGGCCTGGCCCAGGGTGCGCGGAAACCCGTCCAGGATGTATCCATCGGCGGCGTCAGGCTCCTTCAGCCGGGCCGCCACCATCTCGTTCACCAGTGAATCGGGCACCAGTTCCCCGCGCCCCATCAGTTCCTTGGCTACCCGGCCCAGCGAAGTGCCCCGGGCCACATTGGCGCGCAGCAGATCTCCGGTGGAGATCTGCGGAATGCCCCACAACTTCACCAACTCCTTGGCCTGGGTTCCCTTGCCCACGCCCGGAGCCCCCAGCAAAAGAATCGGGCCGGGAAGGGTTTTTGAACCCGTTTCCCGGCCCTTTTCGACTGCGATCATAGAAGAAGACATTACCAGGTTTTCCTTCCGCGTATGCGACCGGAACGAGGGGAAAAGCCATCATAATGACGCATGATCAGCTGCGATTCGATCTGGTTGACGGTGTCCATGGCCACACCCACCACAATCAACAGAGAAGTGCCGCCAAAGTAGAAGTTCACATTCAGTCCGTGTGTGGTCCAGGTCGGCAGAGTCTCGAAAATCCTGCCGATGAGCCATACCTTGTCGAAACGGATGCCGGAAATCAGGAATGTAGGCACCAGGGAAATGACGATCAGGTAACACGCCCCGACCAGCGTAATGCGGGTAAGGATGTCGTTGATGAAGTCCGACGTGCGCTTGCCGGGACGGATGCCGGGGATGAACGAGCCCGACTTGCGGAAGTTGTCGGCGATGTCGTCCGGCTTCATCACGATGGAGATGTAGAAGTAGGCAAAGAAGATGATGCCCAGAATGTAAAGCAGCTCATACCAAGGGTATCCGGGCTGCAGGGCCTGCACAATGGGCTGCAGGAAGCGGTTCTGCTGCACCCACTCCACCTGGCTGAACAGCATGGGCGCCGAAAGGATGGAGCTGGCGAAGATGACCGGCATGACGCCGCCCGAGTTGACCTTCAGAGGCAGGTGGCTGGATTGGCCGCCCATCATGCGCCGGCCCACAATGCGCCGCGCACTTTGGATGGGGATGCGGCGCTCCGAGCGCTCGACAAACACGATGAACGCGACAACCGCGATCATGCCCACCAGCAGCAGCGCCACCGCGATAATTGTGAAGGAGCCCCAGGCGCTCGTCTGCACCTTCTGATAGAGCTCCGCAACGCCACGCGGGAGGCCGGCGACGATGCCCGCGAAGATCAGCAGGCTCATGCCGTTGCCGATGCCGCGATCCGTAATCTGTTCGCCCAGCCACATGATGAAGGCCGTGCCGGTGGTCAGGGTAAGAACCGTCATCAGGCTGAAGCCGATGCCGGGATGCAGCACCAGTCCCTGCTTGGTGAGAATGGCCGCGATGCCGATCGACTGCAGCGCGCCGAGAATCACCGTCATGTAACGGGTCCACTGGGTAATCTTCCGCCGCCCCAGCTCGCCTTCCTTCTGAATGCGCGCCAGTGGCTCATAGACCACCGTGAGAAGTTGGAAGATGATCGAGGCCGTGATATACGGCATGATGCCCAGGGCGAAAACCGTCATCCGGCGCAGGTTTCCTCCGCCGAACAAGTCCATCAGGCCCAACGCCGATCCGGTCTGCTGGCTGAACAGCAGCTCCAGTTGGTGGGCGTTCACGCCAGGCGTGGGGATGTGCGAGCCCAGCCGGTAAACGGCCAGAATGCCAAGGGTGAACAATACGCGCTTGCGCAGGTCGGGAATCCGGAAGATATTGAGGAATTTCTCAAGCATGTCTGGTTATCCGCTTCAGGCGTTTGCCGCCATTCGAATCTTGATTTGACCTACTTCATCTTAGAGCATTCCGGATTCAGACCGATATTAAAGAACCCGGAAAGGGGAAGATATGCGGAGCATCACACGTGTCGAGCTGGGCAAGCCCCGAAAAACGGATGCCCCAGATCTCGATTCTGAGACCTGGGGAATCACTTTCGTTTGCCTTAGGCAGCAGCCGGAGCCGCGCCCGCGACCACAGCCTTGCCGCCGGCCTTTTCGATCTTCTCGACGGCCGACTTGGAAAACTTGTGGGCGTGAATGGTAATCGCCGATGTCAGCTCGCCGGAGCCGAGAATCTTGATCAGCGCCCTCTTGCTGGAGGCGAGGCCGAGCTTCTTGTAGTCGTCCAGCCCGATCTCGGTGACCGCTAGGCCTTCGACGTGCTCTGCGATCCGGTCCAAATTCACCACAGTGTATTCGGTGCGGAAGATGTTGGTGAAGCCGCGCTTGGGCAGGCGCCGGTGAAGCGGCATCTGGCCGCCCTCGAAGCCGCGCATCAGGCTGGAGCCGGTGCGCGATCCCTGGCCCTTGTGGCCGCGGGTTGAGGTCTTGCCCATGCCGGATCCCATACCGCGACCGACACGCTTGCGCCCGGTATTGGCCTTCCGGGGCGCGCGCAAATTCGATAGATTCTTTGCCATTGTCTTCCTCGCTGTAGCGCCGGTGAGGTTGATCCCCGCCGACTCGCGTTGTGTTACAGATATCGGAGAACAGGTTTCAGAGATCAGTCGAAGCGGCCGATATTGGCAGGATGAAGCTGATCTCTGAGAACTAGTTCTCCAGAATCCTGACCAGATGCGGGATGGTCTTCACCATGCCGCGGATGGATTCGTTGTCCACGCGCTCGACGATCTGGTTGAGGCGCGTAAAGCCAAGACCCTTCACCACCGCCTTGTGCTTCATCGGCGTGGAGTTCTTGGAGCGGTAGTACTGAATGCGAATCATCTTCGTCTCCGCCATGACTTAGAGCTCCTCTACGGACTTGCCGCGCGCCGCGGCAACATCGGCCTTGTCGCGCAACTGCACCAGCGCGTCGAACGTCGCCTTGACCACGTTGTGCGGATTAGGCGAACCCAGGCTCTTGGTCAGCACATTCTGCACCCCGGCCGAGGTCATTACCGCGCGCACTGCGCCGCCGGCAATCACGCCCGTGCCCTCGGGCGCCGGCTTCAGCAGCACCTGCCCGGAACCAAAGCGGCCCAGCACCAGGTGCGGAATCGAGGTCTGGGTCAGGTTGACCCGCACCAGGTTCTTCTTGGCCGCTTCGATCCCCTTGCGAATCGCCTGGGGGACTTCCTTGGCCTTGCCTGATCCGTGACCCACCACCCCGGCCGAGGCGTCGCCCACCACCACCAGCGCGGCAAACGACATGTTCTTGCCGCCCTTCACCACCTTGGTCACGCGGTTGATGGCCACCACCTGATCCTTCAGGTTGTACTGGTTGGCATCGAGTTTCTTCTTCAATATCGTCATTGCTCTCTCTTTTTCCGGCGGTCAGCGATCAGTGATGAGTTGTCAGTTTCGCCGTGCAACTAATCAACACTTCAACTGTTCCCAAATCCCCGTTCCCCTTCATCAACTTCTCAGTGTTCCGCCATCAGTCCGAATCAGCACGGAAAAGCTGATCACTGACAACTGGTCACTGCCCTTAAAACTCCAGGCCGGCTTCGCGGGCCGCATCGGCCAGCGCCTTGATCCGCCCGTGATAGAGGTAGCCGCCGCGGTCGAAGACCACCTTCTTGATGCCCTTCTCGACGGCCAGCTCGGCAACAGCCTTGCCAATTTCCTTCGCCGCCGCCACGTTGCCGCCGGTCTTCATCTTGATGGTCGAGGCAGCAACCAGCGTCTCCCCCGTCTGGTCGTCGATCACCTGCGCATAGATGTGGTTCAGCGAGCGGTACACGTTCAGCCGCGGCCGCTGACCGGTGCCGGCCAGCTTGCGCCGGATGCGGTCATGGATGCGCTGCCGGATTGCGTTTCTCTTGGTCTGCGTAATCATCGGTCTCTCTCATTCCTATCGGCGGAACCGCCCTGCGGCCCCGTTCGGTTGATTAGGGGTTAGGGATCAGGGGTTACAGATCGGTTGGGCCGTGCAACTGTACGCGCATTCAACTAGCCCCTAGACCCTCAGTCCCCGCTTTACTTGCTTCCCGTCTTGCCGGCCTTCTTCTTCAGCTTCTCGTCCGAGTAGCGCACGCCCTTGTTCTTGTACGGGTCCGGCTTGCGCAGCGAGCGCATGTCGGCGGTCACCTGGCCCACCTTCTGCCGGTCGATGCCGCTCACCGTCAGGTGCGTCTGCTTGGGATCGATCGCCACTTCAATCCCCGTGGGCAGCGGAAATTCGATTTGATGCGAGTAGCCCAGCGTGAACACCACCGTGCTCTTGCCCTTCAGCTCGGCGCGGTAGCCGATGCCGACGATGTCCAGGTCCTTCTTCCAGCCAGCCGTCACGCCATGCACGGCATTGAAAACCAGCGCGCGCGTCAGCCCGTGCACCGCAGCCTGCTTGTCGCTCTCGCGGTTCACGTGCAGGATGCCGTCCTTCGTCTCAAGAGAAATGCCCTCGGCAATCAGCGCCGAGACCTTGCCCTTGGGCCCTTCCACCAGAACCGTGTTTCCTTCGACCTTGTACTTCACGCCCGCCGGCAGCGGGATCAGCTTTTTTCCAATACGCGACATCGAATCTTGTCCTTCATCTGGCTTGCGAGTCCCGCCAGGGCCTTTGAAGCCCTTGCGTTCCACTGCAGCCGGCAAAACAGTGGTTAGTGATTCGTGGTTAGGGGCTAGTCAAAAACTGTCTGTCGGAAACACCGATCAAAACTAGTCCCTGATCTTTACCCCCTGCCTTTACCACACTTCGCAGAGCAGTTCCCCGCCCACGCCTTCGCGGCGTGCCTGGCGGCCGGTCATCACGCCCTTGGGCGTCGTCATGATGGAGATGCCCAGCCCGCCCTGGACACGCTTGATCTCGTCGCGGCCAATGTAAACGCGGCAGCCGGGACGCGAGATGCGCGCCAGGTCGCGGATGGCTGCTTCCGTGCCGCCGTACTTCAGGTACACGCGCAGCACCAGCTTGCCGTCCTCTTCCTGCGTCTTGTAGTTCGAGATATAGCCCTCCTCCTTGAGGATGCGGGCAATCTCGGCCTTCAGTTTCGAAGCCGGCACATCCAGCTTCTGATGACGCGCCCGGATCGCATTCCGGATCCGCGCCAGAAAATCCGCTACTGGGTCGGTCAGACTCATTCCTTCTCCTTCATTCCCCGTTCGTCCGCCTCGGGCGGAAACCAGCGGGAATGTCTAATACAGTTGTCAGGGGGGCAGGGTCCAGTTCCGAGTCGCTCTGACCCCTGATCCCTGTTCCCCGCTTTTCCTACCAGCTCGACTTCACCACGCCGGGGATCTCTCCCTTGAGCGCCAGCGACCGGAAACACAAGCGGCAGATGCCGAACTTGCGCAAAAACCCGCGCGGACGTCCGCACAGTTGGCACCGGTTGTGCTTGCGGCAGCTGAACTTCGGCTTCCGCGCGTCTTTCACTCTCTTTGCAGTAGTTGCCATAAACCCTCAAATTCCCTTGCGCGGACCTTCGCGCCCCAAAGTTACGCGCCTTGGCGGAACGGCATCCCGAAGTGCTTCAGCAGTGCCTTCGCCTGGTTGTCGTCCTTGGCCGTTGTCACAATCGTGATGTTCATTCCCTTCATCTTCTCCACCTTGGAGTAATCGATTTCAGGAAAGATCAGCTGGTCGCGCAGGCCGAGCGTGTAATTGCCGCGCCCGTCAAAACTCTTCGTCGAAACGCCGCGGAAATCGCGCACCCTGGGCAGCGCCGTCGAGATCAGCCGGTCCAGAAACTCGTAGGCCTTGTCCGAGCGCAGCGTCACCATGGCGCCGATCGACATCCCGGCGCGAACTTTGAACGCCGCAATCGACTTCTTCGCCTTGGTGGTTACCGGCTTCTGCCCCGCGATCTGGGCCAAATCCGCTACCAGCGGGTCCAGCAGTTTGGTGTTCTGCGTGGCCTCGCCCAGACCCATGTTCACCACGATCTTGTCCAGCCGCGGCACGGCCATCGGATTCTCAAGACCAAGCTCCTTCTGTAGAGCCTGCTTGATCTCCTTGTGGTACTTCTCTCTCAGTCGTGCTGCCATAATGCTTTGCTCTCTTTCTTCCGGCGCCCGGAGTGGATCGCCGTGGCGAGCCGTTTACCGTTGCGGAAGGACTTGCCGTTCAGGCTCAAGCTCTCAAGAGCTCCTGCCGGATCGGCGTGGGTTACTTCTTGGCGGGCAGCGTCTGCCCACACTTCTTGCAGATGCGAACCTTGGTCGTCCCCTCGGCCTTGTAGCCCACCCGCACCGGCCCGCAGTTGGGACAGACAAGCATCACGTTCGAGACGTTGATGGGCGATTCCTGCTCCGCGATGCCGCCCTTGGTTCGCTGGCCCTGCTTGCTGGAAACTGTTTTATTGACTACCCGCACGTGCTCCACAAGCACCGTGCCCTTGGCGGGAAACACGCGCAGCACACGGCCCGTCTTGCCACGGTCCGACCCGGTGAGGACCTTGACCGTATCGTTGCGA
>VFSW01016180.1_pt1 | contig 10196 bp, 9 predicted proteins | sample 5358111 | NCBI WGS metagenome assembly VFSW01 (sample SAMN11554181, study PRJNA540505) | mine drainage metagenome | isolation source: sediment from site ElyBrook_90M | place: USA: Ely Copper Mine, Vershire, VT | collected 2017
CGCAGCAGACCGCCCCCCGTGGACGTTACCTCGCTCGATGGCCGCGCCTACGCCAAGTTTATCGCGGCCGGCACCTACTTCTTAAGGAAGTATCGCCAGGTGCTCAACGACCTGAACGTCTTTCCGGTCCCCGACGGGGACACCGGGACCAATATGTACCTGACGGTACGATCGGCCATGCTGGAAGCCGGGAAGGTCCGGGGGGCGCCGCTTTCCGAGGTTGCTGCAGCCGCGGCCGCCGGCAGCCTGATGGGGGCGCGTGGGAACTCCGGCGTCATCATCTCGCAGATGCTGCGGGGCTTTGCCCACCACGTGCGCCACCGCTCCTCGATCGACACCTTCGTACTTGCGACCGCGATGCGCGAGGCTGTGGCTGCAGCAAGGCAAGCGCTTCTGCGCCCAGTGGAAGGCACGATCATTTCCGTCGCTGAGGCGGCGGCCGAATCGGCATATCATCTGGCCTTGCACGAAGGCGAGTTCTACCGGCTGACGACCGGCGTCTTACGCTCGGCCAATGAGGCGCTCGACCGCACACCGGAGCAGCTCCCGGTCCTCAAGGAGGCGGGCGTGGTCGATTCGGGCGGCGCAGGCTTCGTGTACTTTCTCGAGGGCATCCTGCGCTTTCTTCCGGACGCGCAGGTCCGCGCAACGGCGTTTCCCCGTCGCCCGGTACGCGCGAACGTCTTCACGCAAGCCCAGCAGGTCGGCGAAAACAAGTACTGCACCGAATTCATCGTCGAGGATGCGAGTTGCACCCTTGCCGTTCTGCGCGACGAGCTCGCGCCGCGCGGCGAGTCGCTGCTGGTGATCGGGGCACCGCCGACGCTCAAAGTGCACATTCATACGGACGATCCCGATCGCGTTCAGGAGATCGCCGGCCGCCACGGCCGGCTGACGCGCGTAAAAGTCGACAACATGGAGCAGCAGCATAACGTGTTGGTGGTCGATAAGCCTGAGGGGCACTCGATCATTGCGGTCGTGCCGGGCCCCGGCTTCGAGCGCATCGCCCGCGAATTGGGCGCGGAAGTGACCGTTTCGGGCGAAAAAAATCCGAGCGTGCGCGACCTTTTGCTCGCCGTCAACAAGACGCTGCGCGACGACGTCTATCTGTTCGTCAACGATAAGAACGTGGCGCTTGCGGCAAGCGAGGTGGCGAAACTCACCGATAAACGCGTTCGCGTCATTCCGACGACCGATATCGTGGCCGGCATTGCCGGGCTTTTTGCGCTCCGCGCTACGGGAGAGGCCATCCCCGATGCGCAGCTCGTGGAGGTTACGGAGCGCGTGAAGCGCGCGCAGGTGTTTTTTGCCGGGAAGGACGCGACCGTTGGGGGCGTGACCGTGGCAAAGGGAAAGCCCGCGGCGAGCCGCGATGGGGCCCTATTTGGGGGCGAGTCGCTGTTTGAGGTCACCTCGGCGATCCTGCGGAGTATGGGTGCCGAACGCGGCGGCCTGATAACTCTTTACTATGGCGGCGTTCAGAAGGAAAAGGACGCGCAACGGCTGGGCGAAGAGGTAACGACATCGTTCCCGGACGCCGAGGTCGAATATTACTACGGCGGGATGAAGAACGCGGAGTATTGGATTTCACTCGATGAGTAACGCTCGCATAGCGATCGACGCAATGGGCGGCGATCACGCGCCCGAAGAGATCGTGGCCGGCGCCCTGCTCGCCGCCGGCGAGTATCCGAGCGCTCGACTGACGTTGGTCGGCGACGAAGCGCGCATTCGCCCGCTGCTCAAGGGGCCGGACGCCGCGAGAATCGCGATCGTTCACGCTCCGGAAGCGGTGCCGATGGATCAGCACGCGTCGGCCGCGTTGCGCGGATCGGAAAAAACGTCACTCGGCATGGCCGTCAACCTCGTCAAGATCGGGGAGGCCGACGCCGTCGTCTCCGCGGGCAATAGCGGCGCGTTCTTGGCGATTGCCTTGATTCGGCTACGGACGATCGAAGGCATCGCGCGCCCGGCAATCGCCACCGTTTGGCCGACGCTAAACGGGCACGCGGTCGTATTGGATTCGGGTGCCAACGTGGATTGTCGCCCGGAATGGCTCGTCCAGTTCGGCATTATGGGTTCGGCGTATGCTACGGCAGTACTGGGCATCGCATCTCCCCGCGTCGCCGTACTTTCGGTTGGTGAAGAACGCACGAAAGGAAACGCGCAGGTGCTCGAGGCCGCGCGTTTGCTCGACGAAGCGCCGGTTCATTTTATTGGAAATATCGAAGGCAAGGACATCTTTCAGGATCATGCCGACGTGATCGTCGCCGACGGTTTCGTTGGTAATGCGATTCTTAAAACCGGCGAAGGCATCGTTTCCGCGATGCGAACGGTCATTAAGGAAACGCTGCTCGGCGGAAACATCATCACAAAACTTGGCGCCGCGTTGCTCGCGCCGACGCTGCGAGGGCTCGGGCGGCGCTTCGACTACGAAACGATCGGCGGCGGCCCGCTGCTCGGCTTGCGCGGCAATTGTATCGTCACGCATGGGCGCGCGTCGCGCAAGGCGATTAAATCCGCTATCGGCATGGCCGTCGCAGAAACGGAACACGACGTCGTGGGCAAGATTACCGAACTCGTGAAACCTCATCTCGTAAAGGAAGCTTAACGCGCGTGTCAATCGCGATCGTCACGGACTCCACATCGGACATTTTGCCGGAACGCGCGGCCGCACTAGGTATTGTGGTCGTTCCGTTGTTCGTTATTTTCGGCGAGCGGAGTTTTCGCGATCAGGTCGATTTGAGCCGCGCCGAGTTCTTTGAAAAGCTCGCAAGCGAAAAGATGCTACCGATCACGTCGCAGCCGACGGCGCAAATGTTCGAGGACGCTTTTAGGCCGCTCGTAGAGGCGGGCCACGACATCCTGTGCATTACGATTTCGTCCGCGCTTTCCGGAACGATCAACGCCGCGCGCGCGGCCGCGCAACATTTTCCGGGCAAGACGATCGAGATTTACGATTCGCAGACCGCAGCGGGCGGCCTTGGGATGATGGTGCTGCGCGCGAGAGAAGCCGCAGCCGGCGGCGCTTCGATGAGCGAGGTGATGCGCGCGCTCGACCGCGAGCGCGAAACCCAGACGCTCCAGGCGTGCATCGCGGACCTCTCGCACATTCAAAGAACCGGGCGCATCGGCAAAGCGCAAGCGGTGCTCGGCACGCTCATGAAGATCGTCCCGATTCTCGCGCTCAAAGACGGACAGGTCGTGCCGGCCGCGCAGGTCCGCACGTTTTCGCGCGCGCAAGAAACGATGATCGATCTCGCGTTGAAGGCGGTGACGGACGTGTCGAAAGCGCGATTCGTCGTGATGCATACCAACGCACCGCAACTCGCGCAGAACGCGATCGCAAAATTGGAGGCTCGATTCGGCGGCATGCGTCCGCAGATGATCGAGTCGCTTGAGGCGGGACCGGCAATCGCCGTTCACGCGGGACCCGGCGCCGTGGGGATTTTTACGGCGCAGGACGAGTGAGGGTATATGAGCGTACGAATCCTTACCGATAGCGGATGCGATTTCACGCGAGAAGACGCGGCGAAATTGGGCATCGAAATCGTGCCCGTCTACGTGATCTACGGCGACGAGCGCTTGCGCGACGGCATCGACATCGACCGCGCCACGTTCCACCGCCGTTCGAACGCCGGGGAAGTCGCAAAAACCGAGCCCGCCACCGTCGACGACTGCCAGGCGGCGTACGCGCGCGCCGTAAAAGCCGGCGACGACGTCGTGCTGATCTCGCTCTCGTCGCAAATCTCGAAGTCGTGCGAAAATGCGAAGACCGCCGCGCTCGCGTTCCCCGGAAAAGTCTTTGTGGTCGATTCGAAGGCGGCGGGCGGTTACGAATCGCTCCTTGCGGAGTTTGCGGTAGAACGTGCGTCGGCGGGCGATTCGGCCGAGGCAATCGCCAAACGTATCGATCCGACGGCGCTCAAAGGGGGAGCGTTCTTCGCCGTGCCGGACATGCAGTCGATGAGTCGCAGCGGGCGTTTGCCCAAAGCGATCATTGCGCTCGGCTCGATGCTCAACGTCAGTCTCGTCTTGAAAATGACGGAGACCGGGGCGATCGGCCCTGCCGGTCAAAGCCGTTCGTTCGATAAGACGTGCGACATCATGGTCGAAGCCCTGGTGCGCGCGATCGATCGCTCGCCGCAGGCGCGCATCGCGATCTCGCACATCGAAGCTCCGGAAACCGCCGCGACCCTCGCTCAGCTGCTCGAAGCGAAACTCGGCTATAAGCCGCGCCACTTCATGATCCACGAATCGACGTTGACGCTGGCGGCAAATATGGGTAAGGGGGCGGTCGGGATCTTCGCGATCGTTCCGTAAACGCGGCCGTTATGGCGCTTGGGGTCTACGTCCACCTGCCGTTTTGTCCGTATATTTGTCCGTATTGTGACTTTGCGAAGTGGCCGCTGCGACGCAGTGCGGCAGCGCGGTATCTCGAGGCGCTGTACGCCGAGATCGATCGCGAGCCGGCGACGCCGGCGGCGACCTTTTTTCTCGGTGGCGGCACGCCGAATACGTACGTCGCATCGGATATCGCGGCGCTCGTCGCGCGCTTGCACGATCGGTTTGGCGCGGGCGACGCACGAGAGACCTCGATCGAGCTCAATCCCGAACTCGTGCGCCCGGGCGACATGCTCGCTTACGCGCATGCGGGTATCAATCGCGTGTCGATCGGCGTGCAATCGTTCGTCGAGCCGGAGATCGCGACGCTCGGTCGCAAACACTCGTACGCCAACGTGGAGCGTGCGGTGACGCAAGCGCGCGCGGCCGCGATCGCGTCGGTATCGATCGATTTGATTTTCGGCGTGCCGGGCCAGACGCCGGCGTCCTGGAAACGTTCGCTGGATGCGGCGATCGCACTCGGCGTGGATCACGTATCCACCTACGGCCTCACGGTCGAAGAGGGTACGCCGTACTTCGCATGGCAGGCGCGGGAGCCGCGAGCGTTCGCCGGTCAAGACGACGAGGCCGAACTGTACGATCTTGCGATAAGAACGCTCGAGGCAGCCGGGTTCGAGCACTACGAGATCAGCAACTTCGCTCGGCCCGGCCATCGATGCGCGCACAACGCCAATTATTGGGAGAACGGCCCGTACGTCGGCCTCGGAGTCGGCGCCGCTTCGTATCGCGATGGGCGGCGTAGCACCCATACCCGCGATCTCGCCCAGTATCTCGAAGCGACCGCCACCGGGCGCCCGATCCCCGGGAATGCCGAGCATTTGCTGGGCGACGCCGCTGCGGGTGAGGCCGTGATGCTCGCTTTGCGCACCTCGCAAGGGGTCGACCTGCGGAGCTTCAAAGAGCGCTATCACCTCGATGTGCTCGAGCGGTTTGCTCGAACGGTTGCCGATTTCGCGGAAGCGGGCATGCTCGAGGTCAGTGGAGACTCCTTGCGTTTGACCCGGCGGGGCCGGTTCGTCGCGAACGACGTGTGCGGAGCGTTTTTATCATTAGACTAGGAAGCACGAACCTCTCGGGAGCCATCCTGCGCACGCTCTTCGCGGTCGTGTTTGCGGTGACGGGCTTCCTGCTGGGGCGCGAGATGTACGTGAACGTGCTTTCGCTCCACTCATCGAGCGAAGCGCTGCAGTTGACGTTTCTCATCGTTTCGCCGGTCGTCGGCGCGATCGTCGGCGTGCTGCTCGCGCCGCTTGCGCAATCGTTTTTTGAGGACGAGCTCAATCTTGCGGAGGTGGCGATCGAGCGCTTAGCTCCGGGTGAAATTGCGGGCGGAGCGGTCGGCCTCATCGTCGGCCTCGGCATCGCGCTGCTGATCAAGTCGATCCTTTTCGAGTTCCTTTCGATTACCGGCCGGACGGGCAGTTATGTCGCGATCGTCGTCTATCTCATCGTCGCGATCTTTTTTGCGTATCTCGGCGCGCGCGTCGGCGCCAAGATAAACGTCTTTCCGATGTCGAAAGGTATGGCCGGCCGCACGGGCGCGCTGCCGAAGATCATCGACACGTCGGTGATCGTCGACGGACGCATCGTTGAGATCGTTGAAAGCGGATTCATCGACGGTACGCTCGTGGTGCCGCGTTTCGTCATGCGCGAGTTGCAGGCGATCGCCGATTCGCTCGATCCCACCAAGCGTACGCGCGGACGGCGCGGGCTCGAGATGCTCAGCCGTTTGCAAGAGTTGCGCACGCTCGAGATCAACGAACGCGATTATGAAGATTTGCCGCCGGGCAGCGTGGATGCAAAACTCGTACGCCTCGCACAAGAATCGGGCGGAAAACTCGTAACCAACGATTACAATCTCAATCGCATCGCGCACGTAGAGGGCGTCGAAGTGCTCAATATTAACGAGCTTGCGGGCGCGGTGAAACCCGTCGTACTTCCGGGTGAGGAAATGCACGTTCGCGTCATCCGCGAAGGGAAAGAAGCGCATCAAGGGGTCGGCTATTTAGAAGATGGGACGATGATCGTGGTCGAGCAGGGTCGCAAGTTGATCGGAGAGGACGCGGACGTCGTGGTAACGAGCGTCCTGCAAACCGTCGCGGGCCGGCTGATTTTCACGCGCCCCAAAAACGGGGGCTTCTCGAACAAGTGAAGTGGGGCGCTGTGGTGGTGGCGGCGGGACGCGGAACGCGGCTCGGCGGCCCGAAACAATTTATCCAAATCGCCGGACTGCCGATGGTCGGCTGGTCGCTGCGTACTTTTGCCGCAATGGACGAGATTTCAGAGTTCGCGATCGTGACCGAGCCGATGTGGCTCGATCGTATGCGGGAACTCGCGGCGACGCTTGTCGGATCGCGCGTACATTCGATCGTCGAGGGTGGCGCAACGCGTCAGGAGAGCGCGCGCAACGGCGTTCGGGCGCTCTCTGCCTCTTGCGACGGCGTCTTGGTGCACGACGGCGCTCGGCCTCTCGTGTTAGCCGACGACGTGCGCGCCGGCATGCGCGAAGTTCGCTCCGGGCGCGGCGCGGTTTTGGCGTCGCCGGTCGTCGACACGATCAAAATCGTGGAGCCGCACAGCCATCTCGTGAAGGCAACGCTCGACCGCAGCGAACTCTGGGGCGCGCAGACGCCGCAGTTTGCGACTCGCGTCGATCTCGAGCGCGCCTACGAACGCGCGATGGCGTCGGGGATCGAGGCGACCGATGAAACGTCGCTTCTGGAAGAGATTGGGGTCGAGGTCGTCGTCGTTCCCGCGAGCGGCGAGAATTTCAAAGTAACCCATGCCGGCGATGTGACGCGCGCGAAGGCGCTGCTCGAGGTGCGTGCGTGAACCGCGTCGGACACGGATTCGACGCGCATCGTCTCGTAGCGGGACGGCGCTTGATTTTAGGCGGCGTTCACGTGCCGTTCGATCGGGGCGCGCTCGGCCATTCCGATGCCGACGCGCTCGCGCACGCGATTTCCGATGCATTGCTCGGCGCTGCGGCGCTCGGCGATTTGGGCGGACATTTTCCCGACAGCGATCCGCAGTGGAAAGACGCTAATTCGATGGTACTCTTGGAAGCCTGCGTGCAACGCGTTCGCGCGAACGGATACACGATCGTGAACGTCGACGCGACGATCGTCGTCGACCGTCCGAAGCTCGCCCCGTATATTGGAGCGATGCGCGAAACGCTGGCAACGCAATTGCAACTCCCCCTCGAGTGCGTGAGCGTGAAGGCGAAGACGAGTGAGGGCATGGGATACACGGGCGACGGTAGCGGCGTTGCGGTATATGCCGTTGCCTCGATCGAGCGTGAAACGCGTGTCTAAACTCGATCGAGTGGCTTTGCGGCAGGCGATGCAGGCCTGGGGTTTTCTCGAAGAACCGGCACCCGACGCGGCGATGCGATGGATCGACCTTTTTCTCGAAGCCTTCGGCGAGACCGAAACGCTCGACGACGCCTTTGCGAAGGTCGCGTCGTTGCGCGCTGAAGCGTGCGTGATCCCCGCGCTCGAACTCGAGCGGCTGCGCACGCGCACGGTACTGTTTTTCTTGGACTCCGTCGGGCAGTATATCGATCACCAACCGGAACTGCGGGACTTGCCGTTAGCGCACGATCTCGCGGTCATTGCGGGCGAGTTCGGCATCGGCTCCGAGGATGCGCTCGCGTGCGTGCGCATGGCGCTAACCGGCGAGCGCGAAGGCGCCCCGTTAGAGTTGCTGTTCCCGCTACTCGGGCACGATCGTATGCTGATACGCATCGGCGCGGTCAATTCGCGCTTGCTGCACGGGCGGGGACTCGAGCCGCTCGCCTTTGGCCCGGACGGTAAGCCGTTCGAGCCGATCCGGGGCGCTAAGCCGGATGAAGCAACCGGCCGTTGACGCCACGGTTTACACTAGAAAAACATGCCCAACCCCTTAGAGACGTTTCTTTCCGACCTCCGGGCCCCAATCGAGCGCGACCCCGCCGCGCGCGGATGGCTGGACGTCGTTTTGTCGTATCCCGGGTTCCACGCGCTCACGTTGTATCGGATGTATCACCGGCTGCACCTGTGGCGCATCCCGATTCTCCCGCGCTGGCTCTCGCACGCCTCGCGCTTTTTTACCGGCATTGAGATCCACCCTGGCGCCACGATCGGACAAGGCGTGTTCATCGATCACGGTATGGGCATCGTGATAGGGGAGACGGCGGTCGTCGGTGACGGGTGTTTGATCTATCAAGGCGTTACGCTCGGCGGGACGAGTCAGTCCCATGGGAAGCGTCATCCGACGCTTGGCAAGAACGTCACCGTCGGTGCGAACGCAAGCGTGCTTGGAGCCATTACCATTGGCGACGGCGCGCGCGTCGGCAGCGGATCGGTCGTGGTTCGCGACGTTCCGCCGAACGCGACGGTTGTCGGGATCCCGGCGCACGTCGTCGCGCAAGACGGAAAACCGGTGCGAGCGGTGCCGGATCGTCCGCAGGTGGAGATGCCCGATCCCAACGAGCGCGCGATTCGCGAATTGCAGGAACGTCTCGCCTCGCTCGAGGCGCGCGTGCGCGACGTCGAAGGCGACGAGGGTAAAGAGACGTGGTCGTGGGTGATCTGAGACTCTACAACACGCGCACGCGATCGACCGCGCCGTTCGCACCTCTGCGCGGGAACGACGTTCGGATGTACGTCTGCGGCCTTACGCCGTCGGCCGACGCGCATCTCGGACACGCCCGTTCGTTTCTATTTTTCGATTTGCTGCGTCGTTTCCTCAAGCACCGCGGCTACGACGTGACGTTCGTCCAAAACGTCACCGACATCGACGACCGCTCCATCAATAGCGCGCGCGAAACGGGCGAAGATTGGTATGCGATCGTCAGCGGCTACTACGCCGCGTTCAAGGCCTCGATGCGAAAGCTCGGCGTTTTGGAACCGGATGCCGAGCCCTACGCGACCAAGTTCGTTCCCCAAATTCAAGCGATGATTCGAGAATTACTGGTCCAAGGTCACGCCTATACGGTGGACGACGGCATTTATTATCGCGTCGCGAGTTTCCCGCGATACGGAAAACTCAGCAATCGCAACATCGCGGAGCTGGAGGCTGGGGCGCGGATCGAAGTCGACGAGCATAAAGAAGACCCGCTCGATTTCGCCTTGTGGAATTTTGCAAAACCGGGCGAACCGAAATGGCAGTTCGACGGTTTCGGAGACGGGCGGCCCGGCTGGCATATCGAGTGTTCGGCGATGGCGCACGAATTGCTCGATCCGCAGGGCGAGGGATTCGACATCCACGGCGGCGGGGCGGATTTGATTTTTCCGCACCACGAGAATGAAATCGCCCAGAGCGAGCCGCTCATGTCACATCCGCCGATGGCGAATTTTTGGATCCACGGCGGTTTGTTGAATTTCGAGGGGCGAAAAATGTCGAAGTCGCTCGGAAATTTCGAGCCGCTTTCGGATTTATTGGCTCGTCACGACCCGCAAGCCATTCGCCTGACGTTCCTGACGACGGGATACAGCAAGGTGATGAATTTCACCGAAGAGTCGCTCGCGACGTCGTATCAAACGCTCGAGCGCTTGAAGAAGACCTTTCGTCGAATCGCGGCGTTCGAACCCGTTGCCGACGCCTCTTCGCGAACGCTGCTCTCGAAGATCGATGCGGCGCTTGCCGACGACATGAACACGTCGGTCGCGCTTGCGGAACTGCTCGCGTGGAACGTCGTGCAGAGCGGGCAGGGAAGATACGAATTCGAGAAAGCACTCTGGCTGCTCGGAATCGAGCCGGATGCTTCGTGGCGCACGGTGGCGGAGGTCGCCTTACCGAGCGATCTGCTCGAT
>VFSW01016182.1_pt1 | contig 10195 bp, 8 predicted proteins | sample 5358111 | NCBI WGS metagenome assembly VFSW01 (sample SAMN11554181, study PRJNA540505) | mine drainage metagenome | isolation source: sediment from site ElyBrook_90M | place: USA: Ely Copper Mine, Vershire, VT | collected 2017
CGGCGCGGGGCAGGAGCCCTTGCGCGTCGTCTGCGAACATCTGTTGCTCGCACCCGGGTCGCTGCCGGTAGAACTGCCGGCGCTGCCTTTCGGCGGCCGCGTCATTTCGTCGACCGAAGCGCTGGCGCCGGCGGCGCTGCCGCAGCGCCTGGTCGTCGTCGGTGCCGGCTACATCGGGCTGGAACTCGGTAGCGCCTATCGCAAGCTGGGCGCCGAGGTGACGGTGGTCGAAGCATTGGAGCGCGTGCTGCCGGCCTACGACGACGCGCTCACCAAACCGATCGCGGCGTCGCTGCGGCGGCTGGGAGTGCAACTGCATCTGGGCTGCAGCGTGCAGGGATTGAACGCAAGCGGCGACGCGGTGCGCATCCGCAACGCGCAAGGCGAAGAGTCCCTGCTGCCGGCCGACCAGGTGCTGGTCGCAGTCGGGCGGCGGCCGCGCACCGGGGGCTGGGGGCTGGAGAGCCTGATGCTCGACATGAACAGCCGCGCGGTGCGCATCGATGAGCAATGCCGCACCTCGATGCGCAAGGTCTGGGCGATCGGCGACCTGACCGGCGAGCCGATGCTGGCGCACCGCGCGATGGCGCAGGGCGAAATGGTGGCCGAGATCATCGCCGGCCGGCGCCGGCGCTTCACGCCGGCAGCGATCCCCGCGGTGTGCTTCACCGATCCTGAAGTGGTCGTCGTCGGGCGCACGCCGGACGAGGCGGCGCGAGATGGGCTGGACTGCATCAGCGCGCTGTTCCCGTTTGCCGCCAATGGACGCGCGATGACGCTCGAATCGAACGAGGGGTTCGTGCGCGTCGTCGCGCGCCGCGACAACCATTTGATCGTCGGCTGGCAGGCGGTGGGCCGCGGCGTGTCGGAGCTCAGCACGGCATTCAGCCACTCGATCGAAATGGGCGCGCGGCTCGAAGACACGGCGGGAACGATCCACGCCCATCCCACGCTCGGCGAAGCGGTGCAGGAAGCGGCGCTGCGCGCGCTCGGACACGCGCTGCACGTGTAGCGCGACTGCGGGCAAGCCATGCCTGCGGCGGTTTGGCGATTTCGCCCGCGCGGTCGCATAATGATTGCCATCGCAAACCGAAACCGGGAGTCAGCATGGGACGCAAGGCAAAAGCCGTCATCTGCCGCCAGAACAATGTGCCGGTGGTAGTGGAGAGAATCGAAGTCGAATCGCCGCACCGCGACGAGGTGATGATCAAGCTGGGCGCCTGCGGCGTGTGTCATAGCGACCTGTCCGCTGTCAACGGCACCATCGGCATGCCGCTGCCGCTGATCCTGGGCCATGAAGGCGCGGGCACGGTGGTCGAGGTCGGCGAAGGCGTGACCGATTTCGCTGTCGGCGATACGGTGATCAGCTCTTTCGTCAACATGTGCGGCAAATGCCGCTACTGCGTCACCGGCCGCCCGCACCTGTGCGACGTCGGCGCCAAGGCGATTATCTCGCTGCCCGACGGCAGCCTGCGCACGCGTGACGCGGCGGGCAAGCCGCTCAATATCTTTTCCGCCTGCGGGGTAATGGCCGAATATGCCACCCTGCACGTGAACAACGTGGTGAAAATCGCGGCCGGCATGCCGCTGCCGCAGGCGGCGCTGATCAGCTGCGGCGTGATGACCGGGGTGGGTGCGGTATTCAATACGGCCAAGGTGGAGCCGGGCGCCAGCGTGCTGGTAATCGGCGCGGGTGGCGTAGGACTGAACGTGATCCAGGGCTGCGCCATCGCCGGTGCCGGCATCATCGTCGCGGTGGACATGGCGGACAACAAGCTCGAACTGGCGCGGCAGTTCGGTGCCACGCATACGATCAACGCAGGCAAGGAAGAAAATCTGGTGAAGGCGGTGAAAAAGCTCACCGGCGGCGGCGCCGACTACGCCTTCGAGTGCATCGGCCTCGGGAAGATGGTGGAGCAGGCCTTCCGCGCCGTGCGCAAGGGCGGCACGGCCCTGGTGGTGGGCGTGGCGCGCGGCGACGACAGCACCTCGCTCAAGACGGCTTCGATTACGTTCGAGGAAAAAACGCTGACCGGCAGCTATTACGGCTCGGCGCGGCCGCGCGAGGACTTCCCGCGGCTGATTGCGCTGTACCAGGCGAAGAAACTCAAGCTGGACGAGCTCATCACCCGCACCTACCGCATCGACGAGGCGGCGCAGGCGTTCGCCGACCTGGAAGCGGGGCGCAACGCGCGCGGCGTCATCGTGTTCTGACCGCTCAAGCCGCTTCGCCCCGGACCTATGCTGGCTCAGGTGTAAGTGGCGAGCAGGAACATGGCCGCGAGGATGGCGACTACCCACCACAGCGGCGCTGCGCCGGGCGCCGCCACAGCCGGGCGTTCTGCGACGGCCGCGGCCGGCCCGGCTATTTTCTGATTGAACGCGGTGAAGAAATCGTCCGCCAGCTTTTTCGCCACGCCGTCGATCAGGCGCGAACCGATCTGCGCCAGCTTGCCTCCCACCTGCGCATTGACCGCATAGCTCAAGCGGGTGCCCGCGCCTTCGGTCGCGAGCGACACTTTCGCCGAGCCCTTGCCGAAGCCGGCGGCGCCGCCCTGGCCATCGAAAAACAGCGAATACGAATTCGGCGGGACCAAGTCCGCGAGCAGCAGCTTGCCGCGGAACCTGGCTTTGACCGGGCCGATCGCCGCGGTCGTCACCACCGTGTACTCCGTGTCGCTGAGCCTTTCGATCGACTCGCAGCCGGAGATGCAGGCCTTGAGCACTTCGGGGTCGTTCAGGCCGCGCCACACCTCGGCCTGGGCCGCGCGGATGAGTTGCTCGCCGGTCATTTCCATCGATTTGGTTCCTTTAGGCTTCAGGCCGCGATTCTACCCGAGTGGCGCTGCCACTTGCCGTGCTCGAGTTCGCGCGCCAGATCGAGCAGGCTCTCGATGTTGTGCACCGGCATGAATGCGTCCACATGCGGCAACATCGCGCGCACCCCCGAGGGCCGCGGCTGGAAACCCTCGTAGCGCAACAACGGGTTGAGCCAGACCAGCTTGCGGCAGGACTTGTGCAGGCGCTCCATTTCCGCGCCCAGGCCCTCGCCGATGTCGCGGTCGAGGCCGTCCGAGATCAGCAGCACCACGGCGTTCTGGCCGAGGAGCCGCCGCGACCACTTGCGGTTGAATTCGGCGAGGCAGACGCCAATGCGCGTGCCCCCGGCCCAGTCCTGGATCGCGGCGGCCACCCGGTTCATGGCGATATCGACGTCGCGATTGCGCAGGTGGCGGGTGATGTTGGTGAGCCGCGTGCCGAACACCAGGGTATGCACGCGATCGCGATCGTTGGTGATGGCGTGCAGGAAATGCAGGAACATGCGCGAGTAGCGGCTCATGCTGCCTGAGATGTCGCATAGCACCACCAGCGGGGGGTGCCGGGTGATGCGCGAGCGGCGTTTGAGCGCGATGGTTTGCGCCCCGCCCCGGAGACTCGCGCGCAGTGTCGCCGGCAGGTCGATGCCGGTTCCGCGGGCGTCGGCGCGAAAACGGCGCGTCTGCGCCTCGGGAATCGGCAGGCGCAGGCGCGCGATCAGCTTTTTCGCCTGCGTCAACTCGGTGCCGCTCATGCTTTCGAAGTCGGCGTGCTGCAGCAGCTCACTCTGGGAAAAAGTCAGACTGGCGTCGATTTCTATTTCCTGCTGCTGTCCGTCTTCCTGCGCCTGCTCGCGTTTCGAGTATAGGGCGTCCGACAGGCGCTGGCTCGCTTCAGGCTGCTCGGCCTGGCCGCCGCGGCCGTAGATCTGCGGCAGCAGCAGGCTCATGATGCGCTCGAGCATCTGCGGGTCGCGCCAAAATATGTGGAAGGCCTGGTCGAACAATTCCTGCTGCTCGCGCTTGGACAGGAACACCGCGGCCAGCGTCCAGTAGAAATCCTCGCGCCGCTCGATGCCGGCCGCCTCCAGCGCCCGCAGCGCGTCGACCACCCGGTCCGGGCCGATCGGCAGTCCCGCCGCGCGCAGCACGCGCGCGAAATGCATGATGTTTTCCGCCAATTTGCCGGTAGCCATGCGGTATTATACGGACTCGCCCTCCGCGCGCAGTCGTAGCCGTGCACGACGTCACTCGCGGTTACGCCCGTCACCCCGTTGTTACGGTGAAAAGCACATAGAGTTCGCGCAATGAATTTCTTCTCGAAGCTGTATTACAAGCTGCGCAAAATGTGGAAGGCGATCCAGCTCTATCTGGTCATCGCCGGGCCGGGCATCGTGGTGATGGTCGCCGACAACGATGCCGGCGGCATCACCACCTACGCGGCCACAGGCGCCAAGTACGGCTACCACCTGATCTGGTTCTTGCTGTTGCTGATCCCCGTGGCCTATTACGTGCAGGAGATGACGGTGCGCCTGGGCGCGGTCACCAAGCGCGGCCACGCGGAGGCGATTTTCGACGGCTTCGGCGCGTTCTGGGGCTGGTTCTCTCTGGTCGACCTGATGCTGGTCGATTGGCTGACGCTGGTCACGGAATTCATCGGTATGACCGCCGCCCTCAATATCTTCGGCGTGCCGCCCTGGCTGACGGTCACCGGCGTGGTCCTGTTGATGGCGATCATCGTCCTGAACGGCCGCTACTGGACCTGGGAGAAGATCGCGCTCCTGTTCTGCGCCCTGAATCTGATCTATATTCCGGGCGCCTTCATGATCCATCCGTCGGTTGCGGACATTCTCAAACAGGGCCTGATCCCGAACTTTGCCGGGGGTTTCAACGCGCAGCTGTTTTTCTTTCTCATGGCCAACATCGGCACCACTATCGCGCCGTGGATGCTGTTTTTTCAGCAAAGCGCGGTGGTGGACAAGGGCATGCAGGAGAAGGACATTCCCTGGGGAAAATTCGATACCCTGCTGGGATCTGCGCTCACCGTCGTGGTGGCGATTTTCATCGTCATCGTTACCGGCACGATCCTGAACGGAGTCGATATCGAAAGTGCCGGGCAGGCGGCCGAGCAGTTGATGAAAACCGACCGCTATGTCGGCACTTTCATGGCGATCGGCCTGTTCGATGCCGGCCTGCTCGGCGCCATCTGCATCTCGCTCGCGAGTTCCTGGGCGTTCGGTGAAATATTCGGCTGGGCGCACTCGCTCAACCAGAACATCAAGCAGGCACCGGGGTTTTACGCCAGCTATTTCTTCACCCTGATCACCTCCGGCCTGGTAGTGCTGATTCCGGGCGCGCCCCTGGTGCTGATCACGCTGTTCGTCCAGGTGATCGCGGTGACGCTGCTGCCGGCGGCGCTGGTATTTCTGATACTTCTGCTCAACGACCGGCAGGCCATGGGCGATTACTGCAACAATACCTGGCAGAACGTGATCGGCGGCTTCATCGTCGTCACCATCGTGCTTCTGTCTTCGCTCTACGGGATCAGCGTGATGTTCCCGAACCTGTTCCAGTAGGGGGTACGCGGCCATGCGCGCCAGCCTGAAACGCCTGTTTCGCAAGATTGGGGAAATCAACCAGCGCTATCGCGAGCCGCGCATCCACATGTCGCGCGGCGTAAGGGCCGCGCTGCTGTTCCTGCGCGTCTATCTTCTGTTCCTGGTGTGTCTGATGGCATACAAATTCGTTCTGCTGTTGAGCTGAGGGAGAGCCAGCGATGGTCGCCGCACTCGAGCACGAGTTTTTCCTGGGGGAGATACTGGGCCGCAGGGTGTATCTCAAGTCCGAGAGAATCGGCCGGCTGGACGATCTGGTGATCGTCGAAACCGGCAGGATTCCGGAAGTCACCCATCTGATCGTAAGCCGTTCCTTCGGCTATCCGGCGCTATTGCTGCCCTGGGACAGGATCGCCCTGATTTCGAATACCGAGATCGTGGCCGATGTGGCGAATGCCTCCGACTACGAGAAAGCGCCGCCAGCGGGCTCGATTCTGCTCAAGGATCACATCCTCGACAAGAAGATCCTGGATATGGACGATCACGAAGTGGAGGTCGTCTACGACGTCAAGCTGGTGCTCCAAAACGGCAGGCTCTATGCCAGCGAAGTGGATTTCAGCCGCTATCGCCTGCTGCGGCGGCTGGGGCTCAAAAAATTGGCAAGTTTCATGGTCGCGCACAATGAAATGGCGACCGTGTCGTGGATGTACGTTCAGCCCCTGCCGGAACATATCGGCAGTTTTTCCGGCAGCGTCAAGCTGAAGGTGCTGAAGGAAAAGCTGCACGACATTCATCCGGTCGACCTGGCCGACATCCTGGAAGAGCTCGACAGCCAGCAGCGCATGGCCATTTTCAGCGAGCTCGAACCCGAGCACGCGTCCGACACCCTGGAGGAAGTCGAGCCGCGGGTGCAGCGCGAGCTCATCAGCGCAATGAAAAGGGAGGCCGCCGCCAAGCTCATCAACGAGATGAGCCCGGCGCAGGCGGCCGACATCCTGGCGATCCTGCCGACCGCGGAAGCCGACGCAATCCTCAAGCTGATCGACAAGGACAGTGCGCCGATGGTGCAGCAGATCATCGAGGGCCACGACGAGAATGTCCTGCTGTTCGCCACGCAGCAGTACGTCAAAATGCCCGAACCGACCCGGGCCAGGGAAGCGCTGAGCGACTACCGCGAAATCGCGCGCAGAATGGACGTGACCATGTATGTCTATGTCACGGACGCGACGAATACCTTGCGCGGCGTGGTCGATCTGCGCCAATTGATCGTGGCGGAGCCGGAACAGATGATCGGGGACATCATGACCGACAACGTGATCTCTCTGAATCCGGATGATACGCTGCAGGACGCGGTGGACATGATCGGGCGCTACGGCCTTCGCGCCATCCCGGTCACCGACAATGACGAGCGCCTACTGGGCGTCGTTTCCTTCGATGACATCAAGGGCATCAAGCCGAGGCTGGACTAGACCGGTTATCTACGGCGCCTTTCGCTGACGATTCTGGTTAACACCGACCGTAGTGTGGGGATTTTATACAAGATCGCCGATAGCGCACGGATGTGCTTTTTATCCGTACGCAATCGGCGATCCGCGCGGACGGGTCGCCGTCCGCGCAAGTTCGATTGCTGCAACTCGATGAGTCGTACTACGTCGATTGGTGCCGACATCGCGGCCATTGCGCGCTGCGCGCGCCAACCGCGTTTTCTGCGCGGATGAAAAGCGCATCCGCGCAGAAAACGCGGTTATTGTTAACAACAAGGGCGGTGCGGGGAGTTGTCGCCTGCGCGATGTCGAAGCTCTATGACAACGGGGCCGCGCTCATCCCCTGCGCCCGGCCGCGGCGCGCGCCAGCAGGCTCTCGCGCGCGAGCAGCGACAGTCCCGGCGAGGCGACGACCAGGTGCGCCTTCGCATAGGCCTCGTGATTGCGCTCGACGTCCTTCAGGCGGTAGACGTAATTGACCATCATGCCAGCCGAGCGCGCCATGCCCGTTTCGGACAGGTCGGCGAGCCAGTTGAGGCGTTCCATGCGCGCGCCGTTGCCCAGGTGGAAACGCGCCACCGCATCGGCCGGGTCATTGTCGCTCTTGGCGTGCTGCAGATAGTACGCGCACAGCCGCATCAATTCGGTCCGCGTGCGCGTTCCCGGCCCGGCGCGCCGGAACCAGTCTTCTGCCGCCAGTGCGCCGGCCAGTTCGGTCAGCTCGGAGTGCGCGGCGGCGGTTGCGGCGAGCCAGTTGCGGAATCCCGGTATCGGCGACAGCGTGGCGAACGTTTTCAGGCGCGGGAATTCGCGCCCCAGGTCCTGCGCCACCTGCTTGATCAAGAAATTGCCGAAAGAGATGCCGCGCAAGCCTTCCTGGCAGTTGGTGATGGAGTAGAAAATTGCGGCGTCCGCGCCCGCGGCGTCGACCACTGGCGAGTCGGGGTCGAGCAGCGGCTGCACCTGGGCGCTCATGCCTTTGGTAAGCGCGACCTCGATGAATATGATGGGCTCGTCGGGCAGGGCGGGATGGAAAAAAGCGTAACAGCGGCGGTCTGATTGCAGGCGGCGGCGCAGGTCGCGCCAGCCCTGGATTTCGTGCACGGCCTCGTATTGCATGAGTTTTTCCAGCACCAGCGCCGGCGTGCGCCAGTCGATGCGCTGCAGCGAGAGGAAGCCGCGGTTGAACCAGGAGCCGAGCAGGTGGGCCAGATCGGCGTCGATGCCGGCCCAGTGCGGTTGCGTGCGCTGCTCGCGCAACACGCGCCGGCGCATCTCCACCAGGGCCGCAGTCCCGCCAACAGCAAGATTGAAGCGGCGGAACAGCTCTTGCCGCGGCGACTCGACCACCTGCTGCAGCCGGATCAGATTGACCTGTGAGGCGTCCTGCCGGTACGCGCCGGCGGCCTTTTCCACCGCTTGCGGGTCCGGGGAAAATTCCTGCGCCAGGACATCGAAAAACGCCTTCAGCGCCGGGCCGGAGAGCTCGCCGTAGGCTGCGAGCGCCTGGCGCGCGAGCGCGGCGCCGGAGGCCTCGCCGCGCTCGGACAGCAGGGCATGGCACAGGGCCACGGTCTTGCGCGTATGCCGGTCTGCCTTGCTGCCCGCAATCGGAGCCTTGGCGAACAAGCGTTTGATGAACGCCGGGGATTCCATGAGCGTGCGCGTGCTATCGCCTCAGGCGGCCGCGATCTCCGCCTTGACCTCGGACAGCAGCCGCTCGGCTTCGCTGCCGCGCACGCGGCCGATGTCGTCCTGGTACTTGAGCAGGGCGCCCAAGGTGTCGTTGACCGTGTCCGGATCGAGGGCGAGCTTGTCCAGCGCCATCAGCGCCTTGGTCCAATCGATGGTTTCGGCAACGCCGGGAAGTTTGAACAAATCCATCTTGCGCAGCCGCTGTACGAAGGCGACGATCTCCAGCGACAGGCGTTCCGCCGCGCCCGGGACCTTGCGCCGCAGGATGTCGAGTTCGCGCGCCGCGTCCGGATAATCCACCCAGTGATACAGGCAGCGGCGTTTGACCGCGTCGTGGATCTCGCGCGTGCGGTTGGAGGTGATGATCACGATCGGCGGATTGACCGCCATGATCGTGCCGAGTTCGGGAATGCTCACCTGGTAGTCGGACAGCACTTCCAACAGATAGGCCTCGAACGGTTCGTCGGTACGGTCGAGCTCGTCGATCAGCAGCACTGGCGCCGCGCCGTCAGCACCTGCTTCCAGCGCCTGCAGCAAGGGCCGTTTGATCAGGAACTCTGCGGAAAATATGTCATGACCGAGCTTCTTGCGGTCTGCCTTGCCGACCGCTTCCGCCAGGCGGATTTCTATCATCTGCCGCGGGTAATTCCATTCGTATACCGCCGATGAGATATCCAGTCCCTCGTAGCACTGCAGCCGCACCAGTTTGCGCCCGAGGGTGCTCGCGAGCACTTTCGCGATCTCGGTCTTGCCGACACCGGCCTCGCCCTCGAGAAACAGCGGCCGCTCCATTTTCAGGGCGAGGAACAGCGCGGTGGCGAGGCTGCGCTCGGCCACGTAGTCGGCGCGCGCCAGCAGCGCCGCGGTATCGTCTATCGACTTCGGCAGTTTGATCATTGGTCTCAATGCAAAGGGACGTGCGATTGAAAAAAGCGAACCGGAATTTTATACCTTTGCGCCGACGGCGTTCAGCGCAATTTTGGCGGCTCCAGCTCCTGGCGCAGTGTTGAAAAATGCAGCACGCACAGCGTCGCGCGAATTGAAGTCCAATGCGAAGCGGCGTAACCTATGCACATTGCTGCGCCACTGCCGGAGCGCCGCTCAAGGCACCTCGCCGAAATCCATACGGAGAACCTCAGATGAGCCAAGACATCAGCGGCTACGAAACCCCGGGCTGCGCCTATTGCCCGAGCACGGTGCGCGCCTGCCGCCAGGGAGAAGGGGAGGAGCGCGGCCCCGCGTTCTGCCCGTCCAAAGTGGACCCCGAAGGGGTCGCCGCGGCATGGGAACCTTATCGCGATCCGTTCACCCTGCGCGTCGCGCATACCGCGGCGGTGGTCGAGAGCGAAGGCTACTGCAAATGGACGCGCGTCGAGGAGATCTGCCAGTTCGCGAAGAAAATGGGCTTTCGCAAAATCGGCATCGCCATGTGCATCAGCTTCGTCGATCTGGCACGCGTGTTCAGCGCCATTCTCGAGAGCCATGGCCTGGAGGTGACCTCGGTGGCGTGCAAGAACGGCGGCGTGCCGAAGGAGGACATCGGCCTCACGGAAGAGGAGAAAATCCGCCCCGGCAATTTCGAGCCGATGTGTAACCCCGTATCGCAGGCCGAACTGCTCAACCGCGCCGGCTGCGAGCTCAACGT
>VFSW01016183.1_pt1 | contig 10195 bp, 8 predicted proteins | sample 5358111 | NCBI WGS metagenome assembly VFSW01 (sample SAMN11554181, study PRJNA540505) | mine drainage metagenome | isolation source: sediment from site ElyBrook_90M | place: USA: Ely Copper Mine, Vershire, VT | collected 2017
TCGCGTTGTAGGTCACCACGACGCTCGCCGGCGTCCACTGGGCGTAGAGCGAGGTGGATCCAGAAGTAAAGTCGTATGTCGCTTGATTGGCATACGACGTGCCTGATCCATTGGCTTGCGTTGTCCATCCCGCAAAGACGTAACCGGAGTTGCTGAATGTCGGGCTCAGACTTGAGAAGTCCGTGAGGGGTGCAACGACGCTGCTCGACTGCACCGCACTTACCGCGTCGACGCCACTGTCGTTTTCAAAGAACGTTACGTGGTTCGGAGTCCACTTCGCGTACAGATTTATATTACCGAGTGTGAAATCATATATTTGTCCGTCTTGAAATACGGATCCAGTACCGTCGGGATTGGTGGTCCATTCTACGAAAGTGAACCCAAGATTTACTAATGGTGGAGAGAGGTTAATGAACTCAGTCAGTGGTGCTGATGCATTGCCTATTTGATATGCATAAATGCTATCGGTGGGACTGTCATTTTCATAGAATGTAACCGCACTGCTAGCAGTCACCGCGCCAGCATTAGTGACTTTAGGCACCATTGTCATGGACATGACCAAAATTATGAGAATTGAGACTCTACTTGTTGACATTCCAATCTTGCGCCAATAAGAGTGACTAGTGAGATCTGACTTCATTGAAGATGACCCTTCTACGGTAGATATACCTTCGCGTCATGCGTCATCTAGAGACAACATTGTGTACCTAGTGCGGCGCCATTATTTAGCTTCAATGATTTACAACGCACTTTGAATGTATGACAATCGGCCGTGCAATGATAATGAATCGATTTATATTCTCGACTAGCCGGATGAAGAAACTTCTCCGAGAGTGGTTACAGCGAGTGCCGTCGTTGACGCGCCACCTCGAAGGCCGCAACCGATAGGGCGACTCCGGCGTTGAGCGAGCTGACGTTCCCAGCCTGTGGTATCGACACCACCGAGGCGCAGCGTTTGCGGGTGAGGGGTGCCAAGCCCCGCTCTTCGCTGCCCACGACCAACGCCACCGGGACGGAGGCGAGGTCGAGGTCGTAGAGCGACGCCGTCGACTCCCCCGCGAGCCCTACGGTCAGGATCCCTGCCTTGTTCATCACGTCGATCGCGCTCGGGATGCCGCCAACGTCGCAGAAAGTCAGGTACTCGATCGCCCCCGCCGCGGTCTTGGTGACGGTGGGAGCTATACGGGCGGACCGATGCCTCGGCAGCACCACGCCGGTGACGCCGGCTCCGTCGGCACTTCGAAGCATCGCGCCGAGGTTGCGGGGATCCGTGACGCCGTCGCACACGAGCAGGAACGGCAAGGGCCCGCCGACGAGATCGTCGAGGTGAACCGTCTCGAGGCGCGACGCGAAGGCCACCACTCCTTGGTGCCCTTCGGTTCGAGCCTCTCGGTCGAGGCGCGCCATCGACACCACGTGAACCGGAACGCGGCGTCGTTGCGCCTCGCGTTCGATCTCGTCGAGGATGTCGGCGGGGTCTTGCCCGTCGGCGATCATGAGTCGCTGCACCGGCCTGCGACCGGCCCGAAGCAGCTCGAGCACCGCCCGGCGGCCCTCGACCTGCTCACCGCCCAAACCCTCTCGATCGCGAGGTGCTGGACGCCGATCGGTTCGCCCACCCGTCGGAGGTCCGCCGCGTCCGCGCCGGGGTGAGGCCGACGACGCTCGCCGAGGTGGGCGCGGACTCACGTTGACACCACGAGCGCCACCGCCGTGGCGGCGATTCCCTCGGTTCGTCCGATGGCCCCGAGGCCCTCGGTGGTCGTCGCTTTCACCGACACCGGCGCCCCGACCACCGCGCTCAGTCGAGCGGCCATGGCGGGCATTGACGGCGCCAGCACGGGCCGCTGGGCCAGGATCGTCACGTCCCGCGAGACGGGACGGAACCCCGCTTCGGCGACGAGTCCGACGACCCTGTCGAGCAGTGTCTCCGACGAGATCCCCTCAGTCGTCGGGTCGTCATCGGGAAAGTGGCGCCCGAGATCCCCTAGTCCCGCGGCGCCGAGCAGTGCGTCCGCCACGGCGTGCGCTGCGACGTCAGCGTCCGAGTGCCCTGCGAGACCGGGTGAACCATCGATCTCCACCAGTCCGAGCCGGAGCGCGCGTGAGGGATCGTCGCTGAACCGGTGGACGTCGACGCCTTGGCCGATCCGAATCGAGGGCCACCGGTCGTGGCCTCGCTCGAGGTCGGCCGGATCGGTGATCTTCACGTTGGCCGACTCGCCGGGGACGACGACGACCCGACCACCGACCGCCTCGACGAGTGCCGCGTCATCGGTGGCGTCCGCGCCCGAGGCGTGGGCGCGATCCAGGATGTCGCGGCGAAAGGCTTGGGGGGTCTGCACGGTCACCAGTTCATCGCGCGCCACCGTCGCTACGACCACGGGACCGTCTGACGACGGAGCGACCCGCTTGACGGTGTCGATGACGGGCAGACCCGGTATCGCCGCGTCCGCGCCGGACTCGACCGCCTGCACGACGGCGTCGAACAACCCCGGACTCGCGAAGGGTCGGGCCGCGTCGTGGACCACGACGATCGTCGCGCCGTCGCAGTGGGCCAGTCCGGCTCGCACCGAGTCGGCACGGGTGTCACCGCCGGTGACCACCACGTCGGCCCCCTCGCCATCGCCTCCGTACCCGGCGGGGACGACCAGGACGACCCGCGCGGCGACGTGGCGTGCGGCTCGAACGCTGTGCGAGGCGACGGTGCTACCGCCGACCAGGGCGAACTGCTTGAGCCCGCCGAATCGGACACCTCGACCGCCGGCGACGACGACGGCGGTCACCGCCATGGTTACGGCAGAACCGAGGCGAGCTTCTCTTCCGCCGCTTCGGTGTCCACGTTGAGCGCGAAGGTCAACTCGGAGACCAGGATCTGGCGGGCCCGGGTCAGCATCCGCTTCTCCCCGGCCGAGAGGCCCTTGTCCTTGTCACGGATGGAGAGGTTGCGCACGACCTCGGCGACCTGGTAGATGTCGCCCGACCGCAGCTTCTCGGAGTGGTTCTTGAACCGGCGCGACCAGTTCGTCGGCATGCGGGCTTCCTTCTTGCGCAGCACGGCGAAGACCTCTTCGACCTCTTCGTCGTTGATCACGTCGCGAAGCCCCACCGCTTCGGCGTTGGCGACCGGGACCATCAGGACGAGATCGGTGTAGGCGACCTTCAGCTTCAGGTAGTCCTGTTTGACGTCGAACGCCGTCATCTTCTCGATCTTCTCGACCGTGCAGGCCCCGTGATGAGGGTAGACGAGCCGATCGCCCTTCTTGTACTTGCGGACAGTCATAGCGCAACAACTCCTAGCCGACCGACGCCGAGGGGCGTTCGTGGGGATCTTCCATTCTACCAAACTTCCGTCAAACCGTGACGGGGCGGGCGAAGTCGAGCACGTCGAGCAGACTCCGGCACGGCACGAGCTCCACCTCGTGCGCGAGCTGGGGGGGATCGGCGGCCGTAACGAGGACCCGCTCGACGCCCGGCGGGCGCTGCGCGGGCTGGCGACGCTCGAGCCGGGCTAGTGGCGGTAGCTCGCCGGCCAGTCCCACCTCACCGATCACCGCGACCGCCCGCGCCACGACGAATCCGTCCGCGGCCGACGCCACCGCGAGGGCGAGGGCGGCGTCCACGCCCGGCTCGAGCGCCGGCAGCCCGCCCGCCGTCGCCGCGAAGACGTCCAGCGACCCCACGTCGACGTGGCACCGGGCCTCGAGCACCGCGAGCAGCAGCGCCAGCCGCTGGGACGAGACCTGGTGCGCCACGCGACGAGGCGAACCGCTCCCCGTCGCGACCAGGGCCTGGATCTCGACCGAGAGCGAGCGGCTCCCGTCGTTGGTCACGCTCCACACCACCCCCGGGACCTCGAGGTCGGCTCCGGGGGGCGTCAGCGTCCCCTCCGGCAGCTCCCGCAGTCCGTCGGCGACCATCTCGAAGAGGCCGACCTCGCCGGTGGGGCCGAAGCGGTGCTTCAGCGCCCGCACCACCCGCAGCGTCCCCTGGCGATCGCCTTCGATCCGCAACACCGTGTCGACGACGTGCTCCAGGGCGCGCGGCCCCGCCAGCTCGCCGTCCTTGGTGACGTGACCGATCAGCACGAGCGCCGTGTCGGTCGCCTTGGCAGCCGCGCAGAGCCGTTCGGCCGCCGCTCGGACCTGGGTCACCGAACCGGGAGCGGCCGCCAGGCCCTCGTCGCGCAGGGCCGAGACCGAGTCGACCACGACCAGGGTCGGACGGTACCGGTGCACGACCTGCTCGGCCACCGAGACGTCGCCCGTCGCGAGGACCGCCAACCCAGCCGGGACGGGCCCCAGACGGCGGGCCCGTCGGGCGACCTGCGCGGCGGACTCCTCGGCGGCAACGAGCACGACCGCCGCGCCGTCGGCGGCGAGGGACCGCATCGCGTGCAGCGCCAACGTCGACTTGCCGACGCCCGGCTCGCCGAAAAGCAGCGTCGTCGAGCCGGCCACGAGACCCCCGCCGAGCACTCGGTCCAGCTCCGTCAAGCCGGTCGGGACCACCTGGCCGTCGTCGACCCTCGTCGCGAGCACCGGGGTCGGTGCTACGACCGCAACGTCCCGGTCCTCGCGCAACTCGCCGACGGCGTTCCACTCGCCGCAGGACCCACATCGACCGACCCACCGCGGGCTCGACGCACCGCAGGCCCCACAGACGTACGTCGCTCTGGTCTTCACCCGAGGCAACCTAGGCGGGTGGTGTCACTCGACTACGGCGTGACGTCCTCGAAGTCCACCGACGGCGGCAGGCCCTCGACGCCCTCGAAGGTGAGCGTCGTCCCGTCGGAGCCGTCCGTGGTGTCGACCACAATCGTCTGACCGGCGCGGAACTCCTTGAACAGGATCTTCTCGCTGAGCACGTCCTCGACGTACTGCTGGACCGCCCGGCGCAGCGGACGGGCCCCGAGCTCGGGGTCGTACCCCTTCTCGGCGAGGAAGCCCTGGGCGGCCGCGGAGAGCTCCAGCCCGAGCCCCTGGACCCCCAACTGCTCGCGCAGGCGGCCGATGAAGAGGTCGGCGATCGCGATGACCTCGGCCCGGGTGAGCTCGTGGAAGACGATCGTCTCGTCGATCCGGTTGAGGAACTCGGGACGGAAGTGGGCCTTGAGCGCCTGGTTGACCTTCTCCTTCATCCGCTCGTGGGTCACGAGGTCCGAACCCTTGCCGAAGCCGATGGCGGCCTTGCGCAGGTCGGCCGTGCCCAGGTTCGACGTCATGATCAAGATCGTGTTCTTGAAGTCCACGACCCGGCCCTGGGAGTCGGTGAGGCGTCCGTCCTCCAGGATCTGGAGCAAGGTGTTGAAGACGTCGGGGTGGGCCTTCTCGACCTCGTCGAACAGCACCACCGAGAACGGCTTGCGCCGCACGGCCTCGGTCAGCTGACCGCCTTCGTCGTAGCCCACGTAGCCCGGGGGCGAGCCGACCAGGCGACTGACCGAGTGCTTCTCCATGTACTCCGACATGTCCAGCTGGATCAGGGCGTCCTCGTCGTCGAAGAGGAACTCCGCGAGGGTCTTGGCCAACTCGGTCTTACCGACCCCGGTGGGGCCGAGGAAGATGAACGACCCACCGGGACGCTTGGGATCCTTCAGCCCGGCGCGGGTCCGGCGTATCGCACGGCTGAGCGCCCCGATCGCCTCGTCCTGCCCGATGATGCGCTTGTGGAGCTCCTCCTCCATGCGCAGCAGCTTGGAGGTCTCCTCCTCGGTGAGCCGGTAGACGGGGATCCCGGTCCAGTTGGCCAGGACCTCGGCGATGGTGTCCTCGTCGACCAGGTCGAACGTCGAGCCGCCCGACGACATGACCGACGCGTCGAGGGTGTCCTTCTTCGCGATCAGCTCGCGCTCCTGCTCCTCGAGGGCCTTGGCCTGCTCGAGGGCGCCGCGCTCCATGGCGGTCTCCTTGTCGGCGCGCACCCGGGCGATGTCCTCGTCGAAGCGCTTGGCCGCGGGCGTGGCGTCCATGCGCCGGATGCGCAGACGGCTACCCGCCTCGTCGATCAGGTCGATCGCCTTGTCGGGCAGGAACCGGTCCGCGATGTACCGGTCGGCGAGGTTCGCCGCAGCGATCAGCGCCTGATCGGTGATCTTGACCGCGTGGAACTCCTCGTAGACCTCGCGCAGCCCCTTCAGGATCTCGATGGTCATCGCCACCGACGGCTGCTCGACCTTGACGGGCTGGAAGCGCCGTTCGAGGGCGGCGTCCTTCTCGATGTGCTTGCGGTACTCGTCGATCGTCGTGGCCCCGACCGTCTGCAGCTCGCCGCGCGCGAGCATCGGCTTGAGGATCGAGGCGGCGTCGATGGCCCCCTCGGCGGCGCCAGCGCCGACGAGCGTGTGGATCTCGTCGATGAAGAGGATGATGTCGCCGCGGGTCCGGATCTCCTTGAGGACCTTCTTCAGGCGCTCCTCGAAGTCGCCACGGTAGCGGCTGCCGGCGACGAGCGCCCCCAGGTCGAGGGTGTACAACTGCTTGTCGGCGAGGGTCACGGGGACCTGGTTCGCCACGATCTTCTGCGCCAGGCCCTCCACGATCGCGGTCTTGCCCACGCCCGGCTCGCCGATGAGCACCGGGTTGTTCTTGGTGCGTCGCGACAGCACCTGCATCACGCGCTCGACTTCCTTCTCTCGCCCCACGAGCGGGTCGAGCTTGCCCTCGCGGGCGAACTGGGTCAAGTTGCGGCCGAACTGGTCGAGCACGGCCGAGCCGCCCGACGCCTCGGTGTCGCCCTTCTGACCGCTCGGCGAGACGCTGGCGCCCGCCTCCTTGCCGGACTGACCGGACATCATCTGGATGACCTGCGTGCGCACCCGCGCCATGTCGGCGCCGAGGCTGTTGAGGACCTGGGCGGCGACGCCGTCGCCCTCGCGCACCAGCCCGAGCAGCATGTGCTCGGTCCCGATGTAGGAGTGCCCCAGTTGGAGCGCCTCGCGCAGGGACAGCTCGAGGACCTTCTTCGCCCGCGGGGTGAACGGCGGGGAGCCGGGTGAGGGGTTCGAGTTGGTCCCGATGGCCTCCTCGACCTTCTCGCGGACCACGTCGAAGGTGATGCCGAGGGCGTCGAGGGCCTTGGCGGCGACACCCTCGCCTTCGCGGATGAGCCCCAACAGGATGTGCTCGGTCCCGATGAACGCGTGGTTCAACTCTCGGGCTTCCTCCTGGGCGAGTACCAGGACTCGTCGGGCTCGGTCTGTAAATCGTTCGAACAACGTTCATCCTTTACGTGCTGATATGTAGCAGTGTACCGGCGCACGGTGGCGGACCGCCCTCACCCGCCGGCGGGGCCGGACCGCTCATCTATTGTGGGGACCGTGAACCCACACGAACGGTTGCGATTGCCCCTGGTCGAACGCGACCTGGAGCGGCTCGAATCGCTACTGGCCGATTCGGTGGTCGTCGGCGACCCCTACCTCGACGAGGTCACCACCCACCTGATCTACGCGGGGGGCAAGCGGTTGCGCCCGATGCTGGCCATCGCGTCGGCGACGTACGGGGAACGCCCGGCCACCGAGGAGGACCTCCTGGGCGGGATCTCGCTCGAGTTGATGCACCTCGCCTCGCTCTACCACGATGACGTCATGGACGAGGCCGACGTCCGGCGCAACGTCGACAGCGTCAACGCCCGCTACGGCAACCTCGTCGCCATCGTCGCCGGCGACTACCTGATGGCCCGTTCGGCCGGCATCGCCGCCGACCTCGGCACCGACGTCGCGGGGTTGATGGCCCGCACCCTGGCGTGGCTGACGCGCGGGCCGGTCTCCGCGGGGCGCCCCTCCTTCTCGGGCGCTCGCACCGCGGCCGACGACGTGGCGGCGCGCGCGGGCCAGCCCGGCGCGCGGGTGTCCGCCAGCTGCCGCGTCGGCGCCATCACCGCGGACCACGGCGACGAGTACACCGAGGCGCTCACCGAATTCGGTCGCTGCTTCGGCATGGTCTACCAGCTGCGCGACGACATCCTCGACGTGATCGCCGTCGACAACGAGCTGGGCAAGCCCGCCGGACAGGACCTCGCCGAAGGTATCTACAACCTGCCGACGCTCTACGCGCTGCGCGACGCGACGGTCGGCGACGAGCTGCGCACCATCCTCGGAGCGGCGCTGAACGACGACGAGCGCGAACGGGCCCGCAAGCTGGTCGTCGCGACCGACGGCGTCGGTCGGACGGTGGACGCGGCCCAGCGATTCCTCGACCTGGCGCGCGGGGCCATCGCCGTGCTGCCGAGCGAGGGCCTGCGCCGCGGCTTCAGTTCGCTCATCGAGTCGCTCCTGGAGGACCTGCCGACGTTCTGATGGGCCCCGCCTTCGAGGTCGCCGGCGCGGCCTACCGCGAGGACTACGAGGGCGCCGATTCGTTCAATCCCGTGATGGTACCGAGCAGGCTCTCGACGGTGAACTCGCTCGTCGGCGCGTCACGCACCACCCGGCCGAGGCGCAGCACGATGATGCGGTCGGTGACCTCGAGCACGTGCGGCAGGCTGTGCGAGATGAACAGGACGCTGAGACCCTGCTCGCGAGCGGACTTGATCACCTTGAGCACCTCGGCGGACTGGCGCGCACCCAGGTGGTTGGTGGGCTCGTCCAGGATGATCACGTGCTGGGCCCACGCGATGGCTCGGCCGATGGCCACCGCCTGGCGCTGGCCCCCCGAGAGCTCGGACACGGTGCGCTGCGTGGCCGGAATGGTGATGCCCACCCGGGCGAGCTGTTCGAGGGCCTCCCGCTCCATCGCGCGCTGATCGACGAAGCCGAGGCGCCCGAGGATCCCTCGCCGGCGCTTCTCGCGCCCGAGGAAGATGTTCGAGCCGATCGACAGGTCCGGCGCGAGGCCCGAGTCCTGGTACAGGGTCTCGATGCCCGCGGCCATTGAGTCGTGGGGCGAGCGCCAGTGGCGGAGCACGCCGTCGACGATGACCTCACCCGAGTCGGCGGTGTTCACCCCCGAGATCACCTTGATGAGCGACGACTTGCCCGCCCCGTTGTCGCCGACCAGCCCGATCACCTCGCCGGCGTAGGACTTGATGCTCACGTCGTGCAGCGCCTCAACCGAGCCGTAGTGCAGGGTGATGTGGCGCAGCTCCAACACCGGTTCGCGCTCGTCGACGGTCGTCACGTCATCCTCCTGGATCGACGGCGGAAGCTCTGCAGCAGGGCCGCCAGTGCGATGAGCGCCCCGACGACGACCTGGATCCACGTCGGGGGGACGTTGATGAAGATCAGCCCGTCACTCACCACGGTCAGCACCGCCGCGCCGAGCATCGTGCCGGCCCAGCGACCGACACCCCCGGTCAGCGACGCTCCGCCGATGACGACCGCCGCGATGGCGACCAGGTTGGCCGAATTGGTCACCCCCGTCGTCGCCGCGCCCGATCCCGAGCGGATGTAGAAGAACATGCCGGTCAACCCAGCGAGCACGCCGGCGAGCACGTAGACCGAGACGAGGTGGCGGCGCACCGCGATACCGGCGGCCCGGGCCGCGAACTCGTTGGAGCCGATGGCGAAGTTATAGCGGCCGTAGACGGTGAGGTGCAGGACCACGCCCAGCACGACGGCGACGACGAGCACGATGGCCACGAGCCAGGTGATCATCCCGAAACCCGAAGCGCTCCAGTAGATGGCGCCGGGGTTGTAGCCAACCGGGGCGCCGTGCGAGATCACCAGCGCCAGACCCGCTCCGACGCTGTAGGTCACGAGGGTGGCCACGAACGGCACGAGGTCGAAGGCCGTGATCAGCAGGGCGCTCACGCCGCCGGCCAACGCGCCGACGAAGGCGCAGGCCACCGTGCCCACCAGGAGCACGACGGCCTGGTTGACGCCGTGGTTCACCAGGGGCTGTATCCAGCCGGCGGCCGTGTCGGGGGTCGTGGCCGCCGTCGAACCCACGGCGAGGTCGATGCCCCCCGCGGTGATGACGTACGTCTCGGCCAGCGCGATCAGGACCAGACCGCTGAAGTCGGTGAAGAGGTTCGAGAACTCACCCACGCGGAAGAAGAGCGAGTTGCGCGACGCGAAGAAGAGGATCAGCGCGACCAGAACGATGAACAGCACGAACTGCTGGTTGGTGAAGAACCGGCGCAGCCGCGAACGGCCCGCGGGCTCGGCTGAGGACGTGTCGACGGACGTGCTCACCAGCCTCCTTTGCGAACTCCAGCCGACTCTACCGAGAGCGGCGCCGGGGGGGGGGCGGGGGCG
>VFSW01016184.1_pt1 | contig 10195 bp, 9 predicted proteins | sample 5358111 | NCBI WGS metagenome assembly VFSW01 (sample SAMN11554181, study PRJNA540505) | mine drainage metagenome | isolation source: sediment from site ElyBrook_90M | place: USA: Ely Copper Mine, Vershire, VT | collected 2017
GGTTCAGCCGCTGCACAAGCACTCGCTCGACTATCTGATTGCCGAGCGCCTCAAAGCCCCAAAACCGGAATCCGCGCTGCTCGATCTGCGCGTGGCCGATATCGCCTGCGGCTCGGGGCATATCCTGCTTGCCGCAGCCCGCCGTATCGCCACCGAACTCGCTGTAGTCCGGACTGGGGAGGAACAACCCTCGCCTCCGGCCTTCCGCGCGGCACTGCGCGACGTGATCCGGACTTGTATCTATGGAGTGGACCTCAATCCACTCGCTGTCGATCTCTTCAAGGTCGCCCTTTGGTTGGAAGCCCACAACCCCGGCCAGCCGCTCAACTTTCTGGACCACCACATCAAATGCGGCAACGCCATCGTCGGCTTCGCTCACCGCGAAGAACTGGACAAGGGCGTCCCCAACGAGGCCTTCGTAACCATGCCGGGCGACGACAAGGATCTCGCCGCAAGCTGGCGCAAGGCGAATAAACAGGATCGTGCGGATATCCGCCAGATTCGCATGGCTCCAGAGGCGCAACAGCGGCTCGAAGGCAGGCTGACCGAGTGGAACGCGCTTTCGTCGTTACCCGAGCGTACCCCCGCCGAAATCGAGTATAAGAAGGAGCAGTTCATCGCGTACACCGACAGCGTGGAGGCGGATCGGCTGGAAACGATAGCGGCCATTCCCATCGCCCAGTTCTACATTTCCAAGACGCCCGAGAATGATCCGCGACTCATGACCGATGCGCAGTTCCGGCGCTATTGGAATGATGGGCTGCTGCCAATCGGGCAGCCAACCGCTATGGCCATCGCGACGGCCCGCGAAAAGCGCTTCTTCCACTGGTTCCTCGAATTCCCGGACATCATCGCGCGCGGCGGATTCGACTGCATTCTGGGTAATCCGCCATACCTCGGCGGTCAGGCCCTTAGCGGCACTTACGGACATACATTCTGTGGATTTGTGAAGTGGGAATACGCGCCAACGGGACTCAGTGACCTAGTGGTTTTTTTCCTTCGTCGGATTTTCATGTTGTTAAAGCCCGGCGGGTTCACAGCGTTTATTACAACAAATTCGATCAAGGACGGTGATATTCGCAAGGATGGAGTAGAACAGGTCCTGGCGCAAGGCGGCGAGATTAATATGGCGGTGAGGGGTATCAAGTGGCCGGGGCGAGCAAACGTCGTAGTATCATTGCTGGCAATTCAGAAGGGCAGATTCTGCGGTCGTCGATTACTCGACGGCCATGAAGTTCCTACAATCAGTGCCTTTTTGGAAGGTTCGCAAGATGTAGGTGATCCCGCTGGGCTTACCGAAAATAAACTACGAGTTTTTCAAGGCGCAATCTTCCTCGGGGATGGCTTTCTGCTTTCGAACGATGACGCTGCACGTCTGATCGCTGTAGATCCTCGCAATAGGGAAGTAATCTTTTCGGCACCACGCGGAAAGGAGGACATCAACAATGCTCCCGACCAGGCGCCCGGCCGCTCGATCATAAACTTCCACGACTGGAGCCTTGAACGATCTGCAACGTACACCGCGCCATTCGAGATTGTTGAGCGATTGGTCAAGCCTGAGCGCCTCGAAAATGAGCGCGTCGCACACTTGCCCTGGTGGCTCTACGAAAGAGCAAGGGGCCAGATCTACCGTGCCGTACGATCTCTATCACACTGCTTCGTTTTGGCCCGCACGACAAAGTACCTTAGCTTTTCCGCCGCGCCCACTAATTACACGTTCACCGATTCACTCTACGTCTTCACAACCGACCGATGGGACCTCTACGCGGTAGTTCAATCAACGCTTCATGAGGTCTGGGCAAGGAAGTATAGCGGGGCGTTGAAAGAGGATTTACGGTACTCGCCCTCCAATTGCTTTGAGAATTTCGCCTTCCCCGAAGGTCTTTGGCAAACCAATAACGCAGCCCTCGCCACTGTCGGCGAGCGCTACCACGAGCACCGCAAATCCCTGATGCACTCGCTCTGGCTCGGCCTCACAGAAATCTACAACCTTGTCCACGCCCGCGACCTCACTCCCGCGAAGGTTTTCAAAGTGAGCAAGAGGTCCGCCGAAGAAGCTGCATGCGGCTTCGAAGGCCTACTCGAACTGCGCCGCCTCCATGTCGAACTCGATGTGGCCATCCGTAACGCGTACAACTGGCAGGATCTCCCTCTCAACCATGACTTCTACGAAGTCGAAACCCTCGCCGAAAATGACCGCCTTCGTTACACCATCAGTCCCGCCGCCCGAAAAGAACTCCTCCGCCGCCTCCTCGCACTGAACCACATCCGGGCAGAGGCCGAGAAAGCCGCGGCGGAGCCGACGAAACCGAAGCGCCGCAAGAAAGCGCCGACACGCGACAATGAACACGTCAAGATGTTTCCGGAGGAATCCTGAGAACGCCGCTGGCCGCAGACTGATCCGGCGGGGTCTTTCCTGGCCAGGGCGTTAGACGGCAAATCATGCGAACTTCGGGATTTCGACTGTCTCCCAGGGATGCTTTGAAGCAGACGCGAATAGCTTTGCGATCTGCGTGAAAACGCTGCTCTCGTCGGCGCCTCCTTCGGGATTGCCCTGACTAATCAGAATCATGACTGGTCCAGGCACCTGGTTGCCGGTGCGGCTGAGAAATGCCGCTACAAGCTGAACTGGGTCGGCGGCTTGTTGCTCGTCCGGAGCCGGTGAAGACGATAGATCATAGTACCTGGTCTTCACCGCCTCGAACCACCGGAAAGCTTCTTGTCTGTTCAGGTGACCGATGTCAAATCTCGGCGAACGTCGCAGCTCAAGGATCGCGGCAGGCTTCGTTAGTTCCAACGTTTTCGTAAACTCATCTTCAGTCACAAATGGGAAGACCAGAAATATAAGTAAATCTCGCTTCGGCATTGGAAATAGCAAGCCCTGAGTGGCCGGCTCGGTTAACTGCTCTTCCTGAAGTGTGACTCGCCGGGGTTTCCGGATGAGCTGAAACTTGGCTCTGCGTTCTTCGTCGTTCATTGGTCGACCTTCGCCAGAATTGCTTCAAGTTCCACGTAGCTTGCGCTGCGTAGGTGCCATGGCGCACCCCATTCCGGGTCGCCTACGTTGATGAGTCCTGTCTGTTTATCCTTGAGATCCCTGTCCTTGAGAAATGCGCGGCTGAAGAGCCGAGGGGCTACGCCGGAAAATGGACGAAACAGAACTTTCTTCCCTCCCTGGCTCGGCGGCACCCAATCTTTTTTGGTGATTTGGATCGCGTCATCATGAAGGTTCAGCGCATGGCTCTTCGGATACGGCTCGACGTATTGCACCTCGTCGACGCCCGCCGTGACGAGGTGCCGTGCGCAGTAGTGACAAGGATACGTGGTGACGTAGAGTCGTGTGCCAACCGGCGAGATCCCCTGCCTGGCCGCGGAGAGAAGTGCATCCATCTCAGCGTGGACTGCCCTACTGAATTCGAGCAAGGAACCGATTCTGGTCTTACGCAATTCGGAGAGGAGTGTGCTCTTCCGTTCCTCCGACAAAGAGTTCAATTCAGGTACTTCCGCGACCAACTCTTCGATGATCCGATTTTGCTCCCGCGTATTGCTACAGAACGGGGTCTGGCCAGACCGGCGAAATGCACACCGGTCATCCGGCGCTGGCGGCGCGGGTTTCTCATTAGGCACGTCCTTGCACTCCTTGGGGGGAGTATATTCGCCATATACGCCACCACCTGCCTTTGGCACCTCGTTCGTGCCGGTCGCAACGACGTTTCCAGCAGCATCGACCAGTGCCGCGCCGACCTGGCGCGAAAGGCAGGCACTCTGCATCATCGCTCCATGAGCATGATGCATCGCAATCTCAGACATTTCAGGTCTCACGATGCTGGAATGAGTAAGAATCTTGACCAATCGGCCGAGTTTTTCAGGAGTATCCCAATCTGCATTGGACACCTCGTGTTCTAGCAGCCGATCTGTCGTGTTGTCGCCGAAGAAGTCCGAGAGGTGGAAAGTGTCGGCACCCTTCTGGCCGGGCTTTTCCTTTGCCTCTGCGTCACGAGCCATGAATTTCCGGATGCTTGCATCGCCGGCGTCCTGGTACTTCTTCCGCAGCCGCTCCAGGCGATTGTTATCTTCGCAAACAACTCCGATAAGGACGAATGCGTCTTGGTAGACATGCCGAAGCAAGTGAACTTCGGCAGGATGGCGCAGGGAGTCGAGAATATATGCTCTTCGGACACCGTCCGGCCGAACAGGGTCGGAGCCACCCGTCGCGCCGCCGATGCGGGCAGCACGAGCATCGCGAATCTTAAGGATCAATCGGCGAGCCACGGCGGAGCAGTCCGGATCTCCATCCGCGGTCAACGCCCCTCGCATTTTGTCACCCAGATCTTGCAGTCTAATCGTGTACCCCAGGCCGCTTGTGGCCTTGTTTGGTACAGTCTCTCCCATTTTCCGAGCCCATTCTTCTATGACATCGCTTGCCTTCAGGGTCTGCACCTCGAAGGCCCCGCCCGGCAAATTTACCTCAGCAAGACTGTCGTTGAGCGACTTGGCGATTGTGGAAGTTCCGCTTCCGACGTGTCCGACAACCGCGAAAACCAGCTCGTTGGCTGCATGCTTCAAAACCAGTCCCCTTGAATCCTCGCCCCGGGCCGTCGGAAACGTGTGCGGAAGCGGGTTCTCAGCTGCGGCCATTAAGACTTCTCCTCATCTGTGCGTTCGACAATCGCTATTGTCTCTCAGGGATGGAGCCGGCCGCAGCGTTCAGGGAGTGCTCTCCATTCGTCCTGCGCGCCGCCCGCAAAGAAATCCTCCGGAGTCTCATTGCACTGAACCATACCTGATCAGAGGCATAGAGAGCCGCGGCGGAACCCACGAAACCGAAGCGCCGCAAGAAAACACCGACAAGCGACGATGAGCATGTCAAGATGTTTTTCCGAAGAGGACTGAGGCCGAAGGCGTGCCTTCCAACTGCTCAGTCTGGATTTTTTTCAGCCAACGTCTCGCCTCGCGTTCAGTTCGCCTTTTCTTCGCTACACTTGGAAGTGTGCTTTTTGGCAATCCAGCCGGTCGATTCCCCGTGCCGGGCCCATTTTCAGTCCCCTCGGATGGCAGCAAAGTTTATACAATCGAAGGTTCGACGATACGCTTTGATGAGCATGAATCAAATATCCGGCTCGGCTCGGACTCGGCTGTATTCTTTTGTGGCTGATTTCCATGCCACTGGCGTAAAATGATCGCGCAGAGAACAACGGGAAGCGTGGAGGCTATGCCAACCGACTATGCACTGGAGCTGCCGGGCTCGTTGATGCGCGCCGTCTCGCCCTTCCGCGAGATGGGCGCCTACGAGGCGCTTTGGTCGGAAGAAAAGGCTAGTTTTAAGTGGATGGCGGACAAGTTCCGGGAGCATCCCGGTGCCGTCCCCTCTGACTTCGTACCTGACGAAACTGCCGCCGAATTCGCCAGGAAGACTGTCGACGCGCTGGCCGGCGCCGGTGTCGAACATTTTGGAATCCGCGTCCACGGCGCCGGCGAATACCCGATGAAATTGCGGCTGGCGGACCACCCGGTCGAACTGCTTTACTTCCAGGGTTGGTGGGATCTCGTCGATAGCCGGGGCATCGCGGTCGTCGGAACTCGAACGCCGTCGGCAGAATCCGAGGCACGGACGAGACGGCTCGTTCGTCAACTCGTCGAGGATAAGTTCACCGTGGTTTCCGGCCTTGCGAAGGGAATCGACACCATTGCTCACCTCACGGCCATTGAGCTCGGGGGCCGAACGATCGCGGTGATTGGGACGCCGCTCAGTATTCGATACCCCAAGGAGAATGCCGAACTTCAGGCGCGGGTTGCGAAGGACTTCCTGGTGATCAGCCAGGTTCCCGTAGTCCGATACGACCGTCCGAACCCCACGGAGAACCGGATCTTCTTCCCGGAGCGCAACATTACCATGTCCGCCCTGACCGAAGCGACGATCATCGTGGAGGCTGGCGAAACGTCGGGAACGCTGGTTCAAGCGCGCCACGCACTGAAGCAGAAAAAAAGGCTGTTCATTTTGGAGAGCAACTTCCACAACCCATCGCTCAAATGGCCGCATCGCCTCGAGCAAATGGGCGCCATCCGAGTGCGGGACTACGAGGATATCCAGAAGCGTCTTGTCGATCCGCCTCTCCAAGATTGATGACCTGACGCGCCCGGACCACACCTTCATCGAGGCCGGCGATGAGTGTCTCTATTTGGGCGAATATACCGCAAGAAAAGGCTTCCAGTTCAGCGATACCAACAACTTGATCTTCAATTTGAAGAAACCCATGGATCGCCGTGGAAAGCCGGGTTGGCCCTATAAGGGGCGTGCTGTTGAGAACGCGGGCCGGCAACTGCGTGCGGCATTGGACGCGTTGAATCCGAAGTGGCTTTCGATAGCGACTCTGGTCCCGATGCCGCCGTCGAAGGTCAAGTCAGATCCAATGTACGACGATCGTTTGGTGCGGATGCTTCAGGTGCTCGGAACAGGCCTTCAGTTGGATATTCGCGAAATGATCGTGCAACGCGAGAGCACCGAGGCCGCGCATTCCACGGAAGTCCGTCCATCGGTCGATGAACTGTGTGACAATTACTCGATCGAAGAATCTCTCGTTGATCCTCCACCTCGCGTTATCGGGGTGATCGATGACGTCCTGACCACGGGGTCCCACTTCAAGGCTGCTCAGCGTCTGTTACGCGCCCGGTTTCCCGAAGTAAAGATCTACGGCATCTTCGTGGCGCGACGCGTACCGGATTCCGGGGACATTCTCGGCTTCTAATTCCGGGCGTGCAGCGCCGGTTCCACTGCCCGCGCTGCTCGTCCCAACCGAGAAGTAGACCGATCTGGCGGAGCAATCGCTCGGTTATGTCCGTACCTTCTGCGGCGAACAGCAGCTCTTCTTGGAGGCTGGGCGAAAAGGGGCCAAATTTATGATCTCCATCGCCCGCGCTCATGAAATGTAGCCCAGCCGCGCGAGATCGACATAATCGCGCCTCTGGGTCAGTTCAAAACCGGCCAACCGAACCGGTTCAGGATCAAATTACTGTTAGCCTGGCCGGGAGAACTATGGCAAGGACTTCCCCCCTTATAGTTTCTCGGAGGAGTTGGCGGAAAAAATGTGCGGGGCAAAGCGGGACCGAAGTGCTGAGAACCGCAAGAGCGGCGTGGGAAAAAGTCGCTGCGGCGAAAGCGGGCGCCCAACTCCGAGAAAACGAAACCTCCGGCGTGAATTCCCCGTCGTGGACAAGCGAACTGGGGATGTATGACCCGACTCTGGTGACGCGGAATTCAAATCGTTCCCGGCCACAATTCCGGCCACTATATCGGGCTTCGCGATTCGTGGGGCAGGTTGCCGCGTGCTATTCGTTCGATTCTTCCCATATACGGATCACGCCAGAACGTGAAACCCCAATGACTCGACCACCTGGAAGAAAAGCTACGGACGAGCATTCTTCAAGGGGATCCAGATTGCACACGGTCGAACCGTCCGTGGTGCTGACGACAGCTCCGGTCGTTAAGACGACCTCATTCCGCGGGGAGTCGTGAGCCACTCCCAGTGCATTGGACAACTGCATCGACCATTTCACTTCACCGGTGCGGACCGAATACGCGACAAGCGCGTGGGAGTCGAGAACGATGGCTTGTGAGTAATCGTAAACCAATCCGCGAGCGAAGTGGGTGGTGATCTCGAAATACCTCTGGGCGTTGTACGTCGCATCAAACGGAATCAAGAATCCACCCGATTGGTTTCGAAGACCCGTCACGCAAATAAAGCCCGGTCCTGCGCTCGGCCATGCAATGAGATCTACACAAATCCATGGTACGAGTACCGGCTGCTCGCACCAGGCAGGCACACCGTCGCGTACTTGCCAAATCTCCACGTAAGCTCCGTTTACCCGGCCATCGTGAAGAGCGTAATACCCTCGCCCAATTGCCAACACTGTTCCGTCTGGGGAATAAGCGACACAATTGACGGGCCCTTGGCCGTCAGCACATTGCTGCTGAAACTCAGCATCGCCCACCGCGCCGACAAAGCACCCCGCCGTCCGCGTACTCACGGCGCATCGCCTCCCGTCCGCAGGGTCGATCCGGACTTGATGGACCAAATAAGACATCAGGCCTCGGTCGAGATGAGTCGAAGCGGTTTCCGAGATCGAGTCAATCTCGATGCGGCGCAGGCGACCGTTCCAGTCACCGACGACCACGGAGTGGGCGTCTACAATGTCAAGCGTCGGAAATCCGAGGTTCTCCGGCGCCCCAGGAAGGAAGAAATCGCGGTGCTGATAAGATCTCATTCGCACATCTAAGGCAGTCTACACGAATCCGCCAAGTCATGAACGGCCCACGCCATGAAGGTTAGCGATTGTAATGGGAGCGCGTCGCCGGCACAAAATTCTGACCGCCGTGTTGGGTGGCGTCTTGATAGTCGCTCGGCTCACCGCCCGCGAAGGCCCCCAGGCCCGCATGGCTTCAGGCAACGCCTTCATCTCGGCGTCAACTGCTAAAGTCAGATGCTTGAATGAACGCTCTACGTCGCGCGTTCGGCGCTGAGTATGGAGAGTTCCTCAAGGTATGCTACAGCCCGTTGCGCGTGGCTCGAGGCGGTGAAAAGCGCACGCTTGTCGCTTTTCAGGACACCGAGCCAGGACTGGATGTATCCCGCGTGATCGCGGCGCGGCTCGAGGTTGAGTCCGAGATCGGCACAGAGGAACGCGGATCCCAGTTCGGCGATTAACTCTTCCATCGAATACCGGGCATCGCCAAAGCGTCCCGAAAGGTCGCGATTGAGCCGGTTCACTGCTCCGGCCCAGTGCGTGTATTCATGGGCGAGCGTGCCGTAATATCCCGCGGCGGATTTGAATTGTGTGAATGCGGGCATCTGGATCTCATCCGTTGCCGGTGAGTAGAATGCGCGATCACCACCGTGTTTCACGACACCCAGTAAAGCATCGAAGAAATGCTCGGCGTTCTCCAGACGCGCGGACTCGGCCAGTTGCGGCGTGGAAACGGGAACGTATCCGTCAACCTGCGCCGCATTGAACACGTGATATTCGCGCGCCAGGGCGACGCGATGGGTCGTCTTGCCGGTCTCCGTCGCCTCGTCGTCCACTTCCTCGCCCGACTCGCGGAATTTCCAGAACACCACGCTGGCGCTGCGCTCCCCGCGACGGACCTGAGCACCGATCTCGCTCCATTGGCGGTATGTCGCCCATTCCTGCGTCGCATGGCCCCGCTTGCGGCCGATGCACCACAGGCTCAGCGTGTTGATGCCCCGATACGGCTTCCGGGTCGAGGCGTTGATGGGCGTGGACAACGTGTGCCACGGCATTTCATAGGTCGCCGCGCCTTCTTCGATGGCGGCGATAATCGCGCTGGTGATCTGCTCGTGAATGTCCTGTTTCTGCTGTCTGCCTTCCATGAGATTCTCCCTATTTCGCATCCGCCCCGTCTCGGGGCACGGAACAGCAACCGGGGCCGCTCCCCAGGGCGAGCCGCTGCTTGTTTGGGGGGGACCGCCGGAGGCGGGGGAGCCGAAGAAGCAGAAGCGGCGAAGTCCCGCCAGGGCGCGGCCAGGCGCGAAGGGACGGTGACCTTCACGCCGTCAAGGGCAGCAGTGCCCGAGTCGGAAGGCGGTGCGAGGAGGGACGGATGGTTGGCAGGCAATGGTGCCGGGCATCAAGTCAGTCACCGCAGGCGTCGCGGTTTGCCGGCGAAGTTGCTCGCCGCCTTCGCCTGGCGCATCGCGGCCATCTCGTAGAGTTCCTCAATCCGCAACGAGTAGCTTTCGCGAGAGTGTTTGGTGCGGAGAAACACGAGGGTCGTATGAAGGTCAATCACAATGGGCACGCCACGGTGCTTGGCGCCGGTTTCGCGGACAACGGGACGGGTAAGTTTCGTCATGACGGTTGCTCCTGTTTGCGGCTCAGATCATCCCGATGGCAAGCAGCACGGACGGGCAGCCGTGCGGGCAAGTCCCGTCCGGCTCAACGTCACACCCTTCGGTGCAAAGCGCCGGGCAAGCGGCTTGATCGAACAACGCCTCCTCGATCAATAGCAGTGCGCCGTCCTGTCCGTACAGTTCAACGAACTGCGACCAGGTGAGCCGGTAAGGATTCTTCGCCGCCGGTTGAGTCGTTTGTTTCATTGTTCGGTTCCTCCGTTTGCATGGGGACTGGGGTGTGCGCGCCACACCCCTGCCTGCCGCGGCGAGCGGTGAGGGCGGCAAGC
>VFSW01016185.1_pt1 | contig 10195 bp, 10 predicted proteins | sample 5358111 | NCBI WGS metagenome assembly VFSW01 (sample SAMN11554181, study PRJNA540505) | mine drainage metagenome | isolation source: sediment from site ElyBrook_90M | place: USA: Ely Copper Mine, Vershire, VT | collected 2017
TAATGCCCTGTGTAGCCGAACATCCAAACGAACACTGGATGGTTAACTGTCACTGGAGCCTGAGATACGTTCGACCCGGCCGCAAAAGCAGGAACCACAATCCAAGCTACGCCGCCAATGAAAAAAATTGCTATTACAAGAAGCACGAATGGTCTGGAGATTCCATCCGTAGACATATTGTACTAACCCCAACTCTATGAAGCGATATTTGAATTTTTGCACTAGAATATCGACTTTAGATATATCACATTCAATTTCCAAGTGCTAAACTAATTCACCGAATCCTATCTTTTCGGAATTGTTCGAAAACCGAAACATAAAGCGGCTCTCTGTTGCCCTTGCGATACAGACCTTTGAGTTCGCCAATACAGTAGATCTTTTCGAAACAGGGGACACTTTTACCCCAACCCCGAAAAACCAGGCCAGCACGATTCTTGGTATTCAGGCCTCTCGAAATTCGTAGTGTAGATTCAAATATCCAGTCAGCGACGAGATTCTGAAATGAAAATAATTCCGATAGCACTGTTAACGCTATTTTTGATATCCGGATTGGCACTCGATGTACAGGCATTCACCGCCTCGTTTGGCACTCCTGCTAAGCTTGGCCCAGGATTCGACCCCAATGTGCAAAGCGTTGGAAGCAATGTCTACGTTACATGGACTGATAAAAGTAGCGGAATTTTCTTCAGGGCTAGTAGTGACAACGGACAAACCTGGGGCGGTGCCATAAAGATAGGCAGCGGAGGCAACTATCCGATAATGTCGGCAAATGGGAACAACGTATACGTCGTATGGCCTGGCGGGGGAATCATGTTTACTTCTAGCTCCAACAACGGCGCCACTTGGTCAAAGCCCATGAAAGTAAGCCCGAGCGGGGGAATAACTCCCTACATCGCATCGAATGGAGCTCTGATTTCAGTCGTTTATCTGCTTCCGACTAAAGGATCGTACGTTACAACGAGCACCGATGGCGGTCAGCACTGGACCTCGCCGCTTCTATTCTCAAATGGTCCGGAACCGCAAACTGCTATCTCGGGTACTAACGTTTACGCAATCGCCGACGCGATCGATAGATCACATGTGCGGTTCGCCGTTTCAAACGATTCGGGCAAGGATTGGAAAATCAACACCAATCTACCACCTGGTTCGGAGGAGTGGATTGTCGCTACAGGATCAAGCGTGTATGCAGTTTGGGAAACTAAATCTCCTTCAAGTGTAGTCTGGTTTTTGTCGAGTAATGACAACGGTGTGTCATTCAACACCAAGGTCATCTCATCGGGCATTCCGGACGCATGGAACCCAATGATAAACGCGATAGGAAACAACGTATGGGTTGGAATCCAGGAATTCGGCGGCAAGACCCAGAACTGGATGCTCACCTCCACGAATGCGGGTTCTACTTGGTCCTCGACATCTGTTACAGGATTAGGGCATACGGACGGTTTCATAGTCAATATTGCCACGACCGATGGAACCAATGTCGTTGCGATGGGGATCCAAAAGTCGGGTTCGACTAGTGCCGCGTTGTTGGCTTATACCGCCAATGGGGGCAGCAGTTGGACAACATCCAAGATCGGTCAGTCCGATCCCAATAACGACGTCGCCATCGGCTCTATATCTTCAGATGGAAGTCACGGACTGGCGGCATGGCAATACAACTCTACAATTTATTTTGCAGCCAGTTGACAAGGAAGCGCTTGAAATTCTGAATCAAGCGTTCCTTGTTAGTTCCTAAAGTTCTTGCAAGTGCGGGTACTATGAATGAACCCAGTCCGGTCACTGCATCCCACCCCTTGCCCGCTGGCCATCCGTTGTTTCCTGAAGTTATATCGTGAAAGTCGCTCGAGTAATGCTTTGACGAACCGGAAGGTCCGTATACGACGGTGTAAAGAAACGGGTTAACAAAACCTGCCGCATTGAACCCATGGCTAGCTCGGATTTGATTTACGTCAGCCATGAATCCAGCCCAAAGAGGAGTTGCAACGCTCGTTCCTCCCCAGCAACAAGACTCTGCTAACTTGCTTCGAGAAATAACATCTCAGCCCAATATCGGTCTTGGATACATTCAACAAATAGCTCGTCCGCTGGGACTTTTGAAAAAAGATGAGGAGGGAAGACTGTCTTCCCATTCAGAGTCTTTAGCTATGTGACTAGTAGCTCAGTGTGATTGACGATCCGCTGTTGATAGTGACTTTTTCGCCGCATCCATCATTTTGAGCGACCACTGGACTCCAATCGCCGGATGATAGTGTTCCGTGGTTGACGTGGATTGCAGTGAAAGTAGTCGATCCGCTCGCAGGGTAGTCAGAGCAGCTTGTTATGCCGTAGACTTCAAGAGTGACAAAGTCGTCTACCTGTTTGGCAAGGGAATTTTCTTTGAGTACAGACGTTTGCCCGGTAGTTACGTCCTTGGACGTAATGACCCAGTTGCAAGTATAGCCGGAATTGCAGTGGTTTGAATTGATCCTTCCAACCAGATGATCGCCTGTAGAGACTGTGATCAAGTTGCTAACATAGTATCCAAAGCTGCCTACATACCACGAAGCAAACGTCCAGTAGGTTCCACCGCCGCCGGCACTAGGACCCCACTGCAGAACTGGCTGGATGATAAATGCTCCACATCCGTTGGTATCGCAGTTCTGCGTAGCTGGAAACATGAATATCGTTTGCCCATCTTTTGATGTTGGTGCTTTTGGAACCAGCCATTTGGCGCTCTCTTGTTTCGTAGGACTAGTAACTGCCAGGCCATATTCAACCCATCCATATGCGTATGTAGGATGCGTAGGAAGCTTTTGAGAGCATGCCCCAAAAGTTGTCGTCTTTCCATCTGAATAGGTAACGACGACTGAACCACCTATTGCTTTCAACGAAGCTCCAGAGCCTATCAGGTGGACGCACGCTGAAGGGGCGTAACCATAAGGCGTCAAGACCATGCTAGACTTTGCAGAGCTCGATGAAGCCGTTGAAAAAATTGGCATTCCCAAACTCAAAGTAGAGCCAGCAATGAAGAGTGTGATTGCCGCGAAAATAAGACAGACTTTAGCGGACCTGAATTGCGTTAGAGTTATTTTCATGTTAGCGAATTCCTAAACTCCATTCCTGCGCGTACATCTCCTTGTATTAATGCATTTTTAGATGCCGTTTTCTAAACGGAATCAGTCGATAAGCATTTACTATTGCAATAGTACGAGATTGCAAAAGTGAAGGCAGATTATTCCCTTTAAGGAGAGTAAGAAGTTGTAGTTCAGAAACTTGGAGTTTGTAAAGTTGACTTTTAGCTTCTCGGCTAGTTCTGGAAGGTGTTATGAATCTGACTAGGGAATTTTTCTAAACTCTTGTTCTCGGAAAGTCAAGACTAAACGATTAACCCTACCTACGTCCTGTTCTTCCATGTCACCGAGAAGTTCATTTTCTTGGCAAGACTGCCAGGAAGCACCAACACAGTCTTCTTGTTTCGCCTTACGGAACCGCATACTTGTATCGCATTTCGATATGTAGAAATCCCTAAAGCTGAAACAAGAAGATCCGCATAGATAGATTGAAAGTATTTCAAGAAAATACATGAGATTACCTCCACTAATCATCGTTTCATTTCTCCTCCATTCTCTTGCATCACCGTAGGTAATCCTGTGACTGTCACTGCAGCTCAAACACAAAAACGCTGTGGTACTTTGGTTACGTGGGAAACACGTTCTATCCCAAAACACAGCTCGGCATAGATCAATCGCAGATGATGTCCTCCGCGGCCAGTATGGCGCCTCAATTAGGCGATTCCACTAGTCTCAGGTTCGTGTCCGCAGTAGACGAGTTGGGAGGAGGATCAGTTATCAAATGGTCAAACCGCACGCAAGTCACAGCGATTAGGACTTGCGTCGAAAATCCAAGCCAGTACGGTCAAGTTTACGGCAGACTTGACCTCCAGGAATTCAACACCACTTCTCCTGCAACGATTTACAAAGAGCTTTCTCTGCACATCAACCAGCTCTCTCTAAGTGGAGCCTGGCTCGATCATGCCTCGTCTACAATGTAATCAAGGAGAGTGCTTTCAACGAAATGATGCAGAACCTAAGCGATTCATACCCTAGTTTGACCTTCATTCTAAATCAAGCATGGTGGGAGAGATATTCTGCGTACGTTATCACGTCGGAGACCTGGGCAGACCAGACTTTCATCTCGCCAACGGTTTCCGCCGGATCATATGACAGACTCCCGTTGACCACGCAACTGGCAATATGGAATAGACTGTATCCCAATCGAGTGCTGCTTCACTTGGACGCTTTTGCACAATCAAATATCGAGCCTATGGGCATTTTTGCAGAACAGAATAGAACGACAGAAACGCGGGCCATTTATTCGCTTGTGTCAAACGGCTATTTTCTTGCTGCGAAAAACGAGGGTTATGGCGTACTCTATCCAATCATAGGGGCATGGACTTACCTTGGAGCTCTGCTTCCCGGTCAAATCAATTACCAGGGGACTTTACAACAGCCTCTCCGTTGGGAAAAATGCGCGCTCGACTTTTCCAGAGTTCGAGGCTGTCATTGCTGCTTTTCCGTGAATCAGCTCTTCAGGGGATTCCAGTTAATTTTTAATGCGTTTGGCGACTATTACTAAACTAATGTGATATCGGAATAAGATACGATGCGTCAGAGCAAGCCCCCTATTAATCGTGGACTATTTCAGCCCACGATCACTAATCGCGAAGCTCACCACAACTGCACGTCGCTATCGGTTCCATGCGAGGCGGTTGCATGGAAATGTACGATGCTTTGCCTCACGACGACTCCATAAACAGCCTCTGCGGTTTCAGACCCAGCAGAGTATGCATGGGGAACATAGTAAAAGTTCTTAGAACCCGCATTGGGCTTGTACGACAGAAACATACTTGCTGAAACCGAGTTAATAACAACAGACGCTCCTCCGCCAGCTCCAGTTAGGACGGTCTCTGCATCGAAATCCGTGCCAAATGCGTTGGCCCTGTACGCCACGACATAGTGGGGATCACCTTTGACTTGGGAGTGAAAAGCAACCAAATCGTACCACCCCTGTGATCTCAGAGTACTTCCATGGTATATCCTGTACCAGAACGCCACGTATGAGTCGCCAACATGTGAACTACCGCACAGCGATGCGGTGCAGGTGCCCGTGTACATTTCCAATTCCACTGTGAAGGGAAGGGTCATGCCACTGACTAGAGCTCCGTAACAATAGTAGAATTGTCCTGAATTTCCATCTCCGGGTGTCCCGCCAGAAACGCATTTGCCATAAAGGTTCGTAAAGTAATCGTATCCCATCCTATTTGCGCCCATGTTATTCCAGATATTGTCTTCAATTTGCAATGCGAAAGAACCCGATGATTGGGAAATGTTCATTAGATCCTGTGTCCAGTATGTTCCTAGACTCCTTTCTTCTGCAACTCCCTGCTCTATCACGTTTAGTTGAACTGCCATCTTTCCATCAAGCGAGGGAATACTTGACTTTCCAATACTTAGAGACGTGAACGTCGTTTGAGAATAGAATGCAATAGCAGAATAGCTATAGGTTCGCCCGCCGTTCAGTCCGTAATCTGAGATTCCCATTGGACACGGCCTGCTCGAACTGCATGATCGAAGAAGACTCTGAGTACCCTGAGATTGCGCTGGCACTTGCTGGCTTTGAGCGGCCGCTTGTGAAGTCGGAGAGAGACTAGTAATATTAGCTATTCCCAGAATGAAGAAAAAGAATACGAACCCGAGGAGTGCTAGCCTTTTTGACCCATTCTTGCAATTCAAGATAAATTTTCCGAGCGAAAATGAATCTGTGCCTTTAATATCAGTTTTGGTTTCGTGGCGGGGCTGGTTACCAAATAGTATCCAGACGAGTTTGCTTCTGCATTGGAAGCTAACGCATTCACTGACCACATTGAACTTTTGAGCCTTGCTAGCTCCACGATGGGCTCAAACGTCGAAGAAAAGCCGATCGCCATGTGACGAGAGACGTAGTAAGCGAGAGATCTTGGAAAGAATATGTCCGCCTCGGTTGGCCACTATTCTATGAATGCTTTTCTCGCTCTATCGGGGCACTATATCTCCTATCGGTTTGCGATATATATACTGAAAATTTCCCCACATGTTGTCACATTTCGTCGCAAGAATTATATTTGCGCTTTCATCTGGCGAGTATTACTGTAATTTGCGATCAACTCGTGAAGACAAAAGGGTAAACTGAACTTGCGGAACAGGCTCACTATCCTGATTGTTGCATTGATAGTCGTCTTGAGTATCCCCATCTTTCTCTTAACGTATTCTGAAAGTTGCTCTCCGGCGACTGTGGTAAATTATCCCTCGACAAATGGCAATGACAGCGTGCCCATAACCGGCCCTATCTACATTTGGTTCTTTGGTTGGGTAGGCGACAGATTCTATCCAAAGTACCAACTAGGGATCTCTCAATCCATGATGATTCAGGTTGCGAAAAACCTCAGTGAAACTTTCGGGAAAAAGAACCTTGCACTTTTGACTGCTGTTGACGAGATCCTTGGGCCACGCGGGACAATATCAGCTTCGATGATTCCCACAATAAAGTCATATGTTTCCGAACTACGAAAATTTGCTTTCGCGGTTTATGGCAGGCTAGATTTCGATCAATTCAACCTGACCAGCAAAGAATCGCTCTTCAAAGAAACTGCCCTTTACATTAACACGTTCCAACTGAGCGGTGTTTGGTTTGACCATGCGGTCTCTTATTTTGACACACTCGGAGATAGGTCGTTTAACAAAATGATGCAAAGCCTGACAAAAGAGTTCCCTGGAGCGGAATTCATCCTCAATCATACCGCGAAGAACGGGACCATAACGGAACTACCTGGCTATAATTGGGAGCGTAGCACCTACATTACTCCCTCGACAGTCGGAAGTCTTGTTGTAAATCAAAAGGAAATACAAGATTTGAACAAAGCCTTTCCGGGTCACGTATTGCTTCATTTGGATGCGGATGGACCGTCTCCGTTGGGTAACAAGGACGAAGCGATGTCGTTATTCGGGGCCCTGACCGGCTCGAAGGAAATTTCCAAACTTTATGCTCTCTCTCGCAACGGCACTCACCCGCGACTGGCAAACGAGTCTTACTCTATGATTTATCCGATGGTTGGTTCTTGGGATTACATCAACAAGACCTTCGATGGCGTATTGTACAATAGCCTTCCGACGGGAAATTTTGCGAGGTCAACTTTCCCTAGTTTCGAGAAAGTTATTCTCGAGACAACTCGATGAGAGTTTGTTGGTTGTACGAAATTTCTTCTGCAGAATTGATCTCACTTGGAAACCTTTGATGAAAGGACGCTCTCTCAGAATGTTCGATCTAATTTTACCGATATTTCTCTCCCTCTGCTATGACAAACGCAAACAGAATTGTCCTAATCCAGCCCTCTTGTATCGTATTCTGATACTGGCCTGACATTATGTGTGTCAAGTCACAAGAAAAAGAGAGAGTCTTTGATTCTGAGAGAATCAGTGAGCTGTTGAGAGAAATCTCTCAGATTTAGGCAATCGGAATTTATTCGCGCGATGCTCTTAATAAAGTTACGAGATATCGACTTGAGTGCTAGAATCACACCGCCGGTACATTCCTAGTGTGCCAAAGTGCACTAGGTTTTGTCGCCAATTTATCCTAGAACGATCGCTTCGATACTCGATACTTGGTCTTTAATATTATGTTGCTCTTTCGTAAAAAACTTCTCCCAAAGGCAGGGCCGGAATCTCCACTCTCTTTGACCAAATCTTGTGTTGCGAGCTTCATTCTCTAGGAATAATTGCCTTATCAGTTGCGTCTGCTTCCGATGCCTACATTCGGGCAATTCGAACTTGGCTAAATAATGGTGATGAATTAACTTAGCTCCTCATCTTATCGTCTAGATAGTAGGCCTCCGATTAATGCGTCCACGGTTAGTGGAGAAGTAGACTGCTATGACTGAGGTATGGGACTCGTAAGCGTTCTGTGGACGACATTCGTGGTCCGGACTACATTTTGGGAGACAGAAGGCACTGAGGCAAAACTACCCGAGGAGAACGAGGGTGAGAGTGAAACTGAAACAGGGGTTGCTAAAAACTGACTCGCCAACAAAATGACTGCAACAAGGACTGTCCAGCTAAGAACGAGCTTTCCGTTGTTGACACTTGCTTGCTTTTCCTTTTTCAAAAACTGCAAGACTCATCCGACGAATAAATTGATTGATTATAATCTTGGCTGATATTTACGGCTATTCAGATTGCCAAAAGCATTGGCTAATCGAATACCGACATATCTTGCTCGTAAAATCCTCGAATCCTTATCTAATGGCGCCCACGATTTTTAAATCCATGGCGCAGAAAAGCAAAGAGAATGTATGTCCTGAATCTTCAATCGAATCAGCGAATAGAAGAAACTTTATCAGAAAAGCCGCGGCTGTAACGGCGGCTGTCGGAGTCGGAAGAGTTCTACTTGAAAAATCAAGAGCAATCTTGCAACAAGCGTAACAACAATAGGACAGGCGAACTTGTTCTTGGCTGCACTGTCATTGTAGCGCTTTTGCTGATTGAAACCCAGTTTTTCTTAACTCCGGTTGCTGCCGGTTCAAACTCTGCTTCGAGCAACTCGGTCATTCAACATGACTGGCCTCAGTCTGGATACAATGCCTCCTTCTTGTCATCCGTCCAATGGGGCAATTATGACAAAGTGACACTGTCGTATAGCAAGTCTAATGTTGGAGTGATGGCAGTTGGAATCAATGGTCTTCTTTTCGGTTACCATAAAACTAACCGCTATTCCACCAGTGGATTGATTGTCATTAACCTGAAGACTGGCGAAATCAAATGGGATCATAGTGGTATGAGGTTTCTCAGGGGGTTTGCCTCAAATAACGGACTGCTATTTGTCAGCTCGTCAGAATATGATGCGCGTGGAACAAGTGCTCTTTATGCAATTAATGAAACAAGTGGCAGAACAGTTTGGATAAACGATCAAGTTGCACTATGTTGCGCTGCGTCCCCATTGTCTTATTCTAACGGAACGGCGTATGTAAATGTAGACAACGGCGGCGATTATTCGCTTGTTGCATTAAACTCTTCAAATGGCAAAATCATTTGGCAGAATTTAATCGGTGATCCCGTTGAACTTTCGTATGCGCCTTCCTTCAGAGGGAACATCCTTTATGACGATAGTAACACTGAAGGGTGTTGCGGGGATGCAATCTGGGCTTCATATTGGCCACATTCTTCGGGCCATTATAGTTCGTCCTTTTATGGCATCACGACTTCCTCACCCGTTGTGGGGGTTCACGACATTTTCGTGGGAGCAGACAGCGGTTATGTGTATTCTATCAGCAGGGAAACTGGCGCTGTCGTCTGGAACTCGTCCATCTTGGGAACATGCGGTACATACTCATGCCCTGCAACTGCAGAGGCACTTTATGGCAACGTTCTCGTAGTAACGAACGTAAATGGGTACTCTCCAACAAATCCTTTGATATGTGGTCTTGATGCGGGCACTGGCGCAAAATTATGGTGCCAAGGGTCGCCTCAGCCAAATGGTTATTTCGGAGCCGACGTCATAGTGGGTAGCCAAGTGCTATTCGTTAACTCTACAAACGCTCTAATTGCGCTAAAACTAGACAGTGGTGGAATCGCGTGGACTTATCAACTTGGCGGTACTGCTTCGAACGTAAATATTTTCCCGGACGGAAATTACTTGGTTGTTTCAGAAGGATATGCTCTCAACGGGAACACATTTGTCTCAGAACTGTATGTTCTCAACGGGATCAAGTAAAGAGCGAGTAAAGATGTGAAACTCCGTAGGAATCGTCTCAAAATTGGATCCCACCGTTCAAAAAATCAAAAAATGCCTAGTAGAACAACGGTTCACCAATATTGAAAAGTCAGCCAGATAACCAACCCGTTTACAGCAGTCATAGAACTCATCTAGGCACTCAACACACAAACACGAAACTATAGCTTCCGCTATGAAACTTGAGTATAAAGTCCATCCAAATCCTTCAAATGAAGAATATAGTCCATATTCGGACGAACAAGAATTGTCTGACCTTCCTTCGACTAGCAAATGCATCTGATGACGTAGAAGGAATGGCCCATTTGCGTGTGTCAAAATCGTAATCCACGTACATTGAATCTTCCTTCTTTTCTTGCAAAAACGAGTGTAGGTCTTTTCCAGCAGAGAATAGTGA
>VFSW01016186.1_pt1 | contig 10194 bp, 7 predicted proteins | sample 5358111 | NCBI WGS metagenome assembly VFSW01 (sample SAMN11554181, study PRJNA540505) | mine drainage metagenome | isolation source: sediment from site ElyBrook_90M | place: USA: Ely Copper Mine, Vershire, VT | collected 2017
ACGGGAGGAACGCTCGAGATCGATGGTCGGATCTTCCGCCCGGAGAATGGCAAGCCGCTGGGGTATCTGCCCGAAGAACGAGGGCTGTACAAGAAGGAATCCGTGCTTGATGTCATGATCTACTTCGGTCGTCTGAAGGGACTTTCACACGAGGCGGCTCGAAAGTGGTCGCTCTCCTATCTGGAGAAGGTCGACTTGGCTGACCAGGCCGCTTTTCGATTGGACAAACTCTCGGGGGGGCAACAGCAGAAGGTCCAATTAGGTGTCACCATCATGAACGATCCGGAGTTGCTAATCCTGGACGAACCGACCGCAGGCTTTGACCCGGTCAACCGACGCCTTCTTATGGACATCATCGAGGAGCAGAAGAGGGTCGGGGCAACCGTCATGATGGTGACCCATCAGATGGACGAAGTCGAACGGCTTTGCGATCGGATCGTCCTGCTCAAGAACGGCCGCGCCGAGGCGTACGGAACGGTGAGCGAGGTGCAGGACCTTTACGGCGGCACCATCATTCGAATTCGCTACACGGGAACGATTCCGGACTCGCCACATTTCGCGGTGTCATTGCGAGAACGGAACTACGCCGAACTGAAGTTCACCAATGAATCGGATGCCGCCGCCGTTCTCAAGGAGTTGGTGGACGCCGGGGTGCAGGTGCGCGAGTTCACAACCAGCAAACTGTCGCTCGAAGAAATATTCCTCCAGGTCTATGGGGATCATCGAAGCACGGACGCCGAGCGATGAACTATCACAACCTGCGAACTGTGGTGAGCTTTGAGGTTCGTCGCACCATCACGAAGAAACGTTTCTGGATCACCACACTCATCGTTCCCGTGGTGATCTCGATCGTGTTCGGGTTGATCTACGCGAGCAACGGTGCGACGAAATCCAGCCTGAACGCCCAGAAGCACGCGGCCTTCACTTTTGCCTACAGCGATGCCTCGGGGCTCATTCTGGGTCCAGTGGTCAAGCAGTTTGGTGGCCGAAGCGCCATCGACGTGGCCCGAGGGATTGCCGATGTCAAAGCAGGGAGACTCGACGCCTTCTTCGTCTACCCCGCCGACCCCGTGCGACAGCCCGTGCGGGTCTATGGAGTCGACGTCGGGATTTTCAACAATGGCAAGTACGCGACCGTGGCCACTGAAATCCTGCAGTTGAGCGCCGACGCCAAGATTGGCTCGCCCTCATTGGCCAAGCTCGCACGCGGCATCCTCAACGTGCAGTCGACGACGTTCAAGAATGGCGTCCCGTCGTCAGGACTGAAGAGCATCATCCCGCCGCTGCTCTTTCTGGTCGTCTTCTACGTGGTGATTGTGGTGTTGGGGAACCAGATGCTGAACAGCACCCTAGAAGAAAAGGAAAACCGCGTTACCGAGATGATCCTCACGACGATGAACCCGAACACCTTGATCACGGGAAAGATCCTCTCCCTGCTCATCGCGGGCATCGTCCAGATGGCGGTGTTTATGAGTCCCATCCTCATCGGCTATTTCTTCTTCCGCTCCTCGCTCAATCTCCCGAATCTGGACCTGTCCACGCTGGTCTTCACGGCCCGACAGATGGTGGTCGGCGCCCTCCTACTCCTCGGAGGATTCACCCTCTTCACCGGCACGCTGGTTGGCATCGGAGCCATCATGCCCACGGCGAAGGAGGCGGGCGCCTTCTTCGGTGTGTTGATGATCATGCTCTTCATCCCCTTCTACGTGGTGAGTCTCATCGTGAGCCATCCGGGTGCATTGATCGTCCAGGTCTTCACCTACTTCCCCTATACGGCCCCGATTACCGGTATGTTCCGCAACGCCTTTGGTTCCTTCAGCATCATCGAGGAGATTGGCGTGATCATCGAACTCTTTGCCGTCGGGTTCCTCGCCATGCGTTTAGCAATCCAATTCTTCCGGTACGGTGCGACGGAGTACACCCGGAAGGTGTCCATTCGCATGGCGTTGGGCTTGACTTCGCCTTGGACATCCTCATGGCGTCGACCTCGATGAACTCACCACGGTCTATGTGGTGGTCCCTGGGTCCGACGTGAACCGCCGGTGCGCTCCTCGACTGGGCGACAGTCCGGTCAATCGTGACACCATTGATCGACCGGACAACTCGACATCGGTTATCGGGACGTGCGGCGTTACGCGTCACCGATCGCACGAATCGGGAGTCGATGGCGCCAAACCTCCGACGGATTTGGCACCGGGCGTTCCCGATGCGCGGTGCGTAAGAATTCAGATGCTTCACTCGAAGGATCAGTGCTCCTCCCCCGAATCGTCACCCCGCTCGGGGGACGGTGTCACGGGGCGAGTTCTGCCGGTCGAGATTCGCGCCCTGCTAGACCCGCGGCGCGCGTCGACAAGACGACGATCTACACCGATTGACACCATCGCGGCGAGAATGCTCGGCCGCGAACCGTGCCACGATGCCCTTGCGGTTCACACCACACCCGTTAAACTCTGCTGCTCCAACGAAAGTGACTGAAATCGAGCGTCCCGTGAACCGCTTCGCCGACCACTCTCCAGCCTGGCACCACCTGCTGAGGGTGCTGCCTCGTGAGTTCCTCATCATCGACGCGCACGGCGTGATCCATCACGTTGACCAAAGCCTCGCAGCGCTGACCGGTCGCGCGGCCGACGACCTGATCGGTCAGCAAATCGAGACCCTTGTCCCACCGAGTCGCCAACTCGAGCGACGTCAGACTCGCAACGAATTCATCGGCGATTCAAAGGCGCAGGCTGAAGTCCGCAGCCTTCCACTGACGCTCGCACTCCACGGCGGGGGCGAGCTTGAGGTCAACATGGCGCTGGTGTCATTGGCGCTCGAAGGAGCATCGTGGCACGTGGCTGCGCGTCACACCCCCGATGAACCGGGTGCGACGGAGTCGAACCCCGGTGAGACCACCCTTTCCGCGATCGCGGCCAGACTCGCGGCCGCCGTGGCGCTGGCGGAGAGTGAAGAGCGATTCCATCTCGCGTTCGAAGGCAACATGTCGCCCATGTTCTTCACCGATCCAGAGGACCGAATCATCGACGCCAACGATGCCTTCTGCCAAATGATTGGGCGCACTCGGGGTGAAATTCTTGGACGCGACTCCACGTCGTTCACCCATCCCGAGGATCAAGGCGCATCTGATGAAACGAATGGGCGCACTCTCTCGGGCGAAGGTGGCCAGACGCGCTTCGTCATGCGCTACGTGCACACCGACGGACACGTGATCTTCGTCGAGGTCTCGAGGTCGCAAGCGCGCGACGCGGCGGGCAGGACGCTGTACTACGTGGTGTCCGAACGCGACATCACCGAGGAACGCACACTCAGCGCCCAACTCTCCCACCAGGCACTCCACGACCCGCTCACCGGGCTGGCCAACCGTGCGCTCTTTGAAGACCGACTTTCCCACGCGCACGCCAGGGTGCTACGGCACGGCGGATTGGGCGCCGTGTTTCTGCTGGACCTCGACGGCTTCAAGGGGGTGAACGACACCCACGGTCACCTCGTGGGCGACCAACTGCTTGCCGAAGTCGCGCGACGCTTGGAACAAGTGACGCGGTCGTCGGACACACTCTGCCGATTCGGGGGCGACGAGTTCCTCTATTTGGCCGAAGGACTCAGCTCCACTGCACAGGCGGAACAGGTCGCGACTCGTCTGCTCACTGCACTCGCCAAGCCATTCTCTATCGCGGGCCAGACACTGGAACAGAACGTGAGTATCGGCGTCGGAGTCTGGGACGCAACGAGCACCGACCCGACCGACGTCATTCATAACGCCGACACCGCCATGTACGCCGCCAAGAGCCAGGGCAAAGGTTGCTTCGTGGTATTCGTCGCCGGTGTGCACGGCGACACGGCGCGCCGTTTCGCGCTAACCGATGAATTGCGATTGGCCCTCCGCTCCGGTGATCTGTCGATGCACTTTCAGCCAATCATCGATCTCGTCACGACCGGGGTCGTCGGTTTCGAGGCACTGATGCGCTGGCAGCATCCCGAACAGGGCTCGATTCCTCCCGAGGTCTTCATCCCACTGGCGGAGCAGAGCGAACTCATCATTGAACTCGGCACGTTTGCTCTGCGCGAGGCCGTTGCCGCCGCCATCTCGTGGGAGCCGATCGGCGATCAATCGATGCGACCGTACGTTTCGGTGAACCTCTCCGCTCGCCAGTTCCATAACCCGAACTTCATTTCTGTCATCGAAGAAACCTTGCGATCGAGCGGACTTCCCTCAGATCGACTCGTCGTTGAAATCACCGAGAGCATCGCCCTGCTCGACATCCCCGAAACGCTGAGCGTGATGGAGCAACTGAGTCGCCTTGGAATCGGGATCGCGCTCGACGACTTCGGCACCGGGTTCGCTTCGCTCTCGTACCTGTTGCTGCTGCATCCGAACATCATCAAGATCGACCAGTCCTTCGTTAGTCCCACCTTCGATAATCCCGACAACGACACGCTGACTGAAGCAATTGTCTTACTGGGACACAAACTCGGCATCACCATGCTGGCCGAAGGCATCGAGACCACGGAGCAATTTGAGCGTTTCCGCACACTCGGCTGTGAACTCGGCCAAGGATTTCTCTTCTCGCCGGCCGTGCCAGCGAGTGACGCGGCGGATGTGATTCGCCGATTAGCGGGCAACTGAACTCTGCGCCGCACGGTCTCGGAGTGCCGCGTCCAGGCCACTGTCTCGAGTGATATGGGTGTGTCGAAAGTTTTCAGCCATGACACTCGCCCAGCCATACATTCCGAATCCATCGCAGGTTCGTCAAGCATGCGATGACTTCTGCCAGACATTCCAAACGACAGCGGGCCTTGCTGAAACTGGATTCCCCCAGTGGCCGATCTGCGCCGTTTCATTGGCGATTTCACCCGTACCCGACCCGGGTGGCGCCGAATGCGAGAAGTGCTCACGATACAATCTCGCCACAGGTGGTCGGAAGCAGGTGCCGTGAGAATTGCCGTCGACGGGGAATTTGAACTCGACGATGATCCCTCACGCATTGACTTGGCGTCTCTGTGGACCTTCCTCTCCGAGAAGGCCTATTGGCAGAGGTGGCGAAGTCGCGCTGATGTGGATCGCCAAGTCGCAGGATCGTGGCGCGTCCTGGGGGTGTACCGGCTCGACGGAGGAGCGATGGTAGGTTTCGCACGAGCGGTGTCCGATGGCTCTATGGCGTATCTCAGTGACGTCTACGTCGAGGAGTCGGCTCGTGGCCGGGGCCTGGGCAAGGCGTTGGTCGGTGAGATGGTGACTCGCGACGACGCGTCAGCTATGAAGTGGTTGTTGCACACCTCGGATGCTCACGGTCTCTATCGACACTTCGGCTTTCACGAACCGAACGAACGACTCATGGAGCGCGATCCAATCGATCCTCGCGTCCAGTAACGACCGGGTGTGTTGGCACTAACTGGAGACCTGTCAACGCTCCATCGCCAGCCAATGTCGCCAACGAGACTCGCACGTCTGCTGGTGCGAGGCGCTAGCGGGTAGCGACAGCAATCCTCCGGCTCCGTACGGGACCTGGACCGGGATGCCATACAGAGCATCGGGAACTTCACACAGATGGTCGCGGTCACCACGACAGACTTCTTGGGGGCCGTAATCTACGGCTTCCTTTCGTACTTGACCCGTCCACCCTGGCCATTGATTTCGTGGGTCGAGGGATCTCGGTGGCTCAAGGTCGACGATGATTCGCGTTGTCGGACTCCGATGACTGCCCGTTCCCGACTTGCTCGCGCACCACACCGACCCCGCGATCCACGAAGTCAATCGCCTGCGTGATTACTCGGTCAACGTCGATGCCTTGGGCAACCATTCCTGCCGCGGTCTCGGCGATCGCGACGACGAAATCCACGACCGAATCAGCGTCGCGGACACCGCTGTCGGTCAGGGCCCTCCTCAAAGGAGCATTCCGAACCTCACGAAGCTCGTCTAGGCGAGCCAGGCACATGGCCGGCAAATCTGTGCGGTCCAGGGCGTGCAGGGCCAGGGACTCTTTCGCAAGCGCCAGTACCACCATCGTCCGCACGAAGGCATGTATTCGATTGCGATTCGAGGATTCAGCTCCAACGGCCTCGGCCACGATGGAGGTGGTGCGCGCCATCAACTCCTCCACCGTCACCGCGAGAATCTCGGCGCTGGAGGCGAAGTACCCATAGACGCTGGAACGCGCCAGTCCGGCTCGCCGTCCGATACTCGCCGGTGTCATCGATCCGGCGCCATCCTCAGCGAGGACATCGATTGCTGCATTCACCAAGGATGTTCGCTGAGCGATCTGGTGTTCGGCCAGGGTAGGTGAGTTGATCTTGGGCATCTCAGACGTGCTCACCCGAACGTTTCGTGGGCCGGATCACGAGGTCGGCGACCGCTCAATGGTCGCGTCACCCTCAACACCCCGCGAGGCGCGCGGGAGCATGGCGGTCGCGATCAGTCCCACCACTATGAATGCGCTGGCGGTGAATGCCACGTCGCGCGCGGCGCCCACGACCGCGTCGGAAGTGGCCGACACGATGGCCTGCCCGTGGGGCAACCGCACCAGCGAACGCAGGGTTGCACCACCCGTTGCCCTCATCTCACTCGCAACCAGGCCCGCCGACTCTCGCGTGACTCCAGGGATCTTGGTGACAGCCGACAGGGTTCGACGGCCAATCTCGACAACGTAGATTGTTCCCAGAATGGCAATTCCAATCGCTGAGCCAACTTGGCGTGAGGTGCTCTGGATTCCCGATGCCTGCCCACTGGACGACACTGGGACATCGGTCAGTATGACGCCCGTCAACTGCGCCGTCGCGAATCCAACCCCGAGACCATAGAGGAACAGCCAGGGTGCGAGACCCCACGCGCCGATAGTCGACGAGAGCACGACGCCGAGACCGGTGATGGCGACAACTTCCAAGAACAGTCCCAGTCGCGCAACACCACGAGCGGTAACTCGCTTCGAGAGTTGCGGCGTCATACCACCCGCCACAAAGGTGGCCAGGGCGAGCGGCAACAGCACGACACCGGTGCGAAGCGCGCTGTAGCCCAGTACCCCTTGGAGGAACAGCGGCAAGACGAAGAGCAGTCCGAACTCACCCAGGGCGACCACCAAAGCCGCGACGTTCCCCACGCCGAAACTACGGATGCCAAAGAGCCCAAGGTCCACGAGAACGACCTGGTCACGTCGGCTGCGCCGCCGTTCGACCCACACGAATGTTCCGAGGCTCGCCACCGCGACGATGACGGCAACCGGAACGATCGAGATCCACCCGTGGGGCCACGAGACCCCCGCGAGAACGAATGAACTGTTGGCCGACCACCAGCCGTAGTGAACCCCCTCGATGAGGGCGAAGACCATGGCCCCGAAACCGAGCGACGCGAGAACGTTGCCCGTGACGTCGACGCCGCGACGCGTTCCCGGATCGGAGGTCTCAGGAATGAAGAGGGCGACACCCAACACGATGAGGAGACCCACCGGAAGGTTCACCAGGAACGCCCATCGCCAACTGACATCCGTCGTCAGCCAACCTCCGACGAGTGGGCCCAGCGCGGCGAAACCTCCGATGGTTGATCCCCAGATCGCGAAGGCGATGGCCCGCTCTCGACCGACGAAGAGCGCATTCACCGTCGACAGGGTCGCTGGGAGAATCATCGCGCCTCCGATTCCCTGCAAGAACCTTCCAAAGATCAGCATCGCTCCCGACGGCGCCGTCGCCGCCACCAGACTCGCTCCCACGAAAACCAGGACACCCACGAGGAGCAGACGACGACGTCCGACACGATCTCCCACCCTCCCCATCGAGATCAACAACGCCGCGAAGACCAGTGAGTAGATGGAATTCAGCCATTCCGCACTCGTAGCGCTCAAGTGGAGGTCGCGGATGATCGTCGGGACGGCGACGTTCACGATGGTGGCGTCGACAATGATCATGGCCACGCCCATCGCGATGAAAGGCATCGCGATCCAACGGCGGGGATTGGGGGCGCCGATGTCCGGCGCCATCACTGTGGGAGGTCCATACTGTGCGTCATGAGGGCTCAAGTTCGTCATGACGTCATTTTACCGACAGTTGTGTCGGTAAATACAAGTCTGTCTTGGCGTCACTCTCACGCCACGCCTTTGCCAATCGCCGGTCGAGGCGCCGCGGTGCTCAAGCTTGGACTGGAACCGGGATTGCCCACTGTCCGCTGACGCCATGACCCCTGCGGTGCCTGACCAACTGCGCACGCCCAACGCTACGGGTAACCAGTCTCGCGCGATTACCGGACCAAGCGACCGAGCGACCGAAGGATCGATATCGCCGCCAGCGACTCGGTACGTGAGTGGCGCAGTACTATGCAAAGCATGGTAGCGGGTAGCACCGAGAAATTATTGGCCCAGATGCGTCGGGGCGCCATTGAGCACTGCGTGTTGGCCCTGCTTCTTTTGAAAGATCGCTACGGATTCGAGATAGCGCGCGAGCTCTCCGAAGCCGATGGGCTGGTGACCAGCGAGGGAACGGTCTACCCGCTCCTGACGCGACTTCGCAACGACGGGCTGGTCGACACCTACTGGCAGGAGTCCACCGAGGGACCGCCTCGTCGCTACTACCGGATTACTTCCAACGGCAAGCGCGCACTGAGTTCTTTCATCGACCAGTGGGCGCGATTTCGTGATTCCGTGGACGATATCTTGAGCAGGGGAAAATCGGAATGAACGAGCACACGACGTCAGACCAGATCGTCGAACGGTACCTGGGCGATCTAAGAGACGCGCTACGGTCCCTTAATCAAAATGGCGCCAGAGAATTCGTCGCCGAAATCGAACGGCACATCGCTGAAGGTAGGGCCACCCTCGAACCTGGTGATGAGGTGGGGCTGCGAAGTTTACTCGAGAGAATCGGCTCGCCAACAGCACTCGCCCGCGAACTCCTAGAGACTGAACCGCCACGCACCATCAGCACAATGGATCGAGCGACTCCGTGGCTGATACTGCTCGGAGGCTTCGCCTTCGGGTTTGGATGGCTCATCGGTCTGTTTGGACTCTGGTCCTCTAGAACGTGGCGCATCTGGGACAAGCTGCTCGGCACGTTCGTGTGGCCCGGCGGACTACTTGGCACCCTCTACCTCTTCGGCGCTTCTGCGAGCAGCACTGCCTGTTCGGGGTTTCAGGGTGCGGGACAGACCACGCCAACCATGACCTGCGTGCACCATGGGAATTTGCTGGTCCTTCCGTACCCAATCCAGTTCATTGCCGCTTTTGTGATGGTGGCGGCGCCCTTCTTCACCAGTTTCCGGCTCGGTTCGGTACTGTCCCGTGGGTACGCTGATCCATCGCACAGTCGTGGCATTCGAATAGCGCAGCTCGGACCATCAAGAAGAAAGAACATGCGAGTGGCGTGGATCGTCGTAGGGCTTATGGCGTTGATCTTCTCCGTATTTGTATTCACTCTGCGCTGATCCTTCCCGTCTGTTGACGTGGGCATCACGATGCGACATGAACGCCATGCGGGCCCGAAATGAACTTTGCGGAGCCCCAGGGTCATCGGTCGCCTGAAGTGACTGACGTGTCATGCAAAGTCAATTAGAAGATTGAATTGGCTGAAATCAATCAATGACAATGCAAGTGGATTGTGCCGCTGGCGCAGAGTTCAATGCAGTGCTTCAAACGACGAAAGAGTCTGAGCAGAGCCCTAGGGCCTTCTCCCGACTCTCGATTGACGGTGGGCAAAGGACACAAGAATTCTTAAAGTTTTCATAACTAAAACCGGTCATGACCTGCTATCTTGGCAGTCACTGCCGGGGAGTGCTAACCGGCATTACTGGACAGAAGAGTGATTAGGAGGTAGGGCAATGCCCCTTCTTGTTCGTTCCGAACCTTATCGAGACTTTGATCGTCTCTTTCAGCAACTCATGGGAGATTCGAGTCGCCGGGTTATGTCCGTAGGTATTCCGATGGACGCATACCGAAAAGAAGATCTGTTCTTGCTTCAGTTCGATGTACCTGGCGTGGACTCCGAATCAATTGAATTGACCGTCGACAACAACACCCTGACCGTCAAGGCAGAGCGTCAAGCGCCCGTGCTGGCCGAGGGTATTGAGGCCTTGGTCGCAGAGCGTCCCCACGGCGTCTTTACACGTCAAATACTTTTGGGCGACAATCTGGACACGTCGAAGATTGATGCGCAGTTTTCTGACGGGGTGCTTACTCTGTCAATTCCCGTCGCGGAGGAGGCGAAGCCTCGCCGAATTGA
>VFSW01016187.1_pt1 | contig 10194 bp, 9 predicted proteins | sample 5358111 | NCBI WGS metagenome assembly VFSW01 (sample SAMN11554181, study PRJNA540505) | mine drainage metagenome | isolation source: sediment from site ElyBrook_90M | place: USA: Ely Copper Mine, Vershire, VT | collected 2017
ATCCCCCCCGCGCCGCGGCGGGGGCAAACGAACCCCCACGGCTGCCGGGGGGGCATGGGTTCCACCAAACCGCGCGTGCCTGGGTAAGGCCACAACCCGTCAATCCTCAGTCCCCAACCCGCCCCTCCTTCATTTCCCGCCGTACTTAAACTCCTCCGGACTACCCGTCTGCACTCTGCCCTGTTTGCCAGGCAACGTCCACCACCACTTGTGATCGACGTATTCCGTATTTTTCTGGCGAAACTGATACAGGGCGCTGGCATACTGCGAAAGCATCACCACCACATCGCTGTTGGTGGGAAGGTCGTCCTCATCGAAAGTTTCGAAATCCTGAAACGGCTTCTGTGCTGCCACGATCTCGTTCATCCTTCCCAGCAGCACGTTCACCAGATTCAGCTTGAACTTGTTTAGCCCGTCGTTCGGCCGCTTCTTCGATAGCTCCGACATCTCCGCCAGCATGGAGTGCAGTTGCTGCTCCAGCCTTTCGAAATCCTGTACTTCCTCTTCGCTCTTCACGCCTTGCCCCTTACCCCGGACACGCCCGGGTAAACTCCACGTACTTCTTCTGCACCACGTCAATCGGGTCGCGCTGCCTGCTCTCGAACAGGTTCACAATCAGCTCCAGCTCCTGATCGCTCAATGCAAGGATGCAGCGCCGCTGCGCCGACCACAAATCAATCGTGTTCTTGAACATCCGCGCCGGCAGCGGGCGCCGCGTCAGCAGCACGCCGAAGCGCCCGAACTGTTCGGTCATGTACCGATTGACCTGGTTGATGTGCTTCCCGTCAATCTGCTTGACATTCTTCATTTCCATCACGATCTGCCGGCAATCGTACTTTCTGACCAATTCTTCCAGAAACGGGTGCGAGCGGTTGTTGTAAAAGATCAGGTCGCGAATCAGCACTCCCGAGTCCGTGCGGTCCTGCGCGGCGGCAAAATCCAGTTGCGGATAGAACGCCGATGCCAGCAGCCGCGCCATCTCCTGTTCATACTTCCTATCATTGGGGTCGCCCGCCCCGCTCGAGAGCGGCAGGCGCAGAATCGCCTTCAGGCTCGCCTTGGCCGAGATCACCGGAATTTGCGCAAATAGCGGATCATTCGTGCAATCCTCTGCCTCCCGCTCTTTTTTCGCAACATACTCGAACACCGCGCCGTAGTGCTCGCGGTTATAAGTCAGAACCCGCACCCGCTCGGCGGCCAAACTCTCTGGCGTAGCGTCCTGCGGACATGCGTCCGCGAAGTACTCATCAAAGTTGATCCACTGCGAAAGCCGCAGCCAGCGTTTCGGCACCAGAATAATCGGCGTTCCATCCTCCGGATTCACCGGCAGGCTCACCGTTTCCGCCGCCAGCCGATTCTTGCGATAGCTGTACACATCGAGCACCACCTTCACCATCGGCACGCCCGCGCTCTGGCATTGCTGGATGGTGTAATCGATTAGAAACGACTTCAGGAAACTGCAAGCAAAATCGCTGATCCGGTCCCTGGAAACGTGCTCCACAAAAAACTGAATCTCCTCGAAGTGCGTGAAACCCCGCCTCGAATACTCCGGAATCTCGTGAAACAGGGCGATGATGTTCTGCGCTGTACTCTTCCCAATCCTGCGCCCTTCGCGCGTGCGCGACATCCCCAGCCCCACCTCATCGCACTCGCTGAGCGCAACCAGCAAATCGATCGCGTCCGCCTTGCGCCCGTGTTTGGCCAGGTACCCAAGATGATTGAAGGAGTTGATCAGCAGCGTATGCAGCGCCTGATCCTGCTGCGAAGGCGAGCGCCACAGCAGAAAGGGGTCGAGGTACAGCGGTATGTCCTCATCCAGAAACGGAATGGCGAAATCCGTCTCTGCCTGGGGCATCAGTACATTGTGCCAGTCGGTCAGCCGCGGACGAACGAAGCGCATCTAGGTCAGAATAACCGAACCGTCAATTCCCGCACGTCAGCCGCCCGGTTGCGCCCGCCGCCTCGGCTTTTTACGAGCTGCCGATGAGAATGCCGGTGGCAAACACCAGCGCTCCTCCCAGCGCCACCTGCACCGCAGCCGAGATCGGCGGTGTATCCATGAAGCGGTGCCGTACCCAGGTAATCGTCGCCAGTTCTACCACCACCACGGCGATGGCGACGCTGACTGCAAGATGGAAGCCTTGCAGCAAGAACGGCAGCGTATGTCCAATACCGCCCAGCGCGGTCATGGCGCCGCAAATCAGGCCGCGCAGCCAGGGCGTGCCGCGGCCGGTCAGGCTGCCGTCGTCGGAGAGCGCTTCGGCCAGGCCCATGCTGATGCCCGCGCCCAGCGAAGCAGCGAGGCCCACGGCAAACGCATCCCGCGTCTGATGCATGGCAAAGGCTGCCGCGAAGACCGGCGCCAGGGTCGAAACCGACCCGTCCATCAGCCCGGCCAGTCCCGGTTGAATAATCTGCAAGACGAACAGCCGCCGCCGCGCCTTCTCTTCTTCCTCGCGGACTTCAGGATTCAGTTCGGTCTTTTCCAGTTCGGCGGCACGTTCCACGTGATAGGTCTCGGCCGCCGCCAGATCATCGAGCAACTGGCGAATGCTGGCATCCTGCGCGCGGGCGGCCGCGTGCTGATAGAAGCGGCGGGTCTCGGCCTCCATCGCGCCCACCTGCGCGCGAATCTGCTCCAGCCGCAGCGGCGTGGTCAGCCAGATGGGCTTGCGCTGCACGAATCCGCGCACATCTTGCCGCCGGATCAGCGGTATGTGCTCGCCAAATTTCTGCCGAAATACCTCGATCAGACGGCGGCGATGCCCGATCTCTTCCTCACGCATCTCCTCAAAGATCTGCGCCGTGCCGGGAAAGTTCTCCCGCAGGCTCTCGGCAAAATCGGAATAAATGCGTTCGTCCTCTTCCTCCAGCGAAATGGCCAGAGCAATAATTTCCTTCTGCGACAAGCTGTCGAAGTCTCGCACGGGCAGCGTCTCCTATGGCCAAACATACTACCGCGACATGAAATTGTACTCGGCGGAGTTTCCCAAATCGGGTCGATGAACGAGAAATTGTTTTGTTGAACCATCAGTCCTGGGGAATATATCCTTCTCGCAAAGAAGGTGCCGCATGAAACCTGCCAGCGTTCTGTGGACGTGCATTTTGGTAGTTGCGATTGCTTTCTTGACCGGCTGTGGCGGCTCAGGCTCAGGTCAGCCCGCTCCACCACAGCCGCAGGAAGACTTCACGTTGACCGTCTCGGCTAAGGCGGTTTTCGTGCCCATCGGGGCGGGCAACGGCTCCCAGCAGGTTACGGTGCAGGCGCTTAACGGATTCAATCAGTCCGTATCGGTCTCCTTCAGCGGATTGCCGAATGGAGCCACGACGAGTCCGAGCCTGCCTGTCAATATCAGCCCCGGTTCGAATCAGACGATCACTCTGACGGCGGCATCAGGCATCACGCCGAGCGTGGCGAATATTTCCGTCCAAGGGACCACCGGAACGTTAAGCCATACCGCCAGCTTTTCGTTGTCCGTTGCGAATCCTTCCTACGCCTATCTCGCCACCGGATATCCCGGCGATCCTCCGTACGATCTGGTTGGCTTTTCCGTGGACGCAAACACCGGCGCGTTATCGCCGGTACCGGGATCGCCGGTCAGCTTGTCAGCGAGGGCTGTGGATTATGCGGTAGCATCCGAACCCGGCGGCGCTTTCGTGTTTGCGTTGATCCCGAGCTCCGCAACAACTTTTCCATGCGCACCCCAATGTTCGCTGCAGAGCTATAGCGTCGATACGGCGACCGGCGCGCTGACGCCACTGCAAACCATCAACTACTCGCCTCAGACCAATCAGTCACGTCTGGCGATCGACCCGGCGCAGAAATATCTCTACGTTGTTCAGGATGGATGTATCCTGGCTTACACCATAGATCCCGCCACTGGAAACTTGACTCAGTCTTCCTGTTCTGCGGTACAGTTTGGTTCGGACTTGGTAGTTCCATCGCCGGGAACCTTCGCATACTCCTTGGCATCGGACGGGATCTCAAATTCAGCCTTGCTCAGCTACTCGGTCAACCAGAGCGACGGTTCCCTAACACTGCTACAGTTGTACGGTACGGGCTCTGTCGGCGCAGCATTATTTACCGATCCCCAAGGTCGCGCCCTGTACCAGCTCGGTAGCGCAATCCCTTTCGAGTGTTCCAGCTTCAACATCTGGGAAATCGATCCCACCAGCGGAGCCTTGACCAACCTTAACACGGCGTTTTCGCCGCTGTGCATACCCCTTTCGATGGCCTTTAACCCCTCCGACACGTTCGCGTATGTGACCAGCGAGACCAACGAGAATCCTGCGGAGCCGAACGGCATTTACGGCGGTACAGTTGATGCTACCACTGGCAACCTGACCACCGTTTCCGGTTCGCCCTTTGCCTCCGGCACCGGCGCCGGCTTCGGAGCGGTGGAACCAACGCAAGGCAGATTTCTGCTGGAAGACTCGGCAAGCAGCGGCGGCGCGTCCGGCAACAACGGCCAACTGCTCGTCTACGCCATCGATCCCAAGACGGGCGCGCTGTCCGCGGTCTCAGGAGTGAAAGGTCCTCTTCCCTCGCCCTACACATACGTCGGCAAGATGCTGACCGTCGCGCCGAACCTTCCATCGCCTGCGACTTCGATGGGCAGTGGACGACGTTAGTACGGCCCGATGATCCCGCCGAGGTTTCGCCTCGGCGGCAAAGGACGGTCCGTAGCGCCTTGGCAGCCGTGTTCGGCTCGATGGTCCACGAGCGCCAGCAGGGCCTCCAATTCGGCGCGCGACAACTTGTCGATTTCGCCGGCCGCTGCGTCTCTTCTCTGCGAATACTGCTGCCACCGCCGGCGGGCCTCGAGAAATGCCTGCTCCAGCTTGTTCAACTCTTCGCAATTCATCGTGTAATTTCCTGGTGATTCGCTGATGCGCCATTGTCGCATGTCAGATTCATCCTGCGGCGCCCTCTCCGCAGCGCTCCTCTGTCGAGCCTCACCTCACCCTCACAGCTTCGGCTGCTATAATCCGCGCAGTTTCCTCCGATGACCGAGCCCTCCACGCCATTAATGCGGCAATACGCCGCCATCAAGAAAGAGCATCCCAGTGCGCTGCTGTTCTTCCGCCTGGGCGATTTCTACGAGCTGTTCTTCGAGGATGCCGTCGTCGCCGCCCGCGAGCTGCAGATCACGCTGACCTCGCGCAACAAGGAGAAGGGCGTCGCCATTCCCATGTGCGGCGTGCCGTATCATTCGGCGGAAAACTACATGGCCAGGCTCATTCGCAAGGGCTTCAAGGTCGCCATCTGCGATCAGATGGAAGATCCGCGGCTGGCCAAAAAGCTGGTCAAGCGCGAGGTCACGCGCGTGCTCACGCCGGGCACGGCAGCCGACGCGCATCTCGGCTCCGAGGAGAACAACTTTCTGGCGTGCCTGGCGCGCGCCGGCAACGCCGCCGGTTTCGCCGCGCTCGATCTCTCCACCGGCGAATTTCGCGCCACTGAGTTCACCGGCGAAGACGCCGAGCGCCGCATTCGCGAAGAGCTGCTGGTCTTGCGCCCGCGCGAGGTGCTTTTCGCTTCTTCGCTGCCGCTGTTCGATCAGCCGCGACCTTCCTCCCCTCAGCCTGCCGCCGCGCCGCGCATCGCCTCGCTGGAGAACGCAAGCTGGGCCGAGACGCCGCTGGACGACTGGATCTTCTCTCCCGACTACGCCATTCCGCAAGTGGAGAATCATTTCGGCGTGCTGTCGCTGGAGGGATTCGGCCTGGCGAATCGCGCGGCTGCCGCCACGGCAGCGGGCGCCATCCTGCATTACGTCCGCACCACGCAGCGCGGGTCTTTAGACCATGTCGATCGCATTGGCTTTTATGAGCGGCAGAACTGCCTGGTGCTGGACGCGGTCACCGTCCGCAATCTGGAGCTGATTGAGCCGCTCTTCGCCGGCGCGGGCGACAATGCCACGCTTTTCCGCTGCCTGGATTGCACCGTCACGCCCATGGGCAAGCGCCTGCTGCGCGCCTGGATGCTGCGGCCCTCGATTGATCTCGACGAAATCAGCCGGCGATTCGATGCGGTCGAGAGCATGGTGAGCGACCTCGTCGGTCGCGAAGAGCTACGCCGTTCACTCGACGGCATTCTCGATCTGGAGCGGCTGCTGAGCCGGGTCACGCTGGAGACCGCCAACCCGCGCGATCTGCTGGCGCTGGCGACATCACTAGGGAAGCTGCCGGCAGTGCGCGCGGCTCTGTCACAGCTTACCGATTCGGGCCGCCAGCCACGCGCTTCCCGCTCCGCGCCGCCGGCCGCAAGCCCCGACCTTCGATCTCCGAGCTCTAACGAAGCTGAGCGGCTGCGAACTCTGTACCAACAATGCGACGAGTTAAGCGATCTGCGCGATCGCATCCTGGCAACGCTGGAAGACGAACCGCCGCTCACCCTCGCCGATGGCGGCGTGATCCGCGCCGGCGTCGATCCCAGCCTCGACGAGCTGCGTAACCTGAGCCGCAACAGCAAGCAGTACATCGCGCAGATCGAGCAGCGCGAGCGCCAGCGCACCGGCATCGGCTCGCTCAAAGTGAAATTCAACAGCGTCTTCGGTTATTACCTCGAAATCTCCAAGGCCAATCTGCACCTCGCGCCCGCCGATTACCAGCGCAAGCAGACCCTGGTGAACGCCGAGCGCTTCACCACCCCTGAGCTGAAGGAATACGAGGCCAAGGTGCTGGACGCGCAGGAGAAGATCGTCGATATCGAGCGCCGCCTATTCGCCGAGCTGCGCTCCGCCATCGCTGCGGAGGCGCGCCGCATTCGCCAGACCGCGCTGGCCGTGGCCGAGATCGATCTGCTCGCGGCGTTCGCTTCGTTGGCCGCGAACCGCAACTACTGCCGCCCGGTGCTGGAAGAAAACGCCGACATCGAGATCGTCGAAGGCCGCCATCCCGTGATCGAGCAACTTGAGATCACCGGCGTCGCCGACCGCTTCGTGCCCAACGATCTCTACCTGAACGGCACGACGCACTCCATCCTGCTCATCACCGGGCCGAACATGGGTGGCAAATCGACTTACCTCCGGCAGGCAGCCCTGATCGTGCTGATGGCGCAGATGGGATCGTTCGTGCCCGCGCGCTCAGCGCGGCTTTCTCTTGTGGACCGCATCTTCACCCGCATCGGCGCAGCCGACAATCTCGCCCGTGGCCGCTCGACTTTCATGGTGGAAATGACCGAGACGGCGGCCATCCTCAATACCGCGACGCCTCGTTCGCTCATTCTGCTCGATGAAGTAGGCCGCGGCACCGCAACCTACGACGGGCTGGCCATCGCCTGGGCCGCGATTGAATACATCCACGCCAGCACCCGCGCCAAAACGCTCTTCGCCACCCACTATCACGAGCTGACCGAGCTGGCCGACCGTTTGAGCGGAGTGAAGAACTACCACGTCTCGGTGAAGGAAAGCGGCGGCGGAATTGTGTTTCTGCGCAAGGTGGAAGAAGGCGCCGCGGACAAGAGCTACGGCATCGAGGTCGCCAAACTGGCGGGCCTGCCCAATGACGTAGTGGACCGCGCGCGCGAAGTGCTCGCCGAGCATGAAAACGTGGAGCGCAGCGCCGCGAAACATCTGGCGCGCGATGAAACTCGCGAGGCCGCCCCCCTGCAGCTCACCATCTTCACCCCGCTCTCGCAGAAGATCGTCGATCGCATCAAAGAAACCGACCTGGACCGCCTCAGCCCGCTGGAGGCGTTGAACCTGCTACACGAACTGAAGAAACAGATGCAGTGAAATTCCGCGCTTCGTTTTATTTGGCCGGGAGGTATTCGATCCAGATCGTCCCCTTGGGTACGTTCCTGAAATCATAGTCAGCCGTCACCAGTGTGGCCTGTTCCGCCTTGCGTCCCGGAGTTGAATGCCTCAGGGTGAGCGCGCCGGCAAACGCGTCGGCATAGGGCACCTTGAAGCTCCACTTGAATTTCCCGGCTGCCACCGCCGCGGCGGCATCAACCGGTACGATGGTGATCGGCAATGCAGAAAGGTCGGCGAGAAGCGATTCTGCGTTTCCGCTGTCCTTGCGATAGAGCACGGTAACGATCTCGCCCCAGTTCACTGCGCTGAGCAGGATCTGAATATTACCTTTGGCGGCTTCGTAGAATAAACTCCGGACGCGTTCGAAGCCGGGCTCGCGGTCAGTGAAGCGCAACAGGGCGCTGGCGTCCAGAACGTAGGTCATCGCTCCTCATCATCGCGATGCATGCGCTCGCGCTCCGCGCCCGCGCCTTTCGTGCAGCCGATAAGCCCATCGATAAACTCCGGAGTGATGGGCCGCAAAACCAATGTATTGCCTTCCCGGCAGATGGAAACCCTGGTGCCTGCGGTGAGCCGCAACTGCTGGCGAAGATCGGACGGGATTACCACTTGTCCCTTGGAGCTAATGTTTGCGTAAATCGTCTCCATGGTAGAAGTTTATCACAAAGTAAGACGCCGAGTGTTTGTTCTTAGGAAATTGGGATTGTCTTACAAAATTCAGTTTGTTGCCGAAAGGGGATGAGCGTGCTCCGAGATCCGCTCTTCCGCTTCCACCGGAACCCCATCGCGGAAGCTGACGTACTTTCCCGAGATCGCCGGCACGCGCTCGCCGGGAACGATGATGCCGACCAGGTTCAGCGGATCGGCAGCGGAGAGGGTCACCAGCTCCCCGCCCGCAGGAACATTGCGCATGGCACGCAACGACTCAACGGCTTCCGGCAGCGCGAACTGCTCACCCAGAAATCCGCTGACGAAGCGCCCGCCGCGCACCTCGCCACGATCTTCCAGCCTGCGGAACGCGATCAGCAGCTCGCGCCACTTGGGCAAATTCGACTCGCGCGCCAGCACCTCGCGGAAGACTACACCGTAGCGTCGCAGCAGCATCCAGCAAGTGGCCTCGGTGACTTTGCTGCGATCAGGAGCCGCAACCGGATAGAGCAGCGACCATCGCCCTGACGTGTGTCGTGGACGCGGCGCTTTGGGTGAGCCCGGCCCAATGCGGCGCTTCGGGTTGATCAGCGAGCGCAGATTGTCGAAACCGTCGGCGGTAACCATCCCCGCTGCAACTAGCTCCCACAGCGCGGTTTCGATCTCCGCTTTGAGCTTGCCGGTGCCCCGCACCATATCGGCGAAGAACGACGCGCCTCGCTGGCGCAGAAATTCCAGCACCGTTTGGGCCGCCGGGCTGAGTACGCGCTCGTAGCTTTGTTCTTGCTCCCTAACGTGGGGCTGCATCCAGTCCGACTCTTCGCGCACGAAGAAGGTGATCGGCGCCACGCTGGTAGGCACGATGCGCCGGCGACTCTCGCTCGTTCCCGTGCCGGTTGCAGTGGAAGATACCTCCAGCGTCGCCGGATGCGGCGACAGCCGTCCCCAGCCGACCGCTCCCGTCAGGCAAAGCTGGTCCAGCGCTGCCGGATCGTACTCATTTAAGCGGCGGGCAAGAACCTGCTTCTCCCAAGCGTTGGCAGGAACTTCAAAACCCTGCAACTGACGAAGAACCTGCAACAAACCGCGCTCGCCGCGCAACTGCGATTGCGGCGCGATGTGCTGCCAGCGCAGGAGCCAGCGCATGAACTGGGCCGCGGTCACCGGCTCAACCTGCTTGCGCAGCGTGGCCACCGTCAGGTGATGAATGCGCGCCAGCAAGCGCCGCTCGCACCACTCTTCCGCGGTGTTCTGTCCCGTGAAGTTCCCGCGCAGAATGGCCCCCGACGCTTCCAACCGCAGCAGCGTTTTCTCGACATCGGAAACGCCGAGCCCCAGCCAATACGCCAAAGCCGCTGCGGTGATCGGCCCGGAATGCATCATCCAGCCGCTGATCATCGCGAGCAGGGCATCATCACGCGACGTGCAGTTCGCGGGCAAATCTGGCGGGGCAATTTCGAACTGCGCATCAGGGAAGATCAGCGCGAAATCCTTGGCGCGCTCGGAGGCAACGACGTACGTTCGGTAGAGCGACCCTTCAGGGTCGCGTCCCATCGCGCCATTCCTTTCTCGCTTGTCATCCTGAGCGGAGCGCTCGCCAGGCTTTTCGCAACTCGCCGTTGTTGCGAGTTGCGGCGGGCGCGAAGTCGAAGGATCTGCGGTTTGCTCGCGATGCCTTGCCGCTTCGGGGGAACCGCAGGTCCCTCCACTCGGGCTGAACCACCCCAACGGGCGCAATTGCGGCGCCCGTCGGGGACCCCGGTCGCCCTCGGTCGGGATGACAACC
>VFSW01016188.1_pt1 | contig 10194 bp, 7 predicted proteins | sample 5358111 | NCBI WGS metagenome assembly VFSW01 (sample SAMN11554181, study PRJNA540505) | mine drainage metagenome | isolation source: sediment from site ElyBrook_90M | place: USA: Ely Copper Mine, Vershire, VT | collected 2017
GTACAAGAAATACAAGTTTGACGATCCGCGCAAAGCAGACATGAACAAGGAGATGACGGCACTCTACAAGGAGGAAGGCGTCAACATGTTTGGCGGGTGCCTGCCCATGATGATGCAACTTCCGCTTGTCTGGGCGTTTTATGAAATGCTGGAGAACACCATTGGATTGCGTCACGCGCAATGGTTCTGGCTGCATGATCTGGCTCAGCCCGACCCACGCCATATTCTGCCGATCCTGATGGTGATCTCGCAGTTTGGATCGCAAATGTTTACTCCGCAGGTGGGCGTAGACCCGTCACAACAAAAGATGATGGCCTTCACCATGCCTCTTTTTACCGGATACATCTGCTGGCAATATGCTTCCGGCCTGGCGCTCTATTGGGCCTGCAGCAATCTGGTCGGCATTGCGATCCAGATGGGCATCAACCGCACCAAGCTCGGTGAGGAGATGCGCGCCATCCAGGCCAAGCGTGCAGCAAAAAAACTTGGCAAGCCAGCCTTAGCGCGAAGATGATCTGCGCGCAGAAGATGATGTACATTCAAGGCGTACTTTTTCGGCTGACAATTTTGTATTGAAATGTTTGGAGAGCCATGCCCATCGAGGACTATCGCGCTGCCGCAGTAAAGATTGACGGCTTGATGAAGACGCTGACCCGGCCCGGAGCACTGCGGCTGAAGTATCGCATCACCGCCGGGGAAGGCGCTGCCGATCCTGACGGTCTGGAATCGCGCGAAATCTACGTGGAGTTGGCGGGGCCGGATAAAGACATTCTGCTGGAACGCAATGCGGAGTTGCTCTACGCCATTGAACACGTCGCAGCCAAAACGCTGCGGCTGGAGATGGAGGAGCACGACAAGATATCCTTTGACACCAACGGCTACAAGGCCATGCGCGCCCGTGAACTGCGCCTGCTGGCGGAGACAGCGGCAGAAAAAGCCCGCAGCACTGGCCAGCCCTATCGCTTTTCTCCGATGAGTTCGCGCGAGCGCCGCCTGCTGCATCTGGCTCTGCGCAACTGCGCAGATGTGCGCAGCGAAAGCAGCGGCGAAGGCCGCGACCGCAGTATTGTCGTCTATCCCAGCAGCTTTCAGGGGACGTTGCCTCCTCCGCCCCCATCCCCCGCGCGGGGACGTGGTGGCTTTGGCCGCAGATAGGGAATGCTGTGGAGGCCATATGAAATTTTTAATTGCTGGAATGATTTCCTACGACTAGCTTTATGGAAAGCCCATCCAACTTTTTAGGCGGAGGTAACGACGTGAAGACGGATTGCATTATTCACGGCGATTGCCTCAGCGTACTCCGCAAGATGGATGACAATTCCGTCGATCTGATTGTCACTTCGCCCCCCTACGCTGATAGCCGATCAGATACTTACGGGGGCGTGGCACCGGCTAAGTATGTTGAGTGGTTCCTTCCAATTTCGAAGGAGCTTTTGCGCGTTCTCAAGCCCAGTGGATCTTTTGTGCTGAACATCAAAGAACGCGTCGTTCAGGGGGAGCGTCACACCTACGTCATTGAACTTATCCTCGAGATGCGAAAGCAAGGATGGTTGTGGACAGAAGAATATATCTGGCACAAAAAGAATTGTTATCCGGGAAAGTGGCCCAATCGGTTTCGCGATGCATGGGAACGGCTTCTTCACTTCAATAAGTCAAAGAGCTTCAATATGTATCAAGATGAAGTACGAGAGCCGGTGGGCGATTGGGCGCAAGCGAGGCGGCGGAACCTGAGTTCCGGCGATAAGGTACGCGATGACTCCAGGGTCAAGAGTGGCGTTGGCAAAAAGATAGAAAACTGGATTGGCCGCGAAACCGTTTATCCTGCCAATGTTCTTCATCTGGCAACGGAGTGCGCGAATCGCAATCACAGCGCAACTTTTCCAAAAGCGCTGCCAGAATGGTTCATCAAGTTATTTACACAGCGCGGAGATTTAGTCCTAGACCCATTTTCTGGCTCAGGTACAACCGCATTAGTTGCCGCAGAGATGGGACGTCATTACGTCGGGATTGAGATTCAATCGGAATACGTAGAGCTTTCCAGAACCATTCTAGATAGCGCAAGCAAGGCTCGCTCATCGAAGTTGTTCGAATCGATAGGTGCCGATTGATTCCTTCGCAAGAGCGTGAACAGTTGATATCGGATTGCCTCGATGATTTTTACCGGCATCGTTTGGAAAAAATCCGAGGTATCGAACTTCACAAATTGCTGTCACGAAAAAATCCATACTTGTTTCGTGCTCTCCACACGGAAAAGGCGTCGGACATTGTCGAGAAAATTCTTTCAGCTTTTTTGATGAGCTCCGATGAAACGATTTTCGGAAATGACTTTTTCGAACCCATAGCGAGAAAAGTATCCGGAGGTCACGCTTCGGACGGTACTGGGGTAGATGTCATCGTTGAAACAGATACAGAAATCCGCGCCTATGCAGTGAAGTCTGGAACAAATGCGCAGAATGCCTCTGCAAAGTCCAAGCAGGAGCAGGAGTTTAATCAGCTTCGAAGTCGCTTGTCGAAGCTGCACAAAAAATTTGATCCCATTCTCGCCGCCAGTTATGGACGTGTAGGAGTAAGAACAACGGGGAAAGCCAGAGCATTTAGAGAAGTTGCCGGAGAAGCGTTCTGGGAAGAAATTACTGGAGACGCAGAATTTTATCTAAAATTGATTCGGCTCATGGGTGACATTCCCGCCAGGCATCACGAAACCTATAAGCCGGAATGGTACGCCGCGATCAACCGGCTGACGAGTATGTTTATTTCTGACTTTTGCTTCCTGGACGGAAGAATCGACTGGGAGAAGCTCACCGTCTTTGTAAGTGCGTCGGCAAAACCTGCACGAGTGGCAGCAAAACGAATCAGCAAGAAAACCAGTTCCAATTAGTGCTCTGTGCATCCACTAAATAACAATGACACCATTGTCGCCATCTCCACGCCGCCGGGGCGCGGCGGGATTGGTATTGTGCGGCTGTCTGGGCCGGAAGCGGTGGCAGTGGCGACGCCGCTGCTGCGATTGCGAAATCCTCTGGCGGCAGCACAGGCTCGCTTTGCTGAGCTGATCGACCCAGCCACGGACCAGCGCCTCGATGAAGCAGTGGTCACATGGTTTGCTGCGCCGCATTCTTACACGAGCGAGGATGTGGTGGAGATTGCCGCGCACAGCGCGCCGGTGATTCTGGAGTTTATCGTTCGCGCGTGCATCGCGGCAGGAGCGCGGCTGGCGCGGCCCGGCGAGTTTACCGAGCGCGCATTCCTGTCCGGTCGGCTTGATCTAACGCAGGCCGAAGCCGTGCGCGACCTGATCGATGCGCAGACACTTTACCAGGCGAAAATTGCTTCGGAGCAACTGGATGGCGCACTCTCGCGACGCATTCGTCCTATCAAGCAGGCGCTGGTGGATCTAGTAGTGCAGCTTGAAGCGGGCATTGATTTTGCCGAGGACGACATTGACGTGATGCCGCGCGCAGCGATTCTGCCGCGCCTAGCGGCAATTGTGGAACCGCTGGAACAGCTGGCTGCGAGCTTCGCCTTTGGTCGCATTGTGCGTGACGGATTTTCTCTGGCACTCGGCGGCAGGCCGAATGCTGGCAAGTCCTCGCTGTTCAATCGTCTGGTGCAGCGGGAACGAGCAATTGTGACGGCCACGCCTGGAACCACGCGGGACTTGGTGAGCGAACGCGTTTCGCTGGGCGGCATTCCGCTGGATTTGATGGATACGGCGGGGATGCGCGATGCGACGGATGAGGCAGAGAGCATTGGGATTCAGAAATCGCGCGAGGCGGTTGCTGACGCGGATGTGGTGCTGCTGGTGCTCGACGGCACCGCGGCACATCTGGATGAGCATGAACAGCATTTGTTGACGCAACTTGTCGGGCGGCGCGCGCTGGTGGTGTGCAACAAGATCGATCTGCGAAGAGATTCGGCTGGCCTGGATGCAGAGGTTCAGGCAGCGTTCGCGGATCAGGCCTCGCGGTCAGGAGTGCTTCCGCTCACGGAGACGTCGGCGGTAACGGGCGAAGGCATCAGCAAATTGCAGGAGAGAATTCTGTCGCTGGTGCGCGGCACGGGTACTGCGGGCGGAGCTGAGGCCGAATCGGGCATGATTACGAATCTTCGCCAGCAGGAGGCCGTGACCGCAGCGATGGAATCGCTGATCGCAGCACGCATGGCGGTGGAGTCGCAGGTGCCGCATGAGATGCTGCTGCTTGATCTTTACACCGCGTTGCGCGCGCTGGACGCGCTGACGGGCCAGACGACAATCGACGACATTCTGAATCAAATATTTTCTACATTCTGCATCGGAAAATAACCTTTCTACTTCGCAGAAACAACGCGATTCTTCCCTTGCGCCTTGGCCTCATAGAGCGCAGCGTCAGTGACATGGATCAACTGCGGAGCGTCGAGCAATCCTTGCGGCGAACTCCCGACGCCGATGCTGACGGTTAGCGTGCCTCGTTCCCACGACGCATCTTCGATCTGGCGACGGAGCCGATTGGCCAGCATCAAAGCATGGGCCATATTGGTGTTGGGCAGCAGGACAGCAAACTCCTCGCCACCATAGCGACACGCCACGTCGGAAAGGCGCACGCCCTGACGCAGCAGCGCTGCAATTTGGCGCAGGACTTGATCGCCTTCGTCGTGGCCGAACTGATCATTGTGGGCCTTGAAGTCGTCAACGTCGATCATCAACATGGAAAAATTGAAGCCATAGCGTGAGGCAGTGGAGAGTTCCTGCAGCAGGCGCTCGTCAAATCCGCGACGATTGCAGAGGCCGGTGAGCGCATCTGTCACAGACATTTCGCGCAGGCGCTCATTGGCGCTGTGCAGCTCCTCATGCGACTGCAGCAGAGCGTGCTCCGCCTCTTTTTCGAGGCTGATGTCGAGAGAGAGTCCAGCGATCATGCGCTGTCCGGCAGCATCGATGAATGGAAATTTATAGCTGCGCCAATAGGTATTTTTTTCATCAAGCCCCGGAGTCGTTTCATCGGTCACCACTAATTTTCCACCTGCGATAACGCTCTGGTCATTGGCTCGGAAAGCAGCGGCGAACTCTGGGGGCCACAGGTCATAGTCGTCTTTGCCGATCCACTCCTCGCGCGTGATCTGGAAGCGCTCGGCAAAAGGAAGATTGTAGTAAAGCATGCGGCCCTGCTCGTTTTTCATGTAGCCGACCAGCGGACTGTTATCCATAAACGCTTCAAACAATGCGTTGGAGCTGCGCAACTGTTCTTCAACGCGAATCTTATCCTGCAGCACATAGGCCAGCGTGTTCATTTTGACGCGTAGCTCTAACTGCGAAGCCACCTGATGAGAGAGCATCTCCAGCGCTTGCAGCTGCGCGAGCGTCAACTCTCGCGGTACCACATCCATCACGCAGAGCGTTCCTAGCGCCAGACCCTCCGCGTTGCGCAGCGGCACGCCAGCGTAGAAGCGAAGGTGCGGGGGATTTGTCACCATCGGATGATCGTGAAAGAGAGAATGGATAGAAGCATCGGGGACAACAAAAATTCCAGGCTGCGTGATGGTGTGCGTACAGAAGCCGCCCTCCTTCGGCGTTTCGATAGCATCGACACCCAGCTTGGCCTTGAACCACTGCCGACGGCCATCGACAAAAACCACCAGGCTCATCGGCGTGCCGCAGATAAAGGCAGCCAGCCGCACCGCTTCGTCAAAGGCCGCCTCGGGTGGCGTATCGAGAATCCTCAGCTCCTCGACCGCTGCGATTCGGCGCTGCTCGTCCATCGCAGGCCTGCATTCCTGGCCTGCGAGAATTCTGCAGCCGTCGCCCGCTAGAATTCCATGCTGCTGCGTGAAAATTGTCGAGACTTCCTGTAAGGGAAGGATGCACGCCTCGCTTCGCATCTCCATGCCACGTTTCTCCGTTGGCTGCTTGCCTGTTCTTGCGTCCAGTGAAATTGAATCAGGCTTCACTTCTCACTATCGGCAACGCAGGGGGGATTCCATGCAAATTCTGCTCCTATCGCTATGCGCCGAGAGATTTTTCCCAAGATGGGGAGGGATCGAATGGCGACATGAATCAGGCAGGAAGGTGCGGATTTGTCGATATTTGGCGTGAGCGTTAAAGATCAGCGAGGCCGCTTCAGATGGCGATAGCATCATCCGCTGCGGGTGGAGGGGATGCATATCTCCGGCGCACCCATTCCAGCAGGGGTACGGTTGTGGCCGTGGTGACAAGGGCCATCAGAATGAACGCAGAGAATAGTTCACGATTGAAGACTCCGGCCTGATAGGCCATATTCAGGACGATTAAATCCACCAATCCGCGTGTATTCATCAAAATGCCGAGAGATAGAGCATTCTGTTCACTCAGGGCAGCTTTGCGTCCGGCATAGTAGGTTCCGCCGATTTTGCCCACCATTGCAACGATCAAAATGGCCAGCGTCCAAAGCGCGGGCCGCCAATGAAGTAGCGCGGCAAACTCCGCATTCATTCCAGTGACGGCAAAGAATACGGGCAGCAGCAGAATGCTGACCAGCGGTTGGATGGACTGCTCCAGCTGGCGCTTCCATTGGGGCACGCGCGGCAGACAGATGCCCGCAAGAAACGCGCCGAAGAGGGCGTGAACGCCGAGCCGCTCCGTGGTGAAGGCTGACAGCAGTGCTCCTACCAGAAACACACCCAGCAGGAGCCGCGTGAAACGAGGAGCACCGCGCCATGCGATCAGCTTTTCTGCCAGCGGTCGAAACACGCCCAGCAACGCAGCGACATAGACCAACAAAATAATTAATCGCACGATCAGCGTTTTCGCCGACGTGCCTGCATTGACTACGGTGAGCGCCACAGCCAGCATCGTCCATCCGAGCACATCCGCAATGGCGGCGCTGACCAACGCGGTAGGGCCTAGGTCCCCCTCCGGGGTGTGCTCTCGGATAATCAGCGCCAGGACTGGGAAGGCCGTCGTGCTGATGGCTGTGCCAAAAAACAGGAGAAATCCCAGCATTCCCGGTGCAGTGCCTGCATACAAACGATGCATGGCCAGGGCCAGCAGAAGGCCGAGCGCCAAGGGCGCGCCCATGCTGGCCATACTGACACCTAGAGCGGTTTTACGCTGCTTCCATACTGCACTGACGTCGAGATCGAGTCCTTCGAGAAACAAATAGAGAATGAGTCCCAGATTGCTGACCAGTTCGAGCGTGGGAAGGGACGCAACGGGAAATAGCCAATGTTTGATGTGGGGGGCCCAGGTTCCCATTACAGAACGGCCGAGCAGGATGCCACCAATCATTTCTCCCACGACGCGCGGCTGCCCAAACTTCCGCAGCAGGCCACCGCATAAGCCTGCCACGGTGACAATTACGGCCATCTGCAGAATAAAAAGGGCATGATCGGTCATGATGCCTTTAGATGCTGGAAGTGGTTATGCGTATCCAAGCCGTTGAAAATAAATACAATATAGTGTTTTCGTTTTGGGTCGGTAGAAATGTATGACATGTGAGCGTATACGGCTCATATTATCTTCCGTAGCTATGGTATATTTATTTCAGGCGCTGGCTCGGAGCTATCTCTCGCCTGCGACCTACAAATTTTATTCATTGGAGGAGAACTCTCATGACCATTCAACGCTGGGATCCTTTCCGTGAAATGTATACCCTGCAGAACCGCCTCAGCTCCTTGCTGGAGGACGCAAACCGTGGCAGCGACGAGCTGACAACCACGGGCAGCTTTGTGCCGCCGGTGGATATTTTTGAGAACGCCAACCAGATTGTTCTGAAGCTGGAGGTTCCGGGCATCCAACAGGAGGACCTGAAGATTCAGTTGGAGAACAACACGCTGACCGTTCGCGGGGAGCGGAAGTTTGAAGCCGAAACCAAGGAAAAAAGCTACCACCGGGTGGAGCGACGCTACGGCAGTTTCGCCCGAAGCTTTACGCTACCGAACACCGTCGATCCGGAAAAGGTGCAGGCCCACTACGATGCGGGCGTGCTGAGCATCGAGCTGGCCAAGCGCGCCGAGGCCAAGCCGAAGCAGATTCAGGTGAACATCGGCGGTGCCAAGACAACGGAGCCGCGGCAGGTAGAAGGTAAATCTGCGGCATAACGTCGAAACGCAATCACGCATACATGCGGGAGCTTGGTGACAGGCTCCCGTCCTTATTTCAAGCAGAAGTCGGGCCGCTGCGCATCAGTGATATACACATCAGCGATATAGTGGAAGCGTGGAATGGCTGTGCCCGCAACTCGAACGATAGAGGAGAGACACCGTGGCTGTTCGCTGGGAAAAATTAACCGTCAAAGCGCAGGAGGCCGTGCAGTCGGCGAACGAGCTGGCAACGGATGCTGGCAATCCGGAGTCGCAGCCTGTGCATTTGTTGCAGGCCCTGCTGGAGGACAAGGAGGGCATTGTCCCCTCTGTTCTTTTGAAGATTGGCGCACCCATCGAGCAGGTTCGTGAGCGTCTGCGCCAGGTGATCTCCACATTGCCACGCGTCTCGGGAGCTTCGCATCAGGCGCAGGCCTCGTCGGCGTTTCTGAAGGTTCTGGATCAGGCGTTTCGTGAAGCGCAGAATTTCAAAGACGAGTATGTTTCGACGGAGCATCTACTTCTGGCGATCACGCAGGAAAAAAATGACCCGGCGCAGCTCGCTCTGGCGGCTTCCGGCGCAACGCACGATGCAATTCTGCGAGCGTTGACTGCCGTGCGCGGCTCGCAGCGCGTGACGGATCAAAATCCTGAAGCGAAGTATCAATCGTTGGAACGCTACGCGCGCGACCTGACGGAGATGGCGCGACGCGGCAAGCTGGACCCTGTGATTGGCCGCGATGAAGAGATTCGGCGTGTAATTCAGGTGCTCTCGCGTCGCACAAAAAATAATCCAGTGCTGATTGGTGAACCCGGCGTAGGCAAGACCGCCATTGTGGAAGGTCTGGCTCGGCGTGTTGTATCGGGCGATGTGCCGGAGATTCTTCGCGATAAGCGCGTTGTCTCACTCGATCTGGGCGCGATGCTCGCCGGTGCCAAGTATCGCGGCGAGTTTGAAGATCGCCTGAAGGCCGTGCTGAAGGAGATTGAAGATGCGGCGGGGCAGATTATTCTCTTCATCGACGAACTGCATACGCTGGTGGGCGCAGGAGCAGCGGAAGGGGCCATCGACGCCTCCAACATGCTGAAGCCCGCGCTGGCACGCGGTGAACTGCGCGCCATCGGTGCCACTACGCTGAATGAATATCGCAAGTACATCGAAAAAGATGCGGCGCTCGAACGGCGCTTCCAGATTGTGTATGTGGGCGAACCCAATGTTGAAGATACCGTGGCGATTTTGCGCGGGCTGAAAGAAAAATATGAAGCGCACCACAATGTGCGCATTAAAGATTCGGCGATTGTTGCTGCTGCCACATTGTCGCATCGCTACATCTCCGACCGCTTTCTGCCGGATAAGGCGATTGATCTGGTGGACGAAGCTGCGGCATCGCTCGCCATCCAGATTGGCTCCGTGCCCACGGAGATTGATCAGCTCGACCGCCGTGGTACGTCGCTGGAAATTGAACGCACCGCGCTGAAGCGCGAGACGGACCCTAACTCCCGCGAACGTCGCGAAGAGGTGGAGCGCGAACTGGCCGCGCTGCGCGCACACGCCGATGCCCTGCGGGCGCGTTGGCAAAAGGAGCGCGAATCCATCACGCGACTTTCAGAATTAAAAATAAAGATTGAAGCCCTGCGGGTCGAAGCCGACGAGCAGACGCGGCGCAGCAATCTGGAACGCGTGGCGCTGAGTCAATATGGCGAGTTGCCGCGTTTGGAAGAGGAATTGAAGCAGTTGAATGCTGCTCAGGATGGAGCTTCTTCCGGCGCGATGCGCATGTTGAAGGAAGAGGTAGACGAGGAAGACATCGCGCGCATCGTGAGCAAGTGGACGGGAATTCCGATCAACAAGATGCTGGAAGGTGAAGTGCAGAAGCTGGTGCAGATGGAATCGCGTCTGCGCGAACGCGTGGTGGGCCAGGACGCCGCGCTCACCGTGGTTGCCAATGCGATTCGCCGTTCCCGCGCAGGCTTGAGCGATCCGAAACGTCCCATCGGCTCGTTCATTTTTCTGGGGCCAACGGGCGTGGGAAAAACGGAAACTGCACGCGCACTGGCGGAGTTTCTCTTTGACGAGGAGCAGGCGATGGTGCGCAGCGACATGTCGGCTGACATGGAGAAGCACTCCGTTGCGCGGTTGATGGGCGCGCCTCCTGGCTA
>VFSW01016189.1_pt1 | contig 10194 bp, 7 predicted proteins | sample 5358111 | NCBI WGS metagenome assembly VFSW01 (sample SAMN11554181, study PRJNA540505) | mine drainage metagenome | isolation source: sediment from site ElyBrook_90M | place: USA: Ely Copper Mine, Vershire, VT | collected 2017
GGCGCGGATTTTGATCAGCAAATCCTTGCTCTCCACCGTGTCTCCAACTTGCGCGTGGATCGCCTCCACCGTGCCGTTGCCGGGGGCGTAAATCGTGCTCTGCATTTTCATCGCTTCGAGCGTCAATAATTTTTCTCCTTTCGCCACCTTGGCCCCGACGTTGACCGACAGTGAGGTGATCAAGCCGGGGATGGGCGCGGCCACTTGCAAGGCATCGGACGGATCGGCCTTGGGACGGCTGACGGCCTTGGCTTGAACGGATCGGTCGGTCACGTAAATTTCGCGCATCATTCCGTTCAATTCAAAGGCGACGCCGCGCTTGCCATCTTTGTCCACGTTGCCGAGGTGGCTGAACTTGATGAACAGCGTTTTGCCTTCTTCGATATCGACGGAAATCTCCTCGCCCGGTTTCAATCCATAAAAAAATGCGCTGGTCGGAAGCACCGAGACATCGCCGTAATCGCGGGTGAATTTGGAATACTCCGCGAACACCTCGGGATACATCAAGTGGCTGTAAAGATCGTTCGCTGTGGCTTCGTGTTTCAGTTTCGCGGAAAGTTCTTCCTGCACCTTTTTCAAGTTAAGCGCTTTTAGACCTGCGCCCGGCCGCCCGCGAATCGGCTTGCGATCCCCCAGCACAACCTTCTGCAATTTTTTTGGCCAGCCGCCGTCCGGCTGGCCGAGATTGCCGGAAAGCATGTCAATCACTGAAGCGGGAAACGGAATGCTTCCCGGTTCCAGATTGAGAACGTCCGCCGGCTTGATGCCGCGCGTGAGAAGAAACATCGCCATGTCGCCGACGACCTTGCTGCTCGGCGTCACCTTGACGATGTCGCCGAAAAGCTCATTCACTTCCGCGTAGGCGCGGGCGATTTCGTGCCAGCGGGCGGACAGGCCCATGCTGGCGGCTTGCTCCTTGAGATTGGTGTATTGGCCGCCCGGCATTTCTGTCAAATAAACTTCCGCCGTGCCGCTGCGCGGGGCGGTGTCGAATGGCGCATAGGCGGCGGCCGCTTTTTCCCAGTATTCGGAAAACTCGTTGAGCGCCGTCAAATCCAGCCCGGTGTCGCGCGGCGTGTTTTGCAGCGCGGCCACGATGGAATTCAAATTGGGCTGGCTGGTCGAGCCGCTCATCGAGGCAATCGCCAGATCCACAATATCCACCCCGGCTTCGCCGGCTTGCAGGACGGAAGCGGAGTTGATGCCGCTCGTGTCGTGCGTATGGAAATGAATGGGCAAATCCGTGCTGTCCTTCAGCGCCTTGACCAAAGCGCGCGCGGCAAACGGGCGGCACAAGCCCGCCATGTCCTTGATGCACAGGAAATGCGCGCCCATTTTTTCAAGTTCCTTGGCCAGGCTGACGTAGTATTTCAGGGAATATTTCGTCCGCTTTGGATCAAGAATGTCGCCGGTGTAGCAGATGGCGGCTTCGCAAACGGCGTGCGTATTTTGCACCGCTTCCATGGCGGCTTTCAAATTCGGCGTGTAATTCAGCGAATCGAAAATGCGGAAGATGTCGATGCCCGAGGCCGCGGCATGAGTGACAAAACCTTTGACCGCGTTGTCCGGGTAATTGGAATAGCCGACGGCGTTGGAGCCGCGGAAAAGCATCTGGAAACAAATGTTCGGAACGCGATAGCGCAACTGGCGCAGCCGCTCCCACGGATCCTCGCGCAGGAACCGCATGGCCGTGTCAAACGTCGCGCCGCCCCACATTTCCAAACTGAACAATTGCGGCGTCCGCAGCGCGACGGCGGGCGCCACGGCCAGCATGTCATACGAACGAACACGCGTGGCCAGCAGCGATTGGTGGGCGTCGCGAAACGTGGTATCCGTGACCAGCAGCCGCTTTTGCTTGCCAGTCCATTCCGCGAATTTCTTCGCCCCCATTTCCAGCAGCAACTGCCGAGTGCCTGGCGGCGGCGCGCCTTTTCCTTCGACGTCCGGCGGAGCGACCACGAGCAATGGCGCCTTGGGCTTGTGTCCCTTGGCTTGCGGATTGCCATTGACGATGACATCGCCGAGAAAAGCCAGCAGCTTGGTGGCGCGATCACGGCGGGGCTTGAAAGAAAAAAGTTCCGGCGTGGTATCGATGAGCGTCGTCGTGGCCTGGCCGCTGCGGAAGACCGGATTGGCGATGACGTTCTCCAGGAACGGAATGTTCGTCTTGACGCCGCGGATGCGGAACTCCCGCAAGGCGCGATCCATGCGCTGGAGCGCGAGTTCGAAGTCCCGCCCGTAAGCGGAAATTTTCACCAGCAGCGAATCGTAAAACGGCGTGATGACCGCGCCAGAGTAACCCATCCCGCCGTCAAGCCGGACGCCATAGCCGCCCGTCGAGCGATATGTTAAAATGCGCCCGTAATCGGGAGTGAATTTGTTGGCCGGATCCTCCGTCGTCACGCGGCATTGCACGGCGCAGCCCATGCGGGGCATGTCTTCCTGCGCGGGAATATTGATTTCCGGCCCGCGCAGCGTGTGGCCTTGCGCGACGAGGATTTGCGAGCGCACGAGGTCAATTCCCGTGATGACTTCCGTCACGGTATGCTCAACCTGGATGCGCGGGTTGACCTCGATGAAAAACCATTCGCGCTTGTCGAGATCATAGAGAAATTCAACGGTGCCCGCATTATCATAGTTGACAGCGCGGGCCATGCTGACGGCCGCCTGGCAAAGGTCTTTGCGGACGGCCTCGTCCAGCGCGAAGGCGGGCGCGATTTCGATGACCTTCTGATGGCGGCGCTGCACCGAGCAATCGCGCTCGTGCAGGTGGCAGACGCTGCCGTGTTGATCGCCGAGAATCTGCACCTCAATGTGTTTGGCCCGCGGAATGTATTTCTCCAAGAACACGGCGGCATTCCCGAAGGATCGATCCGCCTCGCTTTGCGCTTCATCGAGCAGGTGGCTCAAATCCGCCGGCTTGTGAACCACGCGCATCCCGCGCCCGCCGCCGCCGAACGCCGCCTTGATGATCAGCGGAAAACCAATTTCGTGGGCAATTTTCATCGCCTCAGCGCGATCCCGAACAGCTTCCTCCGTGCCCGGCAGCGTGGGGACATTCGTCTTGAGCGCAAGCGCGCGGGCGGCGACTTTGTTGCCCATCAATTCGATAATTTCCGGGCGCGGCCCGACGAACGTGATTCCCGCCGCCGCGCAAGCCCGCGCGAATTCCGCGTTCTCCGCCAAAAATCCGTAGCCGGGATGAATGAGATCCACGCCCTTATCCCGCGCCAGCGCAATCACGCCGGGAATATCAAGATACGCGCCCACCGGCCCTTTGCCGCGCCCAATGAGATACGCCTCGTCCGCCTTGAAGCGATGAATGCTGAGGCGATCTTCCTGGGCGTAGATGGCGACCGTGCGAAGCCCCAATTCCGTGGCCGCGCGAAAAACGCGGACGGCGATTTCATTGCGATTGGCGACCAGCAGCCGCTTGGCGGTTGGGCGTGGAGTGAGGGGCTCCGCTTGTGGCGAAAAATTCATACTATAAGCGCGTGGTTATATCGACGCCCCGGCCGAGTTCAAGGCTTAATATATATAGACATGGAAACACTTTGGCACATGGATTTGGAAACAGAAAACCTACCAGAGGTTTTTCGGCACGATTCTTGAAGAAATATTGCGAAAAATTGAATCTGGAACGACCGAACTCCGGAAAAGACCGGTCGCGGACAGTATGCCCTTCAGGTCACTTTCCCAGATTTTTGACAGGATGCACAGGATGAACAGGATTGATTTTGCGCCCGATCTACTTCGTGTCATTCGTTGCCTTGTTGCAAAAAGTCTCGTGCATCCTGCTTTACCGATGGCGCGGTGCGCAGGTCCTTGCCGGGGCCAACCGGGAGCGGCAAGAGGATTGAACAACAAGCCCACAAAGGACACGAAGAGTCCAAGGCGATGACGCAAGCTATCTATGCTTGTAGATATTCATGCCACGCGACCGAGGAGATCGGTATATCTTGTGAAGAATTCCGTCGCACACCCGTGAGTCCCTTCTTCGGAACCATCTGACTTGACTTCCAATGGTCGTCGGCGCACCACTTTCCATTCTAAAACTTGATGAAAAAAGTCGTTCTCCTGGGGTCAACCGGCTCCATCGGCGCCAGCACAGTCATGGTCGCGGAGGATTTGCCGGGGCAAATCCAACTCATCGGCCTGGCCGCCGGCAATAATTCCGATCTCCTCCTCAAACAAGCCTTCAAACACCGGCCCCAAGCCGTCTCCCTGACCGATCCCGCCAAAGCCAGGGAATTGGAGAAGATTCTTCCCAACTCCATGCGCGTTTATGCGGGCGACGAGGGCTTGATCAACTTGGCCACGCTCCCCGACGCCGACATCGTCTTGATCGCCATCGTCGGGACCGCCGGGCTGCAACCGGCCCTGGCCGCCATCCGGGCCGGGAAGGACATCGCGGTGGCGTCGAAGGAAATTTTGGTCATGGCGGGCGAAATCGTCATGCGCGAGGCCCGGCATCACGGCGTCCGCGTGCTGGCGGTCGATAGCGAACACTCGGCGATTTTTCAATGCCTCGACGGCAAGCCGCCTGAATCCGTCCGCGCCCTTTGGCTGACGGCCTCCGGCGGGCCCTTCCGCAAGACGCCCAAGGAAGAATTCGCCTCCATCACCGTCGAACGGGCTCTGAAGCATCCTTCGTGGGTGATGGGCCGGAAAATCACCATCGATTCCGCCACGCTATTCAACAAGGGCTTGGAAATGATTGAAGCCCGCTGGCTATTCGACATCGAAATGGGCCGGGTGCGGGTCGTGGTGCATCCGCAAAGCATCATCCATTCGATGGTGGAATTTGTGGACGGCTGCATGCTGGCGCAACTTTCCTCGCCGGACATGTGCCTGCCGATTCAATATGCCCTGACCTATCCCGCGCGCGCCGCCAGCCAGCGCGTCCAAACCAACCTCGCCAAACTCGGCCAATTGACCTTCGAGGAGCCGGATTGCGACCGTTTCCCCGCCATCAATTACGCCCGCAAAGCCGGTGAAATCGGCGGCACGCTCCCCGCCGTTTTGAACGCCGCCAACGAAGTCGCCGTAAGCGCCTTCGTGGATCGCAAAATCAATTTCCCGCAAATCAGCGAACTCGTCGGCCGGGTCATGGATGCGCATAAAGTCGTTGAGCATCCGAATCTCGAAAAAATCCTGGAAGCCGACGCTTGGGCGCGGAAAGAGGCGGCGGCCTGTTAGAGAGCTCGTTCCGCGCATTTCCTTTGTGGACACATTTAGACGAGCCTTGATTACCGAACCTTTGAGCCTCTGCGTCCGTGCGCCCTTGCGTTAAAAATTCCCTCGCGACGGTGGCCGAAAGCTAAGCGAGGGGGAATTCAACGCAAGGACGCCAAGGCGCAAGGGCGCAAAGATTTTGCCTGCGGCACTGCCAAAATTGGATCTGTTGAAAAATGCATCCGCACACTCTTCGGACGTTGGTCTGGCTCAAAGCAGCCCGCAACAGAATCAGCGATCATCGTATCCAATTCGCCAAACGTGTCGCCCTGCGTGGTGATGCCTCCGCCCTAGGGAGCGTCCCAGCGCGCCACATAGCCGCCCGTATCGGCGCAAGGCTCAACATCAAAGACGATTTCCGTCGTGTTGATCACGTTTGGAAGATACCCTCGATGGCCCAGACCATCAAGATGCAAACTTTAGAACATGGACTTGAAAAAAGAATGGTGGCATTCTCAAGAACGGATTGAATTCCGGAGTGCTCATTATTATTGCGGTGGTCGCCACTCTAACGGCAATTGCGTCGTTGGGAGCGTGGATGAGGAGGCGCAACCGCTTGTTGATCGTATGCGCATTAGTGCCGATGACGCTTCTTTCGTTCGTGGCAGTCGGATTCGCCGATGAATTCTTCTCCGAGCCTGCAGCGCTGAGGAAGTCCGACTTGGCTGAATTTGGCCCTGGGTTCGCTGCGGTTGCGCTGCCGATCTATCTCGCCGGGATCATCAGCTTGGTTCGGCTGTACAGAATAAACAAAAGATTATTGCGTGAAGGTTCATCTTCGTCCGGCAGCCTTTAATTGATCGCGTTCGCAGTGGCATCAAGCAAGCTGCGGGTAAGAGGAACGCGGGTGAGGCTCTTTGCCATGGCAGCAGCCCGTCCATGGCGTTTCCACTTCCAATTACACCCTCAAGCTGCCATCTCTGGCATCCGTCGGATATCCCTCCAGTATTCCACGCGCACGTCATCATCAATTTCTGTCGGCGTCGCGCCGCCGTATAACGAATCGCAACCGTTTCGTTTGGGGCCGGAAATCCAGTACTCATCGCCGGTTTCGATGTCGTAGTAGTTGGCCTTGAAACCTCTTCCCTTAAGGCTTTGGAAGCTTCGGCCCTTGTAATAAATGGTCCGGTCGGTTTTTGAAAACGTTACTCGACCGATGCGGGCATCTCCTACCAGGCCGCCGCTCTTGTCCTCAACATACATAATGCGAGTTTTCATATGACAGAATTACTTTCGGCGCAGGAAAGACAGGGTTTCACTTTCGCAGCATCGTCCGGGCCTCGGTCATTAAGCCATGCTCGAAAGCGGTGGTGTATGGCTCAAGGGCCGTGGCTTTCATTTTTAATTTTCGAGCGATGACCCGCCATTTGGCGACAGCGTTACAGACTTCGCGGAGAATGGAAAGCGCTTCCTTTTCCTTCAGTCCAAATCTTGGTGCCACCTCGATAGCGCCAGTGATGCTGGGCTCGCTCTGCTCTTCGCTAACGGGCGTCTTCCATGTGCGAACACGGTCAATTTCAGGGACTGGGTTAATGTCGTAGGCGGGAGAAAGCGACCACCGGCCTGCCCGGCGCATGAGGAAGCCGTGATTTCGAAGATGGTCGTCGTAGTTGCTGGCCAGCAGCGAGAAAATAAGCCGCCGCCATAATTCCGCCAGATCGTTTGTGACGTTGTCGCCGAATCGCCGGATCGCATCTGCCAGTAATGTATAAGCACCAGGTTCGTCATGCGGCAGCCCCAGCAAAGTTGCGCCGGAGAGGAACGGCACGCGGGCGTTGCCGATGCGATCGAAGCGTATGATCACCGCAACGCTCTTTTGGCCGACACGAACGAGTTGATGTTCGGCAACATCAATGCCCGCCTGATTCGCCAGAGTCAGCGCCAGGATTTCTCCAGCGCCGATGTCACGGGTGTCGTCTGGCTTTGGAAACTTCGCCAGGGCAAGTCTTCCGTCTGGCAGGCCGACGGCTGATTTCGGTCGCGCGCCTCCCAATGGCGAACCCGCGCCCAACAAAAAGCGGAGATCACTTGCTGTCTCGGTCTCGCCGTGGATCGCATCGGATGATCGAAGGAGGGCTTGTAATCGAACCAGCGGGGGCAGCCTGCCTTGGCTCGCTGCCACAAAAGGGCTTTGAGGACTGGCTCGAAACCGCAAGGCGCCAAGCCGTGAAGCATCTTCCAAAGCAACAACGTAATCGGTATCGCGGTAGGGCTTGGTGGCTAGCACGCCCTTGCGAACCGCGCGCTCGATGAGGACGCGGCCCCATCGATCGGGTCCGCAGTCCTGGAAGGCGCCAAAGAGCACGGCACTGTGGCGTGGCCCCGGGCCGAGCGGCAAGCTGGTGGGATCGATTGAGAATGAAGCCGGATCGCTCAACCATTCACTGGCATATTCGAACGACACCGCCACGCTGCGTTCCGCTGTGTGCAACCTTCCGACCAGCCGAGTTCGGCCTTGCCAATCAATGTGAACTTCCCAGCTCATGATCGATAGCGCCGAATGCGCTTTGGCAGCCTTTGCTCATCCAGGCCCAGCCCCAAAACGTCCTTCTCCGGCGCGGCCAAATCTGCCAGGCGGTCCTGCAGTTGAAGCACAAAAGCAGCCGTCGCAAGAGTGCCCATGGCGACCGTTGGGTCTCCGCGCTCGAGACGCCATAAAGTGTCCCGGCTGACAAAGAGGCGGCTGGCCATATCCATCGTGGAAAGGCCGCGTTTCCGCCGCGCCACAGCGAGATCGCGGCCCAGCTTACGCAGGGTGTGAGTCACCGGCAGCGGCAGCGATTGGTTCGATGTCATGAAGCTAAGGTCTTCTATAGCAAGCGCATTGTCAATTTAAGTCTGATATACCGGATTCGCAATACCCGGGAAGCATGACAGCCTGTTTTGGCATCGGCAACACGTTGTTTGACTCTTTCAGTTGACAGGGGACTCAGCCGAAATATGCGGGTATTTTGGATCGGCCCCTTTTCGATTGGATGGGCAAAAGCGCGTTGTGCGACGACGCAAGACGATTTAAGATGAATGGAAGATGAAGATCGAAGCGCCCCACTTCAACAGAGAGCAACTGCAGGCATTGCTGGAAAAACTGAATGGTGAACTTCAAAAAGAGAAGGTCACGGGAGAAATCTGCATCGTTGGTGGAGCGGCAATGGTGTTAGGATTCGGAAGCAGAAATAGCACCCGGGACATTGACGCTTTGCTGGTGACCCCGAGGAGCGTCCGCGACGCTGTACAAAGAGTTGCCGAGCAGGAAAAAATCCCTGCGTCGTGGCTCAACGATGGGGCAAAAGGCTTCGCGTCCGCTCAATCATTTGAAAGCGAAGAGATGCTCAAAATGAGCCATCTCAGAGTGGTATCTCCGCCGGCGGAATATATACTTGCGATGAAGTGTATTTCCGCTCGTGTGGGCGTCGATGAACACGACAAGGCAGACGCTAAGTTTTTAATTCAGCGCCTTAATCTCCCGGACAGCGACGCAGTTCTCGCAATCGTCGGGAAGTATTATGAAGAAAAACGAATCCCGGCAAAAACCCAGTACTTCGTCCAGGAAATTTGCAATGAACTTTCAGCGACCCCAGACATTAAGTGAGGTCGGTCATCGCATCCTTGGCGGCGGCGCGCCAGGTTACGAGATTAAAGACTTCCTCCACGAGTTCCATGATCGAGGCAGCATTCAGATGTTGATCGAGCAGCCGCCAAGTTTGAATGGGCGGGCGGACGGGCCGCGATTAAATGCGTTTCTGCAGGCTTTGGCCGTTTACCTGGCTGTCCAAGTGAATGCTGAACCTCCCGCATGGACGTGGCCACCCATTCAGCTTCCAGAACCATGGTTTGCATCACCAGGGACTGCGATTCGAAATTATCTGCTGATCAGCAGCCCCGCCCCATTTCGAACTCGGAACCTGTTCATCGACGAAGACTCGCTGCACGTCGCTTGATCCTGCCGCAGGCTGACCGCCAATGCCGGTCAAATAGGGGTCCAACACAATCACATATTTTATAGGACGAAGCTGCAACGCTGGAACGCCCGATTGAAGCTGGATTTTGCCGAAATATGCCATTATTTTGAACCCCTTTGGACGAGAGGGTGTCACTTTCGCAGCATCCTGCGGGCCTCGGCCATTAAGCCATGCTCGAAAGCGGTGGTGCATGGTTCAAGGCCGTGGCCTTCATTTTCAATTTTCGAGCAATGACCCGCCATTTGGAGACGGCATTATTGCCAATCAATGTGAGCTTCGCAGATCATGATCGAAAGCGCCGGATGCGCTTTGGCAGCTATTGCTTATCCAGGCCCAGCCCCAAAACGTCCTTCTCCGGCGCGGCCAAATCTGCCAGGCGGTCCTGCAATTAAAGCACAAAAGCAGCCGTCGCAAGAGTGCCGGTGGCGACCGTTGGATCTCCGACAGAAGCGCTGCAATTCCTGATCCCTAAAAGCGTGTCGCATACACGAACACTTTTACATTCACACGCGCGGGATCACGGACTTCGTTTCCGCCGCAGCAACAGCAACCGGCGGCTTTATGGGCGTCCTTGCGTTGAAGTCCCCCCTTTGGCTTTAACGCAATGTCGCGAGGTCGCAATGTCGATAGGAAGAGGGAAATTCTGACAGGATGAACCGGATTGCCAGGAGATGGCGGACGATTTGGTCCTGGCCGACGATGACCTTGTTGAGTTCCTGGGTGATGCGACCATAAAGGGCGTTGATCTCCTCCGTGGGTGAGAGGTCATTGATGCGGTCATCGTCCCAGATGAATGGCATTATCCCGCTGAAAGCTGAAGGTGTTTGAGCTTGGCCGCCCTTAAAAGCGGCCAAGCCCAAGCCCAATCGAATTCGCGCGTTTGCCGCAGGTTCGGAATCGAACTAAGGAGCGGGGGGGGGGGCGGCCGTGGAGGAGTGGGGTTGTTTTTTTTTTGTGTGTGGGGTGTGGGGGGGGGGTGGGGTGGGGGTGGGATGGGGGG
>VFSW01016191.1_pt1 | contig 10193 bp, 4 predicted proteins | sample 5358111 | NCBI WGS metagenome assembly VFSW01 (sample SAMN11554181, study PRJNA540505) | mine drainage metagenome | isolation source: sediment from site ElyBrook_90M | place: USA: Ely Copper Mine, Vershire, VT | collected 2017
CCCGGCCAGTGGATACCAATATTTGCAGAATCAGATTTTCGATCCTCTCACCACCACAACGGATTCCAAGGGCCGGCTGATTCGCACCGCCTTCCCCAACAATGTGATTCCGCTGAATCGCATGGATCCGGTGGCCCTGAAAGTCCAGGCATTGATACCGGCGCCGATCAATAGCCAGACCACTCAGAACTGGATCGCTAATATCGTCACGCAAACGAAACAGCAGATCCCCAGCCTTAAGATCGATCAGAATTTTGGATCGGCAACGAAGGTAAGCTTCTTCTGGAACCAGCAGTCCACCAACTCTCCGGCCTACCCGGATGGATTGCCGTTCCCACTCACTGGCGTGCGAAAGACCGTGGACGGCACGGTGGGCGGGAATCAGGGACGCCTCAACATGGACCACACTTTCTCGCCGACGCTGATTGCGCATTTGGGCCTCGGTTTCTGGCGGTTTGAAAATCCCGACAGTTCACCGCCCGACATTCTGAATTATGATGTGATTAAGAATCTGGGCTTGGTCGGCAGTTCCATGGGCACAGGCTTCCCGACGATCAGCGGCCTAAGCTATAACAACGAAGGCGGGTTCGGATACACCGCCGGAATCCAGAATTCCGTTTTCCAACAGACCGATATCGCCTCGACAGTCGGCAGTTTGACCTGGCTGCGCGGCAAGCATACGTTCAAGACTGGGTTTGAGATCAAGGATTCCGTCTACAGCGATCAAAGCAACAACCAGGCCGCGGGACAATACAGCTTCAACGGCGCGCAAACAGCGATTCCGTTCCTGAACACCTCGACTGTCGGAACCGGGGCGCTCACCGGATCGATCGGCAGCGGTTACGCCAGTTTCCTGCTGGGACAGGTGCAAAACTACAAAGTCTCTCCCCAGGTGGCGGCGCAGCAGCGCTCGATTCAAGAAGGCTTGTATGTGCAGGACAGCATCAGGGCGACATCCAAACTGACGCTGGAGATCGGGCTGCGATGGGATCGTACGCCGCTGGGTCACGAGGAATGGGACCGGCAGTCTCAAATCAGCTTCACCACGCCCAATCCCAATGCGGGCGGACTGCCTGGAGGCACTGTATTCGCCGGTTATGGCCCCGGCCGTTGCAACTGCGAGTTCGTGAAGACTTACAATTTCGGCTTTGGGCCGCGCCTCAGCGTGGCCTACCAGATCGACAGTAAGACCGTCATTCGTGCGGGATGGGGACTCAGCTACGGCGCCACCGACCAGTGGAACTACCTGAGCAACAACTATCTCATCAACGGAATGGGATATACGACCATCAGCCCGGGAAATAATCCGCAGTACGGGTTGCCGTATTCCCAGTTCAGGAATGGGATCCTCTACGACCCCGCGTCGCTACACGTGGTGAATCTCGATCCCGGTATTAATACCCCGAAGGGCACCCTGGGGAGTCCCAGCGCGAGCGCAATCACTTACGATCCGAGCGGCGCGCGACCCGCCCGCGTGAATCAGTGGAACATCGCCGTGCAGCGGAAGCTATCGCAAAATATGTCACTGGAAGCAGCGTACGTGGGCAACCGTGGTGTGTGGGAGCAGCAGAACGGCCTGGTGAACCCGAATGCGATTACGCCGGCCCGCTTCAAAGCCTACGGCGTGGACCTTAGCAACGCCACCACCAGAAGCATACTGACATCGCAGATTTGCTCCAGCGCTGCGGTAAGCGCGGGATTCACGCTGCCCTATGCCGGCTTCCCGTGCACGGCAACCGTGGCACAAAGTTTGCGGCCATTTCCCGAATACTCGGTTTCCCTCGGGCCGCAATTCGCCAACCAGGGAAATAGTTTCTACGATTCGCTCCAGGTGAAATTCGTCAAACGCGTGTCATATGGCCTGGACATCAGCTCTAACTATACGTACTCCAAGACGGAAAATATCGGTGGATATATTAATGCCGACCCGTCCAACCGCGCCATCCAGAAGGGTCTGGATTCGCAAGACTACCCGCATATCTGGGTTTCGGCAATTACTTACCGTACGCCGAAAGCCACTGCCAACAAGTGGGTCCGCCAACTGACGGGCAACTGGACGTGGTCGGGCGCCCTGCGCTATGCGAGCGGCAGCTTGATTGCCGCGCCGCAATCGCAGGTCAGCAAGATCAATCAGTACACCTTTGCGTCCGGGACCCCGATGGTGCGGGTGACTGGTGTTCCGTTGTACCTGACGGACATCAATTGCCGCTGCATCGATCCGAATAATATCAACCAGCGCATCCTCAACCCGGCAGCCTGGCAGGACGTGGGCGCCGGACAGATCAGCCCCGGCTCCGGCTATTACAACGACTATCGCGGACCTCATCAGGTGAGCGAAAACATGAACTTCGGACGTACGTTCCAGTTTCGCGAGAGACTGACTCTCAACGTGCGCGCCGAGTTTTTCAATGTCTTCAATCGCGTGACTTTGGGTACTCCGAGCTCCAGCAATCCGACCCAGACGACGTCCGTCAATAACCTGACGGGCGCCATCAGCGGGTTCGGATACTATAGCGTCGGCAGTTCCAGCAATGCAGGCGGCCAGCGCATCGGCCTTTTGGTGGCTCGTTTCCAGTTCTGAGTTTGTGGGGCGGGCCCGGACAACTGGCCCGCCCCCGACAGCAGGATACCGTTTCATGACCAGAAATCTGTTCTGCCTTGTAGCGGTATTAGGGGCTGCCGTGCCCGGGACCGCCGCAGGCGATGTGCCCACGAATGATCCGGGCATCTATCTGCACCACTTCGAGTACGATCCGCCGGCTGGTACCACGCCGCAAAAAGTCTCGGTAGGCGGTGAGTTCAACAACTGGGCAGAGTCCGGCATTCCCATGACGGCGGACGGCCAGGGGCACTTTGTAGCCGATGTGAAACTCGCCGAGGGTCCGCATTCCTATCGCTTCTTCGTGGACGGCGCATGGGTGAACGACAGCGCGCAGCACAGCGACGCCGACCTGGAAGAATCGAACGGTATCCGCGGGCACAATTCCGCGGTGCTCGTGGGGCCCGACGGGAGCAACCTGCCTAAGCCGCAGCCGGGCCGAATCACCGTTGGTGCGTTACACTATGTGCCGGGCAGTATTCGTTACTTCGACCCGATTTCTATGCGCGAAGCTCGCCTTATGCTCGGCGCGCAGGCTGGAAATCTGACCGGCGCCGCGGTGTATTCGCTGAACGGACAGATTTGGCGGCGTGATGAGATCTACCTGACTGGCACGCGCGCCGGCATGGACTTCTTCGCCGGCGTGGTAGTCAGCCAGTCGCCGAACCTGACTTACTTCTTCGAACTGAAGGACGGTGCTACTACAGGCTATTACGCCGGAGGCAAGTACCTTTCCAGGATCTCCGACGCCCGGCAGAACGCCTGGCACAGCCCGATGCAGCCGGCCTTCGAAACTCCGGATTGGGCCCAGCATGCTATCTGGTATCAGATTTTTCCCGAACGATTTCGCAACGGTAACAAGAGCAATGACCCGGCGAATGTCGTACCGTGGAGCATCAAATGGGCGCAACCTTCACCAGCCGGCGGTGGACGCGGCAACGGCGGCCCAGGCAATCGCCATTACGGCGGGGATATTCAGGGCATTCAGGCCGAACTTCCCTATCTGCGGAGCCTCGGTGTAACGGCCCTTTATCTCAATCCGGTTTTCCGATCGCCGAGCATCCACAAGTACGACACCACGGACTACCTTCACGTGGACGAGGCTTTCGGTCAGGCGATCGACCCTGCCGAAATCGCCGGAGAGACGGAAGACCCGGCCACCTGGAAGTGGACCAAGTCCGACAAAGTCCTGCTCGATTTCCTGGCTGAGGCACACCGTCAGGGCTTCAAAGTGGTCCTCGATGGCGTGTTCAATCACGCCGGGGGCCAGTTCGGCCCCTTTCTGGACGTCAAACGGAACGGCCGGGAATCCAAATACGCGGACTGGTTCAACATCAGCAAGTGGGATCCGGTCACGTGGATCAGCTTCGGCGGCCGTACCGGCGGCAACATGCCGGAGTTGAAAAAGGATCCGGTTACCGGGCTCGCCCCCGGTCCGCGCGATTACTTCCTCAACGTTACGAAGAGGTGGCTGGCGCCCGAAGGCGACGCATCGCGCGGAGCGGATGGCTTTCGCCTGGATTACGCACAGAATGTTCCCCGTCCGTTTTGGGTGACCTACCGAAAAACAGTCAAGGCCGTGAAGCCCGACGCCTATATCACCGGCGAAATTTGGACAGCCGCTTCAAGCTACTTGAGCGGCGATGCGTGGGACGCGACCATGCAGTACCAGTTCGCCAATGCGCTGCAGTCGTTCTTCATCGGCGGCTCTAGGAAGCCAATTACCGCGACCATCCTCGCAACGCGTCTGGCGGAGCTGATCACGATCAATCCGTTCCAGGTCGCTCTCAACCAGATGAACCTGCTGGACAGCCACGACACCGACCGTTGGGCGTCACGCTTTGTGAATGCCGACCGGCCTCAGCCGCCCGCCGATCCCTCTGCAGGCCGCCGGGGCAGTTATAACCTGTCCAAACCTACGGATCTGGAATGGCAGCGGATGGAGCAATCCATTGCCGTGCAGATGACCTCCGCCGGCGCACCCATGGTCTATTACGGCGACGAGGTGGGGATGTGGGGCGCTACCGATCCCGACGACCGCCAGCCGATGATCTGGAAAGATCTGCCCCCTAACGACGATCCTGAAGTGAAGTTCAATCAGCATTTGTTCGACACGTACGCGCGGCTTATCGCCATCCGCCGCAAGTTCGCGACGCTGCAGACCGGCTTTACTCACGCCGTGCTGGCCGACGACGCGCGCAACATCCTGGTATACAGCCGCGATTTGGGCGACACGCATGTCTACGTTCTGGTAAACAGAAGCGGCGAAATGCAATCCGTCGATCTGCCAATCGGGGCGACCTCCGGCTCTGCCATGATCGATTGGCTCGACCCCGCCCAGGCGGTGGTTCAGAATGCCTCCGCAAGCGCCCGCGACGGCCGGCCGCAAATCCAGACAGTACCCGGTGTAAAGCCGGCAGTGGTCTCGCACAACGGTAAGGCCACTGTCTCACTCAAGCCGTGGGGAACCATGATTCTCGCTCCAACCGGCGCGAACTAAGGTCTCGATCATTATGAAATCCTTTGTCACGAATGCGGCGTTGTTTGCCATCATAGCCTGCCCGCTCATCGGAGCGGACGCGCCGCCAGTCCGGATCGTTCAGGGCTCCGGTGCGGTGGAAGTGCAGGCCATTGCGCCGAATATCGTCCGCATCCATTTCCAGCCCGCCGGTACGGCGACGGATCGCACGCTGATGATGGATCCGTCGCTTCAACCGGCAGGGACGGACGCCGTGGTTGTCGAGAAGAACAGCTCCGGTCAGACTCTGCGTTCGCCTGAAATGCAGGTCGTCATCGCAGTGGAGACTCCGCTTTCGGTGGAGGTGCAGGACCCGAACGGGAAGACGCTCCTGAAACTAAGAGGAACGACGCTGACTCACGATGAGAATGAAAACATTTGGGGAATCAAAGGACTGGACTTGGGAGATACCGGTTTAGGAATCCTCCGCAACACCGGCGGCGCCGTCGCCGCGGGAGTTCAGGGGGGCGCGGGAGGCCCGTTCTTTTTCACCAGAAGCTATGGCGTGCTCGTGGATTCCGATGGCGGTATGTTTCAGGCGCAGGACGACACGATTCGCTTTCAAAAAGGCTCGCGGCCTGACACAGAGTATTTCGTGATTGTAGGGCCGCCCCTGAAGAGCATGGCAGGACTGGCGCTGCTGACTGGGCGCCCCCCGATGCCGCCGAAATGGACGCTCGGTTTCCTCAATTCCCAGTGGGTGTCCGACGAGGACGAGTGGCGCCAACTGGTGGACACATACGCCGCGAAGGAAACTCCGGTCAGCGGCTTCATCTTCGATTTCGATTGGAAAGCCTGGGGAGAGGATGACTACGGAGAGTGGCGCTGGAACAGCACCTCGGGGGAAGGCAATTCCACACCGAATAAATTTCCGAACGGTGCCTCTGGAAAATTTGCCGCGGACATGCTGGCGAAAGGTGTTCACCTATCCGGCATCATGAAGCCGCGGATTCTGATGAGCCGCGTGGACGGCAAGCCGACCAAGGCCGCCGAATACGCGACCGCGCACAATTTCTGGTACCCCAACGAGGTCCGCGGGAACGACTATTTCACGCATCGGCCCGCCGCCAACATCGATTTCGGCAATCCAGAGGCGAGGAAGTGGTTTTGGGAGCATCTGGAGCCGGCGTTTCGCGCCGGGCTAACAGGCTGGTGGAACGATGAGGCCGACCAGGACGGCCAGAACGTCTTCGGCAACTTCCAGTTCATGAACATGGCCCGATCCATTTATGAGGGGCAGCGTTCTGTTTCTTCGGAGCGCGTATGGTCCATCAATCGGAACTATTACCCGGGAGCGCTGCGCTACGGCTATGCGGAATGGTCGGGCGATATCAGGACGGGATTTCAGAGCATGGCCTACCAGCGCAAACGCATGATCGCAACCCTCAACCTGGGTGAGCCGCAGTGGAGCATGGATACGGGGGGCTTCGGCGGACATCCGACCCCGGAGAATTACGCCCGCTGGATGGAGTTCGGAGCGTTTGTGCCAATCTTCCGGGTTCACGGCGGTAGCGGTCAAAAGCGTCAGCCCTGGGTGTATGGGCAGATCGCCGAAGAGGCGGCCAGGAAGGCCATCCGCCTGCGCTACGATCTGATGCCCTACCTCTACTCAAACGCGCGAACCACTACGGAAACGGGAATCGGCATCGTGCGGCCGTTGGTCTGGGAGTTTCCCGAAGACGAACGATGCGCCGAGGAGACCAGGGGCTGGATGTTCGGCGATGCGTTGTTCGTTTCGCCAATCGTGGAGCGTAATCTGCCCGCTCATAGCTTCTACCTGCCGCGCGGTGAGTGGTTCGACTTCGCTTCCGGCAAGCCGGTCACCGGCGGCCGTGACATGAGCGTTCCGGTGGATTCGAAGACCTGGCAGGACGTTCCGATCTACGTGCGCGAAGGGTCCATCCTGGCGACTAAGCCCGCGGCCACGGGGAACGATCTGAATCCCAAGACGCCCTTGCTGCTGGATGTGTTCCCTTCGGCCGCGCGAGTCGCCAGCTTCGTGGTGTACGACGATGACGGCCACACATACGCGTATGAGAAGGGCGAGTATTTCAGGCAGGAGATGAGCGCCAGACGCTCGGGCGCGGCGACCGAAATCGCCGTGAATGCCGCCACCGGCAACTACCGGGCGCAGTTTCCGAATTACCTGTTGCGCGTGCACCAGGCGAGTGAAAGTGTAACCAGCGAGGGCGCTCCGCTGAAGAGATTCACTTCGGAAAGCACATTCCGCTCGGCCGGCGAGCCGGGCTGGTTTTCCGGCATCGACAGATTTGGCCCTGTGACGGAGGTGCGCCTGCCGGTCGAGGTCAAAGCCCGTACCGTGAAGCTGTCGGCGCGTTGACAACTGGCGCGCTAATCTAAGAGAGATCCCTATGGTTATTCGATTCGCACTCGTAACGCTCCTCGCGGTGGCTTCCACTTCGCTTTTTGCGCAGCCGCCGGCCGCACCCCGCAAAGGAACTCGCGGCAACCCTAAAGACACGGAAGTGTGGGAGCCGGAACCCAAAGTCGTGAAACCCGGCGCGACGGATTCGCTCCCGCCATCGGATGCGATCGTTCTCTTCGACGGCAAGAACCTCGACGAGTGGGTGTCGACGCGGGATAAGTCGCCGGCTCCGTGGACTGTCAGCGATGGAGTGTTGGTGGTCAGCAAGGCCAGAGGTTCCGGAAACATCGAAACCAAGCGCACGTTTCGCAATTACCAGCTTCATATCGAATGGAAGATTCCCGAGAACGTGACCGGCACCGATCAGGAGCGCGGCAACAGCGGGATATTCCTGGCATCGACCGGCCCTGGCGATGCTGGATATGAGCTGCAGATTCTCGATTCCTATAACAACAAGACGTACGCCAACGGCCAGGCCGGGAGCATCTACAAACAAGGGATTCCGCTAGTGAATCCCGCCCGCAAGCCCGGAGAGTGGCAAAGCTACAACGTGGTATGGAAGGCGCCCGTGTTCAATCCCGATGGTTCCGTGAAGGCCCCGGCCGTCGTTACCGTCTGGTTCAACGGTGTGCTGGTGCAGGATCATTTCGAGCTGAGCGGAGAGACGCGGTACATCGGCAAACCGTTCTACAAGAAATACGACTCGGCCCCGATTAAATTGCAAGCCCACCCCGACCCCAGTCCGGCGATCAGTTTCCGGAATATCTGGGTCAGGGAACTCAATTAGCGGGAGTTATTGCCGTCGTCCGAAACTGTCTAATCTTGCAATTCGGCCGGTCCGCGCCAGTTTACTCGACGTCATTCCGTCGCGGCCCGCGTCGCTACTCAACCGACACAGGTCGGATCGGTCCGGTCGCCAGAGCGATGCGTCCGCGAGGGCTTGGGTTTGACAGACTCGTTGGAATCCAATTTGGGACCTCATTATGCTGTCAAGTTCCACCAGCGCCGAGGCACCGCTGCGACTGGCTCTAATTGAGTTTTCAATCGGGTGGACGATCTTCAATTCAAGTGGATCACTCGAACTACGAGATGCTGTTCCGCGCAACCGGTAGTGGAGAGCGTAGCCGTCAACGGAAAGTCTATGGTGGTCGAGGCGCCATGTCGTGAGCTTTCGGGGAGCGTGCGCACTCTATTTCAGCAGTGCCTCCAACGCGAGTGGGGAGGAGCTTCCGGCTGTCGTCCGATCTGCATGCCTAATCTCCGCGTCAACGCCCGAGCGCGGGCGACGAGCACTGCGCTGAGCTAAACCTCAGCCGGCACGGCGAAAGCGCCTGCCCCAACCGAGTGCCACCAAGGCAACTGCGGCGAAGGCGAATGTTCCAGGTTCGGGCGTCGATGTGCCGCCCCGTGTGACCGTGACCGTGCCGTTGTTGGCGGTAAATGCCAGGGCGGCGCCCGCCGCGTCTGAAAGCGAGTCATCGGCCGGAATAAAGTTGACAGAAATGGGCCCGGAAGGCGTAGCCGCGGCGAGATTGAATGTGACGTGGCCGAGGCCGGCGGTCGCCCCCGTTCCAACCGTGGCGCCTGTACCTATGGACGCCCAGAGGTCCGATGCTTCCAGCGTTTGTCCAGGCAGATTGGGCGGTTGCTGGGATATATCGGGCCCGAACAAGCTGTTACCACTGAAGATATACGTGGCCGTAGTCGTTCCGTCCGTAACCCCGGTAAAGGTCAGGTTCGAGGTTCCGACGCCAATCCCGAACGTGAATCCGGCTATCGTGACCGAACTAGGACCTGTGTTAGTGAGAGTAACGTCGAGCGTATCGCCTGTAGTGCCCGCGGCGTCGCTCACCGGCTGGATATTCATCAGCAACGACGCGCGTCCCAGGGGCGCGATCCCCGCCACGCCCAAGAACGCCAGGAGGATTGGGCAGTATCGCTTGAGTGTTCCAGGATTAATAACCATAAATTTCTCCGGATTTGTTCAAAGCTTCTAAGTCTAAGGCAATGAAGTGCCGACTAGCGAGCGGACAAGGCGTACGTCGTTCATATCGACTACGCCGTCGCCGTTGATATCGCCGAGTACATTGTAAGGGTGCGCTGTTTGTGCATATACGCCCACCATATCCGGGGCGCCCACGATACCGTCGTCGTTATAGTCGCCCTCGAGCACCTTGAAACTCTGCGAAAATCCCGTGCCGCCGTTCAGAGCATTGCCGGCGCTATCCTTGATGGCGTCGGCGCCGGAGCCCTGAAGCATGGTCGTGACAGCGGCCAGCGAAATCGGGCTGATGGTCCACGTCAACGTATTCGTGCCGAGGCCGCTCAGGCCCGTGGTCGAAACACCGGTGAGACTATTGATGTCGGCCGTCGCAACTGGCGCGGAGCATACCACCTGGATGCTTTTGATCAGCCATGGTAAACGGGTTCTCGCCGAAGGATTCGCCGTCACGTTATAGGTCAGATTCGCGCTGCCGAAGACTACCGAATATGAAATCACCGTCAGAGGTGTCGTATTGATGACGATGCTCTTGTTAGCGCCCAGCGATCCCGCCGCTCCCGGCGCGGGCAGCGTCAGGACGGCCGCATCTCCCGAGCCATCCGTGATCGTGCCGCCGTTGAGTGTCAGCGCCCCAGTCGACGTGTAATCGAGCTTCGGATTATTCTGGCCGGCGGCCACGGTGTAAGTG
>VFSW01016192.1_pt1 | contig 10193 bp, 5 predicted proteins | sample 5358111 | NCBI WGS metagenome assembly VFSW01 (sample SAMN11554181, study PRJNA540505) | mine drainage metagenome | isolation source: sediment from site ElyBrook_90M | place: USA: Ely Copper Mine, Vershire, VT | collected 2017
AAACGTGCACAGGCCGCCTCCCGCACCGCTGGCGAATTCTCTCCGATTACCGCGGTGAAAATCAAAGCATCAAGTCCTCCAAACGCGGCCACCATGGAGCCGATGCAAGATCGTAAGCGGTGGACGAAGATATCGAAGGCCAATGCCGCGCGTTCGTTGCCCGATCCCATCGCTTCCAGAACTTTTCGCATGTCGCTGGATACGCCCGACACACCGAGAAGACCCGACTTGTTATTGAGGACGTCATCCATTTCCTGTCCGTTGCGGATTTGTTTTTCCCGCAGCAGGTAAGTGAGAATGCCCGGATCGACCGATCCGGAACGCGTGCCCATCATCAATCCTTCAAGAGGGGTGAACCCCATGGTCGTGTCGACGCTGCGGCCCGCGTCAATGGCCGCGAGCGAACAACCATTTCCAAGATGACAGGAAACAAGCTTGAGAGAAGCAAGGGGTCTTCCGAGGAGTTGAGCGGCGCGCTGAGCGCAGTATTGATGATTGATTCCATGAAAGCCGTACCGCCGAATCCCTTGCGCGAACCATTCGTAAGGTCCCGGATACACAGTCGCTGCGAGGGGGAGATGATGATGGAAGGCGGTATCGAAGACCGCGACCTGCGGAACCTGCCCCAGAAGCTCTTCCATGATCGCGATACCCTCGAGTTCGGCTCGATTGTGAAGAGGCGCGAATGCAGAAGCGCTTGCGATGGCGCGTTTCACTTCCGCAGTGATGATGACCGGCTTTTCGAACTGACGACCGCCGTGGACAATCCGATGACCCACGGCATGGATTTCCGAGGGCCTCTCGACCGCAGGAGTATCGCCGTCCCAGAGCGAGCGAAATAGCTGCTTGAGCGCCTGGCGCCGGGAATCAACTTTTATCTGGCTGTGAAATGCGGCGTCTTTGGGGACTTTGACTTGAATCTCTGCCGCGCGGCCATCCCATTCGATCTTGGCCTCCCAGACGGGGCCAGGCGGATGTTCAGGCAGAGCATCACCAATCTGATAGAGACAACTCTTCTGGCTACTGGAGCCGGAATTGAGGACGAGTATCTTCACCGGCTAATAGGGCCATTTCCAGTCACGGATTTCCGGCATGTCCTCGCCGTAGGTGCAAATGTATTGTTTGTGCTCGACCAGCTTATTGCGCAGCAACTGCTTGAAATGTGCACCGACCGCCCGTAGGCGCGGTACTCGATCGACAACATCTCCGGCGAGATGGAAGCGGTCCAGATCGTTCAGCACGGTCATGTCGAATGGAGTTGTCGTTGTGCCTTCTTCCTTGTAGCCGCGCACATGGAGATTATCGTGATTTGTCCGTCGATACGTCAGGCGATGAATCAGCCACGGATAGCCATGGTAGGCGAAGATGATGGGCTTGTCGGTCGTGAACATGGAATCGAATTCCTGATCGGAAAGGCCGTGAGGGTGTTCGCTCGGAGGCTGCAAGGTCATCAGGTCAACGATGTTCACAATGCGGATCTTGATATCCGAGAAGTGCCCTCGAAGAAGATCAGCCGCGGCAAGGGTTTCAAGCGTCGGAACGTCGCCCGCACACGCCATCACAACATCCGGCTCACTTCCGCCATCCGTGCTGGCCCACTCCCAGATTCCAAGTCCAGTTGTGCAATGCTCGATCGCAGAGTCCATGTCGAGCCATTGCAGAGCCGGCTGCTTCCCCGCAACGATCACATTAACGTAGTTACGGCTACGAAGGCAGTGATCGGCCACGGAGAGCAGCGTGTTCGCATCAGGAGGCAGATAAACGCGGACAATGTCGGCCTTTTTATTCACGACATGGTCGATGAAGCCGGGATCCTGATGCGAGAATCCATTGTGGTCCTGACGCCAAACATGCGAGCTCAGCAGATAGTTCAGCGACGCAATGGGACGACGCCACGGTATCCGGCGCGTGACCTTCAGCCATTTCGCGTGCTGGTTGAACATCGAATCCACAATATGAATGAAGGCCTCGTAGCAGGAGAAGAAGCCGTGACGGCCGGTCAGCAGATAGCCTTCGAGCCATCCCTGGCACATATGCTCGCTGAGCACTTCCATCACTCGGCCATCAAGGGAGAGATTGTCGTCGGTGGCCAAGATCGGCTCCATAAAGACTTTGGAAGTCGTCTCGTACAGAGCATCGAGGCGGTTTGACGCCGTCTCGTCAGGACCGAAAACCCTGAAATTCTTCGCGTCCGAGTTCAACTTCATGACATCACGCAAGAACGTGCCGAGAATTCGCGTGGCTTCCGCAGTCACGATACCCGGCTTCGGAACGCCCGCGGCATATTCGCGGAAGTCCGGCATCACCAAGTCCTTCAGCAACAGACCGCCGTTCGCGTGCGGATTCGCACCCATGCGACGGTCGCCCTTCGGGGCGAGCTCGGCCAGCTCCGGCAGCAATTTGCCCCGTTGATCAAAGAGCTCTTCTGCTCGGTAACTCTTCATCCACGCTTCCAAAATTTTCAAATGGTCCGGCCGTGACGCCAGATCCGTAACCGGAACCTGATGGGCGCGCCACGTGTTTTCAACGGGTTTTCCATCGACTGTTTTCGGTCCAGTCCACCCCTTGGGCGTCCGCAAAATGATCATCGGCCAGACGGGGAGACCAGTCGCATGTCCGTCGCGGGCGCCGGCCTGAATGGCTCGAATTTCGTCGATGATTGTATCGAGCGTGTGCGCCATGAGTTGATCCATGGTTTCGGGCACGTGACCTTCGACGAAGTGGGGTTTGTAACCGTATCCCATGAAAAGATGAGACAACTCATCATCGCTCATGCGCCCGAGCACAGTTGGATTCGCGATTTTGTAGCCGTTCAAATGGAGAATGGGGAGAACGGCTCCGTCGCGAGCCGGATTCAAGAATTTATTGGAGTGCCAGCTCGCGGCAAGCGGCCCTGTCTCGGCCTCACCGTCGCCGACCACGCAACAAACCAGCAAGTTGGGATTGTCGAACGCAGCGCCATAAGCATGCGCGATCGAATAACCAAGTTCTCCGCCTTCGTGGATTGATCCCGGCGTTTCGGGAGCGACGTGGCTCGGAATGCCTCCCGGAAAAGAAAACTGTTTAAACAGATGTTTCATCCCGCTAACAGTCTGAGGAATGTTCGGGTAGAACTCACTGTAGGTGCCTTCAAGGTACGTATTCGCGACGAGACCGGGGCCGCCGTGTCCCGGGCCCGTGATGTAAATGACGTTTAGGTCACGCTTTTTGATGAGGCGATTGAAATGCACGTAGATAAAATTCAGTCCCGGCGTGGTGCCCCAGTGGCCCAGCAGCCGAGGCTTAACGTGCTCGATCTTCAGCGGCTCGTGGAGTAGGGGGTTGTCGAGGAGATAGATCTGTCCGACGGAAAGATAATTCGCCGCGCGCCAGTAGGCGTCGATTTTGCGCAGCTCTTCTTGTGGAATCGGGCTGGCGGACGCATGAACTTGCCCGGTATCCACGGGGTTGTCAGCGACTCCTAAACGTGACGTTGCCGGTCGTCGCCGCAGATTGTTCCTGAGGTCCTGCGGCCGCGTGCGTCCCCGACGAGGAGAGCCAGGCAATCGCCAAAAGGCTAGCCAGCGTCAACCTTGCCGCCCCACTCCGTGTACCCCTCTGCGCAGCGAAACCGTCATGTTACCTCACTTGAAGCATACGGGAATGAAATCGCAGCTGCAAGATGCGAAGTGACATGCGGTCTGACATGCGTCACAATGTTGAAAATCACTGGCCAAGGATGTCTTGCGTCACCTGATTTGCCGCAGTGCCTTCGAGCCCTGGTTGAAAGGCCTTTCAAGATGTGGCCATTAGGACCCACGCGAGAGAGGCATTCCCCAAGGCGGCATGTAACGAATTCCTCCAAATCGCATTTATGATGTGGCGCAAGTGCCCGCGAGAAGCCAAAAGGGGTGCCCGGCGGGTGAACGATGCCGCTGGGCCAGAGGAGAGAACCTGCTATGACCGTTGAACGAGCTGTACGAATTATCGCCGGAATATTCATTTTAGTATCCCTAGCACTCGGTACGTGGGTAAATAGGAATTGGTACTGGTTCACTGCGTTCGTCGGGGCCAACTTGTTTCAATCGGGGATTACGAAGTGGTGCCTGATGGAGGATATCCTGCTGAAATTAGGTGTAGGCAGAAAGCCCGATGATTCAAAACCTGGAACGCAACACGCATAATCGGAACCTCTGGTCGGCCAGTTAAGAAAATTGCTGTGGGGTCGACCAAGCGCGTTCGAGTGCTTTCTGAGGCGAACCAAGCGGAGTGTAGGAATGTCACTTTTTACGCCCCATCGTATCCTGTGTCCGGTGGATCTCAGCCCGGCGACTTCCACCGTGCTCCGCTGGGCGGGACTGTTCGCCGACACTTACGGCGGGAAGGTGGAACTCCTCCACGCTGATTGGCAGGAATGGCCGCCCTATTTCACCGCCACGCAGATACAGACTTTTGTCAAACAGAATCGGGAGCATTTGGACGCCCTGCGGCACGAGTTGGATCGAGTGGCTCAGGAAGCACTCGGCATGAAGGTTCCGTATTCAACTGCTGTCGTTGAGGGCCATCCCGTGACGGCGATTCTGGAACATGCGTCCGCGCACTCACCGGAACTGATTGTCATGGGCAGCCACGGCCGCAGCGGCATTGCGAGGCTAAGGCTGGGTTCCGTCGCCGAAAACATTGTGAGGGAAGCCACAATTCCTACATTGATCATCAAGACAATTGCAAATCAGCAGACGCCGAAAATCTCTCGGGTGCTTTGTCCGGTCAGTTTCACGAAATTGGCCTCTCGCAGCCTCGAATTGTCGGTCAGCGTAGCCAGCGCTTTCAAAGCGAGACTGTTCCTCGTACACGCTGTCGAGCACGAGACCGAGGATCTTCGACGGACTCATGAGCGACTCTGCCAGTGGGTGCCTGAGGATGTGCGAGCTCACTGCGATCTTGTGGAAGTTGCCCGCCGGGGAAATGCGGCCGAGCAAATCGTTCTACTCGCTCGGGAGCAGAGTGTCGACCTGATCGTTTTGGGCGCCGAGCACAGGCCGTTTTTTGAATTCACGACCTTGGGCACTACGACCGAGCGAGTCGTGCGATATGCAGACTCGAATGTGCTGGTCCTGCCATGGAAAGCATTGTAGCCGAGCCGGGCTTGCGAACTATGGCCGGAAAGCCGTCGCGCAATTCTTTCAAGCTGGGGGCGGCACCACATATCTACCGGCGGGAATATTTCAAGGAAAGGTGAGCGCACACATGAGAAAAATGGCTTTTCGGGGATTTGCCGCTGTTTTTTTTCTTTTGGCTATTTCGGCGTGGATGTACGGTCAGGAAGCATCGACGGACGCCCACACGGAATCGCTCACTTTAGAACAAGCGGTGACGATGGCTCTGCAGAACAATCCCGCACTTCATGCAACTCAAGATGAGGCTGATGCCGCAAAGGCGCGCGTCGGTGAGGCACGCGCCGCGTGGTTTCCGCGCCTGGACGCGAGCCAGGCGCTTACACGCAGCAACAATCCGGTTTACGTGTTTGGGACTTTGCTGACTCAGCGGAATTTCACTGCTGCCAACTTTGCTCTCGCTGGGCTCAACGCGCCGGCACCGCTCGACAATTTCCAGACACGTCTCGACGCGCAAATGACGCTGTTCGATTCCGGTAAGACCTATCTGCGGGAAAAAGGCGCCCGGAAGCTCGCTACGGCTGCGGATTATCAGACTGAGCAGGCGCGCCAAGATCTAATTCTGGAGGTTGCGCAATCTTATTACGGAGTGATTGTAGCGCGTGAAGATCTGAAAGCGGCGCAGGAGGCGCTGCATACGGCCGAAGCCAACGAGCAACGCGTCCATGCGCTCGAGCAAGCAGGCCAGGTGGTCTCCTCCGATTTATTGAGCGCGCAAGTCTTCCGCGCGCAGATGAATGACCGGGAAATTCGCGCCGCGAATACACTGGAAGTTGCGCAACTGAATCTTGGCCGTGAACTCGGACTGCCTCCGGGAGCCATGCCGGAGCCAACGGCAACGCTCGGCGAGCCCGGCGCAGGTTCGAGAAGTCTCGAAGAATGGCAGCGTGCCGGGCTTGCCCAGCGCCCACTCCTGCGCGCCGCGGAGCTTGGCGGAGAAGCCGCGGCGACGAACCGAAAGCTGGCAAAAGCGGCGTTTGGCCCGCAAGTGGGTTTGTTCGCGGCTATTGAACGCGACGCGGAGACGTTGGGGGGTCCCTCGGGAACGAACTGGACAGCGGGCGCGCGGCTCGACATCAATCTATTCGCCGGCGGCGCAGACCGTTACCGTCTGGCCGAAACCGCGGCACGCGAGCGTCAAGCCAAGGATCAACTCGACTGGTTGCGTTCCGGGGTGCAGCTTCATGTACGGCAATCCTATCTGGAAACTGCGGCTGCGGCCCAGCGGGCAGCCGCAGCGCGGGACACAGTTGCGGAAGCGCAAGACAGTCTGCGGATCATCCAGAATCGCTACGAGGCCGGTCTCGTGACCATCACGGAACTGCTGCGCGCCCAGACGGCGCAGCTTGAAGCGAGAACCGGCTATCTGGCTGCGTTGCACGATTGGCAGGTGGCGCGCGCGCAGTTGGAGCATGCCGCAGGGCAATTAACGCCGCAATCGAAACTCATCCGCGAAGGAGAAACACAATGAAAGATAAGGTGCGGTTGGGAAATGCCGCTGTTCGCGGATGTTTGCTCTGGATCGTCGTGGCGATGCTAGCGGGTTGCGGCGGGCCTGCACCTGCACGGCCCTCACCGCCTGAAACAGTGAGTGGCCTGAAGGTTGAAACTGCGCAACTGCAGACTATCCCAAACAATGTGGAAGCGCCCGGCACGGTGATTGCTGTCCGCACCGCCCAAGTGTCTGCGCGTGTGATGGGCACAGTGCTGGAGGTGGCTGTACACGAAGGAGACCGCGTCCGCCGAGGCCAGTCGCTCGTGCGGCTCGAGGATCAGGAAAGTTTGGCGCATCGCAACGCCGCCCAGGCAGGCGTCGAACAGGCCGATGCAGCGCAAGGGGCGGCTGCCCAGGCTGTTGCCGCCGCTGAATCTCAGGCGGAAATAGCTCAGAAAACCTATAACCGTTTCGTGTTCTTGCGCAAACAAAAATCCGTCAGTCCCCAGGAATTTGATGAAATGCAAGCGAAGCAGAGCGGAGCGCAAGCCGCGCTCGCTGAGGCTCGAGCGAACCAGCAGCAGGCCGCAGCGGCTTACGCGCAAGCCCGGCAAGAATTGCGGGCCGCCGACACTGTGGCCAGTTACGCACGCATTCTGGCGCCATTTGACGGCGTCATACTGCACCGATATGTCGATCCCGGTTCCATGGCCACGCCAGGCACTCCTCTGCTTGTAGTGGAAGATCCCTCGCAATATCGCTTGCAGGCTGACGTGGACGCAGAGGCCGCAGCCAAGGTGCATCGTGGGAGTCTGGCGCCAGTCGCACTCGATGCTTTCCCCGATAAAATATTTTCAGGAAGAGTGGTGGATCTGGAACCAGGTGCAAATCCGATGTCGCATACGGTCCAGGTGAAGATTGATTTGCCGCGAGATCCCGCGTTGCGATCAGGATTGTTTGGCAGGACTTGGTTCCAAAATGGCGAACGCGCAGTCATCGCTCTCCCGAGCCGGGCGCTCGTTGAGCGAGGACAACTGCGCGAGGTTTACGTCGTGGACGCCAAGGGCATCGCCCATTTGCGTTTGGTGACACTCGGCGCCGTGGTAGGGCAACTCCGCGAAGTCCTCTCCGGACTGGGCGCTGGAGAACGATTCGTGACGGATCCTGCCGGACGCGAATTGGACGGCAAACGAGTGGAGGCGGGCCAGTGAAGCGCGGCTTGGCGGGACGAATTGCCCAGGCGTTCATCAACTCGCGGCTGACACCGCTTTTGATCGTTGCGTCTCTCATGCTCGGCGCCCTCGCGATCCTGAAAACACCCCGCGAAGAGGATCCCCAGATCGTGGTTCCCATGCTGGACATTTTCGTCTCCATGCCCGGAGCATCGGCGCTGGAAGTCGAACAACGTGTGTCCGTCCCCATGGAAAAACTGCTGACGGAAATTCCGGATGCGAAATATGTCTATTCGACCAGCATGCCGGGTTCCGCGCTTGTGACGGTCCGGTACGATGTGGGAGTCAAGGAAGAGGACGCCGTAGTTCGAACCTACAACAAGCTCTATTCGAATTTCGATCGCATCCCGCCCGGCGCGTCGCGGCCGCTGATCAAAGTGCGGTCCATCTATCACGTGCCTGTTCTCGCGCTGACCTTTTGGAGCCAGACGGACAATGCTTACCAGCTTCGCCAGATTGTTGAGGAAGTGAATCTCGCGGTCAAGCAAGTGAACAACGTTTCTGAGACCACGGTCATCGGAGGTGATCGCCGCCAGCTTCGCGTGATGCTGAACCCACAGCGGCTGGCTGCTTACCATCTCAGTCCCGGATCGATCGCCCGCGCATTTCAAGTTTCGAATCAACGGACAGCCGCCGGTACGTTTGCCGAGAAAAACCAGGAGCTCGTTGTTGAGGCCGGAAGCTTCGTAGGCAGCGTCGAAGATGCGAGGCAGTTAGTGGCGGGAGTATTCAACGGGCAGCCTGTTTATCTCCGGGATGTCGCGGATGTGCAAGACGCCGCGGAGGAACCTCAGAATTACGTCTATTTCGGCCTGGGCGGAGCCGCAAAGAATACCAACTCCAATGAGTCTCCGGCAGTTACGTTGGCAGTGGCCAAGCGTCAGGGAACGAATGCTACTGTCGTCGCTCAGGACGTCATCGCTAAAGTAGATTCGCTTCGCGGCATCGTCATTCCAGACAATGTGCAGGTCACAGTTACCCGTGACTATGGCAAGACGGCCAAGCAAAAATCCGACGATCTGCTCAAGCACCTGCTTCTGGCAACGCTTTCGGTGACTCTGCTGGTGGCATTAGTGCTGGGCTGGCGTGAGTCCGGCGTAGTGCTGGTGGCCGTGCCCGTGACGCTAGCGCTGACCTTGTTCATCTTTTATTTCCACGGTTACACGCTTAACCGCGTGACGCTGTTCGCGCTGATCTTTTCCATCGGCATCCTGGTGGACGATGCAATCGTAGTGGTCGAGAACGTGGTGCGCCACTTCCGCCTGCCTGAGAACAAGGGGCGGCCATTGAGCGAAGTTGCTATCGAGGCTGTGGACGAGGTCGGCAACCCAACCATTCTGGCAACGTTCGCGGTCATCGCCGCGATTCTGCCAATGGCTTTCGTCAGCGGCCTGATGGGCCCGTACATGCGGCCCATTCCGGTGGGGGCTTCGGCGGCGATGTTGTTTTCCCTGGCGATCGCTTTCATCGTTTCACCTTGGGCGGCCCTGCGCCTCTTGGGACGCCATGCGGCTGCGGCTGCCCCTGCGGATGAGAGCCAAGGATGGACGAGGCGGCTCTTCCGCAGGGCCATTACACCGCTGATCGCCAGCGCTCGGCGGCGCTGGATTTTTCTTGGCGGCGTCGCCGGTCTGTTGCTGGTGGCGTGCCTACTGGTTCCCCTCAAGCTCGTTCTGGTGAAGATGCTTCCCTTTGATAACAAGAGCGAATTTCAGGTGGTGGTGGACATGCCGGCAGGAACGCCCCTCGAGCGCACATTGGCCGTCGAACAGGAAATCGGCCGTTATCTTCACTCGCAATCGCTGGTTGAGAACTACGAAATTTACGCCGGCGCTTCCAGCCCATACAATTTCAATGGCTTGGTGCGGCACTACTACTTGCGCCAGGCGCCCTATCAGGGCGATATCCAGGTCAATCTGCTCCCCATTGCGAAACGAAGCGAACAGAGCCACGCGATTGCCCTCGAGATGCGCGGCCCTATCGATGAAATCGCGCAGCGATGGAACGCGCGGGTGAAGATTGCTGAGGTTCCTCCGGGCCCGCCCGTTCTCGCGACGCTCGTCGCAGAAGTCTACGGCCCCTCATATCCGCAGCAAATTGTTCTGGCTCGCCAGATCCGCCAGCTATTTGAGCAAACTCCGGGTGTGGTGGACGTAGACTGGCTTGTGAACGCAAATCAGAAAAAGCTCGACTTCAAAGTCGAGCAAGATAAAGCAGCGCTGCTCGGTATCTCTGCCGCGGATGCCTCCGAATCGCTCGCGATTGCGCTTGGCGGAGACAATGTGGGTCTGATGCACGTACCGGATAGTCGTGAGGACGTGCCGATACACATCCAACTGGCGCGAGCGAGCCGGTCGAATGAGGACGCCCTGC
>VFSW01016193.1_pt1 | contig 10192 bp, 9 predicted proteins | sample 5358111 | NCBI WGS metagenome assembly VFSW01 (sample SAMN11554181, study PRJNA540505) | mine drainage metagenome | isolation source: sediment from site ElyBrook_90M | place: USA: Ely Copper Mine, Vershire, VT | collected 2017
CAATCGGCACTTCGTTTAACCACTCCTGGCGGAAAAGTCATTCTGATCGACCCCTTCATTACGCAAAACCCGAAAACACCTGAAAAATATAAGGATCTGGATAATTTGGGCAAGGTGGATCTGATTTTGGTAACCCACGCCCATGGGGATCATTTGGGTGATGGGCCTGCTTTGGCCAAAAAGTATCATATTCCCTTGATTGGTCCGGCAGGAATGAATCAATCCCTGGTGACGTTGGGGGTGTTGCCTGCCGAACTGGCTCCAGGGATGAACAAGTCGGGAACGGTCACTCCCATAGGCCCCAATATCCATATTACGATGGTGCACGCCGAGCATAGTTCCGAGTTGGATTGGCTCAATCCTGCGACAGGTCAGCATGAGATTCATAATGGTGGAGAACCGGTAGGCTATGTGATCGAGTTGGAGAATGGATTCAAAATTTACGACATGGGCGATACGGGGCTATTCAGCGACATGAAATTTATCGGCGATTATTATCGTCCCGATCTGGTGGTGATCCCCATTGGGGGGAATTACACCATGGATCCTGTCGAAGCGGCTTTTGCCATGCGTTACTGGATCCATGCACGCTATGTTCTTCCCGTACATTACGGAACCTTTCCTCTCTTGAAGGGGACCCCGGAGGAATTTATCAAAGCCCTGGGGCCGACGCGGACCAAAGTTCTGGAACTTAAGCCGGGCGGAACTGTTTCTTTTTAATCTATATTCTGGAATCCAGCGAGAAATGTATAACATAGTTCCGGTCATTCTTTGCGGAGGCTCGGGGACGCGCCTTTGGCCTTTGTCCCGTGCGGGTTTTCCCAAGCAATTTCTTTCCCTGACGGGAAAGGAAAGTCTCTTTCAACAATCGGTGGTACGAGCACGTGCGCTTGCAGGCATGGACATTCATCTGGATGATTTGCTTTTGGTCATGCATGAGGATCACCGGTTTTTGGCGCTTGATCAACTGAATGCTACGGAATCTGCAGAGACAGCACATTTTTTGCTTGAGCCTGTGGCGCGGAACACGGCTCCAGCATTGACTTTGGCCGCGCTTCAAGCCCAGTCCTCTGGGGAAGACCCTATTCTGGTGGTGATGCCCGCCGATCAAAACGTGGCAGAACGCAGTGCCTTTACTGAGGCGGTGCGACGCAGTATCAGAACGGCGGCTCAGGGGGGGGTGGTTCTTCTGGGGATTCCCCCGGATCGTCCAGAGACGGGATACGGCTATATTCGGCATACAGGACAGATTGATCTGCAAGGAACCTGGGAAGTGGGTCAATTTACAGAAAAACCAGACCTTGATACGGCACAAAGATATCTCGAGAGCGGGGAATACACCTGGAATGGTGGCATGTTCGTGCTGCGGGCGAGCGTATGGCTCGCTGCTTTGGGCAAGTTTCGTCCTGATATTCTGGAACTCGTTCGCTCGGCTTGGGAAAAACGCTCGGTGGATGGGATGTTCACAAGGCCGGATCAAAAATTCTTCGCTCAGGTACCCAGTGAGTCGGTGGACTATGCTGTTGTGGAACGGTGTCCCGGTTCATCTTTTCCTGTCCGAATGGTTCCACTGCAGGCGGGGTGGAGCGATCTTGGCGCTTGGGATGCGGTCTGTCAGGTAAATGCGGCAGATGCTGAGGGCAATGTCACGCAGGGTGATGTTTTGCTGGTGGATACCCGGAATTCATTGGTTCATGCCACTTATCGCCTGGTTTCCACGGTGGGCGTAGACAATCTCGTGATTGTGGAGACACCGGATGCCATACTGGTGGCAGATCGTTCTCAAAGTCAGAAGGTCAAACAGGTCGTTACAGCCCTTCAGCAGCAGAAGCGAGAGGAGCATAACTTGCACCGCAAGGTATACCGACCTTGGGGATGGTACGACAGTATCGATGAGGGGGAACGCTTCAAGGTCAAGCGGATCCAGGTCAAACCGAAGGCCAGTCTCAGCCTTCAAAAGCACTATCACCGGGCAGAGCATTGGGTCGTGGTGCAGGGAACCGCAGAAGTGACCTGTGGGGACCGGACCTTCTTGCTTCATGAAAACCAGTCTACCTATATTCCTCAAGGAGAGGTCCACCGTCTTTCCAATCCGGGAACCCTTCCCCTCGAGATTATCGAGGTGCAGTCCGGGGGGTATCTGGGCGAAGACGATATCGTGCGTTACGGCGATGTCTATGGTCGTCAGTGAGTGATCCCTTCGCGGCGCAGAACTTGCACAACTGTGCGCCACAGGATGAGTATATCCAGTCCCAGGGATCGATGGGTAAGGTAGTAGGCATCCAAAGCCACTTTTTTGGGTATGGGGATTTCGTCGCGTCCGTTGATCTGTGCCCAGCCGGTTAACCCAGGAACCAGAAGGTGGACTCCACAGGCAGTGCGCTGCTCGATTAGATCCTGCTGATTGAACAGCGCCGGACGAGGTCCCACAAAACTCATATCTCCCGTGAGGATGCTCCACAGTTGAGGGAGTTCATCCAGGCTGGTTTTGCGCAGCAGCGAGCCCACCGGGGTCAGATACTGATCCGGATTCTTCAGGAGGTGAGTGGCCACGGCGGGCGTACCCAGGCGCATGGTGCGAAATTTTGGCATGGAAAACAGCCGGTTGTTCCTGCCTACCCGTTGCGACCAGTAAAGGATCGGCCCCGGAGATGTCAGGCGTACCAGCAGGGCTGTAACCAATAGCACGGGGGATAATAAAACCAGCACGCCCAAGCCTGTTAGCAGGTCAAATAGTCGTTTGGTTTTTTCATGCATCTTCAAATTGGCGAAAAAGTGGGGCATGGTTCAAGTTGGGTCGGCCATAATGCCCCCGGTGATCAATACCAACGCGCGTACCATCAGGAGGGCACGGGCCTGGTGGTGGTGCGTTGCTCTGGCCGAGGGGTCTCCTGCCAGAATTTTTCGGGCACTCCAGATTTGGGCGGCTTCTAGCGCATAGAGCGTGATGAGTAGTCCGAAATGCATCCAGACGCCAAAAGAAAAAATATCCTCCTGATCGATTAAACGATGCCACCAGCGACGATGGGTATACAGAAATACGGGCATGGCAACGTCGAACAGGATGGTGGCAAGCATGACGGGTATATGGAAACTGCGTTTGCGGGGGTTGTAAAAGGCCACCAGCATGAGGGCATAACTGAGACAGGCCAGAACAAAGGGCGTTAGCATGAGGACTGGGTCTCGAGGAAAAAAACCATGGAAAAAAGGATCATGGCAAGGGAGATTCTGCTTGGGCTTGAGTGACCATCCACTGGCTTAGGGCTGCCAGCAGGGGGTCCTCTGCGCGGTGACTGGAAAGGCATAGGGCAAATTCCGAAGGACCTTGAACAAAACCCAGAGGCGCAACCAGGCGACCCTGGGTGAGTTCCCGTCGGGCCAGACGTTCCGGCGCAATGGCAATACCCAACTTTGCCACAGCCGCCTCCAGCATCAATTGCAAATTATCGAAGTGACGCACCAGATGCAAGCGTGGGTTTTCCAGTCCGTTAAGTTCTGCCCAGTCGGTCCAGGCATTGCGGCGAGACAGAGTGTAGAGCAAAGGTTGGCCAGAAAGATCGGTGGCTGTGTGAGGCAGAGGAGACCAGTCTGGAGCGCACACGGGACCGGCGCGGTCGGAAAAAAGAGTCTGTCCTTGAACGCCATGAGGCCAGGGGGGGCAGCCACTGACCACGAGAGCATCGATGCGATCCGTGACCAAATCGTTGAAAGTTCCCTGAGTTTGTAATTGTAAACGGATATGAGGGTGTTGCTGCTCAAAGTTTTCCAGTCGCTGAATCAGCCAAAGCGCCATGAAGCCCCCCGGTGCCGCCAAGGTCAGGGTCTGTCCGGGAGGAGATGCAAGTAACTGGTGACAAGCTTCTTCCAGAGTGGATAAAGCCTGGGTGGCTGCTCGTTGCAGGGTTTGTCCTGCGGGAGTCAGTTGAACGCCTGCCGCGTGGCGGGTGAAGAGAGGCTGCCCGATCCAATCCTCTAACTGCCGGATCTGATGACTGACGGCACTGTGAGTCAGACATAACTCCCGTGCCGCCAGAGAAAAGTTCAGGACCCGGGCGCAGGCCTCGAAAATTCGGACCGCATGAAGCGAAGGGAGTTTTCTCATCAAAGGGATAAAAGACGACGATCAGCGAACAGTATACAACCTTGCCAACCCATGTCGGTCTTTCGTCGCTCCATTAACTACATTTGCTGTCCCCGCAGTTGAGACAGGTCAGGCATCCATCCATTTTAATCACGGCCTGGGTGGAACATTTGGTACACAGGGAGGCGCCTTCAGGGAAGCCTGTTTCTTGGGGCTGGTTTGATGCATGGCGTTCAATAAATTCCTGCCGTTTTTCTTCCAGAAAAACTTTTTGTTGGGGATCGGGTTCGGGACGACCGAGCATACCAATTTCCATCAAGTGTTCTTTGAGAACTTCACCAATTTCAGCCACCAGACTGGGAATATATTTTCCACCTTTTTTGAAGTATCCCCCCTTGGGGTCGAAAACGCTGTGCAATTCCTCCACCAGAAATGTGATGTCTCCCCCCTTTCGGAACACGGCGGACATCACGCGGGTCAGCGCCACGATCCATTGAAAATGCTCCATATTCTTGGAGTTGATAAATATTTCAAAAGGACGACGATGTTCCTGAGGCGTGCCAGAATTCATGACAATGTCATTGATGGTGATGTATAGCGCGTGATCCGTCACGGGGGTCTTGATCTTGTAGGTGTTTCCCACCAATTTTTCTGGGCGGGAGAGAGGTTCACCCAACTGGTGAATAGGCGCCAGAGGTTGGGTGGTTTCCGGAGTGGAAAAAGCGGTGGGCGGTTCTTCCGTGACAACGGTATATCCCACGATCTTTTTGTCGATTTTGAGTGTCATGATGGGTTTTTCCTTGAGTGGTGAACATGGAGAGCAGTGAGCCACATTTCAGAACTTTCCATAGTATCCTTCCTTTAAGGCATCATAGAGGTTGGCGGCACTGTGCAATTCACCGTCATACTCGATGGTTTCATTGCCCTTGACTTCAAGGGTACTGCCATCTTCCAGGGTGAAACGGTAGGTGGTATTTTCCAAATCCTTTTCAGTGACCAGTACCCCTTGGAAGGCCTCGGGGTTGAAACGGAAGGTGGTGCATCCCTTCAATCCCTTTTCATAGGCATAAAAATAGATATCCTTGAACTCGCTATAGGGATAATCCGTGGGTATGTTGATGGTCTTGGAAATGGAACTGTCGATCCATTTCTGGGCAGCAGCCTGGATGTCCACATGAGCACGGGCTGAGATGACAGAGGAATCGACGAAATAGTCTGGCAGACGGGTATCCTCATCCTGAGCGTAGGGCATGGCCTTGGAATTGATGAGGGAGCGGTAGGCCAGCAATTCGTAAGAAAATACGTCCACCTTTTCCTTGGATTTTTTGCCTTCTCTAATGACATTACGGCTGTAATGGTGGGCAAAAGAAGGCTCGATCCCGTTGCTGGCGTTATTTCCTAGCGAGAGAGAGATGGTTCCCGTAGGGGCAATGGAGGTGTGATGGGTAAAGCGGACGCCCTGAGTAGCAATACGTTCGCGTAGTGTCTCGGGAAACTGCTGGAAGTAACGGCTATAGCGCCCCAATAAAACCTTTCCTGGCACGCTGTCCCCTACTTTCAGGCCATCCTTGGCCATTTCAGGCCGTTGTGCGAGCAGGGCAGAGGTGATGACGAAGGTTTCTTCCATGATGGGAGCCGGCCCCTTTTCTGCGGCCAGTTCCAACCCGACTTCCCAACCTTCTTCAGCCATGACTCGGGTCACTTCTTCGGTGAAGGTCAGGGATTCGGGGGATCCATAATTCATTCGCAACAAGGCGAGGGTCGAACCCAACCCCAAATAACCCATGCCATGCCGACGTTTGCGAATGATTTCCTCCCGTTGTCGGGGCAGTGGCAGGCCATTGATGTCCACCACATTGTCGAGCATTCGGGTGAATATGCGCACCACTTCCCGGTATTCTGCCCAATCAAAGCGAGCCTGTTCAGTAAAGGGACAACGTACAAACTGTGTCAAATTGATGGACCCCAGCAGGCATGCGCCATAAGGAGGCAGAGGCTGTTCTCCACAGGGGTTGGTGGCGCGAATGTTTTCGCACCACCAGTTATTGTTCATTTCATTGACCCGGTCGATAAGAATGAAACCAGGTTCGGCATAATCATAGGTGGAAGACATGATGACATCCCACAGACGGCGAGCCTTGAGTGTCTTGTAGATACGGCAGGCGATCTTGCCATCCGCCCGTCCCACATATTTTTTTTCATGACTGGGCCAATCGCGCCATACGATCTCCTTATCTGAGGCAACATCAAGGGAATCGGCCTCGCTCTGGCTAATGGGGAAAGCCAAGGGCCAGTCCTGATCCTTTTTTACCGCCTCCATGAATTCACGGGTAATAAGGCAGGACAGGTTGAATTGGCGCAAACGTCCCGCCTCACGTTTGGCCTTGATAAAATCGGACACATCAGGGTGGGAGATATCGAAGGTCGCCATTTGAGCGCCTCTTCGTCCTCCTGCAGAAGACACGGTGAAACACATTTTGTCGTAGATATCCATGAAGGATAAGGGGCCAGAAGTATAGGCTCCTGCACCCGCCACGAAAGCGCCCTTGGGGCGCAAAGTGGAAAATTCGTAACCGATACCACATCCTGCCTTGAGCGTGAGGCCGGCCTCATGAACTTTTTCCAGAATGCCATTCATGCTGTCTTCCACAATGCCTGAAACAGTACAGTTGATGGTGCTGGTGGCCGGTTTATGTTCCAGTGCTCCAGCATTCGAAGTGATTCGACCGGCGGGAATGGCCCCCCGACGCAAGGCCCAAAGAAATTTGTCGTACCAGAGGGTCCGTTTGTCTTCACTCTCTTCCGTATCGGCCAAGGCGCGAGCAACGCGCTTGAAAGTATCATCGATCTGCTGATCGACCGGTTCCCCTTGTTTATTTTTGAGGCGATACTTTTTGTCCCAGATATCCAGGGAAACGACTTGTAAGGGAACCTCTGGGTGCGACAGGGAAGGAGATTTGACAGCGCTCAGCATGGATATCCTCAGTGAAAAAAGTCAGTTTGATGTAGTGGTCTGAAAAAACAGAAAAAATAAAAAAACTTATAAAACCACAAGATGTAGTGGTTATGCTCGGAGATTACCACTATTTGTGTGGGGTGGTCAATAAAATGCTCATGGTGTGCTGCGGGCAATGGCTCGAGCAAGCAGATAAAAATAGAGGCGTCGTGGAAGCCATTGCGCGATTTTGAGCAGCGTCGTGAAGCGTCTAGGGAAGTGGGTTTCGAAGTCTCCGCGTTCCAGTCCCGCAAGAATTTCATGGGCCGCTTGGTCGGGTTGCATCAAAGCGGGCATGAAATAGTCTGCACGGGAGGTCATGTCCGTGGCCACAAAACCCGGGCAGATACGCGAAACACCGATGCCGTGCGGACGGAGTTCAAAGTATAACCCCTCGCACAGGTTATTGAGGGCGGCTTTACTGGGTGCGTAGGCCAAGGCTCTGGGTAGGCCATTGTAGCCTGCCACGCTGCTGACAAAAGCAAGGTGTCCGTATCCTTGATGGCGCAACAGAGGAAGTACCACAGCCAGCACATGATAGGGACCGAGCAGGTTGGTCTGCAGCGTATCTGCAATCAAAGGCATCTGATCAAGGGTTAGGTCTGGGGCGCAGATACCGTCATAAATCCCCGCGACGATCAGGATCAGATCGATACCCCCCCAAGCCAGGGACAAGTCATGGGCGGTTTTTTGAATGGTCTGTGGGTCACGAATATCCAGTCCGGTTAAGGTGGTGCGCGTTTTTTGCTCGGGAGTCAGGGTGTCATGCCATGCCTGCAGACCCGAAAGGTCACGGCCAGAAAGGCAGAGACGTGCGTTTCTGAGGACCAAGGCACGGGCCACTGCTGCGCCAATCCCGCGGGTGGCTCCAATGATCCAGATGCGTTGATTGAACCATTTGGTCAGCGGAGGATTCATAGGGGGGAGGAGGCGCATGAATTATTCTCTCCAGGGGTTTGCGTTCAATCAAATACGGAGACATTTGAAATCAGTTAGAATACTCGCCACCATTGTCATCAGACAGGATAATACAGTAACTATGGTAGATCACTCGACCACATTATCTCCCGAACCCATACCCATCATCGATCCTGCCGAGCCATTTCCTGGTCGCAAGTTGGTTCGTTCATGGCTGGTTCCCCTCTGCGGCAAGCGTACTGCCTTGCCCATTCTCATGATTATTTTTGATTTCGCTCTGTTTTTTGGATCGGTTTGGGCTACCCTCTGGTTTTCATCCGGCATTGCCAAAATTCTGGCAGGCATGGTTGCAGGCTTTGTGATCGGTCGCCTCTTCATTCTAGGGCATGATGCCTGCCATCAAAGTTTGACGCCCCACCGCAAGTTGAACCGGGTGTTGGGACGAATCGCGTTCCTGCCTTCTCTAACCCCTTACAGTTTGTGGGATATTGGTCACAATCTGGTACATCATGGACAAACCAACCTGAAGGGGTTTGATTTTGTCTGGGCACCCTATTCGTTGGAAGAGTATCAGGCTCTTTCCCCTGGCCGCCAATGGCTGGAACGAATTTATCGGAGTGGAATGGTGCCTGGTCTCTACTATTTCGTGGAAATGTGGTGGTTGCGCATGTACTTTCCGACGAAAACCTACATGGGCGCGCAACGTCCAGCCTTCGTTTGGGACGGTCTTTTGGTTTCAGCGTTTGGATTGGTATGGGTGGTGATTTTAGCGGTCATGGCACATGTGACACACCAAAGTCTGTGGCTTACTGAGTTCACGGGTTTTTTGATTCCTTTCGTGTTTTGGAATTTCATGATTGGGTTCGTGGTTTATGCCCATCACACGCATACCCGCGTCGCGTGGTATGACAACAAGGTCGAGTGGACGAAGGCTCAGCCCTTTGTTTCTACCACGGTGCATCTGATTTTTCGTTTCAAGGTGGGGGCATTGATGCACCATATCATGGAACATACGGCACACCATCTGGACATGGGCATTCCGTTGTATCGCCTGAAGGAAGCGCAGGATTTTCTGGAGAACCATTTGCCCGGTCGAATTGTCGTGCAACCTTTTTCATGGGCTTGGTACTTCAAGACGGCCCGTCTGTGCAAACTCTACGATTTCAAGTCACGTTGTTGGCTCGATTTTGACGGCAAGCGCACCAGTCAGCCTGTGGCAAGTTTCGGGGCATGATTCTGAATCCGATTCTTTAACCCGTAAAAAAGGCGACCCGCGGGTCGCCTTTTCACTTCTTCAGTAAACTTACTTGGCAGCCTTGGCGTCTGCAGCAGGAGCTGCAGGAGCAGCAGCCTTCTTGTCAGCTTTCTTGGCGTGGTGATGTTTCATTTTCTTGGATTCTTTCTTGGGAGCGTCTTTAGGAGCATCGGCAGCAGCAGGAGCAGCGTCAGCAGCAAAGGCGGTAGCGGTGAATGTGGCCAGCAGGGCGGCGATGAGAGTAGAACGAATCATGGTGATTTCCTTTGTTGTCGAGATTGATAACTTCATATAACAAAAACTACTGCCCAAAAGGGGCGGCACTATTGTAACTGGTAAAATCCGTCACATGCGCCACATACCAACAACGTCCCATCAAAAAAAAGGTTGACAGAGAATTGACTGATTGCCAAAAGGACAGTGGAGTTGGTTGTGTGGATCGAGGTCCCAGGCAGACAAATGTTCATCAGGCTGTTGAGTGACAGGGTCGGTCTTGACCCTTTAATCAGGGGCGATATTCGACTTTGTCTGGCACATAGAAGAAAGTTCCTATGTGATTTCAGATTCGGATAATCAATTTTTAGAAATAAAACTAATTTTTTTCAACAGGTTATAATGTATCTGTGGGTGGGTTTCCGGGAATGGCCCGGCACTTCCCGAAAAAAGATTGCCCGTAGTGTTGACATGCCCTGTGGGCTCTGTATAATGGCGATCTTTCGTTGCACAAATGCAGCGAAACAGGCAAAACTGATTGCTCTTTAAAAATTTGATACCGATAGGTGTGGGTACTACAAGGGAGTAATAAATTGTAGTGCTCACGAAGAAATAACCGTTAGGTTACTTTGAGTGGGGCGATGGCGCAGGAATGCGTTGTTGCAAAAGAGGATTTGAACTGAAGAGTTTGATCCTGGCTCAGATTGAACGCTGGCGGCATGCTTTACAC
>VFSW01016194.1_pt1 | contig 10192 bp, 12 predicted proteins | sample 5358111 | NCBI WGS metagenome assembly VFSW01 (sample SAMN11554181, study PRJNA540505) | mine drainage metagenome | isolation source: sediment from site ElyBrook_90M | place: USA: Ely Copper Mine, Vershire, VT | collected 2017
GTATTTTCGCGCTTTTTCACCGCATCGCCTTCGTTCTTCGAGGCGGCGAGTATCTCATCGGCAAGTTTAATATGCATGGGCTTCCCTTTCTTGCCTTTGGCGGCATCCACGATCCATTTCATGGAGAGGGCGTTGCGGCGATCCGGCCGGACTTCCACCGGCACCTGGTAATTGGCGCCGCCGACGCGGCGGGAGCGGACTTCCATGGTCGGCGCGGTGTTTCGGAGCGCGGTCTCAAAAACCTCGATGGGATTTTCGACTTTCGCTTTTTCTTTGATAAGAGTCAGGGCGCCGTAAACCACTTTCGTCGCGGCGGTCTTCTTCCCTTTCTTCATCACGTAGTTCACCAGCTTCGACACCTTCAAAGACCCGTAGGTCGGGTCGGGCGTCACTTGGTTTCGATTGCGTACTTTGCGTCTCATTTATTTGATCGGGTATAAAATTATGCCGCTTTCGCGCCGGCTTTCGGGCGCTTGGCGCCGTAGGCACTCCGGCCCTTGCGGCGATTTTCAACGCCGCCAGCATCGAGGACACCGCGGACGATCTGATAACGAAGACCGACATCCTTGACGCGGCCGCCGCGCAGCATCACCACCGCATGTTCTTGTAAATTGTGACCCATACCCGGAATGTAGGCGGTCACCTCCATGCCATTCGTAAGCCGCACACGAGCGATCTTCCTAATGGCCGAGTTCGGCTTCTTCGGCGTTTTGGTCGTTACCTTGGTGCAGACGCCGCGCTTAAAGGGCGACGGGAAAAATTTCGGCCGGTTCTTCAGGGTATTGAAGGTGCGCATGAGCGCCACGGATTTCGGTTTCCGCTTCGGCGTCGAACGCTGGCGTTTGATGAGTTGATTGATGGTCGGCATATGACCGTAGAAAACGGTAGCCCGTACTGTAATATGGCGGCAGAGAAAATGCAAGCGGCGGGGAGCAATGCACAGGTCAATGCTAGGTTCCACGCCCCTTCCCTGCTACACTTAAGGCCATGGACGCTGAAGCAACGAAGAAAAAAATAAAGGTGCTTATCGTCGAGGACGACAAGTTCCTCATGGACACGATGGCCAAACGATTCATCGAGGCGGGTTTTGAGTTGAGCTACGCCGCCGAAGGAAACGCTGCCATCGAAGCGGCCAAGAAGTCGAAGCCTGATGTGTTCGTGCTCGATATCCTGCTTCCGAACAAAAGCGGCTTCCAGATACTCGAAGAATTGAAAGCGGATCCTGAATTCAAAGATATACCGGCGATATTCCTGTCAAACCTCGGCTCCAAGGAAGATATCGAGAAAGGCAAAAAGCTCGGCGCCTTCAGTTTTCTCATTAAAGCGACGGTGAACATCGGCGAGATAATCGCCGAAATAGAGCGGGCGGCTGCCTCAATGAAATAATACCGTCAAGATTCGACGCGAAAATCGCCGGCCGCCTCCTTGCGGCCGGCGATTTTTTCATCTTCTAATGGATACCCGTGATCGCTTGGAAAATAAGGAAAATGACCGGCGACACATACTGCCAGACGAAAAAAATAAAGACTACGAGAAAGATGAGCGAGTAGCGTTCGACCACGGCCCGAAAACGATAGGCGTGGTGGAACGGCAAAAGCGCATACACCACCTTTGAACCGTCGAGAGGCGGGATAGGAACTAAATTAAAAACGGCAAGGACGATATTCACCAGGCTTATGGACGCGAGCATGTTCTCGAACGGCGTCACAATGGTGTGGTCGGCCGCCAGAAACCGCAGGAACACGCCGATCACGACCGCAATGAAAATGTTCGCCAGCGGCCCGGCGGCGGCGACGAGGAGCTCTCCCCAACGCTGGTTGCGCAAGTTATAGGGGTTGTACGGCACCGGTTTGGCCCAGCCAAAGGTGAATCCCGACAGTGACGTCACTAGGGGGACCAGCACCGAACCGACCGGGTCCAAATGCTTCAGGGGATTCAGGGTCAACCGGCCGGATACCCGAGCCGTCGGATCACCCAAGAGGTCGGCGGCATAGCCGTGAGATACCTCATGGATGACCACAGACATGATGAGAATGATGAGGGAAAATATGATATCGAGAGGCTGCATGGGTCTTTATTGTCAGGCTTGCCTAAATACAAAGGTATGATAGCATGAGAAATCTTACAAAACACCCATGGCCCGCGTGTGCCCCATCAACAAAAAAAGTGCTATGTCCGGCGGCGGTTACTCGAACCGTACGCGCGCGACGCAATTCAATCCGACCGGCACGGTGCGGAAATATGCCAATTTCCAAAAAAAGCGGATCTATGTGCCCGAAATAAAAAAGACGCTCGTCCTCACCCTCTCCACCAAAGCCATCCGCACCATCAATAAGAACGGCGCCTACGCCACGCTCAAAAAAGCCGGTCTGATCTAGCGAATCTTTGCCTCAATACGACACCGGCGCGGTCAAGGGACCGCGCCGGTGTTTTCCTTTACAGGAACGTATTCTTCGGTATCATAGCGCGAGAAAGGAACGAACTTTGTGACGACAAAAAATTTTCGACGATTGAACAAGGGTATCACGCTCATTCTTTGGGCCGCTATCTTGACGGCCGTGGTCGTGCTGTATTGTCCGCTCGCCCCGATCCGCGCCGCCGGCATAGACCTTCTCGTGCTTGAGATTCTCGCCCTCTGCGCATTTTGCTACGTGAGAGCAGCGGTCAAGCTAACGCTCCGTAGTGAGCACCTTACCCTGGTGACCAAAATGGTGAGCGACGCCGACAAAAAACTTTACACCTACCTCACTAAGTCGGGATGGTCGCTCAAAGAGCCGGAAGGGCGACGGGTCCTCGCCAGAGCCATAAAAGCGCGCGCTAAGGAACTGAAAGCGCGCCGCTGGCACCGAGACCCCGTACACAGAAAACACCTCGAATTCCTTCGCTCTCTCATGCAATAGCCGCACCCGCGGCACCTTCTCCGAAGGTGCCGCCTTTTCTTGCGCGGAGTGAATAAAAGTGTAGTCTGGTGCCAGAGAAAGGAACCTCTTTATGGAAGAAAAGATATTGAAAGTCGCTTCGCTCGTATATCTCGTGAAGAACGGCCGGGTATGTATGTCGGTCAAGAAAAAGCATATCGGCGCGGGGTACCTCAATGGCGCGGGCGGCGGCCTCGAAGAAACCGACGCGACCATTGAAGAATGCGCCTGCCGCGAGGTCCTCGACGAATGGAGAGTCAAGGTCTGGCCAGTCGATTTGAGGAATCGAAGGATAGCCCTCCTGCGGTGCCATAACCGCACGGAACAGGACGAAGGATTTATCTGCACTGTCCACGTGTTCTACACCACATTCTGGCTCGGCATCCCCCAAGAAAGCGATGAACTTGGCCCGCCTGAATGGTTCCCCATCGGGGAGCTTCCCTATTCCCGCCTTATGCTCGGCGACCGTGAGTGGATGAGAGACTGGTTCCCGAAACTTATCGCGGGTGCGGCGAAACTCATCGTCACCTCGTGGTACGGACCCCGCCAAGCATTGCTCGACAAGCCCACCACGTTCGAAGAGGTCAAAGAACTGCCGAAGGAATAGACTTCATGCGTGCGCTTCCGCAAAAAAGGGAGCGCTTTTTCATTCTACCGACACCGTGGTCCCGTCCGAATGCATGGTGATAGTCCCTTGCGTGTCGGTGCGCAATACTTTGACGCCAAAACGGTTCAACATGTCGAGCGTTTCCTGATGAGGATGGCCGTAGCTATTGCCGGCGCTGGATGATATCACCGCATAGGTCGGCGCGATCGCGCCGACGAAAGCGATACCCGATGAGGTGCGCGAACCGTGGTGGCCAGCCTTGAGAACCTGGCAATGGAGCGTATCTCCATCTTGCGCCGCGACTATATTTTCTGTCGTCTGCGGCGCGTCACCGGGGAAAATATAGCAGGTGTGGCCATAGGTCAACCTGCCCACAGTCGACCCGTCATTCGTTTTCCACGCGGACACATCCTGATCGGGAAAGAGGATATCGAAGTAGACCCCGTCGGCGGCATCGAGGACTATGCGCTGGCCGCGCCGGACCACGGTCTCGGGCACTTTCTTGTCGGCCGCCGCCGCTTCAAGACTCCTATATACGGCGGTGGCCGGCGTGGTGCCCGGTTCAAATATCGCAGAGACGGAAAAACGCTTCAGCACGTCAATGAGCCCGGCAATGTGGTCGCTGTCGGGATTCGTCACCAGGATCGCATCGATGTGGCGGTCATAGAAAGGCATCACGTCGCCGAGCTTTGACAAGACGATGGAATTCGGGCCGCCATCGATCAAAAGCTGGACCCCGTTCGGGGCCTCAATAAAGGTCGCGTCGCCCTGGCCGACATCAAGAAACGATACGGTGAGGATACCGCCGCGCTCTTCGGCAGAAACGACGTACCAGATAAAACCGGTGGCGAAGAGAAGCGCCGCAAGGAACGTGAGACGAAGATAGGCGGTCCGATTCATGGGAAACACACGCCCAGAGGACGATACTTTAAAGTATACTGCGCCTCGTACCCTTCCGCCATATTGCCGTGTTATACTTTTTTCAACGCCTTAGCAGATAAAGAATACTTATGAAAAAATTCGTCGAAGCAAAATTTTCGGTCCCCGAACTTAAGGGGATTTCCAAAAGAACGACCGAAGAACATTTAAAGCTGTACGCCGGCTATGTAAAAAATGCGAACCTTGTGCTCGAACACATCGAAGAACTGGCAAAAGACAGCGAAAAATACGGGTATGAATTGGGAGAATTGTCGCGGCGGTTCAGTTTCGAGTATGGCGGCATCCGAAACCATGAGTACTATTTCCGCGCGTTCGAGGGCGGCCCGGCGGCGCTTTCGGAAAAAAGCCCTCTCCGGCAGGCCGTCGCCGCTGAATGGGGCGGTTTTGATGAGTGGCTTACACGGTTCAAAGCGACCGCGATGACGCGCGGCATCGGCTGGGCAAAATTGGTCTATGACCCCGCCGACGACCGGCTCATCACGTTCTGGCACGATGAACAGCACCTCGGTCAGCTTCCCGACACCCGGACGGTCCTCGCCCTCGACATGTGGGAGCATTCCTTTGTCGCCGATTACCAGCCCAGCGGCAAAAAACAATACGTGGAAGACTTCTTCGCGAACCTCAACTGGCAGGTCATTGAAAAGAATTTCTCGGCGGCCCAAAAATGAACCTCGCCGACCCGCGACCGCTTCACGCGGCCGCGGGTTTTTTCTTTTGCAACTTCACGGGAAAGAGCCTCGATGCGGCGAAAAGAACGACGCCGTAGACGGCATAAAGGAGAAGCATCGTCATCTCGTTTATGTTTGCGGTGACCGCCGCGAAAGGCAATGCGGAAAATAGCGCCACGACTTTAAGTTCGTACCACAGCAGGGCGTACGCGACGAACGCGAAAGGTAATGAGATGAGAGCGTGGAGAAAACCGAGGGCGCCGGCAAGAAATCCGAAGAGCATCGTCCACGGTATCAGCGGCAAAACAAGGATATTGACTACGACGCCGACGATAGACAGCACGCCGACGGTATACAAAAGGAGCGGCAATACGAAAAGTTGGGTAGAAACGGTCGAAGCAACGATGCTTCGCAGGTTCAATTTCTCGGGTATCAGATAAAAGAGGCGCTCGATAAGCGGCGAGACGTATATGAGACCGACGGTCGAAAGGAATGACAGCTGGAACGATACGTCGAACACGAGGATAGCCGGATTTTGGAGGACCATGAAAAATCCGGCGATAAAAAGCGCCCGTTTTATGTCATAGGCGCGGCCGGTCGCCCGCGCGACAACCACCAAGAGGGCCATGATGCTTGCCCGCACCACCGTCGCCGACGCGCCGGTCATGATCGCAAAAAGCACGATCGAAACCGCACCGAAGGATAGACCGAACACGCGGGGCAGGAAGGAAAATAGCTTCATCATAAAGTCGGCGACGATCGTGACGTTGTAGCCGGATAGAACGACGGTGTGTATGAGGCCGACGCGGCGAAAGTCGTCGAGGAGCGATTTGCCGAGCGATTGTTTCGCCCCGACCACCAATCCCCCCTCGAGAGCGGCCTCCGGCTCGGGAATAAGCGCCGAGATATTTTGCATGAACGCCGCTTTGAGGGATACAAGGTTACGGACGACAAATGAACCGCCGCCGGAACTTTGGAGTACTGCCGCCGGCCGGATCATTTGGTAACGAATGCCGTCCTTGGCGAGGTAGGCGACATAGTCGAACTGCCGCACGCTTTCCGGGTCCTGCCAATTCTCGGGGGCCTGCAGTTCTCCCGAAAACGAGATGGTATCGCCGTAATGGAACGCCGGGTAGTGGTCGGCGATGACTAGGATGCGGCCTCCGGCAGATACATCCTTTCCGTCCCTGCGAAGCGACCGTGCGTCAACGGTCAGCCGCGTCGTCGTTTCCCGCACGTCCGGTTCCTCGGCCACCAAGCCGCTCAAGACCACGCTTTGCCCGAGCGCCCCCGAAAGCACCGGGTCGAGACCGCGCGTGGCCGAAACGGCGACGCGGACCGTGCCGAGAGCGACCGCCGCGACGCATAAACCTCCGAGAGCCGCCGTCTGCCATGGCGCCCCACGAGGGCCGGAGCCGAAGCGCTTAAGCATGAGCGCGTATACAAAAAGCGCCGCCGCGACGAATAGCAGGAACAAAGAAAAAGTCCCGGAGGACGGGACGAGCGAGCGCATAAGGACACCGCCGCCGAATCCGGCGATGATGACCGCAAAAGTTGTATCGCTTCTGTTCACGGTGCGCGCCAGATCTTAATCACGCGCGCCGCTTCGATCTCACCGAACACTTTCTTGAATTTTGCGCCCGGCTGCCCCTTGACGCGCGCCTCGCACTCCTTCCAGGTCGCGTGGCGTTTGACCTCGTCGCCGACCAATGAAAGATAGAGGGGGGTCCCTTTTTCCGATGAGATACGGTCGGTAGCGACAGAAAAAGAATAGTCGGCCCGCGGTCCGTCGTAGAGTTTCGGCGGCAGGTTGTCTGCAAATCCGGTGGCAATATCGTCGCACCGTTCGTTGGCATCATGCCCGGCGTGGCCGCGGACATGCTTCCATTCGATATCCTTGCCCGCGGTCGCTTCGATCAATGCTTCCCAGAGATCACGGTTCAAGACATCCTCTTTTTGCGAATTCTTCCAGTTATTTTTCTGCCAGCCCTTGACCCACGTAGTGATACCGTTCACCAGATAGCTCGAATCAGAATATACGGTCGCTCCTTCGGCTGACGGAAATCGCGCGTGAAGCGTGCGAAGCGCTTCGATTGCGGCGGTCAGTTCCATCCTATTGTTCGTCGTCATTTTTTCTCCGCCGCCAAGCTCGATCACGCGCTCCGGCGTGACGACGATTGCCCCATAGCCGCCGGGTCCCGGGTTTCCGCGCGACGAACCGTCGGTGAAAATAAGAATAGAATCGGGAAGCATGAATCAAGAATAAAGGAAAAATAAAGAAAAGACAAAAAAGGCGCTCCAATAAAACATAGAGCGCCGGGCGGAGAACTCGAGCTAGAGAAACCTACTGAAACCAAGAAGTTACTCATAAACGAGCTCCCCGTGTTCCAATCCACGTCACAATAATCGCCTGAGCCACTTGCGCCCGCAGGGATGATGTTGTCGCGATTTCAAACAAGTGAGGATTGCGTTTGCAAAGCGTGTCAACAACCCATTTGCACTCCCGAAGACTTGGGTAAATCGATTTTCGTCTCGGAGTCGCCGTAACTTTGGACTTGTTATCTCCTGTTTGCATATATAAACATTGTTTTCCTCCATAAATGAAGACCAGTAGCTCGCGAAAAGTTATCACGAATATTATTGGATGTCAACAATCCGCAAGCGGAGTTCCGGTGTACGCTTGAAATACGATTTTTCAAGGGTAGCGAGAAGATCGAACGTAGCGCCGGGCGTGACCGGCTTTTTCCAGTCTTCAGCCGATCGGAAAAAACCGATGGCGGTGATCTTTTCGCCGACGCTATTTTCGAAAGAAAGTTCCAAGTGATTGTTTTCTTTGCCGAACTGCCGCACCGCGACCGGGGCGACGCCTCGGAAGAGAAAGAGCGGCTTCGCGTTGCCGACGCCAAAGGGAGCCAGCCGGTCGACGATACCGAACGTGTCTTCGTTCACTTCATCAAAACTGAGAGACGTATCAGCGATCTCCCCATTCGCGGGCACATGAGCATGCCGCCGCACGCGTTCGTACGCCTCTTCAAGCTTTTCCGGAAGCAGGTGGATCTTTTCTTGCGCTACCGTAAAACCGCCGGACAATTCATGACCGCCGTATTCGACGAACAACTCTTTCGAAGCTTCCATGAGCGCCACGACACTAACACTGCCATCGGAGCGACACGAGCCTTTCAGGGTAGAATTTGCTTCCCTGCCCCACAAAAATACGGGCTTATCGTGGTCGTGCATGAGAGAATTCGCCACGAGACCGAGGAGCGAAGGTTTCCACGAAGGATTGCCGATCACGATGACCTGGTGCTCCTTTTCGCGCTCATGCATTATTTTTTTCACCTCTTTGACCATCGAGGCGACGATGCCTTTCCGTTCGTTATTTATCCGATCGAGATGGTCGGCGTATTTGCCCGCTTCAACGACATCGCTCGTCGACAACAACTTGAACGCGTCCAAGGGCACGCCCATCCGCGAGGCGGCGTTGATGCGCGGCGTGACCATGAAACCGATATCGTCTTCGGTGAGCGTTCGCTGGTTGATGCGCAACTTGCGGAGCAACTGTTGGAGGCCGGGCCGCGGCGATTTTCGGAGCACCTTGAGACCGTAATAAGAGAAAACCCGGTTCTCGCCGGTCAAGGGCACCATGTCGGAAAGCGTCGCTATGCCGACCATATCGAGAAGCCATTTTTCAAAGCCGTCCGGCAGACCGAAGCGCTCGCGCGCGAGGATTCCCTGGACCAATTTGAAAACCACGCCAGAGCCGCAGATATTCTTGTCCGGATAGGCACACCCCTCTTGCTTGGGGTCGACCACCGCGAATGGCTCATTTCCACCAAATGAGCCATTCGGTTCATGGTGATCGGTAACGATGACATCGATGCCGAGCTTCGTCGCCGCCGCTATTTCGGCTTTGTCCGCGATACCGCAATCGATGGTGATGAGCAATCTCGCGCCGCCTTTCGCAAAACCTTCGACCGCCGCGTGGTTCAAGCCGAATCCTTCATCGCCGCGGTGCGGAATATAATTTTCGAAATTCTGGTAGCCGATCTTTTTGAAAAAATCGTGAAGCACCACGGCGCCAGGAATGCCGTCGGCGTCGTAATCGCTGAAAATGACGGTCTTTTCACCGTTCTTCACTGCCCGAATGATCCGCTCGACAGCTTTGTCCATGTTTTTGAGGAGAAATGGGTCGTGGATGTGCTTCTCATAATCCGGGTTCAAAAATGCCGTGGCGCTCGAGGCGTCATGAATGCCGCGATTCCACAGCAGGCGGCGAAGGAGAGGCGGGTGAGAGGCGAGCGTCAAATCGGTTTCTCGAGGCAGAGCATCCCGAAACGTGTCGTTGGTCATGGGGGCATTTTATCATATACTTATGGCCATGGATGATTGCATTTTTTGCAAGATCGTGCGCGGCGAAATTCCCGCGGCCAAAGTCTATGAAGATACCGAGGTGCTGGCATTCCTCGACATTACGCCGGTCAACCCCGGCCACGTCTTGGTCGTGCCGAAAGCGCATTTTGAAATTCTCCAAGCGATTCCCGACCCTATTCTGTCAAAACTCATCGTGGTGGTAAAAAAGATAGCCGGCGGTATACGGAAAGCGACCCGGGCCGAGGGCATCAACATCGGCATGAACAATGGCGCCGCCGCCGGCCAAGAGGTTCCCCACGCCCACATCCACGTGATGCCGCGGTTCAAAGACGACGGGTACAAACTTTGGCACGGTACGACGTACCCGCAAGGCGAGATGGAAGAAACGGCTAAAAAGATACTTGCTGCGCTGAAATATAGTCCCTCGGGGCAAGCCCCGAGGAAATAGTGGGGCTCGCAAAGCCTCGCTCTTACGCGGGGCAAAGCCCCGCAGTATTGGACTATATAAGCGTCGCTCGCCCGACAGAGAAAGTGAAGACACTTTCTCTGTACTCGCTCCGCTAGCTAATAAAATGGTTTAAAAAAAGCGGCGGATCGCGTAACCCAAGCCACCCAAAAAATTCACAAATGCGATTTAACAGACCACCAAACAAAGAGTAAGAACGCCGGGGCCGTGGTGACCCCACCCG
>VFSW01016195.1_pt1 | contig 10192 bp, 7 predicted proteins | sample 5358111 | NCBI WGS metagenome assembly VFSW01 (sample SAMN11554181, study PRJNA540505) | mine drainage metagenome | isolation source: sediment from site ElyBrook_90M | place: USA: Ely Copper Mine, Vershire, VT | collected 2017
CCGACTGAAACCGATCCAGATCTAAAACGTAATCTTCACGCCGGATTCAGGTATGAAACACCCCTTGGAGAGCGGCTTAACGTCACCCTCCGTGCTCGCCAGAGCACACGACACTATACTATCGCAACAGCCATCAGCAGTCTGAGCCCACCGCCTTTTCAAGTCACGTGTTCCTCGCACGCCGAAGGGCCGGCCGGCGCGACAGCAGAAGTCGACTCCTCCTGTTGCGTGCGGCCCCATCCGGCGCCGGCCGCTACCCCAGGGAACTGCAGCCCGTGCGCGCGCGGCGGGCAGGTGCGACAAGCAGCCTCCAATGCGGCCAACGGTGGAGCGGAGGGGGTATGACGCTGCCGGCCCTCACGAGGCAGCATAGCAATCGCAGCCGGCGCCCATTTGGAAGTCTTCGCAGACCTTGGGGTATCCACAGTTACCAGTCTGCCGACATGTACCGCCAGAGTAGCCGCAGCCGTGCGAAAGCGGCTGCACCAACGTTATCGCGCTCGCCGTGAGCGACCACGCCAGGGCGCCGGCAAGCAACACCCAGGTAATCGTGTTCCGCACCAAAGCCAACTGACGTGATCGCCGCCGGGGACGACGGCGTATAGCCGCCACGGGGTTTTGGACGCATTTTCAGAACCACCTCGTGGGGATCGGTGCCCTGACGCTTACCCACGAATTCCGCTGGCGACCCAATAGTTTTCACTTGTTACTGAATTATGAATCCGCGTGGGACCACCTGTTAAATTCGCACGGACCGCCCCGATTTCATTGATCCGCAACCATGCGCCGCGTATACTCCTCAACAGGGTCCTTGGAGGAAACCGTGAAGAAAGCTTACAAGTTGATGGTGATTCTGGCGCCGTGTCTAACCATGCGGGTTCAAGATACGACGACTAACAGTTACACGCAAACCAACCTGGTCTCCGACCTTTCCGGAATGGCCGCGTTTACCGACCCGCACCTGGTCAATCCCTGGGGTCTCTCCCGCACCGCCACGTCATACTGGTGGGCATCCGACGCCGGCACGGGCGTTTCCACTCTGTACGACGGCGCCGGCGCGGTGCAATCGCTGGTAGTCACCATCCCATCGGCCAACCACACCTCGCCGGGAACTCCCACCGGCGCCGTGGCGGTCGGCTCGAAGTTCGTCTTTGTCACCCTGGACGGCACGATTTCAGAGTGGACCTCGGGGACCAATGCGGCCATGAAGTTGAATCACTCTGCCCAACACGCGGTCTATACCGGAGTCACCCTGGCCAAGAACGGCACGGCGCAGAACATCTACGCGGCCAACAGCAATGGCGGCGTGGAAGCCTATACTACGGCTTTCGCGCCCGTGACCCTGGCGCCGGGCGCCTTCACCGACCCGGCTATCCCGGCCGGCTACACGCCCTACGGCATCCAGGCCGTCGCGGGCAATGTCTGGGTTACCTTTTCCGCCGCCACCGGCATTGGCGGCTATGTGGATAAATTCACTCCGGCCGGAGTGCTGCTGCTGAGCCTGCAACAGGGCTGGTTCAGCCAGCCTTGGGGACTCGCGCAGGCGCCCGCCGGCTTCGGCGCCTTCAGCCATGCCGTGCTGGTGGGAAACCTCGGCAGCGGATGGATCGCGGCCTTCAATCCAACCAGCGGAAAGTTTCTGGGATTCCTCAAAACCTCCGGCGGCCAGGATATTACCATTCCGGGTCTGTGGGCCATCTACTTCGGCGGCGGCGGCAGTTTGAACGGCGCCAAGACCACGCTGTACTTCTCGGCGGGCATTCAGAACTACCTGCACGGATTGTTTGGAACCATCACGGCGAACTGACAAAATCGCCCACGCCGCCCGTGTCCGCCCATTGACGCGGACGCCGCGGCAGTCTATACTCCTCAACTAGGGACTCACAAGGAGGGAAACGTGAAGAATCTGTGGATGCTGGGAGCGTGCCTGCTGTCTTGTACAGCCGCCGTGGCTCAAACGACCAACTACACGGTCGCCAATATTGTCGTCAATACGCAGGATACCTACCTGCTGAATCCGTGGGGTCTGTCGCGGCCCAGCAGCTCCACGGCCAAGGAAAACGAATGGTGGACCTCGGACAACCTTACCGGCTATTCGACCCTGTACTACGCCAACAAGAGCGGCTCGCAATCGCTGGCGGCGCTGGTGGTGAGCATTCCCCCGGCCACCGGCACGGGAACCGGCAGCCCCACCGGTACGGCCTTCAACGCCAATAATTTCGCGTTTGCCACGCTCGATGGAACCATTTCCAACTGGTACGCCCTCACCAAGCCCGCCGTGCCCGGCTCATCCTGCGCCAAGTGCCATGTCACCAGCGCTACTATCATGGTGAACCACTCGTCCTCCGGAGCCTCCTATCAGGGTCTGACCGTCGCCAAGAACGCCACCAGCGGCGCGCAGACTTACTATGCCGCCAATGCCAACGGTGGCGTGGAAGCCTACGACGCGACCTCGTTCAGCCCCGTCACCTTCGCGCCCGGCGCGTTTACCGATCCTAAGCTGCCGGCAGGGTACACCCCCGCCGGCATTCAGGCCGTCGGCTCGCACATTTATGTGACCTACAATCTGAACGCCGGCGGCGGGACCGGCTTCGTCACCGTCTACGATACCAACGGCAACCTCAAGTTCCGCTTGCAGGCCGGCTCGTTCAACCAGCCCTGGGGCGTGGCCCTGGCCCCCGCCAGCTTCGGCCAGTTCAGCAAGATGATTCTGGTCGGAAACACCGGCAGCGGCTATATTGGCGCCTACAGTCCCACCAACGGAAAGTTCCAGGGCTTCCTGCAGAGCGGCGGCCAGAACCTCACCATTCCCGGAGTGTGGGGGCTCGAGTTTGGAAACGGCAACGTCGAATCCGGCCCGGCCAACGTGCTGTACTTCGCCGCCGGGGGGGCCAATTTGACCACGGGCGCATTCGGCTCCATCACCGCCAACTGAAGGCCCGCGCCTACGTGCCATCCGAGGAACCCGCTCTCATCGAGCTCCAGAGCGTTTCGGTGATGCGCGGCGATAGGCTGGTGCTCCGCGATCTCACGTTGCGCATCGGCGCGGGGGAGCACGCCGCCATCCTCGGCCCCAATGGATGCGGTAAGTCGACGCTGATCAAGACCATCACCCGCGAGTGTTACCCGCTGGTCCGCCCCGGTTCGCGCATGGCCATCTTCGGCCGCGAGCGCTGGAACATCTTCGATCTGCGCCCGCTGCTGGGCGTGGTCTCGAACGACTGGATGGCCCTGTGTACGCGCCCCATCACCGGGCGCGAGGCCGTGCTCTCCGGCTTCTTCGGCGCCGTCGGCGCGCAGCCCTACCAGCGCATCACCCCGGAGATCGAGCGCAAGACGGCGGAGATTCTGGCGCTGCTCGAAATCCCCCACCTGGCCGGACGCGCCGTGACCGAAATGTCCTCCGGCGAAGCGCGCCGCGTGCTGCTGGCCCGCGCCCTGGTGCACGATCCGCGCGCCCTGGTGCTCGACGAACCCAGCAACAGCCTGGACGTGGCCGCCCAGCACGAACTGCGCGAGCTGATGCGCAAACTAGCCCGCGCCGGCATCGGCATCATTCTGGTCACCCACCACCTCGCCGACATCATCCCCGAAATCGATCGTGTGATCCTGCTGCGCGAGGGCCGCATCGTGGCCGACGGGCGCAAACCGGACGTACTGACCGCCGCCGCCCTGGCGGACTTATTCGGCCTGCCGGTCGACTTAGCCCGCCGCGGCGGATATTACCATCTCTGGTAAGCCTGCGAGGCCGACCGGCGCGCCTAAGGAAGGCCGCCGGCGATCTTGACGCTCAGTTCCCGGCTCTTGCTGCTCACTGAGTACATTCGCTCGCTCGCACTGCAGGTGACCGTCGCCCGATTGACGACACCCTTCTCATCGAGGTTCTCAATCAGCAGCGCCGGACCGGCCCGGAGCGCTACCTCCTGGACGTTCACCACCGCATCATGCGGAAGATCCAGCAGCCAGGCTGGATGGGCCGCGAGCTTCCGGGCCACGGCACGCGCCTCCCACAAGGAAACCCCCATGCTCCGGAATGCCGCCTCGGCGAAGTGCTCCAACGCGAAACCGGAAGGCATGGAGAGTTGCATCGGGCGCGCCTGCACGATCTGGACACTGTCCGGACAGTTCGCCGCCACCGTCGGCCCAATTCCGGTGCGCAATTGCATGCCGTCCCATTCAGCCGGCGCCTGCGCGTCGTTTCCTCCCACCTTGCCCAGAGCGGATTCGAGATCGCGGACGCGGATCTGCTTCCGCGCGGGCCTGGTCATGAATGACCCTGCCAATGACGCGGGCCATGCGCTCATAGCGCGCGCGAAAAATCGCACCCAGTCTGTCGGGGTTGGTGGCTTCCATCTCGCTCGCTTCGGTCGTGCTTCTTGCGTGCACATACCAGGAACGTATGAGACACGGGTTTTGTGGCAGCGGCGATCGCCAATCCGAAAGCCTACCCCGCGTCCCCCACCTTGCCCAGCATCTCCAGCAGCCGCCGCTCGTCGATCACCGGCACCCCCAGTCCCCGCGCCTTGTCCAGCTTCGAGCCGGCCTCTTCGCCCGCCACCACGTAACCGGTCTTGCGGCTTACCGAGCCGCTCACCTTGCCGCCCGCCGCTTCGATCAGCCGCGTGGCTTCCTCGCGGCTCAGGTGCGGTAGCGTGCCGGTCAGCACCAGGGTCAGCCCTTCCAGCGGCCCGCCTTTCTTGCGCTTCACTTCATACTCAAACCGCAGCCCCGCCGCGCGCAGCCGCTCCACCAGCGCCCGGTTGCGCGGCTCGCGGAAAAACTGGTAGACGCTCTCGGCCACCTTCGGCCCTACCTCCTCGGCGCGCTGCAAATCCTCCACGCCCGCCTGCCCGATCTTGTCCAGGCTGCCGAACGCCTCCGCCAGAAACACCGCCGTGCGTTCGCCCACGAAGCGGATGCCCAGCGCCGCCAGCACCCGCGGCAGCGGGCTCTGCTTGGATTTCTCGATGTTGCCGGTCACGTTGGCCGCCGATTTCGCGCCCATGCGCTCCAGCGCCGCCAACTGTTCGGCGGTCAGGCCGTAGACGTCCGCCACGCTGCGCACCAGCCCGCCCTCCACCAACTGGTCTACCAGCGCCTCGCCCAGCCCGTCGATGTTCATCACCCCGCGCGCCGCGAAGTGCAGCACCGACTCCTTCAGCCGCGCCGGACAGTTGGTGTTGATGCAGCGCGAGGCCGCCTCGCCTTCCTCCCGCACCACCTTGCCGCCGCACACCGGGCACGTTTCCGGCATGCGGAACGGCTTCCGCCAGGAGCCTTGCGTCTGTACCCGCACCACCTTCGGAATCACGTCGCCGCTGCGCTCGATCACCACCGTGTCGCCGATCTGCAGGCCCAGCCGCTCGATCTCGTCCTCGTTGTGCAGGGTGGCCCGCGACACGGTCACCCCGCTCACTTCCACCGGCTGCAGATGCGCCACCGGCGTCAGCGCCCCCGTGCGCCCCACCTGCACCTCGATGTTCTCCACCGTGGTCAGCGCCTGCCGCGCGGGATACTTGTAGGCGATGGCCCAGCGCGGCGCCTTGGCCGTGAAGCCCAGTTGCCGCTGCTGCGCGATGGAATCCACCTTCACCACCACGCCGTCGATCTCGTAGGGCAGCGTCTCGCGCCGCGCCTCCCACTCGGCGCAGAAGCGCACCACCTCGTCCACGTCCCGGCACAGCTTGCGGTGCGGGTTCACCTTGAAGCCCATGCGCGCCAGCGCTTCCAGCGCCTCCCAGTGCCGCGCCATGGCCGGCGCCCCGTCCACGTACAGAAAGTAGGTGTAGTAGTCCAGGCGGCGCGAAGCGGTGACCGCCGGCTCCAGCACCCGCAGCGATCCGGCGGCCGCGTTGCGCGGATTGGCGAAGCGCGACAGCCCGCGCTCGTCGCGCTCCGCGTTCAGCCGCTCGAAGGCGCGCCGGTTCATCACCGTCTCCCCCCGCGCTTCAAACTGCGCCGGGCCGTCCTTCACCAGCAGCGGCAGCGAGCGGATGGTGCGCGCGTTCTCGGTCACGTCCTCGCCCACCGCGCCGTCGCCCCGCGTCACCGCCTGCGCGAACTGTCCGTCCCGGTAGTGCGCCGCCATGGACAGGCCGTCCATCTTCAATTCGGTCACGTACTGGAAGGGAGCGCCGCGCAGCAATTCGCGCACCCGCCGGTCGAAATCGCGCAGCTCGCCCTCGTCCAGCGCATTGTCCAGGCTCAGCATCGCCGAGCTGTGCGCCACCTTGACGAACCCCTCGCGCGGCTTGCCTCCCACCCGCTGGGTCGGCGAATCCGCGGACGCCAGCTCGGGATGCCGCGCCTCCAGTTCGCGCAGCTCCCGCATCAGCGCGTCGTATTCCGCGTCGCTGATGGCGGGCTGGTCCAGCACGTAGTACAGGCGTTCGTGATGGCGCAGCGTCTCCCTCAGCTTGTCGATCCGGGCGGCAGCGTCTTTCGGCATCGGGCTGTCCTTCATAGTTTAAGCATAAGCAACCCGCCGCCGGCCGTGTCCGGGGGTTTGGCCACCCCTGCGCCGGCCGCGATCCGCTGTCAATCAACGCTGCCCGGCTTGCGGCGAAGGCAGGAGACTCTCGCGCACCACAAAACTGCCTTTCGTCGCGACTCGCCCATTCGCCGTAGTCACTCGAATGGGCCCCGAAGTGGCGCCCGGTGGAACCGTGGCCCATACGTAAGTGGAAGTCTTGCTCGAAACGGCCTTCGCTTCGACGCCATGGAACTGTACGGATGCCGCGAGCATACCGCGCCCCCAAATCAGAACCTTCGTGCCGGCCGGGCCCGACTTCGGCTGAAAGCTTAGAGGCTGCGGCGCCGGCTTGGCCAAACCCAGGTCCAGCACAAATACGTCGCCGCCACCCGACACCCCGCCGCCGGCGGCGGTGCCGTAGATCATCCCATCGCTTCCCTGCGTCAATTCACACTGGCACTCGCCGTCGTCAGTCAGGCTCTTCATCGCGTAAATCGCCGCATATTGTCCGGACTTTGTCAGGCGAAACAGCACGCTATGGCCGCCGCCCCGCCCATGAGCCGCGCCGTAAAGATTCCCGTCGCTCGCTTCGATGAGCTCCGTGGGCATGGAGTCGGGACCGCGAGGAAACGCATACAGTACCTTATGCCGGCCGTCCAGCGTCAGACTGTAAATGGTTCCGCTCATCCCGGCGCCGCCGCCGGGGGTTGCGCCGTATAGGTTGCCGTCGCCCGCTTGCAGGAGCGGCGCGGGATAGCTCCCCGGAAAGGTGTCCCGGGGAAATGTTACCAGGCGGGTCAAAGAGCCTCCTGGCGTTACCCGGTAAACATAACCCGACGCGTCGGACCGCGTGGCGATCCCGTAGTAGTTGCCGTCCGTCGCATAGGTCGCCGCGGCCGGAAGTTTCTCTCCCGGCGGAAACCGGTAAATCGGCGTCAAGCGGCCCTCCAGGTCGCATCGAACCAAATAGGACGGATCGGCCTGCAGGGCAGTGGCGACTCCCAGCAGCAGTCCGTCGGGAAGCCCCTGTGTGAGCGCCGGAACCAGTTTCTGCGCCGGATAGACGACCTGGCCGGACTGCGGCCCGACCGAGAACACCGCCGCGGGACGATTGCCAACCTGCAGCGCGGAATAGTAGCGTCCGTTGGCGCCGCCTATCAGCTTGGATTGGATATTGGCTCCATTCGGAAAGGTCGCCAGAACCGACTGGGATCCGTCCGGGGTGATGGAGAAAACGACTTGCGTGGCCGACCCGGCCACCGAATAGTACAAGCCCCTGGCGGCTTCGGCCAGCCCAAAGGGCTGATCGTACTGTTTCAAGTAGGCGACCACCCGGAATGGCGCGCGGCTGGCCGGATGGGTCGCGCCCGCCGCTATCGCCAACCATATCAGCGGCGTCAGCAACAAGTACGGCGCCGCGCCGCGGCCTCCCACTCCGTGGCGGCTACTGCTGCGCACCGGTATAGACAAGAACCCCCTCGTTATAAGTGGGGACGTACGCGTTGCCGTTCACCACCGTCGGGAGGCCATACGCCGATTCCGTGAATGTGTCCGGGCTGGACCAGAGCAAATTTAAGGTCGCCGCATCGTAAGCGTACAAGGTTCCCGGACCACGGACGAACTGGTCCGTCCCCGGGGCCGGTGCGATGGCCCAGACAATGCCGCTGCCGGCGGCGGCGCCATTCGACGTAATGGACAGCAATCCCCCCGGGTAACCCGTGCCCTTGGCGGCGGGTACCGTCGCCGCGAAGGGGTTCACGAACATTCCGTTGTAAGTAAAGGTGCTGTTGACGACGTCCGGGCTGAATGCCGGGCTTACGGTCACCGAATTCGGCCTCACCGCGGTCACAATGACCTTCTGGCCGCCGGCCGTGAGCGTGTCGCCAACCACGACTTGATTGGGAAAGTTGAGTCCCGTTACCTTGGCGCCCGACGACGTAATCGTTCCCTGTCCTTGCAGGTCTACGCTGCTGTTGTAATACTGAAAACCGATGAGCACGGATTCGTTCGGCCAGAAATACAGCGTGTTGTTATAGTAGGCCAGGCTGACAACGCGGCTGCACTGCGCGGCCGTACCCGTGCACAGCACCGGCGAAGCCCCGAACGGGAACACATCCCCGGGATCGCCGCTGCTAAACCCTCCCAGATGGCTTTGGTCCAACAAGTAGCCGTACCCGGCCTTGTCTACGGTCACTAACCAGTGATTGCCGCCGCTGTCGTCGAACAGCAGAATGCCGCTCACCGACATATCCAGATCGTTCACGTTCAGGCTCTGGTAGGTATATTGCACGCCATCCTCTAGCGGCGGTTCCACAGGCAGGCCACCCCAGGGAGTGAAGAAATCGACTGGCTTGGCGCTCGCGCCGGAAGCGGACAATTCAAAATCCAAAATGCTCTCGCCCCAGTTCAAACCCTTGGTCTGATAGCCGCCGTTTCCCACACCCAGGTACACATGCCCCTTGCCCCCAGGGAGGCTTGCCGCCGGCCCGCGTCCGGACATCCAGATTCCCCCTCCGTGACCGCACCAGTTGGGAGCATTCTGGTAGCCCGATGTGATGGTGCTATCGCAGGCTGGCGTTCCGGTGTTTGTGCTCGAAGGTGTAGAGGCAAAGGCAAACACCTCGCTCAACGCGCCGGTGGAATCGTTGGTGTATCCGAGAAGCCAGCCATGATACGGATTGGTGCTGCTATCCTCGGGTACCGCCGTGCCGAACGCGATGTAGATCACGTGGCTCGGTTGGGCGCCCGGAGGCGCGACCAGCAAAAGCGCCGACCGCTGCAGTTCCTCGCTTGCCTCGAACGTAACCGTATTGCCTTGCACCGTGTCCGAGCCGCTGAGCTGAATTTTCCCGATATCGTAACCGGTGGTCAGGTCGATCTGGTGAAGCCACCATTCCTTGACCTTCGTGGATGTGGAGCAAAAATCGGTGACATACATCTGGCTCGCGGTGGATGTAATCTCGATGACCGGCGTGGCGACAATACCCGCGAATGGCAGGGCGTGTCCCTTGGCTCCGTTGGGCCATGCCGCCGCCAGCGGCACGGCGCCGCCGCGGGCTCCACAGTCGTCGTCCCAAAGCGAATTCTGGCCAGGCGGCCGGGTGGTGCCCTGTCTGTTCCAGAGCAGCGTCCCGTTGTCTGCGTCCCAGGCGTAGATGGTGTCGTTGAGCGTTGCCGCGATCACCATGTTGTGCACGGCGCCTCCTACCTGGATCTGCGAGACGTAGAGCGGCTGCGCATAGATGGGGTTGTCTGTTTGGCCGCTCGGCAGATCGTTGGTATCTACCGCCAGCGGCGACCAGGACGGTTTCGATAGCGTCACCGTTCCGCCGCTCAGTCCGGTGGAAGTCAGCAGCGTTTCATATCCATTGTGCCCGTCGCGCAAATTATCGTACTGCGACGTCAGAACGCATGGAGGCGTGCCCGGCGCGGGAGGGGTCGCGCAGATCTGCGCGCTGGCGGGCGCCGCCAGGGCAGCCCACCAACACATGCCAGCGACTGCTTGCGCCAATCCTGGCAGCCGTCGCGAAGCGGTGCGTCGATTCGAGTCCATGCGTCTCCTTGGATTTACTGTTTCACCGGCGGATTCCATGGCGTTGGCCTGGATTCCGTTATGCGCGCAGTACGATCTATTCTACACCTTGCCGCATGTCGAGTAAAGTGGAAGTCTTATCTCATACAGGATGAGCCTGGAGGAGGGGGCTGTTTCGCATACAAGAT
>VFSW01016196.1_pt1 | contig 10192 bp, 11 predicted proteins | sample 5358111 | NCBI WGS metagenome assembly VFSW01 (sample SAMN11554181, study PRJNA540505) | mine drainage metagenome | isolation source: sediment from site ElyBrook_90M | place: USA: Ely Copper Mine, Vershire, VT | collected 2017
CTCCGATATTCCCTGAAACGTCAGGCCCGTGAGTACTAACCCTTGAATGGTGATTTTCAGGTAAGGAGGCAGCCTTCACCTAGGACCTGGGACTCACCGTTCGAAGGCGTTCTTCTAAAAGCGCAATCTCATCCGGATGAGCTGCAACTCTAGCTGTCCGGGAATGGAGGCACAGGATGAGCAATGCTGTGCTTTGTAACCCTGCGGAGCCTGACCCACGCGATAGCGCGGACGGTCAGCCCGTTGCGGACCCTTCACCGGAAGAAACCGGCTTAGGGTCCTTTGGGCCGGTGGTGAATGCCGGTCCCTCTCCTGCTCAGGCAGCAGTACCCAAGCCTAAGGTCGATCGGTCGCAGTTCATCAGCCAGACCACGCCAGCAACAGCGCCAAGCGGCGCAAAGCAGACGAAGTTCCCGTTGCGCAAGCCCGGCGGAAAGCTTTTCTTCCGGGCGAGTGACGATGAGACCGCTCATATGACGGCGGACATCATCGAAGGAAACATGGGTAAGGCCTATGTCATTGGTGCAAAGGTCACCCGTGACGCGCGTCTGGATCGGCTGGTCTCCCAGGTGTTGCTGGTGCCCTGCATCAACGAACGTAACCAGGCCTTCGTTTGGTTCATCAAGACGTCTAGCCGGGAGTGGTATCAGTCCGCTCTGGAGATGGTGGAGGAAGCGAAGGATCGTTGGATTCGGATCGAGGCCGACTCCTACGCGCAGGCATACAAGATGGAAGATGCCAGTGCCTATCCGGACCTGGCCAAGTCCATGCCCAACTGGCCGCTGCCTCCGTCTGACATCCTGGATGATGTACTCACTTCCTCCGCCATCACGGGCGACAATGATCCGGTACTTACTGAGATCGTCGGGAAGCGTCGGTCAAGAGGGGCAGCGGCGTGAGCTTCCGTTGCCTGCCGCCGCAAGTGGCCGAACTCGGTATCGATGACATCTACAGCGTCGATACCGAGTACCGGCCACCTGAACCTGATGCCTTTCCTCGCTACGGCCTGTCGTCTGACTGTGCGCCTGTTGCCTTTGAGCCTGTATGTATCTCGGTGATGAGCTGGACCACCGGCCAAACCGAATCGCTCTGGTACCACCCCGGCGACCCCTGTCCCTGGAACTTCGGCCCAACCAAGCTGGTGGTGTTCTTCAACGCACCGACTGATCTGAGATTCTTCCTGGCTGCTGGTTGGGAACTCCCATCGAACATCGTCGACATGTACGCCGAGTATCGGCGGGTGGTGAATGGTCACTTTGACGCCTATGGCAAGCGGGTTGGACAGGATGAACACAAACGTGACCACAGTCGCAAATACAGCCTGCTCTCAGCCGCTCGCCATTATGGCGTGAGCGATCGCGCGGGGGTCGAAAAGCGCTCCATGATCACCCGCATCATGGCAGGGCCGCCTTACTCCGAGCAGAACAAGGCCGACTTTATCCGGTACAACTGCGACGATGTGGTCGACACTGAGAATCTCTTCTCAGCAATGATCAAAAGAGGTGATACCGAGAACCTGGGTCAGGCATTGATGCGTGGCGACGCCACCCGTGGATTTGCAGTCAGGGATTTGAACGGCTTGCCCGTGGATCAGGAGCTGGTGGAGCGCCTGAAGATGAACTGGCACGTGATCCGGGTGGGACTGGCACGCGAGGTTGAAGCCCGACATCATTATGACGTCTTCCGCTTTGATCCGGATGGAACCGTCCAGTTCGACCGGCAGAAAGCAACCGCCCTCGTATTCCGGTTGGGCATGCAGGACATCTGGCCAAAAACCGAGTCCGGGAAGAAATTCTCCTTCGCCGATCCCGATCGTGGACCAGAGGAGGAGAAGGCCCTCAAAGCCATGGCGATCCTCAACCCCGATCTCGAAGACCTTCGCCAAGCGAAGGGTCTACTGGAAAGGTTCAAGACCTTCGACCTTCCGGTTGGCCGGGATGGCAGGTGTCGTGGCCGCTATTTTCCCTTCGTGCAGGCGACGGGGCGCAGTTCTCCGGGAAGGGGCTCAATCTTCTCGATGCAGAAGTGCTTCCGCTGGTTGGTGAAACCCGGCCCAGGACGCGGGATCGCCTACATTGACCTCAAGTCAGCAGAGTTTGCGATAGCAGCTGCGCTATCCCACGACGAAGTCATGAAGCAGGACTATCGGGACATGTTGTCCGGGAAGATCCAGTGTGTGTATTTCGCGCTGGCAAAGCGAGCAGGGCAGGCTCCTCCCGACGCCTTACTAAAGGATTACAGGCCTGTTCGCAGTTTGTGGAAGCAGGGCTGCCTTGCGATGATGTATGGCCAGTCTCCGGAAGGGCTGGCCGCCGCTACCAACATTTGCGTCAGCGAGGCTCGCATCATCCATGACGCCTTTCGCCGTCGGTACAGCACCTACTGGACGTGGGTTCAGCGTGAAGTCCACCACGCCCATGCCAACGGTTTTATCCAGACTGTTTGCGGCTGGAAACTGTCGGTCAATGATCGCATCGAGGATCCTGCTCTCCTCAATTTTCACTGCCAGGCGACCTGTGCCGATGTTATGCGTCGCGCCGTTGCCCTCATGGCGGATCGTGGAATCGCCATTTGCGAGATCGTTCACGACGCCGTGGTCATAGAAGCACCCGCAGAAGCCCTCCAGGCCCACGTGAAGGTAGCGAAAGACTGCTGGCGGCTTGCGGGCGAGGAGATTCTCGGCTTCCCCGTGGATGCGGATTCCAAAGAATGCGTCTACCCGGATCGGTTTAAGGATGACGACGGGAAATCTATGTGGGAAATCCTGAGGACCCTCCTCACGAAGGCCGAACAGGGCGCTCCAAACGTGTACGCCGATTGATGCGGACACCTCCGATTGCCCAAACCTGTGTTCACACCGCATGCACGCGCAAAGAATTCTTGGGTGCCGCGACGGAGCGGGCCGGTGTGATTGTTACCTTCGATCTGACTTCCCTTCCCTTTAGCAGGACGGACCATTCACACCGGTCAGCGGGAGTGAAAGATGACCGATAAACCAGTGGCTGCAGAAGTCTGTGAGGAAACCGCGATCGGTATGCAAACCGAAACCGCCGATGAGGCACAGCTCACCATGCAGATCAGGGACCTTTGGTCCACACACCAGGAACAGAAGGTGAGTGCACGTCGGACCAGGGAGGAGTTGAAGGTCATCCGCGTACAGCTCGCGGAGAAGCTCCATCTCATGAAGACCACCTTGGCTCACACTGGGCGGGGTGGTCAGTGGGCTGCCTTCCTGCGATCGCATCACCTGCCGCGCGCTACCGCCGACCGACTGGTGGCCCGGCACGAGGCACTTCTCCATCCCCAGGAAAATCGCACCAGTGAGGCGATTTCGAATTCGGAGAATGCCCGCAAGTTCGCACTAAGACTGGTTCCCCGATTACGTCGAATTCTGCGGTCGACCGATTCTGTTTGTGCTTTCTACGACTGCTTGATCGCCGAGATCCCGGCAGGCGGGTTTCGAGTTTAAGCCCGTTACCATCCCCACGTTCATGTGTGCGTAAAGCGGACGCCATCGATCCCCTGGAAATGGGCCGCGCCACCGTGCCATTCCGTCCAGCACGCCCGCTCCAGACGTCGATCCGCAGCAGTAGAAGGTGCTGGCGGCCTTATGGACCAGGTGGACACTACATCACTGCAACGGAGCAGCTCGTCCCCATCCGCCCGATACTTGGCGAACAGCCAATGGCCCACTGGCGTGTCAAGGTATCCGGTCCTACTTGCCGGTCCACAACAATCTTGCCTGGAGAATCGATGTACCCGACCTATGATCCGTGGTGATCACCCCTTGGGATCGAGAATCCGGGTCATGAGGTCGCGCAGTTCCTCTTTACCCGCAGGCGGAGGCCCTCATGGTTCAGGAGACCCGGCACCGGCAGGCCTCTGTTTCCAGGGATCTGTCTCTTTCCTCTCTTCGCCTGGCTTGAAGCCAAGGGGGTCCTGGCGTCATGCCAGGGGTACCCCTGGCATGACGCTGAGGGTCTCTACATCTACCTCCGGTGTTTTCCCGGGGGTGTCCTCGTCAGTCCCTACATCTACCCCCGGTGTTTCACCGTGGCTATCCGCATGCTGATCCTGCGGAGAGTCATCACGCATTTCGTTCGACCCCTGCCCCCCAATATTCGGTGAACTGGCCTCCGCATGAGTACTAACCAATGGGACCTACTTTGCGGGCCGAAAGGAAAAATCACATGAAGAACTCTGGGACGATGACGGGACTGCTGCCATTGATTGACGGGTGGGAAAAGTGGTTGAAGCGATTCTGGCGTAATCACAACACCACCATGCCGGGCGACACGCTCGGCACCATGTTTTGCTCCTTCCAGCTGGTCGTGCTCACGACAATCGCGTCTGGCTCCAAAAGGACCACGAAGATTACCTCTGCCACGTTGTTACCGGCTCCTTTCGTCGCGACGGTTCTGGACATCATGTCGAGGAAAAGGCAGTGGAATACGGAGCAAATGGCGGATCTGCGGGCTCAACTGGGACGCACACCCATCGACATCTGGGAAGTTGAAGATTCTTTGGAATGCGTGATGGAGCGCATCTGGGACGATTGCTGGAGCCCTGGCATGGAGGCGACGCTTCACGAACTCCGCGCTGGTCATCAATACGGTGGTAGGGTCGACAACTGGGTGGACGAGGACTAGCCGTAATGCACGGGACCGGTACCCCGACGGACCCGGCCGAAAATAGTCCGAAACCAGAATCGCGACCACCATGTGCTGTGCTGGGCCGAGTCCGCCCCTTTTCGGTCCCGAATCTAGGTCGACTTCGCCACTGTTGCGCCCAGCCGCGGAAGCTCCCAAAGGTCTATCCGTACCAGGGCCGCGATCCCCGGCGATCTGGCGAAGATCGCGACCATTATCCCCTCTGATGCCTCGGTTACACCGATTGTTGGTGCTTGCGGATTTTGGGGACGCCCACTTCTGGTGGAGGGGATCTTGCACTTGGCAGAAAACCGTTCCGCGCTCACAATTCCCGGAAAACGGCTGCGGCTGAGTATTAACCATTAGCGGATTTCACACGCAACTGAAACCGCAAGGAGAATTCGACCATGGATCAATTAGCACTTGAACAACGCCTTGTGCTGTTCACATTATCGGTGTCCGCGGCGGGGGACCACGCCGGACACATTGCTCGTATCACGGGACTCACGGAGACCGCAGTGGAAAGCAGCATCACGCAGCTGCAGGCGGTGGGTCTTATCCGTCAGATCACTGGGGATCACCCACGCTTTTACACCGCCGATTCCTTCGACAGCGTCCCCATTGTCCCATCCTGGGACCGGTGGCTGACCACCTACTGCGACGCGTTCCCACTATTTGTGGAGCGTGACGCAGAAGCTACGACCTACTGCTCATGTGGTGTCATTTTGCTCGCGGCTTTGCTCGCCGACACCAGGAACGCGGAGCTGATCGCTCATGCCACGACCTTTCCCCGGGCCTATGTACAGGCGACGCTCGATGTCGCTGATGAACTCCTCTTCTGGCGGTTCGACAGCGTGCTGGAGCTCAGACACCGTCTACTGCGTGCGGAGCCACTCTCTCGAATCGATGCAGGCATGGATTCCCTCAAAGAGAACTTCTGGATGGCCATCCCCTATGATACGGAGGTGCTGGAATACCTTCGCAACGGTCGTCAGTTTGGCGGGAGGACGGACGATTGGCCGGAAACCGAGGATGTCCGGAACGCCTGCTGATCCGCCGTCCGGGAACGGGACGGGGCTACGGCAGACCGACCCAGCGATATCAGGCTTGATCGCTTGGATTTCGCGTGTTCCCTGCTTCCTTCCCTCCTGAAAAAGGAATGTTCAGAAAGATCAGGGCAACGGCCTGTCGATTGAATACCGCCCTTAACCGGTTTATGGGCCCTTCAGCAGAAGCTGTGAAAGAAAAACTGCGTGAGCACGAACCACAGCAACACGAACCATAACAATCCGACTATGTCGCGCCGCTCGATCGCGTCTTTCCATGAATCCGCCCACGCAGTTGTCCGGGTGGTGCTCCAACTCGTGTTCGAGCGAATTGCGGTCTACGACGATCCCACGCTGTTCGGTGTAGCCGGGCACATGATCGTGCTTAGCAACTTCCCGCTCTACAGCACCGAGCACAGGCATGCGGCAATCGTCTCCGCCTTGGCCAGCATTCCTGCTGAATTGTGGTTGGACAAAGCTTACGAGTGCAGGCCGCGCAAACGTCAACCGCGCTCCCACCATGGCCTCGGAAAAATGCTCGCCCTTGGCGTGACGGTCTGCAAGGATGATTTCGACGGGGCAAACAAGATGGCACACCAGTTTGGGGAATCAATGCAGGAGGCGCTGGACGAAGCATTCGCGCTGGTGTACGACAACTGGGACGCCATCGTCCGTGTCGCTGAAGCGCTCAATACTGCTGGGGCGTTGAACTATGACGAAGTCTGCGACCTGTGCTTTCCGGATATGCAGACCGCCGGTGGAGACAGCTGCCCCGAAGAATTCAACGCTGGCCTCCCCGCACTTGAGCACCAGGACTTCGTGGGTGACTAGAAGCTCCCGTCGTGACTGGGTTTTGGTTGGCCCGCCATCATCGCAGTATCGCTCGGGATGACGGTTGCTCAGCTGCCAGCGACTTTGGATTGTCGGTCCAACCGAAGGTGACAGCATCTGGTTCCTGTTCGCGGCCATCACCTCGGGGCCCGCTCAGCTCGGCGCTGGTCCTTCCGGCTTTGGCTGGTGCATTTTCCCCACACGACAGAGTGAACAGCTCCGGGAACGAGCCGTGCCCCTGTGACCACAGAAGCGGAGCTTCTGCACCGACGCGGTAGGGAGCGATCCCTCGTCAGTCAGAGCCGCCTGTTGGGCCCCTGCGTGCCTTAACCGCCTATCGAAAATCGAAGCGGATCGCGGTCGTGCAGAAGAGAGTCGTGAGTAGCCCAAGCCTGAGAGACGACGAGACCGTGCCATGCGTGTCATGCAAAATTGCGGCCCGATGAGCACCTCGCTATTCCGCCCATGGCTGCCATTCAGCATTCCGACATTGCTGGGCCACCTTCCGAAACACGGTGTTGTGGATCTCGTGGGCCCGAATCGACCGACTCTTCAGTTAGCCGGCTGTCGGCACGACGCGCACGTTGACCTGTGTATCCACGCCAGCCGAATGCTCACTGGATCGAAGGTGGACTCGCTCTGCGAGGCTCTGTCGATTCGTTTTCTCGATGACCCGGGTCTGACGGGGGGGTCAGATGATTCCCGCCAAGCATCATGATCGAAGCCATCCCTCCGAGACTTCTCCTTTCAGGCTAACCCCCTGCCGCTCCATTCCGTTCGGCTCGTCTCCGCTTTGTCTCGACTCTGTCGGCTTTCGCTCGTGCTTGAATCTGGCCCACACTTTCACTGAGGCTATTGATCCGCGTCAACATCTCATCGAGTTTCCGGTCCATTTCCGAACTTTCGGGATAAGCGCCCGTCTTCGCTCCGATCAGCATGTCAACAGCCGAAAGCATTTGTGACGAGCGGGCGATATGATCGAGGGTTACGAGGATTTCGTTCATCACCGGCGTGAGCTTCACCTCGGCTGCCTGCGCTGGAGCCACCCAGTGCGTGTGTATTCCCTTGGATGGCGGACGCCTTTTTCTACGTGGCATCAGGCGCCTGCTTCTTCTGCGCTGGTTCAGGGTCCACGCTTATCATGCCTATTGGTTCGGCTGCGAAATACGGGACGAGGAGATCACTATACTCTTTTGCAACGCTGGCCTTGAGTTCTTCTGAGACCTTGCCCGACGTCACCCCTTGTACCAATGGCATGACGTCCTGGGTCCGGAACACAAAGCTCATCTCTGCGGTTCCACCGTCCTTCGCATGTCCGATTATACGGAGAACCGTCCATTCACCAGAGTGACTGAAGAGTTGTTTCAGGGCGAGGGGATCAGTCCCAAAGAGATAATACGAAAGGATCGCCTTCACCTCGTGCTTATCGAATTGCGGTTTCAGAACCATGGTGTCACCTCCTCGTTGACATGCAGAATTCCGACCGATGAGTATCGGACTCACTGTCAAACTAGGAAAGACACGCATTTCGATTCTTGTGGGGCACGACCCCATCGGGAAGGATGCTCCGTTAAATATCCCGTTGCTGGCGGTGCCACTTGGCGGGTACACGGGTGCGGACCTCGGGCTCAGGCGAGCGGGTCCATGTATTCGGCTATGATGCGGTGATCGGGCGAAATGGGTGCATCTGGTGGCCATCGAACACTTCGATCTCGGCAGTCCCAGATGACCACGGGCCCCGTGTCAAGGGCGGAGTAAAACCAGGCCAGTGTGGCGGAGCAAAATAAGGCCATAGCCGGGCATGAAATTGTTGGTATTGCGGGGGAGAAGGGGCTGTGGAGCGTAGCGGAAGAGGCCCTTTTACCCCGCGGCGCGTTCGAGGTGGGGAGTTCAGCGATCGGAAGAAGGTGTTCGTTTGCGGCGGCTCTGCTTGAGGCGGTAGCTGTCGGCGTTCATCTCCAGGATATGGACATGATGAGTGAGCCGGTCGAGCAGGGCGCCGGTCAAGCGCTCCGAGCCGAGGACTTCGGTCCACTCTTGGAACGGCAGGTTGGAAGTGACCATCGTTGATCCGCGTTCGTATCGCTGGCTGAGCATTTCGAACAGCAGCTCGGCCCCGGTTTTCGAGAGAGGCACGAAGCCCAGTTCATCGACGATCAGCAACTCGTAGCTGGCGAGCTGCTTCTGGAAGCGGAGCAGCTTCTTCTCGTCGCGGGCTTCGATCAGTTCGCTGACCAGGGCGGCGGTGGTGGTAAAGCGCACGCGGTGTCCGCGCTGGCAGGCAGCCAGGCCGAGAGCCAGAGCGACGTGCGTTTTTCCCGTACCGCTGTTGCCAGCAGCAGTACGTTTTCGCGACGAGCAAGGAACTCACATCGCGCCAGTTCCAGCACCAGGGTTTTGTTCAGCGACGGGATGGCCAGGAAGTCGAAGCTGTCCATGGTCTTGACGACTGGGAACTTCGCTTGCCGGATACGGCGTTCCGTGGCCCGGCGTTCGCGGTCCAGCAACTCCAGTTCTGTGATGCGCAGCAAGTAGTGTTGATAGTCCACCTGCTCGACGGCACACTGCCGCGCCACCTTGTCATACTCGCGCAGGATAGTGGGCAGCCGCAGTTCCTTCAGATGGTGTTCCAGCAGCAACTGCGGCGTATCGGCGGTATGAGCTGCAGTGTTGGCAGCACCAACCTCGGCGCCGTTCATGCGCACACCTCCGCCAGCAGCGTCATATAATCGGCGGCCTGCGTGGTGCGCACCTGGGCCAGAGGCAGGTGAGGATAGTTCTCCATATCCAGCCGCGGCGGCCTTCGCTCGATGCGGCACAGCAGCAGATGACGCACGGCATCGAAGCCGATGGTGCCTAAGCGCAGGGCATCTTCGATGGCAAGACTCAGCTCGGCCAGATCGAAGGTTTCCAGCAGTCGCAGCACCTGCACATACTCGCGGCTACCGTGCTTGCTGAGCCTGGCTTCGAGCAGACGCCGCAATTGCGCAAAGCACTCCGGCAACTGCCAGCCGGCCAGCGGTGCGGCCTGGTCCAGCGCCCGCGTCTTCTGTTCGAGCAGCGCCAGGTAATGCAGTGGATCGAAGACCACCGCCTCGCGTTCATAGCTGCGCTGGTGCCGGGCGATCACTTCCCCGGCGCAGGCAATCACCACTTCGTGCACGTATCCCTTCACCCATACCTGACGGTGGCCGTACTCGGTCGGCACTGAGTAATCGTTGCCACGATAGCGAACCAGCGACAGCGAACTGACTCGTGCGGAGATCTTCTCGCAGGCCTCGTATGGAGTCGCAGGCAGCGGCAGCAGCGCTGCACGATCGCGCTCGAAGCGCTCGCCGACGGTCTCGGTGTGTCCGCGCAGCCGCCGCTCACGCCGCCTGCGGCACTGTTGTTCCAGGTGCGCGTTCAACTCCTGCCAGCTTGACACGCGTGGAATCGGGACCATGAAGTTCCGCCTTGCGTAACCGACCAGGCCTTCGACCTTGCCCTTATCGTTGCCCCGGGCCGGGCGGCCGAACTTATCGGCGAACAGATAGTAACTCTGTAACTCGGAGAAGGACCGCGTCCGCTGCCGCTGCTCCCCGCCCAGGATCTTCGCCACCGCGATCTTCGTGTTGTCGTAAAGTATCCGCGTCGGAACGCCCCCGAAGTAAGCGAAGGCCCGCA
>VFSW01016197.1_pt1 | contig 10192 bp, 9 predicted proteins | sample 5358111 | NCBI WGS metagenome assembly VFSW01 (sample SAMN11554181, study PRJNA540505) | mine drainage metagenome | isolation source: sediment from site ElyBrook_90M | place: USA: Ely Copper Mine, Vershire, VT | collected 2017
GCGGTGGTCGTCGCGATCGGCGTCTTCGTCTCCTCCATGGGCTACGCGGACGGGCGCGCGGGAGCGGGCAGCCACAGCATGCCGGGGATCCGGCTCTTCTGGATCGGCCAGGTGCTCATCCTGGTGCCGGTGGCCGGGCGGCTGCTGAGCAGGCGCCAGCTGTCGAACGGCGGCACCGTCACGCTCATCGCGGTGGTCACCGTGGCCGAGTACCTGCTCAAGGTCAACTACACCCCGCTCGGGTTCGGCTTCAACGACGAGTTCCTGCACTGGCGCAATACCACGAACATGCTCGCCACGGGGCAGTTGTTCGAGCAGAACTACGGGCTGCCCGTCGGCACGGGCTACCCTGGCCTCGAGGAGGCCACCTCCGCGCTGATATCGGCCACCGGGCTCTCCGTCTTCGAGGCGGGCCTGATCGTCGCGGGCATCGCGCACCTGCTGTTCATCTGCTTCCTTTACCTGGCCTTCTGCGTCGCGCTCCGGTCGCACCGCATCGCCGGCATCGCGGTGCTGCTCTACACCAGCACGCCCTCGCTGACGTCGTTCAACTCGATGTTCATCTACGAGACGCTGGCGCTCGCCTTCCTCGCCATGTGCATCGTGGCCGGCCTGCGGTCGTCGATCGACCAGTCGGCGCGTGACCGCAACCGCTGGTTCGTCATCGCGGTGCTCTGCGTCTTCGCCACGGTCCTCACCCACCACGTCACCAGCTACATGCTCACCGCGTTCCTGATCCTCGTGGCGATCGCGAGCAGGCTCACCGGCTCCCGCCATACCGCCGTCAGGTTCGGCTGGCTCGCCCCCATCTCCATGCTGTCGGTCATCGTGTGGATCTCCTCGTACGCGCAGGCCACCATCCCGTACTTCTCCCCGATCGTGACCGGCCTGGTCAAGGGACTGAACTCGATCTCCACCGGGACCGCGGCCGCTCCGTCCGTCGTGCCCACGCCCTCCGCCAACAAGGCGCTTGAGTACGGTGGCCTGCTGATCGTCACGCTGCTGATCCTGTTCGGCGCCTGGCAGGCGTGGCGGCGGCACCGGCGCCATCCGTGGATCATCGGCATGGTGATCGGCTGCATCGGCTTCTTCGGCTTCATCGCGGTCCGTATCGCCGACCCGAACGGGCAGGCGCTGGCCGGCCGGTCCGCGACCTACACCTACATCCCGGTCAGCGTGGTCGCGGCGCTCGCGCTGACCAGGCTGGTCAACAGCGGCCCGGTGCGGCGGTGGGGCGCGGCCGTCACCGGGGCCGTGCTGGCCTGCGTGGTCACGCTGCTGATCGACGGGCTGTCCAACGGCTGGCCGCCCTTCTGGGAGCGGCTGCCAGGCCCGCACCAGGTATCCAGCTTCGAGAGCTCGATCGGGCCCGAGGAGATCGCCGTCTCCGAGTGGACCCTGGCCCACCTCGGGCAAGGCAACGCGATAGCCGCTGACGCGGGCACCTACCCGCTGCTGCTCGGCTACGGCGACCAGAACGCGCTGCAGAACATCTCGTTCCTGTACGCCACTCCCAACTGGGTTCCCTCCATCGCCAACGAGGCTGCTTACCTGGCCGGCGTGCACTTCGTGCTGACGGACAGCCGGCTGACCAAGCAACTGCCGCTGAACGGGACGTACTTCCCCGGCGACAAGAAGGACGTCACCGCGACGATCCCGGCGGCCAACCTCGACAAGTTCGATCACATCACCGGCGTGTCCCGCGTGTTCGACGACGGGACCATCGTCATCTACGACCTGCAGAGCCTGGGATATGTACCGCAGAAACCTTGACATCCTCCTGGCGGCAGCCACCGCGCTGGCCGGCGGCGCGGCCTTCGCGGCCCACCTGCCTGGCGCGGCGCAGATCGTCCTCGGCGTCGCGCTTTACTTCGCTCCTGGCTACCTGTGGTCGGAGGCGATCCTCAGCCAGCGGCTGACCACCACCGAGCGGCTGCTGACCTCGGCCGGCCTGTCGCTCCTGCTGCCGATTATGGGCGGCCTCCTGTTCTACGCGCTGCACATCCCGCTGTTCCGTGCCGACTGGGTGGGCCTGCTCGTGGTCCTCACCCTGCTCGGCGTCGTCGCGGTCGCGGTACAGCGGCTGCGTGAGCCCCCCGCCGACCCGCGGCTGCGTGCGGTCCCGGCCGACCCGCGGCTGCTGGGGGTCCCCGGCGACCCGCGGCTGGGCCCAGGCGCGCAGCGCAGGCCGCAGCAGCCCGCACCCAGGAAGGGACTGTCGGCGCTGAACGCCCTCGTCTGGGGCGTCGCGTCGGCGGTCGCCCTGGGCTCCGTCGCGTTTTCCGTCAAGAGCGCCGAGGCGCAGAAATACCCCGGCTACACGCAGTTCTGGCTCTCGAAGCTCCCCGTCACCGGCCCGACGAAGGTCTATGTCGCGCCCACGCAGGCGAGCCTTGGGGTCACCAACCACGAGGGCGTCACTTAACAGTACGAGGTCAAGCTCCTGCAGAAGGGAAAGGTCACCGCCACCTGGAGCGTCACGCTGAGCGATGGCCAGTCGTGGGAGCGCACCGTGCCTTACACGGTGGTTTACGCAGAGGTAGCGGACCTTTACCTGCTGCCGAATGTCCGCACGCCCTACCTGCACGTTGGTAACGGCGAGACGCTCACTACCGCCCCGCCGGCCACGGCGAAGGCCCCGCCGACCCCGGCCAAGACCACGCCGAAAACGGCGAAGAACGGATAGCAGGCGCGCGAGCGCCTGCTACCTGGCCGCACGGTGGCCTACGAAGAATGGTGCGGTTGAAAAATATGAATGTGGTGAACCTCTACCTCAGGTCGGCGGTGTGCACCGCCTGGTTCCGGATGCACGGATTCCAGAGCACGCTGATCGCATGCGAGGGCTCGCTCCCGGCACTCGCCGGCCCGGGCAGCGTGCAGATAGGCAAGCGCTTCGTGGTGCGTGGCCGCGTCGCGCGCTGTGAGATCTCGGCTGATGAAAAGGCTGAGATCAAAATCGGGGACCGGGTTTTCCTCAACCAGGGCGCGATCATTTCGGCGAGGCAGTCGATAGAGATCGGTGACGATAGCCTCATCGGCGATTTCGCCGCGATCTACGACTCGAATTACCACTGCGTCGACCCGGGCCACCCCGACGTGCCCCGCCCGGTCGTCATCGGCAAGAACGTATGGCTCGGTAACGGCGTGCTCGTCCTGCCGGGCAGCGAGATCGGAGATCACACGGTCGTGGCGGCCAGGTCGGTCGTCAGGAGCAGCCTGCCGCCGCGTGTCCTTGCCGCGGGCAACCCCGCGCGGGTCATCAGGCAACTGGACATTCCCGATGGCTGGCGGCGGGGCTGATGCAAGCACGGCCAAGTCGCGCAGCTACTTCGCTACCGCTAGTGATAATTGGTCACAGATTGGTGTCATCACGATCTATGTCCGGAGTACTAAACTTCTGCGAAGCAGAGACCGATCTGTGTAGACTCCTGCCACAGGTGAAAGGTCTAACACTGGCGTCACGTCCTCGCAACTTTGTGCGTATCGTCCCAGGAGACAGGCCGCGACGTGTGACTCGGATGCGAGCAGTTGAGAAACCCTGCGATTGGGCCTTGGGAGCCCTGCTGACCAGGGACTGGCCCAACCAGGCTGGGCGAGCCGAGCTAAGGGGATATCCGTGGTAAGTATTGATACTCCAAGTGTGACGCTTGATGCTGAGCGTAACGGTGCGTCGTTGCGCCTGGGGCCGGCTGAGGCACCCGCTCGGCTGCGCTCCGTCGACGACGCTGCCGTCCCGGATGAGGACGGGAAGCCGCTGCCCGTTAAGTTGTCCATTCTCATGGCCGCCTATAACGAAGAGCGGACTATCCTGCGTGCGGCGCACGGGATTCTCCAGTGTCGATTTCCCTGCGAGGTTGAGCTGATCATCGTCGATGACGGCAGCAGGGACTCCACGGCGGACCTGCTCAAGGAGATCGACGACCCCCGGGTGATCGTGAACCGTCACGCGAAGAACAGCGGCAAGGGCGCTGCCCTGCTGACCGCGGCCTCCCTCGCCACGGGCACGCACATCATTCCGTTCGACGCCGACGAGGAATACGCGCCGGAAGACATCGCCGACTTGCTGGTCCCGGTGATCAAGGGCCGGTGCGATGTCGTCTACGGCACGCGGCTCTTCGGGTGCAACACCGTGTACCAGTCCTACCGGTACGCGGTCGGCAACAAGGTGCTGACGCACTTCACGAATATCCTTTACAATTCTTACCTTAGCGACTTGCATACCTGCCTCAAGTTGATCCCGATTACCATGTTCAGGGAACTGAACCTGACCGAGCTGGGCTTCGGCCTGGACACCCAGGTGACCGCGATGTTGCTGCGGCGCGGCGTGCGCCCATTCGAGGTCCCGGTGAGCTACTTCAGCCGCTCACGTGAGCAGGGCAAGAAAATCAACTGGCGCGACGCGGTCAGGTGCGTGTGGATCCTGGTCAGGACGCGCTTCATCAGCATCAAGCGAACCCGTAAAGTCCCGGCCAAGCCCGCCGAACTGCAAGGCCTGTGAGAGTTTAAAGGTAGGCGTCTTCGTTATGAGCTATGACCTGGAGAGTAATGAACAGGCTCTCGGCAATGGCCTGGACACTGTGGCGGTAAAGGATAAGTCCGGCGACGTTGCGGTGAGCGCTGCCACCGAAGACGAGGACGTGACCTATCCGTCGGTCTCGGTGATCATCCCGACCTATACCAGGGCCCGCTGGGACTGGCTGCGCGAGTGCGTGGCCTCGGTCCAGGCGCAGACCGTGCCGGCCATGGAGATCATCGTCGTCGTTGACCATAACCCGGAACTGCTTGACGAGATCATTGACGGGTTCCCCGAAGTCACCGCCGTGCCCAACATCGGTGAACGCGGCGTCTCCGGCGCGCGCAACAGCGGCGTTAAGGCTTCCAAGGGCGAAGTGGCGGCCTTCCTCGATGACGACTCGATCGCCAGGCCAGACTGGCTCGCTACGCTGCTGCGCCACATCGTCAAGCCGGACGTCGTCGGTGTCGGCTGCTATAGCGACGGGCTATGGGACACCCCGTGCCCCGCGTGGTTTCCCGCGGAGTTCAGCTGGACCATCGGCGTGTCCTACTTCGGGCTGCCGAAGGAGCCGACCGCGGTGCGCAACGTCTGGACGAGCGCCATGCTTGTCAAGCGGAGCGCATTCGAGCTTGTCGACGGCTTCCGTGAGGACTTCGGCAAGATCGGTAACCGGTCGCTGCCCGAGGACACGGACCTGTGCCTGCGGATCGCCTCCGCGTACGACAACGCCACCTGGATCTGGGATCCGGCTAAGGTGATGAAGCACCGCGTGCCGGCCGGCCGGGCGACCTTCGGCTACCTCCTCAGCCGGTGCTTCCTCCAGGGCTGGGGCAAGGCCGCGATGGCGCGCATGGACGGCTTCGACCAGAGCACGTCGAGCGAGCGGTACTACGCGCTGCGCACCCTGCCCGCGGGCGTCAGGCGCGGCCTGCGGGACGCGCTGCGCGGCGACCTGGCCGGCCTGGGGCGCGCCGGCGCCATCGTGCTGGCGTTCAGCACCACCGTGCTTGGCTACCTGTGGTACCTGATCGAGAGCCCCATCCTGCGCAGGAAGGCAGCCGCCCCGCCGTCCGCCGTGACGCCGCGGTAAGCGTTCGCTTAGACCGCAGCGGCCGGGACCCGAGGACGAATCGGGTGCCCGGCCGCTGCGGCTTAGGCCAGCGGCTCAGGTGCGGCCGTCAGGCCAGGGCTCAGCGGCAGGGCTGCGGTAGGGCTCAGCGGCAGGGCGCAGGGGCCAGGTCAGGCGGCCCGCAGGCCGGCCTTCGCGCGCCGCACCACCGAGAAGGCGGCGGTCAGCGCCCGGTCCCGGCGCAGCGCCAGCGTGTCACGGCCGTTGACCATCTTGCGGAAGGACTCCATGGTCGTGGTCCGCTTGACGGTCAACCGCGGCAAGGTGAAGTTGTCGGTACCGCGAGCGGTCATGGCGTTGCCCACGGCATAGGCGTAGCCGTAGCCGAGCTCGCGGGCCACCTGCCGCACCCGCTCATTCGAGTAACCGTACGGGTAGGCGAGCCCGGGGACGGCCATCCCCAGCTGCTCTTCGAGCTGGCTCTTGCTGGCGTGCAGCTCCTCGCGCAGCTGCGCGGCGGGCAGCTGGTCGAGCTGCGGGTGCTTGACGGTGTGCGCGCCGATCTCCATCCCGGCCGCCGCGGCCTCGGCGAGCTCGCGCCAGTTCATCATCCGCTTCTCCGCGCCAGGGACGCCGACACTGCCCGTGGTCTGGAAGAGCGTGGCGGTATAGCCGTACTGGCTGAGCAACGGCAGCGCCTGGCTGTAAAAGTCGCCGTAGCCGTCGTCGAAGGTCAGCACCACCGGGCGGGCCGGCAGCTCCTTACCGCCGTCGGCCAGGCCAGCGGCCAGTGCGCCTGCGGTGATCGCGGTGAAGCCGGCGTCACGCAGGTAGGCGAGCTGGCGGGTGAAGACCTCCGGGGCGACCGCGAGCCTGCTAGAGGTCTCCCCGATGTCAGCGATCTCGTGATACATCAGGACGGGAACCAGTAGCGGCGCGACCGCGGTCATGAAACCGGAACCTCCAGGCATCGGCTGTGCGCACTCTGCGCCAGGTAACCTCGGCCACCGACTCTACCGGTTTCGCCCGGTTCGGGGCGGATAAGCGGCCAGTAGCCCATTAGTTTGCATTAGCGCGGTTCCTCGGCCGGATCGCGCTGCGCCGGCATCGAGGTGGCGATCGCGAGCAGTGCGTCGATGCCGGCCTGCTGCCGGTGCTGGTAACTGGGCTGCCTGGCCGGTACCGCGCCGGCCGGCGCAGGCATCCGGGCGACTGACTGCCCGGCGAGCAGGTCGAGCGTGGTCATCGAGTTCTGCGCCCGCCGCGGGGCGGCGACGTCGGCGGGCAGCGCGGGGAACGCCCCGGTTCGCCAGACCTCGGTCGCCACGTCGAGCGTATGCCCGTCGGAGACCGCGGCGGAGGCGATCGCGAGGAGCGCGGCCATGCCGGTCTCCTGCCGGTCGGTTCCGCCGGGCAGCGCGGTCAGCGAGCCGGTCAGCTTGACGAGCTCGCCGGTGACCCGGGCGAGCGGCCAGGTCGCCGGGCGCAGCGCGCCGGTCGCCCGGGCGCCGCCGACGACGGGGAAGGCACCGGAGCCCGCGGCGGTCCGCGCGTAGGCGGCACGCAGCACCGTCGGCGCGTAGAGCAGTCCCTCGCCGATGAGCACGCAGAGGTAACCGAACGTGAGCCCGTTGAGGCCGCCGAGCCTCCCGCCGATGACGATCGCCGCGAGCTCGCAGACCGCGGTGCAGCAGAGCATGGCCGCGGCCCTGCCAACCGTGTTGGTCGCCCGGGAGACCGCGATGAACTGCGCCTTGGGCATCTGCGGTATGTAGCCGATGCAGAGCAGCCACAGCGGCACGGTGCCCATCGACGCGTAGTCGGGGTTGCCGAACAGGCTCAGCGCGAAGTGCGCGCCGATCGCGAGGGCCGCCATCACCGGGAGCCCGATCAGCAGCGAGACACGGAGCACGAAGCGGAGCTTCTCCGCGATGAGCTCGGGTGACGCCGACGCGATGGCGAACAGCACGGTCGACAGGTGCACGGGCACCATGAACAGGAACGCGATGAGCATCCAGGCGATGGCGAACACGCCGCTCGCGGTCTCGCCGACCGCGAACGTCACGACGAGGGGAATGATCCGCGCCGGGGCCACGATGGCGAGGTTGAGCCAGTTGTGGTTGAGCGCCACCTTGAACAGGCCGCGCAGCGCCTGCCAGTCGGGGCGGTGCCAGAGCTTCAGGCCGGTGCGCCTGAGCTGGATGACGGAGATGATCATCGAGCCGGCCGTCCCGATCACGAGGGCCGCCATGATGCCCGTGCCGTACGCGTCCTTCACCAGCAGGTAGCCGATGACGGGCAGGGCGGCGATCTTGATGACCGACATGGCGGTGTTGCGCCAGAGCTGCACCCCGCCCCGCAGCAGGCCGATCATGCCCTCGTCGAAGACCATCGTCGCGCCGGTCAGCGTGACGCCCGCCGCGAAGACGAGCATCCGCGGCAGTGACCAGTCGATCTCTGGAAAATGGGCGTGCGTGATCCTGGCTGCGATCGGGAAGACGAGCCCGAGGATGAACGAGCCCACGGCGGACGCGATGACCGCGGCGGTGAACAGCCCGCCGGGGTCGCGCCGCTTCGGCAGCTCGCCGATCAGCATCGTGCCAAGGCCGAATATGCCGATGGTGCCGAGGAGCGCGATCGTGTTGGTGGAGGTGTAGGCGTAGCCGATCACGCTCGGCGTCTGGTAGTGCCGCGCGGCGACGAACCAGAAGCCGAAGCCGAGGATGGACGTCAGGCCGGTGGTCGCGGCGAGGCTGCCGGCGTTCCGCAGCAGGTCACGGTTACCGTGCAGTGCCGCGCGCACCTTGGCGGACAATCCGGAGCTTTGCTGGTCATTCATGGCCGTATCAGGGTATCCGGCCCGTCGTTTCCAGGTGACGGGTTAGCAACTCGGTAACGATTGGGGCGTTTTGCGCGGCCGACGTGCCTGCCGGGCCGGTAACTTCGCGGGCTGCGGCACGGCGAGCGGGTGGCCCGTGGCGTGCCACACCGCGGCCGCGAGGCCGGCGAGCAGCAGCGGGAAGACGATCCAGGTCTCGCCGAGCTTCGCCGTGGTGATCTGCAGCGGCCGGGGGAGCAGGTGGAACTCGTGCATGCTGGCCGGCCAGAACAGCGGGCAGCCGCCGTGCGTCAACTCGTCGCCCGCGATGTGCGCCGCGCAGCCGAGCGCGGTCGCCGTCGCGAGCAGCGGGACGTGCCAGCCCCCCACGGGCAGCTGCGTGAGGTCCGCCCCGGTGAAGCAGGTGATCAGGGCGGCGGCGATGCCGATCAGGTCACCGTGGTGCCCGCCGATGTGCAGCGCGCGCAGCGCCGCGGAGTAAAGCAGCGCCAGGACGAGGGCGGCGGGCACGATGTGCCAGGAGAACAGCAGGTGCCCGGTGGTGACCGCCCGGGGCTCGGACAGCTGGAACCGGCCGGCGCCGTAGGCGGCCGCGGTGAAGACCGTGATACCGAGCAGGCTGTGCGTGCCGTGCCTGTGCCCGCCGGATAGCCGGTCCACCAGCCACGCGAACCACTCCGTCAGGAAGCCGAAGGACCGGGAGATGGTCGAGTCCGGGTGGTCGATGTCCGGCAGCACGCCGGCGCCGGCCGTGAGGACCACGCCCGCGGCCAGGAACGCCTCGTGCACGTGCAACGTGGGCGCCAGCGCCGCGAACACGACCGCGCCGCTCAGCGCGTGATCCCTGCCAAGCATCGCCGACGCACTCCCGGTGAACGGAGAACCTGAGGGCCGCCGGGCCCGTGCCGGGCGGACAATTACGTGCCAAGCCTCCCATGCCGGCGTGCCCCGGTGGTGGCGCCACGCGCGGCCCCTGGCCCGCGAAAGTGGCGCGGCCAGGGGCGGGCGAAGCACGCTCCCGTTCGGAATGGCGACTTTACTCACGGCCGGCCCAGGTGATTCGTTACCGTATGGTCAAATGCCCTATCTGAGGCGGAGTTGGCCAGTACGGTAGCGTCCGGATCATTTGTTCTTCTCTCATACCTCTGAGGAGGTTCCCTTGGCTACGCTGCAGGACCTGCTTCTCACTCAAGAGAACGGCCCGCGCCTCATCGCCGACACGCAAGCGCTCGTCGACAGCGAGATCTCAAGCAAGGGCATCACCGCTGCCCCGCTGAAGGGCGCTTACAAGGTCGTCACCGCCTTCGCTCCCGGCTACTACCAGGAGGCGATCACCTCGATGCTTCCTGGCATGGTTTACCAGCTTGAGCCGTACTGGGCCGACTTCACGACGTCCGGTGGCGCCGACTTCGGCGACTACCTGTCCAAGCGCGGTCCGGAGGTGGCCGAGTCGCTGCTCGCCGTGACCGATGACATGGCAGAAAAGTCCGGCAGGGCCGCGGTCGTCAAGGCCTACCACATGGTGCGCGGCAACGCGGGCAAGAACATCGAGGCGGCGCTGCCTGCCCTCGGCGCAATGGTGCAGAAGTACGCCTGATTTCCTGAAGGTCACGGGAATGCCTAAGCTGCGGGAGCCTCTCCCGCAGCTTTTGCGCGCTTGCGGCGGTTCCGGCAGGACGGCCGGCTCCGCCGCAAGCGCCCGCCGGCTCCGCCGACCCGCGTGCCGCCGTTAGCGCAGCCCTTCGCCGCGCCGGGCAGCTCGTTCCCG
>VFSW01016198.1_pt1 | contig 10192 bp, 9 predicted proteins | sample 5358111 | NCBI WGS metagenome assembly VFSW01 (sample SAMN11554181, study PRJNA540505) | mine drainage metagenome | isolation source: sediment from site ElyBrook_90M | place: USA: Ely Copper Mine, Vershire, VT | collected 2017
GAGATAACGTGCGAACAGGACTTGTGGAACCCGGTCTTCGTCACCGAATACCCGGTCGAGGTCTCACCGTTGGCGCGACGACACCCCGACGACCCCGAGTTGACGGAGCGATTCGAGTCCTACGCTGCGGGGCGCGAGCTCTCGAACGGCTTCAGCGAACTCGTCGACCCCGTCGATCAGCGAGCCCGGTTCGAGCAACAGGCGCGCCTGGCCGCCGCGGGCGATGACGAAGCCATGCGGATCGACGAGGACTACATCAAGGCCCTCGAGTGGGGCTTACCGCCAACAGCCGGGCTCGGCATTGGGATGGACCGGCTCGCCATGCTCATCGCCGATGAGCCCAGTATTCGAGAGGTGATTGCGTTCCCGACCCTCAAGGCGCTGCGCGACTGAGCTCACCGCGGGTTCTCGCGAACGGGCGCTGGGCTAGTAGGCCGGCAGATCTTCGAGCAGTGATTCGATCAGCGAAGAGAAGCCGTGACGCAACTCGACGCCCGGAACCACTTCAAGCGCGCTGTGGGCCTGGGCGAGGAATGATTGGGCGGCTTTCACCGTTTGGCTGATGCCGTCGGACGCGACGACGAGTTTGCGCGCGCGCTCACGGTCATCGTCGTTCAAGACCGTCCCGAGTATGTCGCGTAGTTCATCTGAGACGGAACGGTCGCGCAGGGCGAAGAGCGTGGGCAGATTGTAGATGCCCTCGGCCAGGTCCTGGCCGGCGGGCTTGCCCAACTGGTTGTCGGTCGCGATGACGTCGAGGATGTCGTCACGTAGTTGGTAGATCATGCCAAAGCATCGACCGAATTCGTTGAGCGCTTCGGTCTCTTCTCGTCCGAGGCCCGCGGTGATGGCGCCCGCGCGACAACTGGTGGCCATCAGCGACGCGGTCTTGCCTTCAATTGCCTCGTAGTAATCCGCTTCGGTGCGCTCGACCGAGAATGCGGTGCGCACCTCGGAGACTTGACCGCGCGTGAGCCAGGCGAGTGTCCGTGCGAGAAGGCTCGCCATCTCGACGCCGAGGTCAGCCGCGATGCTCGCTGAACGCGCCATGAGGTAATCGCCCGCGACGATGGCGATCAGGTTGCCGTAGCGTGCGTTGACACTGTCGACGTTCCTTCGCACTTCAGCTTCGTCCATGACGTCGTCGTGGTAGAGCGATGCGAGATGCAGCAGTTCGAGCGCCACCCCGCCGAGCAGGTCCTCGCGCGAGGCCTCTCGGGTCCCTCCGGTCGCTGACGCGACCGCGAGCATTGGGCGAAGGCGCTTGCCGCCGGCGTAGATGAGATGCGTGGTCACCGAATCCAGGTAGTCGTCGCCGAAGATCACCGATTCGGCGAGCAGGGTCTCGAGTCGCCGCAGATCCTCCTCCACCGAGGCCATCTGGAGTCGTTCCATGGGGTTCACCTCTAACACCTTAGATGACGGGTTTTGGGTGGTCCGAAGGTGCGGAACGATGTTGACCCGAACACCGGTACACTTCTATTTATTGACGGCTAAAGGATGAACTTTGTTCGAACGATTTACAGACCGTGCCCGCCGGGTCCTCGTACTCGCGCAGGAAGAGGCACGCGACCTTAACCATGCTTTTATCGGCACCGAGCACATTCTGTTGGGGCTGATTCGAGAAGGTGAAGGGGTCGCTGCGAAGGCACTTGACGCCCTTGGGGTCACGTTCGACGTCGTGCGTGAGAAGGTCGAAGAGGCCATCGGGGCCAACACCAATCCCTCACCGGGATCACCCCCCTTCACGCCACGAGCGAAGAAGGTTCTCGAACTCTCGCTTCGCGAGGCACTCCAGTTGGGTCACTCCTACATCGGCACCGAGCACATGTTGCTCGGACTCGTTCGCGAGGGCGACGGCGTCGCCGCCCAGGTTCTGAACGACCTGGGTGCCGACATGGCACGCGTGCGAACCCAAGTCATCCAGATGATGTCCGGTCAGGCCGGTAAGGAATCGGGTACGCCCGGCACGGGTTCGGGAACCAAGGGTGACACCGAGTCCTCTGGCGGCTCGGCCGTGCTCGACCAATTCGGTCGCAACCTCACCCAGTTCGCCCGCGAGGGCAAGCTCGACCCGCTCGTCGGTCGCGACAAGGAAGTCGAGCGCGTAATGCAGGTTCTCTCGCGTCGAACCAAGAACAACCCGGTGCTCATTGGTGAGCCCGGCGTCGGAAAGACAGCCATCGTGGAAGGTCTCGCCCAGAAGATCGTGGCGAACCAGGTGCCGGTGACCCTCGCGGACAAGCAGCTCTACACCCTCGATCTCGGTGCCCTCGTCGCGGGTAGTCGCTACCGCGGTGACTTCGAAGAGCGCCTGAAGAAGGTCCTGAAGGAGATCCGCACACGCGGCGACATCATCTTGTTCATCGATGAGATCCACACCCTCGTGGGCGCCGGTGCCGCTGAAGGTGCCATCGACGCGGCGTCGATCCTCAAGCCGATGTTGGCGCGAGGTGAACTTCAGACCGTTGGCGCGACCACCATCGACGAATACCGCAAGCACATTGAAAAGGACGCCGCTCTCGAGCGACGCTTCCAGCCCGTCAAGGTCGACCAACCGTCGGTGGCGATGACCATCGAGATCTTGAAGGGTCTGCGCGAGGTGTACGAGGAGTTCCACGCCGTCAAGATCAACGATCAGGCCCTCATCGCCGCGGCGAATCTGGCCGATCGTTACATCGCTGACCGCTTCTTGCCCGATAAGGCGATCGACCTCATCGACGAGGCCGGTAGTCGACTTCGCATCCGGCGCATGGCGGCACCGCCCGCGGCGAAGAAGTACGACGAGGACATCTTGCGCGTTCGCGCCGACAAGGAGTCGGCGATGGAGAGTGGTGCCCTCGAGCAGGCCAAGGCCCTCGAAGAGCAGGAGCGAGAGCTCATTGCGAAGAAGGATGAACTCGACGCGAGCGTGAAGGCGTCGGGCGGAGAGACCTTCGACCTGGTCGACGAAGAGACCATCGCCGAAGTGTTGGCGAACTGGACCGGCATCCCCGTCTACCGTTTGACCGAAGAAGAGACGTCCAAGCTCCTTCGCATGGAAGACGAGCTCCACAAGCGCATCATTGGTCAAGACGAAGCCATCATCGCGCTGAGCCGAGCCATTCGCCGTACGCGAGCCGGTCTGAAGGACCCGAAGCGTCCCGGTGGATCGTTCATCTTCCTCGGACCGACCGGCGTTGGAAAGACGGAATTGGCCAAGACATTGGCCCAGTTCTTGTTCGACGACGAAGACGCCCTGATCCAGCTCGACATGAGTGAATACATGGAGAAGCACTCGGTGAGTCGTCTCGTTGGTTCGCCCCCGGGTTACGTCGGTTACGACGCAGGTGGCCAATTGACAGAGGCGGTGCGACGCAAGCCCTTCTCCGTCGTGCTCTTCGACGAGGTCGAAAAGGCGCACCCCGACGTCTTTAACACGCTGTTGCAGATCCTCGAAGATGGTCGCCTGACCGACTCGCAGGGACGTGCGGTGGACTTCAAGAACACGATTCTCATCATGACCTCGAATCTCGGCACCGCCGATCTTCGAAAGGCCGCGATCGGGTTCACCAAGACCTCGGACGTCGCGACCCATGAGCGGATGAAGGAACGGGTCCACGTGGCGCTGAAGGCCCACTTCCGACCCGAGTTCTTGAACCGCATCGATGACACGATCGTGTTCCACGAGTTGACCAAGGAAGAAGTGATCCTTATCGCCGACCTCTTCATCACTCGACTACGCGAGCAGTTGGCGGTGCAGGGACTCGGACTCGAGTTGTCGGCGGCGGCCCAGTCGTTCCTCGCGGAGAAGGGTTACGACCCCGAACTCGGGGCGCGACCACTTCGCCGAGCGATCCAGACCTACGTGGAAGACGTCTTGAGCGAGAAGATCCTCTTCAAGGAGTTCCGCGCGGGTCAGACCATTGTGGTGGACGCCGTAGACGACCTCGACGGGACGCATCTCAGTTTCGAAGGAGTCGAGGGTTTGCCGCCCTCGGTCGACTTCGAAGACCTCTCGCCCAACGCCTAGACGTCACAGCGCGTCCGTAGTCTCACTGGGGTGAAGACTCGCTCGATACACGTCTGTCGTGAATGCGGTACGAACTCGCCGCGGTGGGTCGGGCGTTGCCCGGGCTGTGGTGAGTGGAACACGCTCGATGAGGAACACGGTGCAGGCCCACGGGTCTCGCGCGCCGTCGCGACGCCACTCGCCGAGGTGAGCGACGAGCAGAGCGGGCGGACCTCAACCGGAGTCGCCGAGCTCGATCGGGTCCTCGGAGGCGGATTGGTGGCGGGTTCGACGACGCTGCTTTTCGGTGAGCCCGGCGTCGGTAAGTCGACCTTGGCACTGATGGCGCTTCGCCAACTCGCCCTCGAGGGGGCGTCGGTCATGCTCTTCGCGGCCGAGGAATCAGCGACGCAGGTCGCCCGTCGGGCGCGTCGCTTCGGGGACATTCCCGCGAGTTTGCAGGTGTGCGCCACCACCAGTGTCGATGCGGCCACGGAGCTGATGTCGTCGATCCGTCCGACGCTCTGTGTCGTTGATTCGATCTCGGCCATGCGTGACGACGCCCTCGCGAGCGTGGCGGGGTCGGTGCCCCAGGTGCGTCACAGCGCCGAGCGATTGTGCACCGTCGCCAAGTCGCTCGGGGTCGCGCTGGTGCTCGTTGGCCACGTCACGAAGGACGGTGAACTCGCGGGTCCACGCACGCTCGAACACCTCGTTGACACCGTTGTTCGCATCGAAGGTGACCGCTACGGCACCCTTCGCTTCATTCGAGCATTGAAGCACCGATTTGGACCCACCGGCGAGGTCGGGTTGCTCGAGATGGTGAACGAGGGGCTACGAGAGTTGCCCGACGCCGCGGTGGCGCTGCGCGGTCCGCAACTGAGCGTGCCCGGCGTTGTCTACTGCGTGACAAATGACGGGTCGCGCTCCATGCTTGTTGAACTCCAGGCCCTGGTCGCGTCGGGCTCCGGGTCGCCACGCCGGGTGGCCCACCAGGTCTCTTCGCAACGCTTGGCGCTCTTGCTCGCGGTGCTCGAAGCGCGCTGTGACATCGACACCAGTGCCTCGGACGTCTTTGCCGCGACCGCCGGTGGCCTGCCCGCGAACGAGCCGGGCGTCGACGTCGCCCTGGCGCTCGCCGTCGCGTCGGCGGCGCTCGACTTCGCGGTGCCCCGCACGGTCGCGGCGGTGGGCGAAGTGGGCCTCGCGGGCGAACTACGCGGCGTCTCGGGGCTCACGAGAAGGGTTCGAGAAGCCCAGCGACTGGGTGCGACGTCAATCATCGTGCCCACAGAGGGCGCGCTCGAAGACGTGGCGGGGATACGGGTGCGGCGCTGCAGTTCGCTGGCTGAAGCCATAGCCTCAGCGCGCAGCGACACGTTATGAGCAAAGTGCGGTAGAATTACTAATCCCCCTAACGCCCCACAGGGCGGATTTTCTTTGAGGAGAACTTGATTTATGACCTCACGTAAGTACAAAAAGGGTGACCGTCTCGTCTACCCCCACCACGGCGCCTGCACCGTGGAGAAGATCGAGAAGATGACCGCCTTTGACGTCAAGCAGGACTACCTCAAGTTGAAGGTCGCCTACACCGATCTCGTGCTCATGGTGCCGGTGGCGAACGCCGAATCGGTGGGCCTTCGTGACGTGATCAACGACGAAGAAGTCGAAGAGGTATTCGCGGTACTTCGAAAGAAGGAAGCGCGTATGCCGACGAACTGGTCGCGGCGCTTCAAGAACCACTCCGAGAAGCTTCGTTCTGGCGATATCTATCAAGTGGCTGAGGTGGTCCGCAACCTGTCGATTCGTGACAAGGACAAGGGACTGTCAGCGGGAGAGAAGCGAATGCTCACGCGAGCGCGTCAGATCCTGGTGTCGGAGTTGACCTTCGCGTTGAACGTCGATACTGAAGCGGCTGAAGAAAAGCTCGCCTCGGTCCTGCCCTAGTCATGACAGTGGCCGCAATTGTCGTGGCCGGCGGTCAGGGGGCCCGCTTCGGCGGCCCCAAGCAGTTCGAACTCCTCGGTGAGCACTCGGTCGCGGCGCACAGCGTGCGCGCGGCGAGGAGCGTCGCCTCGCGCGTCATACTCGTAGTGCCCGAGCACTACAGCGGTACCGGCGAAGGGGCTGACATCATCGTCGCGGGCGGAGCGAGTCGCGCCGGATCCGTGCGCGCAGGACTCAACCACTGCGGAGACGCGGACGTCATAGTGGTGCACGATGCCGCTCGTCCGGCGGCGAGTGCCGCACTGTTCGAGGCGGTCGTGTGGGCTGTTCGTAACGGCGCAGACGCGGCAATACCTGGACTGGTCATCACCGACACCGTGAAACGTGTGGATACTGATGAGATGACCATGGTCGTGCGCGAGACCGTCCCGCGCGGTGACCTCGTCACCGTGCAGACCCCCCAAGCCTTTCGTCGTGAGTTGTTGGTGCGAGCCCACGAGCACGCCGATGAGGCGACCGACGACGCCACGCTCGCCGAAGCACTCGGTGCGCGCGTCGTCGTTGTCGCAGGCGAGAGCGCCAATATCAAGATCACCGAGCCGGGCGACCTCGTGCGCGTGGCGCAATCGGTCAGGAGCGGGCAATGAGGATTGGTCACGGCATCGATGTGCACCGCACGAGTCACGACGTCACGCGCGAACTCTGGTTGGGTCTCGTGCAAATTCCCGACGGCCGTGGACTCGTCGGTCATTCTGACGCTGACGTCGCGACCCACGCGCTGTGCGACGCGTTGCTGGGCGGCGCGAATCTGGGTGATCTCGGTCGACATTTCCCCGACACTGATCTCGAATATGCGGACGCTCCATCACGACGACTCCTCGAAGCGACGCTCGCCCTCGTGCGGGGCGCTGGGTACCGGGTGACGTCGGCGGACATCACGATCATCGCCGAGCGTCCCAAGCTGGCAGACTTCATGGCGGCGATGTCTCATGAACTGTCGGCATTGCTCGAGACCGTCGTGTCGGTGAAGGCCACCACCGCTGAGGGCCTTGGCGCGTTGGGTCGTGTTGAAGGTATCGCCGCGACCGCAGTCGTTCTACTTGAGGAGATCTGATGAGCCCACGCCCCGCACCTCGCCGAGGCGTTTCGCGCACGCGCCCGCCGCGTCAAGGCGGACGACCCATGACGGGCGGACAAGTCGGCGGGCCCCGTCGCGCGCCCAATCGTGACAAGGAAGGTCTGGGCGGTGAGCAGGTCGAAGGACGACACGCAGTACTCGAACTCTTGAAAGCGCGTCGTCGTGCGATACAGAAGATCTTCGTCGCCGAAGCCCAAGACCCTTCTGAGATCCTCGACGCCATTGAGTTGGAGGCCCAACGCCAAAGGGTCCCCGTCCAAGTGATTTCCATGGCGCGCTTGGATCGAGAGGCACGAACAGAGGGCCACCAGGGTGTAATGGCGATCTGTCATCGACTGGAGACGGTGGATCTCGACACCCTGCTGCAGGTCCGCCACCCTTTCCTGCTCGTCTGTGATGGCGTCACGGACCCTCGCAATCTCGGAGCCATGTTGCGGAGTGCCGATGGCGCAGGGGTCACGGGCGTAGTCGTGCCCCGTCACCGGTCGGCACGCATATCACCAACGGTGACTAAGACTGCAGCAGGTGCGATCGAGTACCTGACCTTCTGTGACGTCGGGGGCATACCCGCGGCCATTGACCAATTGAACAAGGCGGGCGTCCTCACCGTGGGACTTGCGGGAGAATCCCACGATTCCATCTATGACCTCGATCTTGGTTCGGTGCCGGTGGCACTAATCGTGGGTGGGGAGGAGAAGGGACTCGCCGCGCTGACCCGAAAGCGTTGCGCGGCAGTTGTCTCTATTCCTCAGTTGGGCAAGATCAGTTCGCTCAATGCGGGCGTCGCGGTGTCGGTGGCCGCCTTCGAGGTCGCTCGACAGCGACGCGAGTTCTCAAAGAATTGATGACAAGAGTCGAGTTTCTTCGACCGTTGTATCTATGATTCGCTCAGCAATTGAATAATCTCTTGTTCCGAGGCACGGAAATGCAACGCGGAAATTGGAGGTGTAGTAGGTACGGCTGTTTGCCCAGGCGCACATCCCACTTTTTAAAGGATGAAAATGCGCAATTGGTCAAAAGCTTTACGCCATCTAGTCGTCGTTTCTCTGCTTCTCGTACCGGGCATTGGGCTGCTCACTCCGGTGAGCGCATTGGCGATCAATGCGTTTCACCCGGTTACCTTTAATGAGAATGACAGTCTCAACGACCCAGTCAACACCTATCAGACACTCAATGCGCCTGCGGATCTGACTCTCTTTGCTGCACTGAGTCCTTCTTTCTCGGATACGGGATTCACTTTCACTGGGTGGAATACGTCAGCGAATGGTTCCGGAACTTCTTATACGGACGGCGAACTCTATTCATTTTCCGCGGATCTTGCGCTCTACGCGCAATGGACACCCGTGCCTACGACGACAACAACAACGACAACTACCACGACCTTGACGACGGTCACGACTGGAAGTCCCCCCAGATCTAGTCCCATTGACCTAGTGATCAGTTTTGAGGCTGATGGTGCGACCGGAGTCGTCAGCCCGGTCGCATTTGCGCTCGGAAACTCAGTCGTCTTGCCAGTAGCGGAGAGTCTTTCTAATCCTGGATTCACCTTTGCTGGCTGGTTCACGTCATCGGTAGGGGGTCAGATGCTCGGTCAGGCGGGGACCATTTTGACACCATCCGTGTCCGTGACAGCCTTTGCGCAGTGGACCGCAGACCCTCCGGCAACGCTTTCCTTTTCGTCGAACGAAGGCAAGGGCTCGGTTAGCGAGATCCTTGGAGCGAAGGGGTCCGTGGTAACGGTGTCTGGGTCAAAGGGGCTTGAGCGTCTTGGATACGTCTTCACTGGATGGAACACTTCGGCGAATGCCAGTGGTTCCAGTTACGCAATTGGCTCCCTATTTACCTTGAGCGGCGCGACCACGCTTTACGCACAATGGTCAAAGTCGTCAACAGCGACGCGCGAAACTGTTTTGATTGGATCGGTCGGGCCGTTTCTAGCCGATTCCACTTTGCTGACGGGCGTGCTACGTGCTCAGATTCGCGCGATAGCGGACTCCATGCGCGCGAGAAAATTCATCGCTGTCACGCTCTATGGTTACGACGCGGGATCGGGTACGCCCGCACTGCACGCGACGCTCAGTACACAGCGTGCGATTCGAGTCGATGAGTATCTGCGTACTCAACTTCTGCACATAGGGATCGGGCGCGTCACAATGACGGCGCGTGGCGAAGGGGCCATCGCGGGTTTCACGGCAGTGATGTTTCGTCGCGTTGAGATATTTGCAAACTGACGGTCAGTTGTGCCAGCCGTCTGGGAGCACTTCAGTGCACGCGGGGCAGCGCTTTGCACGGGCATCAATGTCGGTGAAGCATGCGGGGCACGCCGCCATGGGCGGGGGCGGACTGGTGTCGTGACCGAGTCTGCGGCGAATGGCATTGAGAGGCTTCACGACGAAGAAGAACAGTGCTGCCGCGACAACGAGGAGGGTGATGGCCGCGTTCACGAAGAGGCCGTACTGGAACTTGCTCCCATTGATGGTGAAGTAAAGCGTTGTGAAGTTGGCTTGTCCGAAGATCGCCGCGATCAGAGGGGTGAAGAGGCCCGCGACTATTGATTGAACGACTGCAGTGAAGGCGCCACCTAGTGCGACGGCAATTGCGAGGTCGATTGCATTCGCCCGAATCGCGAATGTTCGAAACTCCTTTAAGAGGGATGCAGTTCTTCGCAATGGTGTCATGTTCACTCCTTAGTGCTGGTGGAGATGCCCGAGGTTACGATCCACGTGAAGCATGAGTCGAGACATCGTTGACACCTGCCTGACTACGACGATAGGGGATGGCCACGTCGACGTCATTGTTTTGTCGACGGTCCTCCATGTCCAGCTCGAGGCAACGGACGATGGAGCTCCACTCCGTCTCTCAAGTTCACAAGTGCGATGAGACCCGTCAACGGCGCACGTTGGGAGTCACGGCGCTTCGGCGGCAGGCTTCGAAGTTGGCCCGTTCGCCACTGCGTGACCTTTCGAACGGCGAGGGTGTCGGGCCTTCGTCCAACCCCCTCGAAGGGGCTCTCGACTTCGGACCCGAGGAATATCAACCAAGTCGCGACCCACGGCCACGTAGTGCCGGTGGAGGGATTCGAACCCCCGACCTGACGATTACAAATCGCCTGCGCT
>VFSW01016199.1_pt1 | contig 10190 bp, 9 predicted proteins | sample 5358111 | NCBI WGS metagenome assembly VFSW01 (sample SAMN11554181, study PRJNA540505) | mine drainage metagenome | isolation source: sediment from site ElyBrook_90M | place: USA: Ely Copper Mine, Vershire, VT | collected 2017
GTGAAGGGCTGGGCCGGAGCGAGGGTCTAGTGCTACGGCGGGCGCCAGCGGCCGGTCTGACCTTGCTGGTGGCGGCAGCCTGCGGCACCAGCGCGCAGAACGACGCGCTCTACCCGGCGTGCAACGGGATCTCGCCCGCCGGACTGGCGAGCGAAGCGACGCCCGCAGGAGCATGCCCCACCCATCCGACCATGCTCACCGGCAAGGGGACCGTGGGCGCAGTATGCGGCTCGGCCGTCGACTGCCTGCCCTACTGCTGCGGGTGCACGAACGGTACGAGCGCGCTCGTGGCCCAGTGCTCCAACGGCAGCTGCCTGGACGGCGGCAACACCTGCTGCCTCTTCTCGCAGCAGTGCGCGAACTAGCCGACGCCAATGTTCGGCGGAGGCGGTGCCGTCTGAGCCACACGGCCTAGCGACGAATGGGACGGCAGCGGGGTTTCGTGGCAGTCTTCATGGCCGCTTGAACCGTTCGCTCCTGGGACTGCTTGCCTTCGCCTCGGCAGCCGCGACCTCCGGCCTCGTCGCCCTCGCCGGTGCGTGCGCCAGCGGCTCACCCGACACGTCGTCCGACGACGGCGGCGGCGACGACTCGTCCAGCGACGGCGCCCCGGGCGAGGGTGGTGGAAGCAGCGGCGGCGAAGGCGGACACCCCGAGGGCGGTGGCACGTCGCTCGCCCAGGCCTGCATCGACAACGATCAGGAGTATTGCAACAAGCTCTCCACGTGCTCGCCGTTCCTTCTCCAGGAGCAATACGGCGACATACCGACCTGCATCAAGAACTTGCAGCCCTACTGCAACGCCATCGTGACGGCGAAGGGCAACGGGTGGACGGGCGACGGGCTCGAGGCGTGCGTTGCCGCCCGCGACAAGCTCTCGTGCACCGACTTCTTCTACGGCAAGCCGCAACCCGCCGCGTGCCGGCCCACCGGCACCATCACCAACGGCGCATGCCTCTACGACTCGCAGTGCGGGACCGGCTACTGCCGCATCGCCGCCGGCAGCCAGTGCGGCAACTGCGTGCAGCTCGGCAACACCGGCGCCGCCTGCGCGACGACCAACGATTGCGACGGCAACCTCGTGTGCGCGAGCAGCGCGTGTGCCGCCCCCGTTCCGCTCGGCGCCGCGTGCAGCGCCAGCAGCCCCTGCCAGAGCGGCGCGGTCTGCCTGCAAGGCCAGGCCCCAGACGGCGGCGCCGCGGGCAAGTGCATCCAGCCCGGCGGAGTGGGCGCCAACTGCGACGCGGACGGCGGCGGTACCGACTGCGATCAGGGAGCTCTTGGCGCGTACTGCTCGGGGGGGATGTGCAGTGCGATCACCGTCGCGATGAGCGCGAGCCTCTGCGGAGGGTCGCCCCCCTCAGTGTGTTATGCGTCCGGGGCTTGCCAGGGCGGCTTCTGCGTGCCGCCCATCGCCGACGGTCAGCCGTGCGACGGTGGCCAGGGCTGCACCATCCCGTCCACGTGCAACGCGGGCACCTGCGGCACGCCCAACGCCAGCCTCTGTCACTGAACCGGCTGGACCAGCTCCGCCCCGAACTCGACGATGGCTCTCGACAGCCGCTCGGGGTGCGTCCAGTGCATCATGTGACCCGCGTCGTCGATCTCGAGCCGCGACAGGGCGCGGAAGCACGCGAGGCGCTCCGGCTCGTCCGGCGGATGCCAGCCGAGCGGGCCGCCCGAAACGTAGAGCGTGGGGCACTCGACGCGCCGGACGAACGCCTTGAACGTCTCGGCGAAGAAGGGCACGGGCGAGCGCGTCGCGTGCAGCGGGTCCGCCTTCCAGGCGACGCGGCCATCGGGCAGCCGGCGCGCGAGGGCGGGGACGCGGGTGCGCAGGACGTCGCGCGGCACGCGCGGGTGGTTGTTCGCGAGCCGATCGAGCGCCTCGTCGAGCGAAGCCATCGTCCGCTCACCCTTGCTCCTGACGCGGCGAACGCCCTCGATCCAGTGACCCATGCGATCGGGCACGTGCTCGTGCTGGCTGTCGGGCGGCCCCACCCCCTCGGCCACCACCAGGCGCGACACGCGGCCCGGAAACGAGCCCGTGTACAGCGTGGCGACGGTGCCGCCCATCGAGTGACCCACCACCATCAACGGCGCCGCCTGCGGGACGAGCCCGTCGACCAGCTCTGCGACGTCGAGCACGTAGTCGGGGAAGTAGTAGTAGCCACCCGGTGGCAGGCGCGCGCCGTCGCCGTAGCCGCGCAGGTCGGGCGCGAGCACCCGGAATCCCGCGGCGGCGAGCACGGGAGCTACGAGGTCCCACGTCGCGCCCGCGTCCATGAAGCCGTGGATGAGCAGCGCGGTCGGCGCGGCGACCTTTGCACCGGGCGACTTCCACTCGATCACTCGGTGCGTGAGGCCGTTTGCGACGACGTCCAGTGCACTAGAATCCATACTGGATGCCAACCTCGGGCCCGTAGGTGGCGAGGAAGCCATTTCCCACGGCGGCGTTGACGCGCAGGGCGAGGTTGAACGCCGCCCGCGGGGAGAAGGCATAGCGGGCACCCCCACCGAAGTCGACGAAGAACGGGCCGTCCGTGATCCACGCGTTGGCCGGCTGCTGCGAGATGAGGGTGACGATGGTTGTCGTGTGGCCGTCGAACTCGGACACGCCAGCGCCGAGGAAGACCATCGGCGCAAAGCCCACGTTGGCGAGCGGACGGTCGCCGAACAGGTACGTGGCGCGTGCCTCGAAGTCGATGTCCGCGCTGAAGGCACGCCCATCCTTCACCGCCGACTGGCCCGTGTAGGCGTTGGCGACGTAGCCGAACCGCGCGCCGAGCAGGAACGAGGGTGACAGGGCATAGTCGAACGCGAACATGATGCGGACGTTGCCCGGCTGCAGGCCCCCGCCGACGTTACCCGCCTGCCCGCCCTTGCCGAGCTGGACGTTCTGCGCGCCTCCGGCAGCGTTGCGCGACGGGAAGTCCGAGCCATCGGGATTCGTGCAGTAGTAGCCCTGCGAGTTGGCCGGCTGCGCCTGCTGGTTGAGGAGGCACACGTTGTTTCCGGAGGGCATCGAGATGAAGTCGAGGGAGCCGCTCAGCCCGAACCACCAGTGGACGTAGGCTCCCGGGATGGGCTTCTCGGCAGCCTCCTCGGGAGCCTCGTTCTCGCCGGCCTTGTTCTCTTCCTCGGCGGCGCAACCCGGCAAGCCAGGCGGGCACTCGGTGTCCTCTCCGCAGCTCTTGGGGGCGGCCTGGCCGGGCAGGTGCGGCGCGTCGCCCTCGATGTCGTCCTTGATGGCCACCGTGTACGGGTGCTTGGGATCGCCGGAGCTGGCGACGGGATCGCCCCCGTCGTCGAAGCCCTGAACCCAGTAGCGCATCACGCCCTTGGTGACGGCGTTGCACGGGATCTGGCCACCCCAGCCGGTTCCCACGTGCTTGAGCTCCAGCTTGCCCCAGTCGCTCATCGCAGCGCCCTTGTACTTGGCGACGACACGCACGATGCCGCCGGAGCCCGAGTACTCGACGTAGACCGGCAGCGGCGTATTGACCCGCTGCTCGCCCGCCGGCGTGTGGGCGAAGTCGCCCGAGGGCTGCTCGCCCATCGCACCGGCGCCGTTCCCGCCGCGCGCCTCCTCGAACGCGGCGCGCAGATCGGGCGTGTCGTAGTCGGGGTTGAGCGTGATGTCGGCCTGGACCTGCAGGGCCTCGGCCCACGTCTTCTTCGCGGCGCCGACGTCACCGCTTCGAAACTGCATGGTCCCGAGGTCCCGCAGAAGTGCGGCCCGAGTGCCGGGCGTGCACTTCTTGGCGCCGCACACCCGCAGGGCCTTCTGCAGGCGCGTGGCCGCCGCGTCGTAGTTGGTGGCCAGGTAATCGGAAGAGGCCCGGTTGATCGCAGCTTTCGCGGCGGCTTCGGCCCGGCGGTCGACGGCCGACGCGGTCGACGTCGACAGCAGCGCGACGAGCGCAGCGGCGCCGGCGAGCGCCAGGACGTGGCTACCGCGCCTCATTCCGTGGCCGCATCCACGGGTGGAAAGCCAATCAGACTGGCGTTACCGCACGCGATCGGGTCCACGTTCCCCTCGAGCCACGACACGATGCACACGTCCTGCGGATCGTAGAGCGGGGGACCGCCGTCGGGGAGCGTGGAGTAGGACGGCGCCGGAAGGTTCGGCGGGCACGGGGCCTCGAGGCAGAAGAGCTGCCCGCCCGTGTGGGCCTCGAGGCCACGGGCCTTCTGCACCATGGTGAGAAGCTCGGGGTGGCAGGACGAGGGCGGCGGGTAGGCGGCAGGGTTCGTGCCCGGCGCGTAGCAGCCCGCGGTGACGGTGCTCATGACCTGAGGCTCGAGACCCACCATCGAGCGGTACGTCGACTCGAGCTCGTAGACGGTCGTCAGGCCGCCGCCGGCGTCGTTGTGCACGCACGTCACCGCCTGCCCCGCATCCAGGCGCATCCCGTCGCAGCCCCAGATGCGGAAGTTTCTCCCCGGCTGCCCGTGGCAATCGAGTGTGCCGCACCGTTCGACGAGGAAGGCGTTGAGCGGCGAGAAGGTGGGCTCGCTGAACGGGGGAGCCTCGATGCCGATGCGCTGGTTGGATACTGACGAGCACGACGCCATGCCGATCGCGGTGGCAGCGATGGCGAGAGCGACGACGGCGGCGGGGAGCACGCGCTTGAGCATGCGTCAGCCTCCTGTCCCCGGGGCGACGCCCACGTGGATGTAGACCTGCCCTGCGGAGTTGGTCCCGGGGGTCATCGTGTGGCACGCGGCGCACGAGCCCTCGCGGTTGTCGATCGTGCTCATCGTGACGGTGACGTTGTTGTAGACGATGCCCGGAACGGTGAGCGGATAGGTCGGTGCCCAGTCGCTCTGCAGGACGTAGAAGTTGCCGGCCGAGTTGGTGGTGGTGTGCCAGCTGGAGCCCGTGGAATCCTCGATCTGCACGGTGGCCCCCGACGCGGGCGGCGAGGGCGCCACCGAGTACTGGAAGACGGTGCCCGCGACGCTGAAGCGCAGGTTGGCCGGACCGACGCCGCCGTGGCAGACGTTGCAGGGCTGGCCGGGGCGGTGCGTCGGACCCGGCGAGACGCCGGGAGCCTCGCCGCCGAGCGCGGCCACCTCCTGGTCGTGCACGGGGTCGTAGCAGGACAGCGCGCCCCCCGAGGCGGCGGCGACGAGGGCGAGCGGCAATGAGAGCGAGGAGCCCAGGCGCTTCACCACTCCGCCTCCAGCGTCAGCGCGCCGAGACCGCCGGTGCGACTGCTGATGTACAGGTCATCGGTGTACGCCGTGTAGATGGCGTCGGCGGTGAAGCCGAGCTGCCACTTCCTGGGCTCGGCGTCGCTTCCCAGGTACCACTTGATGCCGCCCCCGCCTTCCATCGTCCAGAGCGGGCCGAGCTCGCGGTCGCCCGTGCGGTACAGGGGCAGGTTGAACGCGTCGCCATTCGCACCGCCGGGGCCCGAGATGTACGCGCGCTCCCAGAACCCGACCGCCTTCTGGACGTGGAAACGCGCGTGCGGCCAGAGCGCGAAGCGCTTGCCCAGATCGAAGATCCAGCGCCCGTCGGTGGTCGAGGCGATGAGGGCCCAGTCGTCGTCGTAGAAGCGCTCCTCGAGGCGCAACGTCGAGCCTTCGAAGCGGTGGGCGTAACGCCCGGTGAGGGCAAAGCGATGACGCTCGAGGGGGAGCTGCTCGAGCGGCCGTTCGGGCAGGCGGTTGCCGTTGACCCAGGAGGCCGACACCCCGGACGGCGTGGAGGCGGCAACGGCGGCCGCCGCGGGCGAGAACATCGGGATGTAGCGGTAGACCTTCGACTGATCGCCGGTCTCGAGCACGAGGTCGGCCGTCAGCGACGCGAGGGACGCGCGGTCGACGACCCAGGCAATGCTGCCGTTGAACGTGCTGCGCTGCAGGTCGCGGGCGAACACGCTGAACGGCGTGCAGTTGCCGTTGGCGCCGCAGCGCCCCGCGGTGTCGTGGCTGTAGCCGAAGCCGCCATCGAGGGTCCAGTTCTTCTCGTCGAAGTCCTTGACCATCGTCGCGAAGAACCCGGTCGACAGATAGTCGGGCTCGGACGACACGGAACCGCCGACGCCGACGCCGAAGTCGTGCGGCTTGTACTGCGCGCCCAGGCTACCGGCCTGCCGGACCTCCTGCCAGCGGTTGGAGGCGGTCGACACGATGTCGGCCGAAGCAGCTGACACGACGTCGACGAGGTAGCTGGCCGTCAGGGACGCGCCGCTGACGTTGTCGATGCCCGCGTTGATGCTCGGCGTGAGCACCGAGACGTTGTCGCTGTCCTGGTAGCCGGCCACCTCGGTACCGACGTGCTTGGTCGCGGTGTCCTCGGGGGTCCCCGGGTCCTTCTTCTTCTTCGAGGTCGCTGCCTGCGCCGGCCGTTCGGTGGTGACCTGATCGGGTTCGGACGAGTCCGCGGTCGCCGCGTTCACCGCCACCATGACCGCCAGGAAGGCGACCAGCCGCAGCAGCAAGAGGAAGGGGCGACGAAGTGGGAGGGTTCGCGGTGACCGCGTCAGTTGCATCCGCAACCGCTCTCGGAGAGCGAGCCACCTCCCGTGGCGCCTTCGTGCACCGCGAGGACGTGCGAGGCCGCCGGACCCTCAAGGTCTTCGGCCGTCATCATGGGGTGCGCCAGCTTCCCGCGCTCGTAGGGCGCGACGTGGGTGCACGCCACCGTCGCCAGAGCCAGGGCGACGAGGAGGGCGTGAAAGACAGGAAAGGTGAACCGGCGGTGCATGGCGAGCTCCTGGTTGTCCTGTGCTCCGACGGCCGCCCCGGCGTTCAGACCGGCCGCAGCCTCTCACTTCCGTCCCGCGCGCATGCGATTACCACGGCCCCGGCGTAGGACGCATGCGAAAGATCAGGCTGAGACGCGAACGATCCGGTCCCCGTAGAACTTTGCGCCCCCCAGGCAGCCGGGGGCGCGGGGCCCCCCTTGGCAACCCCGCCCGCGCGCGCTCGCAGCTTGACCTTGGCCGTGCCGGCGCGACCATCGACGGCGGAGCGCGCGATGTCCCCTCCCCTGCGAACGCCCCGGCTGGAGCTGGTGCCGATGACCCTCGGCATCGTCGACGCCGTCATGCGCGGGCGCCGCGAGGACGCCGAGCGCCTGGTGGGCGCGCGCATGCCCGTGCGCTGGCCCAACCGCGAGCTCATCGAGCGCGCCTTCACCGCGTCGCTCGAGGCCATCGCCGCCGACCCCGACGTGCGCCTGTGGGGCGACCGCGTCATGATCCTGCGCCCGACCGACGCCGAGCCGCGTGTGGTCGGAAGCGTCGTGTTCCATGGTCTGCCCGGCGACGACGGGACCGCCGAGATCGCCTACGGCGTCGAGGAAGCGTCGCAGGGCCTCGGCTACGCGACCGAGGCGGTGCAGGCCTCGCTCGACTGGGCGCTCGGGCACGAGCGCGTGCGTGCGGTGCAGGCCGCGACCTTCGCGTGGCACCGGCCGTCGATCCGAGTCATCGAGAAGGTGGGCATGGTGCTCGTCGGCACCCGCGAGCACGAGACCATGGGCGAGCTGCGCGTGTACGAGAAGCGGGTTCGCTGACGTGCTAGACGCTGCGACGCCGTGATCCCCTGCGCCGCGCTCCTGTTCGACATGGACGGGCTGATGGTGGACTCCGAGCCCCTCTGGTTCGAGGTCGAGCGGGAGTTCGCGCGCGAGCGGGGCGGCGACTTCACGGAGGAGATGGCGCGGGCCTGCATCGGGCGCGGGATCGCCAACACCGTGGTCATGATGCAGCGAGCGTTCGGTTTCCCGGTCGACCCCGAGCGCGACGAGGCGGACATCATCCAGCGGTTCATGGGGCGTGTGGGCGAGCTACGGCTCAAGCCGGGCTTCCTCGATCTGTTCGAGGAGACCGAGACGCGACGCCTGCCGAGGGCGCTGGCCTCGTCGTCGGCCCGGCGCCTGGTTCACGCCACGCTCGACCGCTTCGCGCTCCGCGAGCGCTTCGGCGCCGTCGTGACTCGCGACTGCGTGGAGCACCCCAAGCCCGCTCCGGACATCTTTCTCGAGGCCGCGCGCAGGCTGGGCGTCGCCGCGGAGCGATGCGTCGTTCTCGAGGACTCGAAGTCGGGCGTGCAGGCCGCGCGCGCCGCCGGAATGAAGGTCATCGCGGTCCCGGAGGCCGACGTCGAGTCCTTCGCGCCCCTGGCCGATGCGGTGGTCGCCGACCTGCACGCGGCCCGGGCCCTGCTCTCCTTCTGATGTCACGCCTAGCTGACGCTCGGCGTACCGTCACTCCACGAGGCGAAGGCCAAGGGGCAGCGCGTCGCCGAAGAACGCGGCGCGTTCGCGATCGTCGATCTCGACGACCTCCCGCACGGCGCGCCGGGCCGCCTCGTCGGCGCCCGCGGCGACCATGCGCCTGTCGATCTCCTCTCGCACCCGATCGGAGACGTCGCGCGCGCGGTCGCCCGTGCGCCGGGCGATCTGCACGGCCGCGGCCATCGCCGTGGGCACCGCGTCCCACTTCTCCCGCAGCAGGTGATCGAGCCACCGCTCCGCGGCGTACGGCGGCACGACGTGGTGCACGCTCGCGTACGCCGGCACGCGTGCTCCCAGGCGCCCCAGCGCGGCCCAGAGCCGCGGGTCGCGGTCGGTCCACGTGCGCTCGAGGATCCAGCCGCCGAGCTCCACGCGCCGCGCCGGCGCGACGCGCTCGAGCGACGACGCCATGTCGAGCGCGTCGTCGAGCGACAGCGCGGGCTTCTTCGGCCTCTTGAGACCCGCCTCGGACGGGGCGAGGTACGGGTCGACGAAGTCGCGGATCTTCGTCTGCGAGGCCTCGTCGAGGCCGCCCGCGGCGCGGCGCCACGCGATGAAGAACTGCTGCCAGCCGCGCGCCTCGCCGGGGAACGCGAGGCGTTCGTCGAAGAGCGCGAACAGGCTCGCGACACGCCCCGGGTCGAGAGGGTCGCCGAAGCCGGGCCGCACGCAGAAGCCCGCGAGCAGCCAGAAGATGCGCTCGTGGTCGGCCGAGCGACGCCGCGCCCTGGCGTCGGGCATCAGCGCATCGAAGAGCGAGCGGTTGGTCTCGGCGGACCACTGCGACCGCTCGCCCAGCACCTTCTCGAGGTCGCGCAGCAGGTCCTTCGCCTCGCGACCGCTCGCGTCGGCGCGGGCCTTGCCGAAGGCGCGGTCGAGCAGGTCGCGCGCGGGCTCGAAGCGGCGCGAGGGGCGCACGGGCAGCTCGGACGGGCGAACGGAGCGACTGCGTCCTGCCTCCCCCTCCCGCAGCGCGAAGGCGAGGCGGAAGCGGCGCGGCGTCGCGGGCCCGAGCTCGACGCACGACAGGTCCAGCGTACCGACAGGCGTGAGCTCGCCCTGGATGGCGACGCGCGCCTCGCCCCCCGACGGCCGTGCCCGGTCTGTCGGCGTGCTACCTTCACGCCGACTGCCCGCGTCGGGCTCGATGACCGTCGCGAGCGGCGGCAGGCGAGCGAAGCGCTCCTCGTCGACGTCGACCACGTCGCCCGCGCGCGCGTCGAGATCGTCGCTCGCGAGCACGTCGAAGCGCACCGGACGACCGGTGGCGAGCGCGAAGGTGCGGCCCTCGGCGCCGTGCACCACCCCCTCCTCGGCTCCACGCGGCACCACGCAGACCGCCCTGCCCTCCCCGACCGCGACGAAGTATCCGCGCGCCGAGCCGCCGCCGATGCGCACGCCCTTTCCGAGCCGCGCAAGCGCGTAGGCCACAGCGCCCCTCGCCACGGCGAGATCGGGATCCGCGTCGGGCAGGCGCCTGACCGGCCCACCGCGCCACGCCGTCATTGCCTCGACCATCCGCTCGGCGATGCGCGCGGCGCGGAAGACGCCGCCGTTGAGGAGCACGGCGTCGGGCGTGCCTCCCTCGGGGACGTGTCGGCCGATGAAGCCGGCGACGTGGCGCGTGATGGCAACCTCTCGCTCGTAGGGCAGCCCGAAGCCGACGAGCGCGCTGCGCGAGCGGTGCGGCTGCACGCCCGCGGCCACGAGCGGAAGGAAGCCCTCGAGGACGATCCGCTCCGCCTCCTCGCGCGATAGACGCGTGGTGCGCGTGCCGCCGACGAGCTTCGCACCCGCGGAGACCACCGTGACGGGCGCGTCCTCGGGGGGCGCATCGCCGAGCAGGCGCTCCTTCGCGTCGCGGCACTGGGCCACGAGCTGGGAAAAGCGGGGCGCGTCGAGCTTGCCGTCGTCACCGAGCCGGCCCTCGAGCG
>VFSW01016200.1_pt1 | contig 10189 bp, 9 predicted proteins | sample 5358111 | NCBI WGS metagenome assembly VFSW01 (sample SAMN11554181, study PRJNA540505) | mine drainage metagenome | isolation source: sediment from site ElyBrook_90M | place: USA: Ely Copper Mine, Vershire, VT | collected 2017
GCCGAGGAGCACTGGCTCGCCCTGGCCTACTAACTAGTCGGCCAGGGTGGCGAGGCGCTCGCGCAGGCGCGCGCGGAACCGGTCGTTGTCGACCGACACGCCCACCCGTACCGGAGAATCGGCGAGCTCGCGACGCCGGTCGATGAAGGTGGCGCCACGCGAGTGCACACCATCGACCTCCACGGCGACGCGTACGCCCTGCTTGGTGATGGCCGCGTCGTCGAGGACCTCGTAGACCGCCATGGCGTCGTGCATGATGACGTCGCGGTTGCCGTACCAGCGGTCGTGGAACTGGGCGTAGGGCTCGAGCATCGCGGCGACGCGGCGGCCCACCTCGGTGCCCAGGGAATCGAAGTAGGCCAGGTCGTCGTCGTTGAGGAACGCCTGGTGGGTGAGGTCCAGGGGCATGAGCGTGATGCGCCACGAGGCCTCGAAGACGATCCGCGCGGCCTCGGGGTCGGCCCAGATGTTGAATTCCGCGGCGGGCGTGACGTTGCCCTGGAACGAGGCACCCCCCATGATGACCAGATGCTCGACCTCACGGTCGATGCCGGGGTGTCGCTGGAGCAGCACGGCGAGGTTCGTGAGGGGTCCGATGGCGACGATGGTGAGGGGACCGCGTCGAATCATCTCGGCGATGAGTTCCACGCCCTCGCGCGGGTCCAGCGCGACGGCGGGTTCGTCCCACTCGAGGTCGCCCAGTCCGTCGTGCCCGTGGACCACGCTGTCCTCGACCACGGGGTCGCTGAGCGGCTGGGCGCAGCCCGCGGCCACGGGAACGTCACCGCGCTGTGCGAGGGCCACGATACGCCGCGCGTTGAGCGCGGTCTTGTCCAACGCCACGTTGCCGGCCACCGCCGTGACGGCGACCACCTCGATCTCGGGGCTCGCCAGCGCCAGCAGGATCGCCACGGCGTCGTCGACGCCGGGATCGGTGTCGATCAGGACGCGCGTTCGAGCCATTGCCTCACCTCCTCGGTGGAGGGAAGGGCTCCCTGGGCCCCGGGGGCCAGGGTCGCCATCGCCCCCGCGGCCACCGCGAAGCGCAGTGCGGCCTCGGGGTCGTCGTTGCGCACGAAGCGCGATGCGTAGGCGGCGCAGAAGACGTCGCCCGCGCCCACCGTGTCGAGGGCGTCGACCACCGGGGCGGGCTCGTCGGCGACCACCTCGCCGAAGGAGTAGTGCACCGCGCCACGAGCGCCCCGCGTGACCACGCAGTGGGCGAGCTCGGCGAGGTCGAGGCGCTCGGCCTCGAGCTCGTTGGCGATGACCACCGCGCAGCGCCCCAGGGTCGTGGCGCTGACGTCGCGCGCCGGCGCGACGTTCAAGATCAGTGACGACGTGCGGCGCGCCAACTCATCGACGATGTCGGCGGACACCTCCATCTGGGCGAGCACGACGTCGAAGGGATCGAGGTCGACGTGCGCGAGATCGAGATCGGCGTTGGCCCCGGGCGAGACCACGATCTGGTTCTCGCCCGTGGCGTCGACCGTGATGTAGGCCGAACCCGTGGGCCGACTGCTGTGCTGGATCAACGAGGTGTCCGCGCCGCTGGCGGCCAGATTCGCCGTCAGCCACTGACCCAGTTCGTCGCGCCCGACGCAGGCCACCATCGAGGTCTCCACGCCCATCTTCGCCAGCGCCGCGGCCTGGTTGTTCCCCTTGCCCCCGGCTAGCCGTTCGACGTCCTCGCCCACCACGGTCTCACCCGCGCGGGGCAACTGCGCCACGCGCACCACCAGGTCGGTGTTCATACTGCCCACGACCGCGGCCCGGTACGGGGCCGATTCACTCATGACTTCGCGATGAACTTATTCGTGAAGTACGACGAGGGCGCGGGCACCTTGGCGATCAGACCGATGGACTTGAGGGCGCTCGAGAGTGTGGCCCACTGGGCCGTGGTCTCGACGAAGTACTGGCCCGCGGCGTTCTTGAGGTAGGGGATCGTCAACTTCCAGCCCGACAGGTTGTACGCGTTGGTGTAGCCACTGCGCGGATACGTGGCGTCAAAGAGCGCCGCGGCCTGCGTGGGTCGGGCGACGGCCCAGGCGGTGGCCTGGGCGATGGCCGACATGAAGGCCGTCAGGTTGGCGCCGTGCGAGGAGGCGTAGCCCGTCGTGGTGGCGTAGTCCCAGATGGGGATGTTCGGCGCGCCCACGGCCGAGCCCAGCAACTGCGTGAGCTTGCCCTTGACCTTCGCGCCCTCGAACCCGGGGATCTCGTAGTTCGTGGTGGACGTCGAGATGTCGACCTTGCCCGCGAGGAGGTAGTTCAGGTCGATCGCGGTGGGATCGGTGACGATCTTGACCTGCGAGGCGCTCAGTCCGGCGTGCTTGAGCACGAAGGGCAACATCGCCTCGGTCCAGGTGTCGCCGTAGGAGAAGATGCGCTTGCCCTTGAGCTGCGCCTTCAGGTGCGCCGCGTCGAGGGCGACGCCGGGCTTGGCGAAGAGGGCCCAGTTGTTCGACATCGAGTAGTTGGCGATGGAGAGCAGTGGCACCTTCTTGTCCACCGCCACCCCCATGTCGGTGGTGGTGACGAAGCCCACGTCGGCGGCGCCCGTCGAGAGCATCAGTGACGTGGTCGAGGTGTTGGGCGGGAACTTCACCGTCACGTTGAGACCGGCCTTGGCGAAGAAGCCCTCCTTCTGGGCGACGACCACGGGGATCAGTTCGAAGTCGGGCCCCGGGAAGTCGTAGGCGAAGGTCACCGACTTGAGCGATGCGGCCACCGACGGCCCACTGGCCAGCGCGAAGCCCATCGTCACGAGCGATGCGGACAACGCCAGTGCTCCGGCGAGACGAATCTTCATCACACTTCCCCTTTGAGTAGTCCCGCTCCCGAGGTTAGTGGTCGACCTCGGGGGTCGCAATCCGGCGACGTCGCCAGCGACGCGCGACCGACCGTCGCTCCCAGGGGGTGGCCAGCACCCCGGCGCCCGCGACGAGCAGGAACCAGGTCACGCCGATCGCCGCCATGAGCAACGTGACGCCGTAGACCGAGGCCGGGTCGAAGTTGGAGTTGGCGTGCTCGACGTACAGGGCCAGGTTGGTGCCCCCGAGGGGCGGCGAGACCAGTTCGCCGATGAATGCGCCGGTGATGGCGTAGGTGGCGCCGATCTTGAGCCCACTGAACAGCGGGGTCACCGCGGCGGGCACCTCGATCTGGACGAACGTGCGCCAGCGCGACGCGCCGTACACGCGCGCCAGGTTCAACAGGTCCTGGTCCACGTGGCTCAACCCGTCCAGGACGTTGACCGTGACCGGGAAGAAGACGATCCAGATGACGATCGCGATGATGGGCTTGACCGACCCGAAGCCGAGGATCACCGTGAGCGGGAACGCGATCGCCACCACGGGCACCGCCTGGGAGAGGATCAGCTGGGGGTAGATGATGCGTTGCAGGAATCTGACCTTGGACATGATCACCCCGAAGAAGACGCCGATGAGCGCCCCGCCGAGGAAGCCGAAGACCGTCTCGCGGATGATCTCGAGGACCAGGGGCCACAGCACCCCCCAGTTGTCGCTGACGGCGCGGATGGCGACCAGGGGACGCGGCGCCACGTAGGGCTTGACGTTAAAGCCCACCACCACCGCCTGCCACACGAGCAGCAGGAGGCCAATGGAGACGAAGGGCGTGAGCACCCGCACGACGACCTTGCGATTCACCCCTGCCCCCCGTGCAACAGATGCATGATCTTGCTCTTGAGGGCGACGAACGTCGGGTCGGTCAAGACGTCGATGTCGCGCGGGCGCGCCAGGGGGTTGTCGAGGTCCGCCACGACGCGACCGGGTCGCGGCGACATGACCAGGATGCGGTCGGACAAGAAGATCGACTCGTCGACGTCGTGGGTGATGAACAACACGGTGCGGCCCGACTCTCGCCACACGTCGAGCAGCCAACGCTGCATGTCGAGTCGCGTCTGGGCGTCGAGCGCACCGAAGGGCTCGTCGAGCAGCAGCAGTTGCTGGTGGGTGACCAGGGTGCGCATGAAGGCCACCCGCTGGCGCATCCCGCCCGAGAGGGCCTTGGGATAGTGGTCGAGGAACTCGCCCAGACCGTAACGACGCGCGATCTGGCGCGCCTCGTCGCGGTCGGTGGCGCTGACGCGTCGGGTGAGTCGCGCCGCCATCGTGATGTTGTCCTCGACGGTGCGCCAGGGCACCAGGAGGTCCTTTTGGAGCATGTACCCCACGTGTCCGGTCGCGCCGATCACGTCGCGTCCCTGGATGCTCACCGCACCGCCGTCGGGCCGCAACAGCCCCGCGATGATGTTGAAGAGCGTGGACTTGCCACACCCCGAAGGCCCGACGATCGAGACGAAGGAACCCTCGGCCACCTCCAGATCGGTGGGCGCCAGGACGACTTTGTCACCGAAGCTCTTCTCGATGCTGTGGAGATCGAGCAAGACCGTCGAAGTCACCCCCTCAATGTAGCCCCGCGCCGCCCGAGCGCCCGAGCGACGCTCACCGGCTTCTCACAGGCAATTCTTAGAGGTGCCTTAGTGCCGACTTCGGACTTCCTTTGAATCGCTCGCGAAGATGTCAATCAGGTTACAGAAAGGAATGGTCCATGAACGCTCTACGGCGAGGCGTGAGAAACGCCTTCCGGAACACGATGCGCTCGGTCGGCGTCGTGGTGATCCTCGCGGTGGCAATCGCCCTGTCCATCTCGATGGTGATCGCCCGGGGTGCGGTCAGCGCCAAGATCAACGCGGTACGCTCCTCCACCGGCAACACCATCACGGTGTCGCCCGCCGGATTCTTCGCCGGCCAGGGCGGCGGCAACCCGCTCAGCACCGCCCAGATCACCGGTCTCTTGAGCATCCCCCACGTCACCGCCGTCCAGGCGTCCTTGAGCGAACGCCTCTCGAGCTCCCAGACCAACCTCACCTCGCCCACGACCGCCGGATCCCTGGGCCGCCAATTCGCCTCCTTCGCCGGCGCCGCGGGCCCCTCGGGCAGTGCGGGTAGCTCGGCCACGTTCTCCGTGCCGATCCGCGTGATCGGCACCAACTCACCCGGCAACTCCCTGGTCGGGGGCGCCAACGGCGGCGGCACGGAGAAACTCACGTCGGGCGTCGCCTTCGCGGCGACCTCGCACGCCGACGTCGCCATCGTCGGCGCCGACCTGGCCACCAAGAACCACCTCACCGTGGGGTCCACCTTCACCGCCTGGGGCCACGAGATCCGCGTCGTGGGCATCTACGACGCCGGGTCGAGCTTCGCCAACGCCAACGTGCTGATGCCCTTGGCCACCGTGCAGAAGCTGGCGAGTGCTCCCCACCAGATCACCGGCGCGACGGTCACCGTCAACAACATCGCCAACGTGAGCGGGGCCGTCACCGCGATCACCAAGAGGCTCGGCACCGCCGCCGACGTCACCTCCACCCAGGCCACCGTCGAGAGTCAACTCGCGCCACTGAACTCCGTCAAGACCATCTCCACCTACACCTTGATCGGCGCGGTGATCGGCGCCGCGGTGATCTTGCTCTTGTCGATGCTGATGATCGTGCGAGAACGTCGCCGCGAGATCGGCGTGCTCAAGGCGCTGGGCGCCACGAACCGCTCGGTGGTCTCGCAGTTCGTCGCCGAATCCACCACCTTCACCGTCCTGGGCGCCGTCGTGGGCGCGCTGATCGGCGTGGTGATCTCGAGTCCCATCACCTCGGCGCTGGTCAACGCGTCGGGGGGCTCTTCGCCGGGCGGCTTCGTTCGCAGCGGGACCGGGTTCACGGGCGCCGGCACCGGCTTCACCCCACCCGCGGGGGGCGGGGGCGGACTCGGCTTTCGCGGACTCGGTGGGGTGAGCAACACGCTGAGCCAACTTCACGCCTCGGCGAGCTGGTCGACCCTGGTCTTCGCGCTGCTGGCGGCGCTGGTCATCGCCGCCTTCGGTTCCAGCGTGGCCTCGGCCACCATCAGCCGCATCCGTCCCGCCGAAGTATTGAGGAGTGAATAATGTTGAGCGTCCACAACCTGAACAAGACCTTCAAGACCGACGGCGGCGACGTGCGCGCCGTGCGCGACGTGAGCTTCCACGCCGACGACGGCGAGATGGTGGCCATCGTCGGCGCCAGCGGCTCGGGCAAGTCGACCCTGCTGTCACTGCTCGGACTCCTCGACGCACCCGACGAGGGGAGCATCGACATGAACGGTACCCAACTCGCGCACCTCGACGCCCGGGGCCGCACCACGTACCGCTCGCGTCAGGTCGGCTTCGTGTTCCAGGCGTTCAACCTGATCCCCAACCTGAGCGCCCAGGAGAACGTGAAGCTGGCCCTCGAGTTCGCCGACTGGCCCAAGGAGGACCGCGACGCGCGCGCCGCGGCGATGCTCGCCATGGTGGGTCTCGGCGGCGAGAAGGCCACGCGACGTCCGAGCAAGCTCTCGGGGGGCGAGCAGCAGCGCGTGGCCATCGCCCGCGCCTTCGCGGCCCAGCCGCAGCTGATCCTGGCCGACGAACCCACCGGGAGTCTCGACCGCGCGACGGGTCAGAAGATCGTGGAGTTGTTGCGCAACGCCGCGAGCACCTTGAAGACCACCGTGTTGGTGGTGACCCACGACGAGAAGATCGCCCAGCAGGCCGACCGCCGCCTCGAGATCGAGGACGGGGTCCTCACCGAAATCGCCTAGTCCCCCCTAGGTACGCCATACGGCCTCCGAGCGGCTCACCCGTGAGGGTGCACTAGCCTCAGAGGCCGTATGGCACTCTCGATCGGCATCGTCGGACTACCCAACGTGGGTAAGTCCACGCTGTTCAACGCCCTCACCGACAACCACGTCCTGGCGGCGAACTACCCCTTCGCCACGATCGAACCCAACGTGGGCGTCGTCGCGGTGCCCGACGACCGTTTGGCCCGGCTCGCGACCATCTTCGGCTCCGAGCGGATCCTGCCGGCCTCAGTGACCTTCGTCGACATCGCCGGCATCGTGCGCGGGGCGTCGGAGGGCGAGGGGCTCGGCAACCAGTTCCTGGCGGCGATCCGAGAGTCCAACGCGATCTGCGAGGTCGTGCGCGTCTTCGAGGACGACGACGTGGTCCACGTCGACGGCCAGATCGATCCCGCGGGTGACGTGGCGACGATCGAGACCGAACTGATCCTGGCGGACCTGCAGACCGTCGACAAGGCCATGGTGCGCCTGGAGCGCGAGGCCAAGCGCCTGAGCGAGTCGGCGACGAGACTGGCCGAGGTCAAAAAGGCCCACGACGCCTTGAACGCGGGTCTGGTCATCTCCAAGGCCGTGGGGCTCGACCACGACGCCATCGCCGACTTGCACCTGCTCACCGACAAGCCCTTCATCTACGTCTTCAACGTCGACGAGTCGACCCTGGGCGACCCGGAGCGCCAGCGCGAACTGCGCGAGTCGGTCGCGCCGGCGCCCTGCGTCATCCTCTGCGCCAAGGTCGAGGCGGAACTCTCGGGCCTCGACCCCGACGAGGCGCTCGAGTTGCTGCAGTCCTTCGGCCAAGAGGAGTCGGGTCTCGCGCAACTCTCGCGCGTGGGCTTCGCGACCCTGGGCCTGCAGACGTTCTTGACCGCGGGACCCAAGGAGACGCGCGCCTGGACCATCCGACGCGGGGCGACCGCGCCCGAAGCCGCTGGCGAGATCCACACCGACTTCCAGAAGCACTTCATCAAGGCCGAGGTGGTGGCCTTCGAGGACCTGGTGGCCGCGGGCTCGATGGCCGCGGTGCGCGCCGCGGGCAAGGCCCGCATCGAGGGCAAGGAATACGTCATGCGCGACGGCGATGTGGTGGAATTCCGGGTGAGCGCCTAACCTAGGGGGCTTAAGGCGTATGCGACAGAGGTCGGCGCCTGGCGGACACCCGACATCTACTAGGAGCACCATGACCTCGTCACCCTTCGACTTCAAAGTCGCCGACCTCTCCCTGGCCCCCTTCGGTCGCGCGGAGATCACCCTCGCCGAGCACGAGATGCCCGGTCTGATGGCGATGCGCGCCGAGTTCGGCGCGTCGCAACCCCTCAAGGGCGCGCGCATCGCCGGATCACTGCACATGACGATCCAGACCGCCGTGCTGATCGAGACGCTCGTGGCCCTGGGCGCCGACGTGCGCTGGGTCAGCTGCAACATCTTCTCCACCCAGGACCACGCCGCCGCCGCCGCGGTGGTGGGACCCCACGGCACGCCCGACGATCCCCAGGGTGTGCCGGTCTTCGCTTGGAAGGGCGAGACCCTCGAGGAGTACTGGTGGTGCACCGAGCAGTTGCTGCGCTGGCCGGGCTTCGACGGCCCCACGATGATCCTCGACGACGGCGGCGACGCCACGCTCCTGGTTCACAAGGGCCTGGAATTCGAGCGCGCGGGATTCGTGCCCTCGCCGGAGTCGGCGCAGTCCGAGGAGTACTCGGTCATCCTGCGCCTGCTCGACGCGATCGTGGCGAGCGGTGAGAAGATCTTCGCGCCGATGGCGGCGGGCATCATGGGGGTCTCGGAGGAGACCACGACGGGCGTGCACCGCCTCTACGAGATGGAGCGCGACGGCACCTTGTTGTTCCCGGCGATCAACGTCAACGACGCGGTCACCAAGTCGAAGTTCGACAACAAGTACGGCTGTCGCCACTCGCTCATCGACGGCATCAACCGCGCCACCGACACCCTCATCGGCGGCAAGGTGGCCGTCGTCTGCGGCTACGGCGACGTGGGCAAGGGGTCGGCGGAGTCGTTGCGCGGCCAAGGCGCGCGCGTCATCGTCACCGAGATCGACCCCATCTGCGCCCTGCAGGCCGCGATGGACGGCTTCCAGGTCACGACCCTCGAGGAGGCCCTGCCCTTCGCCGACATCATCATCACCGCGACGGGCAACCGTGACATCGTCACCGTCGAGCACATGTTGATGATGAAGCACCAGGCCATTTTGGGCAACATCGGCCACTTCGACAACGAGATCGATATCGCCGGCTTGGCCGCGCTGCCCGGCGTCACGCGCGAGAACATCAAGCCCCAGGTCGACAAGTGGATCCTGCCCAACGGTCGCGCCATCATCTTGCTGTCCGAAGGACGCCTCCTCAACCTCGGCAACGCCACCGGTCACCCGAGTTTCGTGATGAGCAACTCCTTCACCAATCAGACCATGGCGCAGATGGAGTTGTTCGTGAACAACGCGAACTACGAGAAGAAGGTCTACGTGCTGCCCAAGCACCTCGACGAGAAGGTCGCGCGCCTGCACCTCGACGCCCTCGGGGTCAAGCTCACGACCCTCTCCAAGCAGCAGGCCGACTACATCGGCGTGGCCGTGGAGGGTCCCTTCAAGCCCGACACCTACCGCTACTAAGCGCGGCGAGCGCGGCGCGACCCTGGCTAGTCTCGAGGCAGGGTCCCGCGCAACGTCGCCGGGTCCCGGGGAGGGTCATCATGTCACCCGCACCGGCGCGCACCGTGTTGGACGCCATCGGTTCGACGCCGCTGATCGAAGTCGACGGCGTCTGGCTCAAGCTCGAGTACCTCAATCCCTCGGGTTCGATCAAGGCGCGGATGGCGCGCTACATCATCGAGCGCGCCGAGCGCGAGGGTCTCTTGAGACCCGGCGACACCATCGTCGAGGCGTCCAGTGGCAACACCGGCAACGCCATGAGCATGGTGGCCGCCGTCAAGGGGTACCGGATGATCGTGGTGATGCCCGAGGGGCTCAGCCCTGAGCGCTCGGCCATCTCCAGCGCTTTCGGGGCCCAGCTGGTGAGCGTGGGCACGTTCCACGTCAATCGCGCCCTGGAGGTCGCTCGAGAGCTCGGCGAGCGGCCCGGGCACTTCAGTCCGCGCCAATTCGAATCGGAATGGAACGTCGAAGAGAACCGGTCGTGGCTCGGCCCGGAGATCCTCGAGCAGTTGCCCGAGGGACGACGTCCCGACGCCTTCGTCATGGGCGTCGGGACCGGGGGGACGCTCATCGGCGTCGGCCAGGCCTTTCGCGAGGTCAACCCCGACGTCAAGATCGTGGGCCTCGAGCCCAGCGAGTCGTGCACCATCCTCTGCGGCGACACCGGCTTGCACAAGATCGAGGGGATCGCCGACGGCTTCGTGCCGGGCATCTACCAGCGACACCGAGAGATCGTCTCTCGCGTCGTCGACGTGCACAGCGACGACGCACTGGCCGAAATGCGCCGCCTCGCGCGAGAACACGGGTTGCTGGTGGGACCGAGCTCGGGCGCCAACATGGTCGTCGCGCG
>VFSW01016201.1_pt1 | contig 10187 bp, 6 predicted proteins | sample 5358111 | NCBI WGS metagenome assembly VFSW01 (sample SAMN11554181, study PRJNA540505) | mine drainage metagenome | isolation source: sediment from site ElyBrook_90M | place: USA: Ely Copper Mine, Vershire, VT | collected 2017
GGGGTGGTTTTGGGGAGTGGTTTGAGAGGGTGGTGGCGCTTTTCATGCTAGGCACAAATTTTTACCGTACCTTTGTACCGCGTGGATGAACGATCATCCACAAAGCCTTGTAACCTTCCGGGCTTTTAGGGGGTCTTCTTAGTATGAAAAAGCTTCGCAATGTTTTAGAAAAATCCGAGAAATGTGAGTCTTATTCCTTAAATGACTCTGGAATAAGAAGTAAATGAGGGGCAATTTTGAGTACCCTTGCAATTTTTAGTAAACCTTCAAGGCTTAATCTTTCTTCTGTTCGCTCGACACGCGCGATATAATTTGAATGCATAGAGACCTTAGCCGCGAGAGATTCCTGAGTGAAACCAAGCTTATTTCTATAACCTCGAATGTTGTTGGCAATGACCTTATGATAATCCACTCGCCAAAGGTAGGCGAAAATTCGAGATAGCGTCTGTCCGTTTCTCGGATAGTCGGAAATTTTCTTCGTATCTTTGTAAAACCTTAGAAAAGGAACACACCATGAAAAAGAGCATTTTCGCATTTCTGGGCATTCTCTGCCTCGCCGGAACCGCTTCGGCGCAGCAGGGCTGGGTACCGCTCACGAGCGGTGTAACCTCAACCCTCGGTTGCATTTCGCTTGTGGGAAAAGACACGGTTTATGTGGCTGGTATTGGTAATCCGCCATTAATCCGCTCCACGGATGGCGGAGCAAGCTGGCAACAGCCCCGGTATCCGCTTAACGTGGGAGACGGCGGGTTCGTACAGTTTTTCGATGCTAATTACGGCTTTCTCTGTGGCACCGCCTATAAAGTTTTTCGCACAACGAATGGAGGCCAAACCTGGGATTCGTCCTCTACTGGACTCTTCGGTGGTTTGGGGATAGGAAATGGGAGAGGCGGACTTGTGGCTTTTGGCTCCCGCAAAAACGGATGTGTTATGTCAGGGAGCAATATAGTTTTTACCAGTGATAGCGGACACACATGGCATCCGGCTTCAGGCGAAGCGGGCGGCGGGTGGTATTGCCTGGCTTTTGGCGATTCGGTTCACGTCTATGCCATGGGGCCGCGTGGACCGTGGCAAAACCTGCCGGGAGCCGCAGGCTTCGAATTAAGTTCCGATGGAGGAGCTACCTGGACACAAATGTATCCGCAATTGAATAATTCCCAAGGCGGAATTCCGGATGAAGTGGATGGTATTACAAGTATTTCAGGTGATACGTTAATCGCGGTAGGTTTGGAAATTTCTCGAAGTACAAACTCTGGAACTACATGGGACACTGTGGCTTACCCTGGAAATGATGATAAAAAAGACATCTATGGTGGCGTTGCATTCTCCGACAGTCGAAATGGATGGGCTGTTAGCTTTGGAGGCAAAATACTTCATTCGACAGACGGAGGAAATACCTGGTCACTTCAAAATAGCGGAGTTACATCGCCCTTGCTCGCAGTCTATGCAGTTGATTCTCTTCTCGGATACGTGGTCGGAAATAGTGGAATTATTCTTAAAACCTCCAATGGTGGTGTTTCCTGGGTGAAACTCTCGTCGGGAATTTCGAGTCTTATTCAGGACCGAATTTATCCTCAACCTGCGGGAGAAAGAACTTTCCTGAGTTATACCCTACCTGAACCACAGCATGTGTCGATAACTATCGATAATGTAACAGGTGCTAAAATGAGAGATATTCTAACAAACATATTTCAGACACAAGGTTCCCAAGCTGTTTCCATCGATACTTCCCAGTTGCCGTCTGGGACATATACCTACGTCCTTCAGAGCGAGAAGTATCATGCGACAGGCAATATCGAAGTCATCCATTAACCACCAGGATTTACAGGAGATACCACAATGAAAACGAAAATATTTTTGGTTGTTCTGTTGGTTACCGCGTTCGTTAGTACCGGTCAAGCGCAAAAAGCGAGCGAGGGGAAAGCGGTGGTTTCGCATGGCTTCGAGAATTCGAAGAAAGTGCGGTTCGGCTTGCTCCGGGCCTATGATGTTGGTCAGTTTTTACCTCACGTTTATGAAACTGTAGATTCGTTGATAGATTCACTCGGGGTAAATGTTACGGAGGACTGGTCCGCTGTTTCGGCGCTGAAGGTATTCTACGATAACCAAAAGATTGTGTGTGCGGGCGGCCCATTCGATGCCGGAACGCTCGACACGAACCTCAACAAAATGGCCTGGGCCATCCGGCAACGGATTTATACGGCCGCTCCCCAAATTATCGAAGGCGATGAGACGATCGAATATGGCTTCCGCTATAACGACATCAACATAGCCGATAGCGGCAACTGGGCGAATTATCACAATAACACCTACGATACGAACGACATTAATTATTATGTCGAATATCCCGCGACTCACGCGTTCGTCACCGACACGTTCAGTACGCTTCGTTATCCCGGAAAAAATTCCCTCGTGTATTTTGGCAACGAGGGCCGCGTTATTCTGGGTTATTCGGACGACCGGATCGGGTTTCATCTGCTTTCGACGCCGAATTTTTATCCGTTTCAGACCCACCCGCCGAATTCCGATACGGCCAAAGCCTTCTCGGTCAATCTCGAATTCTGGCTCGATACGACAAAGAGCAATATTGACATGTCGGATGCGGCTACGGCAAGCGTCGATAGCGTTCCGCTCGTTCGGCTGCAGGTGCTCTATAAACCAGCAGGGCAGTCCGTTCTTCCATTCGTTCCTTTTACTGCCGGAGCCGACACGAATCATGGCTGGTTCAAATGCCTCGATACAGTGATAACACGCTCGGTTTATAATGCGCTTCCGGACGATTGGCGAGCCGATGACAGCACTTTCAACGGCACGACTGGATACCGCGCCCATAACTGGCGATTGAAGCAATTGCATACCATGATTACACTTAATCATGTCATGGATTCCATTCGTCAAAACCTCGTTGTTACTGGCGCGGCATTTGGCCCTACAGGTAATTCCTATAGTAACACGGATTTCAGCGAGCCGGACGACACTTCGGGCGGTGGCCCCGAGCCTGCGGTTCCCTTCGTTCGAGCGTATATGCACCCCGATTCGCTCGTGGCGTATGATACGAACACTAAGACGTATTTGGGCGATCTCTTTGAAATCCGCGTTCTTTCCACCTACCGAACTACGGTGCGGGTGCGGGATTTGACTTATCAAGACACGATGGTGGACCGTTACCTGAACCGGCGACGCTTTCACGATACCATTCGAAACATTGACACCACACATTCCGTGGAACAGAATGGGAACTACGGCGGGAATGATGACGAGGTGAATGCTGCCCTGAATTCGATGTCGGTGCTGATGGGCACGAACCGCCCGCGCGAGTTTATGTACAATGATAATGGCGGCTCGCCGGGCGCTTCGTTCCCTGCCCTGGGTTATCTCGATTATATGGGAAGTAAATATCAGATTTACATTCATTCCCGCCCGCAGGATGGAGGCGATATATCTGAAATCTACCGGCGCGCGCGCATGTCATTGGATGGCCAGCCCCCGTCGATCTTCGAAAGCCAGTCGGGAGAGTATTATACGGAGATATTGCCCTGGGATTTCGTTTATTACGGCCATGGCATCGAACGGGACAGCCTGTGGGGCCATTCGCATTTGGATACGTTAATGGGGCAAATTATAGCCCGCCCTGGTGCCACCTCAGTAAGCAGCACGGATACGCTCGTTGGCTACAAGCAGTTTGCTTATCAGCAGGCAATGCAGGAGGGAACATTTGATGGAATGCGGAAGATGGCGCGCGTCGGTCTTTGGCATGCCTGGAGCAAACGATTCGCGCCGGAGTATTCGATCAAGGATTTCGCTCAATGCGAAAATGCATCGTATGACTCGTCCGGGTGGCTCAAGTGGCAAGGATATTACTACCACTGGACACACAACGGTATCCCCGACAGCGCCTGGATTCTTCCCCCTCACCATGGTTATAATAGTAACTATACCTACGCGTTTCCGATGCTGACGCCGGAGACGATCACGACCATTATTTATGGCTCGTTCGCCAACGGTTTGACATCCTTTAGCGCGGCCGAAGCGATCGGAAATGATATAGGAGATGGGTTTAACCACAGCTTCGGAATTTTCTCGCCAAGTCCACACGATTCGGGCACTCTCGCACTTACCTATACTCACGGCTATAATGTTGGCCATTACTACACCTGCCGCGGATGGAATTACCAATATCCCTATGGTTGTGATGTGGATGGTCCGCTCCAAAATTATTATCTTGGACTTTCGAATACCTATCGTGCTTTTGCACGAGCCAACGAGCGGATGAACGCGATATGGGATACTGGTACGTATCCCGTCAAAGATTTTAGATGGCTCGATGGATATTCCCAGTATCTCTCACATCCGACGCTTCGCGGCGTAGGTGCAGATGCAATGGATTCGCTGTCGAGAATTTCCGCGTTCCTGAAGGTAGTAAAGACCCAGGCGGTCGATCCGTGGACACGGCAGGGTCCCGACAGTGCATATATCGACAACGTGGTCGATGACAGCGACTCGACAGACGCCATGGTGGGAATGTTTATCGATTCCATTTCCACATCTCAGAAAAATTATGCCGCGCTGGTTATCAACCCTCGTTGCTGGCCTTGCCGCGATAGCACAACGCTTGCCTATTACAACAATGGCCTCGATTCCATCAGTAAAATTCATCCCACCCTTGGCGATATCGATGTCCGCAAAGTGTATCTCAAACTGGACGTTACGAAGACCAACAGCGCCTTTAGTAACCATACCTATTACGTCGTCCGCGACCTTTGGCATCCGGATTCCACCTGGCTGTTGAACAAGGATTCGACGTTTGCGGTCTATATCAAGCCGGGCGATGCGAAGTTTTTGTATTTCGAGCCGGGCATTGCAGTGAACGTCGCGGCCCGAACGGGAACGGATACAGGCAAATCCACGACTGCGGAATTTTGCTTTAACAATGGCCGCCGCGTCGCCGAGATCGAGCATGGCACCCGCGATGTCATTTGTTACACGCGCAATCATTATCTTTACGTTTCGTATCCCGCTGCGGGTTCCACTTTTGGGGGAAGCCCGGATCAGTCTTCCGGCGATAATATCATCACGGGCTATGAGCAGGCACTCGATACCACGCATTTTTGCGCTCGGCCTTCGATTTCGGCTGGGCCGAACGATACCTCCGTCGCGCTCACCTGGTGGTATCAGGATAGCACTTATAAGATTAGTGGGTTATTTGGCGAGAAAGGCATCCTCAATGAGAAGAAGGTGTGTGGGAATTTTCAGAGCACCCGCAATCGATTGAAGATTTTCGACAGTAATATTTCGCTCCCCACGCTCTACGGAGCTTATGTAAACGGTATGGCGATGAGAACGTTTGGCAAGTTCTTTTTGAGAAAAGCCCCGGATAATTCGAAGATCGCGGATATTGCTTCCGATGATTTTTCTTATATTCATCGGATAAATTTAAGGAGCGAACAAATAATGCTTTTCAAGAATAGCACATAAGTTTATCGTATCTTTGTAAAACCTTAGAAAAGGAACACACCATGAAAAAGACCATTTTCGCATTTCTTAGCATTCTCACTCTCGCCGGAACCGCGCGGGCGCAAGGCTGGGTCAAGCTTAATACCGGCACGACGGCCAGCTTAGGCTCCATCTCCGTCTCAAAATCCGACACCCTCTGGGCCGGCGGGGCAGCAATCCTAAACTCAACCGACGGTGGCACAACTTGGGACTCCTTGAAGGGTCTCGCTGGAAGTATCTATTTTCTCGATGGGACATCCGGTTTCCTTTTTCCAGGAGGTTCCTCCCTTTTTAAAACCACCGACGCGGGCGGACATTGGAAGCCGATTACCACGCAATTACCAAAAATTACCGTCATGAGCTTCACAGGCAGGGACTCCGGATGTATTATGGATGGGGCTTTCACCACGGATGGAGGCGATACCTGGCTTCTATCTACTAACGATGAACCACTTCCAACGATGCACGGTATGGCCTTCGCCGATGCAAGGCACGGTTACATGGTGGGCGATCCAGCTTACTCGTCACAAGGCAATTGGCCGCAGGCAACTTCCTTCGCCCGCACGACCGATGGCGGAGCGAACTGGCATGTCGTCTATACGGGGGACACGCTCGATAAGAGCCACACCGGGATGTATCAAACTTCTTGGGGAATTGCCGCGCCTTCGATAGATACGATTATTGCCGTGGGCCTTCAAATAGGCAGGAGCACGGATGGTGGCAATACCTGGGATACTATTCCATACCCCGGAGCCGATTGGTACAATGGGTTCCTTGCCGTGACTTTCCCGGATGCGCGTCATGGAACTGCGGTTGGCACGGGCGGATGGATACTACATACGACAGACGCTGGCCTGACCTGGACTCGTCAAAATAGCGGAGTGACCGTCGATCTCGTCGCGGTCAGCTTCACTGACTCCCTTCATGGATTTGCCACCGGGGATAGAGGGACGGTCTTAATGACGGCTAATGGCGGCTTATCGTGGGTAAAAATATCGCCGCTCTCATCGAATACCATACAGGGCACTATCTATCCGCAGCCTACGACCGCGAAAACATCGCTCGCTTATATGCTCCCACAAGCTCAACGCGCTTCTCTTGACGTGCATGATATGACGGGAAGGAAAGTGGAAGACGTGCTTGCCGACGCATATCAGCCTGCGGGCCTCACTTCTGTTAGCATCGACACCAGCACGCTCGCATCCGGCACATACACTTACGTGCTTCAAACGGAGAAGTATTACTCGACGGGTAAAATAGAAGTCATCCACTAACGACTGGGATTTATGGGATTAGTGGGATGGATTAGTGGGATTTTTTTAACAGGTTTTTTCACGGAGTATTAACCAATGAAAACACGCTTATTGCTCATCATCTTTTCAATCGTTGGGTTCGTGACCATTGCTCATGCACAAAAGGCGAGCCAGGGCAAGGCAGTGGTGTCGCACGGGTTCGAGAATTCGGACAGCGTTCGGTTTGGAATGCTCCGGCCTTACGATGTGGGATACTGGATGTTCGATAACTATCTGGAGGTGGATACGCTGATGGATCCTCTTGGCTGTTCCGCCGAGGAGGATTTCGACGAACCGGTCAAGGGAGAAAAGTCTTTTTATGGACACCGGAAAGTTATTTGCGCACAGGGCGTTCTGAAGGATGGCTATTACGGAGCGCCGGAAACGGGGCCGGATCTCTACCAGTTTGGCGAGAACGTTCGCCAGCGTCTCTACCTCGCTCATCCCGTCCTGAACGACCCGAAATTCGAATATTGGTTCCGGTATAACGATTCCACCTTCAATCCGAATGCCGTATTTCACAACAATACCTACGACACGAACGACATTTCGCCCTATATGGAATATCCTGCGAACCCGGGCTTTGTCGATAGCACCTTCATGACCACTCGATTCAATACTGGTACCGACTCCACGTTACACTCGGCATACTATGGCAACGAAGGCCGCATTATTCTGGGCTATAACGATTCGCGGCTCGCCGATTATTTGCTTAAGACAACGAACCAGTACCCATTTCCCTCGAGTCCCCTCCATCCCGATACCGCGAAGCGCGTTTCGGTCACGCTCGAATTTCAGGCCGATACCACTACGATCAATATGTCGAATGCAGCCAATCCAACGGACACCGATGACGCTCCGCTCGTCCGGCTTCAGGTGCTCTACAAACCGGCCGGTCAATCGGTGCTTCCATTCGTTCCCTTCACGGACGCCGCACATCCAACGAATCCCGGCTGGTTCAAATGCTTGGATACCGTTATCACGCGGGCGGTTTATCGGACGCTCCCGGACGACTGGCGCTCGGAAGACAGCGTCGTCAATTCTTCGGAAGTGGAAGGCATCGCGCATCCATGGCACTTCAAACAGCTTCATGCTATGATCTCGGAGAATGCCGCCATGCAAGCTCTTAATAGCATCGACCCTCACAATCCCACCGATACAAATTACGATGGGGGCAATTTTAATTCCTCGCCGATCACAACATGGGTCCATCCCGATTCGCTGGTATTCTATGGTACGGTCGGTCCGGATAAATACAGCCATCTGCTCGAAATTCGCGTCCTCTCGACCTATCGTTCCACGGTTCGCGTTCGTAACGTGGCGTTTCAGGATACGATGGTGGACCGGTATCTGAACCGGCGGGGGTTCGGTGACAGTACGCATTCGGTGGAAGAAAACGGCGCGATCGGTGGGAACGATAAGCTGATGGATTCGACGCTGCATAGCTGGTATACGTTGCTGTGGCCGAACCTTCCGCGAGAAATTATGTACAACGATGAAGGCCTCTGGACGATGGGGTTCCCGGCCATGGGCTATCTCGACTATATGGGCGCGAAGTATAATATCTACGTCCACATGCGGCCGCAGGATGATGGGGATATGTCGCTCCCGTTTCGCATAGCCCGGATGTCCTTAGATGGCCAGCCGCCCTCGATTTTCGAGAATCAGGAGGGAAATTATGGTAGAAGTGCTTTTTCTAATTCCGAGTCAGAAAGCTTGGGAGCATTGGGAACAAACAGTAAATGAGGCTTAATGTTAAGCGCCTTCCCGATGCGATACAACACTTCCGCGCTCACACTTTTTTCGGCTCGCTCGACGCAGCCCATGTATGCGCGATCGATATTCGCTAACTCCGCGAGCTTTTCCTGGGAGATTCCCAGCCGGTTTCTAAACCCACGCACATTGTGGCCAATCATTCGTTTTACATTCACTGACCATAAAATGTGTTATCTTTGTAATCAAATCAACGGTCTATAGAACGCGATGTTGATAGACCGCGTAATTTTTGGAGGAAAAAATGAAGCATCTCATTCTCATTCTTAGCTTTCTCTGCCTCGCCGGAGCCGTGGCGGCGCAGCAACAGCAGCAAGCTGATTCCACTCCGCCCGCGCAAGGATGGGTGCAGCTTACGAGCGGAACGACGGCTGGGCTTAGCCATATCTCGCTCGTCGGGCCAGATACGGTGTATGCCTCTGGCGATGCCTTGCTTCGTTCCACGGACGCGGGTACCACATGGGAAGTTCTCATGAACGCTCCTTATCACTCGGGGCAACTACTCTTTACCGATGATACTACGGGCTTCTTATTTAGCGGAGGCGATACGGTTTACAGAACCACGAATGGCGGGGCTGGATGGCAGGCCGTACCGACTAAGATGTATCCGAATAGACCAGTAGCTATCGAGTTTGCAACGCATGATAGCGGGTGGGCGATTGCAGGCAATTTTGCTCGGACCACGAATGCCGGCGCGGAGTGGGATCCCCAGCAAGGTCTTATTTATGCGAACTGCATGGCAATAGCTAACTCGAAGGTCGGCTTTATAATGGGGAATTCAGGCTATACTCCCAATCCTCATTATCCACCCTCGGCCTATTTCGCACGCATGACGGATGGGTGGTCATGGAATTATGTCTATGCCGGGTGGGGGCCTGGTTACACTATGGGCCCGAATAAGGGCATTATCCAAAAAGATGTATTTGGAATAACTGTGATAAGCGCCGACACGATTATTGCGGTGGGTTCCGAAGGACTTGTAGCGCGCAGTATGGATTCGGGCAATACGTGGACCGATTCACCACCACTTACAACTTACGATGGCTACAGCGCAGTAACTTTTCCCGACCACACTCACGGGACCGCCGTCGGCACGGGCGGGTGGATCATTCATTCAACCGATGGCGGAGTTACCTGGCAGCGTCAAAATTCAGGTGTGCTTGGGGGCCTTGGTGGTGTGGCATTCGTCAATGACTCCATTGGCTACGCCTCGGGTGCGAATGGCGTTGTGATTAAGACTACCAATGGCGGACTATCATGGGTACTGGTTACACCCATGTCGTTTAATATTATTCAAGGCTCTGTTTATCCGCAGCCCGCTGACCAGAACGTCTCGATAACCTATAACCTGCCCGAGACACAGCACATAACTCTTTCTATTCAGAACATTGCAGGAGCAAACGTTAGCAATGTCCTTGTCGGTCAGCTTCAATCTGCGGGAATCCAAACCGCTTCATTCGATACATCCACTCTCGATTCAGGCACTTACACTTATGTGCTCCAGACCGAGAAGTATTCTGCGACGGGAAAAATTCAAGTCATCCACTGACCAGGATTTGCAAGATTTTTAGGAATTACGACCATGAAAACGAAATTATTTTTTATCATATTTTTGATAATCAGCCTCGT
>VFSW01016202.1_pt1 | contig 10187 bp, 6 predicted proteins | sample 5358111 | NCBI WGS metagenome assembly VFSW01 (sample SAMN11554181, study PRJNA540505) | mine drainage metagenome | isolation source: sediment from site ElyBrook_90M | place: USA: Ely Copper Mine, Vershire, VT | collected 2017
CGCGAAGGCGGTGGTTGCTGCCCACGACCTCGATCATCGCGCCACGACTGCGCTCCCGCGATCAGTGGCTCCACCGGCAAATCCATTGCTTCGATTCAGACGAGTACCTCCGGCGAATGCTCGATAGGGAGATGGCCGACCGGCATTAGACGATGCGACAGCGAATGGCGCACGAACGGCATCTCCACGCGCGAACAGCATGGCAAAAAAGACCAGCGGCATAGTGCTCACGACTCCAGCGAATCCGGCCTCAGAGAAACCATCAAAGATCAGGAAGACCAGAGTTGCGAAAAGGAAGCTCTCGGCCCAGCTATGCAGCTCCTGTGCTTCACCGGCGAGGCTCGAGAACAGACTTGATATCAACGGAACCCACACCAGCAGGACGCCGACGATGCCCAAGTCGAGCAGCGTCTCGGCCAGTGCGTTATGCGCCGCTCCGGCCCAGGGCAGTACATTCAAGAGCACGCCGCGCGACCCGACATAGCCATAGCCAAGAATTGGCCGGCTCTTGAACAATGAAAAGATCGTACTCCACAGTCCACTGCGCCCAGTCATCGAAAAGAACTCTCCGGCGTTTTGCCCGCGCAGCATAAATTGAATGATCGGATTCGCACTGCCGGCCACGCCGTTCTCGGCACTTAGAAGATTTGTTCCGGTATTAACCGCGATCATTACGAGCAGCAGAACCAGCAGCAGCGAGGCCCATAGGACGACCCGCATATGCACGTATTTGCGCAAGGAAAGGGCAAGGATTGCGACTGCCGTCGCGAGTAGCGGGCCCCGGGCTCGCGTGGCCAGCAACACGATTGCTAAAGGTACCAGGTAAAGCCAAAGAGGGACTCGGAAAAACCGCCGGCGCCATCCGTTCGGAAGATACAGCCCGGCCGCAACCACAAAGAGAAGCGCAACGCCGGTCTCTGCGGCAGCATTGATAGGCTGTACCGCGAACCACGTGAAGCGCGCCTGTGTCTCCCATGAGAAGTCGGATAGCTGATGTGCGATCCGGGTACCGGAAGCCCAAGGAAACACGGTGGCGAGCCCCGCACAGGTCAGCACCATGAAGATCAGGCTTGCACCGAGCGCCGCGAGCAAGCCATTCGCTGTGAGCTGGCGCACGGCGGTAAACGTGAAGGTATAGAGAATCGCCAACTCCACAGCGCGCACCAACGTAATGCTCGGCGCATACGACCAGAACCATGAAATTCCCGCCAAAAAGACGTAGCTCCCGAGGATAAACTCGTTGCGACTGGGTGCGAGCGGGCGATCGAGTATCCTCACGAGGTTGACCAGTGAGATCACCAGCACCAATCCGTACATCAGAAGTTCAAACGCAATCTGACTATCGATGTTGCCCGAGAGCGCCGCGCCCGCGTCGCGTGAACGAAACTTGATTTGCGCCAGGAGCAAGAGGAAGAACCCCAGATACAGCGCAGCCTTCGGCTCGGTAAGCACGAACCATAAAAACATCAGCGCGGCAAAGATGAGCACGGCAACGACAAGTCCGATTGGTCCGATCGCACAGGCGATTCCCGCCGCAATGCCGGTAACGGCCAACAAGACCAGTTCGATTCTCTTCGGAGCCATACTATCGCCTAACAGGTTCCACCGGCCGCGTTACGCACCTCGAATGCGGAATCGCTCGGCTGACCTAATACTTCCGCGTAAATTGCAGCGAGCGCTGCGGCCCGGCTCTCCGACGCGAACTCCTGCCCGACGCGTCGCCGTCCCGCCTCACCCAAACGCTGGCGCAGATCAGGGTGGCGCGCAAGCCGCAGGATCGCAGCCGAGACACCATCGACCGCAGCAGCGCTGGTCGCGGCCGAAACCTTGATTGCCGTCTCGTCCGTGACCTGTTGCGCCGGTCCACCACAGTCAAGGCACACGATGGGCCGTCCGGAAGCCATCGCCTCGATACACACCCATCCGCTTGAGTCGTGAAGGCTGGGATGCAGAACGATATCGCTCGCTGCCAATTGCGCGAGCGCCTCACTGCGCGGGACGGCGCCCAGGAATTTGACCCGGTCGGCAATCGACAATCTTTCTGCAAGCCGCTCCAGCCGAGAACGCTCGGGACCATCGCCGACCAGCGTATATTGAGCATCGCCGAACTCGAGATTAGCCCGCGCAAAGGCCTCGAGAGCAAGATGGAAGCCTTTCCAATGTAAGAGGCGCCCAGTGCTGATGAGTCGAACGGGCGTCCCGCGGTGCTGTGGAATAAGGCTCAAAGCTGCGATTTCTTCGCGTGGCAGGCTTACCTCTGAATAGATCTTTACCGAACGGCACCCGAGCCGCTCCATCCGCTTCGCCGTCTCCGGAGTCTTCGCCAGCCCCAGGACCGATTTCCGGGCTGTCATGCGAACAAGCGGATCGAATTCGGAAAGCCCGCGGGCAAGATTGCGCGAAGATTCGTACACGCAACCTCGCCATCCGTATCCCTGCCAAAAGGACCCCGGTGCCGACTCTCCTCCGCCAACCGGGCCCCAGATGAACGGCACGTCGAGCAGACAGAGAAAGCTGGGCGCCCAGTATTTCCCGAACGTTACATGGTGCACCAGGTCGAAGCTCTCCGACTGATCGATCCGGCGAGCAATTCGATAAATCGCGGCCTGCCAAAGGTAGTAGTAGAGCGCGACTCCTCGCGAACCCCGTTTCCAGAAGCGCGCCCAGGCGGTAAAATCGAAATAAATGAAATGAACATTGGGCAGCGGCTCGCGGGCGAGTGCCTGCTCAATCGGGCCACGATTGTTCGCTCGCGTGATGGCCCACACTTCATGGAAACGCGCGATCTGCTTGATCCAGTCCCAACCTACGCCAGGCTCCGAGCCATGACCCGGCTGGCATGAGTAGGCTGACACCAGTACTCTCAGACCGGCTTTCACAAACCTGCCTCCAACTTTGAAAGCAAAAGAGCACTGAGCGTCGCCAGCCGCCGCATTTGTTGCAGATCGGTCCCTCGCACGCCGGCCTGAATAGCCAGTTGCCTTAGTAGATAAAGCAGGAGCAAAGGCCTAAGCGAATTGCGCGCGATGTTCAGATGATCTGCATATTGAGCGGCCCAGCGGCCGAATTCGCGAGACTCATCGAAGTCGCGCAAAATACGGAGCGCGGAATAGCCCTTAAGCAACGCCGAAGTTTGAATAAGGAAATGAAACAGGTCCCAGCCCGCGGGCCTTTCACGGTCGGCGTATTCCCAGTCGAAAAGGTAAAGCCGTCCGCCCACAAGCCGGGCATTCCACGGCGCGAAATCGCCATGTGAAGCGTGAAACCCCAGCGGTTGAGCAATACAGTGAGTCGTAAGCCAGCAGCTCGCGCGCTCGCAAATCTGACGGTAATACGGATGACGCACCCGCTCTATCTTTCGCTTGAGATCCGTCCAGAAGCGGCTCGCACCCAGAGTCGTTTGCTTGAAGTCGATGCGGCTCAATCCAATCAAGGCCGCGAAAAACTCTTTGCCGAATGAGTTGGAGACCGTCCGCGACTGGCCCTCCTCTGCGGATTGTATGCACAAATAGTTATCGCCCGACTCATTCGCTGCGATGAGCCGCGGCACGGTAAACGGAAGATCCTTGAGGGCATTTAGTCTGGTGAGCGTAGCCGCCTCATTGCGAACGAGATGGTCGGTTTCGGCGTTAGCTCCAACTTTCGCGTAACCGATAATCCGGCCATTATCGGTGAAAATCTGCACGACCGGCTTTCGATGCGGGCCAGGAGTGCCGAGCGAAACCGCGAACTTAAGCGCGGGGTTGCCCATAATTGCGCCAATTCGATCGAGCACGTTGGGGTGCCGGTCCGTAGGCGCTACTACCTGCTCTTCGGATACCGAGACGCGAGGCAATACGAAACGCGTCAAACGCATCCGGGCAAGCAGGTTGAGGACCGACTTTGCGGCTCGACCCTTAACCGAGTGCGCGTTGTACAGCCCAAGCGCCGCACGTAGCGATCTTTCCTCGCTTGGCAGCAGAAATCCGCGACCGTCCCGCAGACGGAGAAGCATAAATTCGCGTGAGTCGCGTGGCGCCGGTGGTTGATTTCGTCCGACTTCGAACTGCGCTTTTGCTGGACGAAATATGATCGACGCCAGCCAGTCCAGATCATCCTGGGCCGCCGATCGGAACCACATAGCTCGCCGTGCCCGATAGCGCGAATGCAGATGATCGAGGCAGACTTCAGCGGCGGCCGTACCAACCCGATCGGCGGTCACGCTGCCGTCGAGAATGAATGCGTTTGGTAATGTGGCCCAGAGTTCACGGTAGGCGCGTCGCTGACGGGATAGTTCTTCGTCCGACACTTCGCGCTTGCGCTCCAACAGCGATTTTTCCGGAACGTCGAGAATCAACCAAAGGTCCGGCTGCGGCACGAAGAGACGGGCGCGGCGCACCAGCCATTGCGGACCACCATAACGATAGCGCCGGGGGTCAATCAGCAGATCGTCGAAATATCGGTCGGAGAGAATCAGCGTGGTCCGGGTCAGAGCGGGCCGCAATTTCAGCGCATAGCCCAATGCATACTCGGCCACATAATAAGCGATTTTCGCTACTGAACTGCCGGGCGATCTCGGTGCCAACCCATGCGGATCGGTGACCGGCGGCCCTTCGGGCCGGGCGCCGAATACGGCCGGACGCAAGTGAAACGAGTCGGTCTTGCGAAAAGCTCCGCTCAGGCGTGTCAGCAAATTGTCTATAAGAGTGCTTTTGCCGGCGCCATCGGGCCCTAAGACGGCCACGAATAGTCCGGTCGGATTTCGCCAGCGCTGCCATCGGCGCCCCAGTTCCGGAAGCCAGTACCGTAACCAATTCAAAGGATCCCGCCGCAATACCTCGTGGCGCAGTAATTGCCGCAGACCCGGCAGGTCCGCATCGAGATCGCCCCAGCGCCGCGCATTGATCCATTCGTGCACCCTTTCGCCATCGTGCCGGCCGAATAGTTCATTGGCGATTTTACCAGCCTCAGCGCCAAGGGTGACGTTCAATTCCTGCAGGCGATCCCTTTGGTGCGTGGGGATCGAGAGTTTGGAAATTTTCTTGATCAGGAGATATTTAAATTCGGTTCCTGCTCCAGCCGCTCGCAGGCCGTCGCGCGTCTGAGTGCCGCGGAGCATCTCGGCGGAGGACATATAGATCCGTCCGTCGCGGCGATAGTCGGTGGCGGCATCGACCAGTGCAAGGCTCGCATAACCTTCGCATTGAGCCACGAAAAAGAACCCGGTTGTTTCGTGCTGCAGTAGCTGCACGACTCGAGTTCCGCAGTCGTGTTCAAGTATGTGCTCGAGGGTTTTCACGCGTTCCGGCTCGATCGCAAGATCAAAATCGCCTTGCGCGATGTCGGACGTTTGCCATCCATGCAAAACGCAGTACTTCACTCCCGAGCGCTCGAGTCCCTGCGAAAGCGCCGCAAGGGAACGCAAAACCTGCGATTCGCCCCGCTCTTCGTCAGAACCCGTATCCGCCGCGACCCCGAGGTTCTCGATATGACGGGCAGATTCCATTACGGGCGCGATGCAAGTCTTCCTGAAGCGGAAGACTCTCCTTCGAGCCCTCGCTCTTCGAAGGCGTACTCATCTTTTGCGAAGTCGCTCATCAGAGACGAGCTTTTCTGGGCCGCGATCGCAAGTGCGACCATGTAACTGAAGGTGAAGACGCCGGCCACTCCGAGCAGACTGCGCTCAATCAGAGCCGGAAAGGCCAGCACGATCGTGACCACTCCCGGCAACGCCCAGATGATCGCGATCAGGCGTGTCGCTTCGGCGGCCCGGATCACCACGCTCAATACCTGAATTGCCGCCGAGGCCGTGTAAGCCAAGCCAAACAGAAAAACCACCGCGGCATACCCATGGTACTTGTTCCCTAACAGGTGGCGACTAATCGGTTCGTACAAAACCGAGATGCCGACCGCATACAAGAGCGCGCTGCCGGCGCACATGTATAACCAGTTCCTGACGTACTTGCGCAATTCGTGCCTGTCGCTGCGATTGGTGATCGCGACCGAGACCCGCGGAAGCATCAGCAGCGTGATTGACCGGATCATCGGGAACAAGGGTCGCATCAACGTGGTTGCTACACCAATTGCGGCAGCCGCCTTGAGGTCGAGAAAGATCGGCGTCAACACAAACAAAATTTGCCCAGACGACCACTGTGTCACCGTCGCGATGGCATTCCAGCTGCCGTAGCTTCGGTGATCATCCAAGACCTCCCGCACGGTCACTGCCCGGGCCTCGCTGGCCTTCCATCGCGGCCGCAACATGGCTGTGGTTATGAGCGCGCCGACTGTTGAAGCAAAGCCCATCACAGCGAAGGCGCTTGCGGCAGACAAGAGGCCCATTTCGCGCAGCATCCAGAGCCCGGCTACCATCAAACCCCCATACACTGCTGAGCCGAGCGCTGCCCATTGCGCTTCGTGGCATACATACGAAGCGGGACGAATAAACCACGCGAACAGAATGAAGGGGGAGGCCGCCGCAACGCCCCATAATGCCGTAGCCATTTCGTGCGAGCCGGCCAAGTTGACGACGACTCCCGCCACTGCCATGACGGCCGCCGCTACTAACGCCAGCGGCCAATGGAACCTTAGTAATAGACCGAGATACTGCCGATATTCTCGATCATATTTGCGCGCACCGAACACCATCATGGGCTCGGTAAGCACTGCCGTGTGTAGTCCGCCAGCTAAATAAAAAACGGAGAGGCTAACCGCAAATGCACCATAGGCGGAGGTTGTGAGCCATCTGGCGAGCAGGATGTTGATCGCGAAGTTGGCGCCGTAAAAGAGGGCCTGATCGCCGAATGCGAAACCCTCGCGTCGCAACCAGTTCGCCCGCGTGGACAATTGTCCGCTTCGCACCTGAGAGTCAGAAGCCTCACCGGCGCTCGATCGGTTGTTGTGCATGGATGATGAACGATCGCGAACGGAGCTTTAACCTAGTACGCACCGCGAGCTGCTATCAAAGCCCAGAAGGTCTGCGCAATGATGTAAAAATCCAACCAGATAGACCAGTTGCGAATATAGTAACTGTCATAAAGACGCTGCTGTTGAAGATCCCCGTTGCCGCGGATGCTTACCTGCCAAAGCCCGGTAAGTCCCGGTCGCACGGCATGCCGCAACCGCCGATAATCGGCCGGAAAGCGCTTCAAGTGATAGTCCGGAAATGGCCGCGGCCCCACCAGACTCATCTCGCCTTTGACCACATTCCATAGTTGTGGCAGTTCATCGAGGCTATAGCGACGAAGGATCTTGCCGATTACCGGAATCAGTCGCGGATCACGCTTGAGCTTATAGCTGCTTTCCCACTGGCGGCGTAGCTCCGGATCGGAGGCAAATCGCTGTTCGAGCCAGTCTTCGCCCGAGTTGGGCCGCATAGTCCGCAGTTTCCATACAGCGATGGACCGGCCACCGAAGCCCTCGCGGTGCTGGCGGAAGAACACCGGGCCGCCGTCGAAGATCACTATGAGGAGCGCGACGATCGCGATCGCAGGTAGAGCAAGCACCAGCAGAATCGAGCCCAGAACGAGATCGAGTATCCGCTTCAGAACACAATTGCGCCGGAGCAATAAATTATTGGTAAATTGAACGCCGACGAAGGAACCGAGATTGAACAGGCGCATATTCTCGACCGGCATCCGGTCGTATTCCATCAGCACCAGAACGTGACGATAGCATCGCATTAGTGCCTCGAGCGCGCTCTGCCCCAGGCGTTCCTCGACGAGGACCACGCATCGACCTTGCGCGGCCATTGACAACGCACGCCGGCAACTCGGAGATGCTTCGCTGGTTCCGTTTGAATTCTGGCGCTTTGAATCGGCGCGTTCGATCAAAGCGCCGATCGGCTTATAGCCGAGCTTCTCATCCTGCTCGAGCGCGCGACTGGTGGCCGCTATCCAATCGGCATTGCCGGCCAGCAGCGCAGGCTTCGACCACCAGTAAAACCGTCGGCCAATCGAATTGACCAGCAGCCGCGCCGTTGGCACGAATACGAGACTCGTCGCCAACGTCAGGCCATAGACCATTCGTGAATAGTAGGACGGCAATTTCGCCAAGAATACCATCCCGGCAAGTACCAGAAACGCGGATATGGTGGTGATACAGAGGCGGCGAAAAACCTCAGTGGGCCCGAGCCCAAACCCCGGGTATAAACCCATTACAGCGTACCCAAAGGGCACAAGGAGCGTGAATTCGAAAAGCGGGATATAGAGACTGCCTGGCTGATGAAGAACCAACATGCCCCAGATGACAAATCCAACCGTCGCCGACAGCACAAGCGCTAACACATCACCGAGGGCCACCGCGGCAATTCGCGCTAGCGCCGGCCAAAAGCTCGACGTAGTCAGATTCGCCGCGCCGAACGGATCGGAGAACTCGAACCTGTTCGTAGCCTCCTCGTCAAACGCGAGTGATCTGAACAGCTCAGCCTCTACCGGTGCGATCATCGGAAATTTCTATCGCTCCTCGATGTAATCGATAAAATTCGGCCTCAATCCGAGGAATTGAAGCAGGACGAACCACATAAAGAGCGGGTTGTTCAGTAAGTAACGTCTCCAGAGCCGGCGCGGCTCACAGGCGAATCGAAATAGCCACTCCAGTCCGGAGCGCATCATCCACCGGGGCGCTTGCGCCTTGACTCCGGCGAGGAAGTCAAAGGCCGCACCCACCCCGATCAGAACAGGTGCCGAAAGCGGCTCGCGATGATCGGCCATCCAACGTTCCTGGCGCGGTGCGCCAATTCCGGCCCACACGATATCCGCTCCGGAATCGTTGATCCTTTTGATCACGTCCGCGTCTTCGAGCGGCGTGAGCGGGCGAAATGGCGGACTGATCTCGCCGGCGATTTTGATGCCCGGAAACGCGGCGGTCATTCGCGATGAGAGTCGTTCGGCGACTCCCGGCGCTCCGCCGTACAGGAAGTGACTCCATCCGCGCTGGGTCGAACGCTCCATCACTGCCAGCATCAGGTCGGGGCCATAAACGCGTTCGACACCCTGAAACCCCATCAGACGCGTGACCCAAACCAAGGGCATCCCATCCGGCGTAACCAGACCGGCCCGATGGTAGATGCGTCGAATCGATTCACTGCGTGTGCACTCCATTACGGTGTGCACATTACACACGCATACGTAATGTCGCTGAGATTCGCCGATCCAGCCTGCAATCGTGTCCACCGCTGAGTTCAGGTTGATCGCGCTGATCGGAACGCCGAGGATGTCGGCCCGCGGCGCACCGCCCGACTCGATTAACTGCGTCCGGTTGCCGACTACTTCGCTCATTGATTCACACTCGCGCCCGGGCCTCTCCCCCCATTCAAAACCGCGGAGCGTTCGGCGCCGCGCGAGGCACGATACCAATCGATCGTCCGGCGAAGCCCTTCGCGAAAGTTAGTCTTGGCGCGAAACCCGAACTCGCGTTCGGCGCGTGAGACCTCCAGACAGCGGCGCGGCTGCCCGTCGGGCTTGTCGCTGTTCCACACGAGTTTGCCTTTGAAGCCCGTTAATTCCGCGATCAGTTCGATCAAAGCGCGAATTGTAATCTCGCTTCCGACGCCCAGGTTGACCGGGTCAGCACCATCGAAGCGTTGCGCGGCCAACACGATCGCCTCGGCGCAATCATCGACATAGAGAAATTCGCGGCTCGCCTTACCGGTGCCCCATACTTCGATTTCGCCGGCATCGCTTTCGGCCGCCTCGAGGCACTTCCTGATGAGCGCTGGGATTACGTGGGATTTCGCCGGATCGAAGGAATCCCGCGGGCCGTACAGGTTAACCGGCAGGAGGTAGATCGCGTTGAAACCGTACTGCTCGCGATACGCCTGGGCCTGCACCAGCAGCATTTTCTTGGCGAGTCCATAAGGCGCGTTGGTCTCTTCCGGATAACCGGACCATAAATCGTCCTCACGAAATGGAACGCTGGCAAATTTGGGATAGGCGCAAACCGTGCCGACGGCGACGAATTTCTGCGCGCCCCGGCGGCGCGCCTGTTCCATCAGTTCAACGCCCATCATGATGTTGTCGTAGAAAAAGCTCCCTGGATTTTCGCGATTGGCCCCGATTCCTCCAACCACGGCGCCGAGGTGAAAGATAATCTCGGGTCGCGCGTCGTCAAACAGTCGTGATACCGCCTCCTGCTTGCGCAGATCATATTGGCCCGATCTCGGAACAAAGACCTTTTTGCATCCCATTCCGATCAGGCGTTCGACCACGTGG
>VFSW01016203.1_pt1 | contig 10186 bp, 8 predicted proteins | sample 5358111 | NCBI WGS metagenome assembly VFSW01 (sample SAMN11554181, study PRJNA540505) | mine drainage metagenome | isolation source: sediment from site ElyBrook_90M | place: USA: Ely Copper Mine, Vershire, VT | collected 2017
CGAGCTTGGCTCAATCGCGAAATCGAAATCTAGACGGCCAAGACCGGACGGTTACATCCGCCCATACTGTGGGCGACGAACACAACCCTCGAGTACTGATCAACGCCGTAATACTGTAGATCACTAATTAGACGATTCGCAGCTTCCTGTATCGTGAAAGACCCGGCCTCGAACATCGTCGATGGATAGCCATACGCAAAGATGTCAAAGTGCGCGCCGAGCCGTGGATCGGTTGAGACTAGGTCATAGAAGTGCTTTCCCGTTTCGGGATTCTTCCACGTATCAACTGTGTCACCGAAGATGCCGTGCACAAAAACCAGTACATCGTTTGGTCGATGCGGATTCCTCATTACCCACTGCGGGAACGTAGTATTGGGTTTTCGTGCCGCGTTCAATTCCGTCAGCTCGCGCGTGGTGGGCGCACTTGATGTTGACGGCCCATTTGTACCCGTCGTATCGTTTTTGCTGCAGTTGTCTAGTGCAATTGAGAGAAGCCCGAGGACTAATGCCCTTCGAATATTGGTTGTCATCGCTCAGCCCTCCCCCCCACGAATACGTAGCATTGCGCCGCCGGCTGCGCACGATTCGCTCGCGAGTTCGAGGATAGATCCCGGGGAAGTTGATGTGCAATACGCACCTAGTAGAGGCACTCCCCACGGCGAAAGCCTTTAGCCGCAGCGGGCCGAGCGTGTAGCAAGGCTGTGCAGACTTTTGGCAGCAGCGACATAGCCACCGCCGCCGGGATTTCCTTGCAATTGTGATCACGGGCGGCCGCGCATCGCGGCCAGCCCTGCTGTGGCTCATTCGGCGATCGAAGTCGATTACGGAGCGGCCGCCAATACTGCGTTGGCCTTCGCGATCGCCACCTGGGCGTTGAGTCCGTTCGCCTGCGCCGTAAGGAGGGTCGTCTGCATGTTGGCCAGGGCGATCTTGTCCTGCTCGTTGGGCGCGCCAGCATTCGCGGCGGCCTGCGCTTGGGCAAGTGCCAGGTTGTTCTGGGCGTTTATAAGAGCCAACTGGCCGGCCGGGCCGGCGCTCAGCGCATTGGCCTGAGCCGTGGCGAGATTGGCCTGGGCGGTGGCGAAGGCCGTCTGGGCGGTGTCCGCCGCCGTCGCCGCCGCCGTCGTCGCGCTCGCGTTGGCTTGGGCCAGAGAAATTTCGGCATTGGTCTGTGCGGTCTCGGCCTGGGTCCGAGCCAGCCTAGCCGCGGCGACCTGGCCCGGGATGGCCGCGATCTGGGTGGCGGTGCTGCCGGCCTGGCCCGCCACCGCGGCCGCGACAGCCGTTTTCTCGGCGATCTCGATCGAGGTAGGGTTACCGTTGCTATCGAGGCTAATCGCCCCCATTTCAGACTTAAAGGTGCCCCCCGTGACCGGCACGACGTACGTCTGGCCAGCCTGCAGTACCCGCGCGTCGGGCTTGATCGGCAGACTCTCGTAGTCGTCTAGGGGACCTTCCGGCTTTATGGTCTCGGGGCACGCCTTTCCTTTAGTGCAGATCATCAGCCTAGCCAATCCCGCCACGCGCACCGGCACGCCGATCTTGATGTCGGGGACGGTCAGCGGCGTTGCCGTCCAGACCCCGTGTGGGCCCCCGGGTCGGTAGAGGGCCACCGACACGTCGAACTGTTCCAGGCCGTCGAGCTTTGGCGGCGGGTTCGTGGTGAGCTTCGTCTTCACGCGCGGCTTGTCGACGAACCAATCAATCCACTTCTGTGCCGCCGCCTCGTCCATCTTGAAGGCGTGGTCGGACTTGAAGTCATTGCCCTTAGTCGGCCAGACTACTGTCCGTACGTCCTGCACGACCTTCAGGGTCGCGGTTAGATCGGCCTCGTTCTTGGTCAGCTTAGCGATCTTAGCCATGAGGTCCTCGTCGGCAAGCGACAGAGCGTGCTTCTTCGAGGGGTCGCTCTGAACCTCAGTGACCAGTTGGGTCACACGGGTGGTCGCATCAGTGACCGCCTTGTTGTCGTCATCGACGACGTCCTTCAGCGAAGGGACCCCGGGGCTCGTCGGCTTGAGTTTGGCTATCGCCGCGTCCACAGTAGGTTTGCACCAAAAGTATGGCTTGTCTGATACCCTGGCCGCTCCCAAGGCGGCGATTTGGGCCGCCGTGGTGACCAGCCCGGTAATGACGGCGCCAGTCTGATCTACTGACTGGGCGTTCAGGCTGGTGCTAACGCCGTCCGCCCCCAGGCCCGCCGTGATGTCGCTGGTGGCCCAGAACCCCTTGGAGGAAAGCACGTATTGCATGGTCGGATCGATCGCTTTGCCCTGGGAAGCGGCGACCGAAACGTCGACGTTCATCGTCTCGTGGCAGCTCGTAACCTGACGCGTTATTGTCAGAGTGTACTGTGTCATCGGCAGGTTCCAAGGCACGCCCTTGGGAGGGTCCCCCGCTGTCTCTAGCTTGGTCACCTTGATGCTGGAGGCGCAGCCGAGCACGGTCGCCCCCAGGGCCAGCACGAGGATCACGTTGCGGATTATCACAGCCCTTCCCTCCCTCTATTTTCCCTGCTAGGCCGGCGCCGTCGCTGCCGCGCGCCGAGCATTGCGGCGGCCGGCCGCCATCATCACCCGCGCCTCCAGCTGTCCCTGCGACACGTGGTTCCCATCGAGGATCTGGACCCCCACGGAGTCGTGGTACTGAGCGTAGCCGCCCGGCCGGGCGCTGAACGGCGCCAACGGCAGGCCGCAGAAGTTGGTCACGGCGGACAGGCCCATTCGGCCGAAGTAGCGCCGCGTCACGAAGTTCGAAACCTTAACTGATCCGATTGGGTACCAATCGGTCTCGGTCGCGTCGCACACCTCCAGTTCGAAAGCCACTTTGGGAGCGCCGGCAGTCTGAGGATCGGGCCCCACGATCCGCGCGCTGGCCTGGGGATCGGCCAGGAGTTCCAGCACCTCATGTGAAAGGATGACAGACCAGTCCAAATCGCGCTGCACGCAGGCGTCCAGGAACACGAACCCGAACGGGACACCGGGGTTGGTTACCGCGTGGTGGCCCAACAGGCCATTGACGCCGATGCTTGGGTCCTGGGCGTTGTCGCCCAGATATATGACCGCATCCTGAGCGGCGTCAATTTGGAGCGGCGGCGACTGGGGTGACGCCATCTGCTGGGCGGCGAGGGTCGTCGTGACGCCCCACTCTGGTTGGAAGTCCCGGTTGATCTGGATTTGGATCGCCGCCAGGACCTCATTGAGCGTCGCGTCCGTCACGCTCGAAAGATTGACGATGACGAGGCGGGCGGGCGCGCGCCCTCCCGGACCACCGGGGAGAAGCGTTTGAAGTGCGGCGCGCGAGTTGGCCCGCGACATCGCCGCCGCCGCGTTGGCAGTCCAGGGGAACAGAGTCTTTAGCTGGTTGAAGGCGTAAGGCAGGAACAGCGCCGAGCCGATGAGGAAGTAAATGCCGACGGCGTCGAGCAGTGGCTTCACCCGGCTGATGTCCGTGAGCGCCAGGCTCAGCACCACGTTGCCGATCGCCCAAAAGGACGAGGTCATGACGATGGCGCCAAGGGCACCCGTAACGCGGCTGTAGCTAGTGGCGGCGGTGGCACTGCCGTCGGGACTTTTTTCCCTCAGCAATTCACTCAGCCGCTTGCCAAAGACCAGCGTGGCAATGAAGCCGGCGATCGGCAGATTAAAGGTCGCGAAGACGAGGTACCACAACCACCAGGGGATCATATATGCCCTCTCGGTTCTGGCCGTCCCGTGATTTACGACGGAGCGACTTTCGACTTCAACGGCGCCACGGGATTCCCCGCTGCTCCCGTGAGCAAGCTACCACATTGCGACGTCAATTCTGAAGACCATCGTTCGGCAATATCGTGTTAGTCATCAGCGGGGCCATCGGGGGCTTTGGGGTACGAATTCGTAGACCATGGCGTGAGCCGCCATATATACGAGCAGTCTTGTGCTGAATGGTGTGCCTGGTAGCCTTGTCGTCCGCAGCTATCCCAAGACTCAATGCCGGCGCGACAAACCAGAGGACCCGAACATTGCGGCTTAACTCAATGAAGATTATGCGAAGTTGGCTCTTATAATCCAAGAAATATCAAATGGCTAGATGAGGAGCCAAGCGGCCAATGTCCCGATCTACGTCGCATTCTGACACATTCTCGTTAGGATTTCATCCGGCCAAACCGGCTTGCGGCGCTGCATCATCAAAACGACACTTTCTGCAACGAATGTACGGGGAGGCCTACTATCAACAACTTGTGATTTTCCCCTATGGCCATCGTCCCGGCAGTCTGGCGCTCTTGTGACGGCGCGCCCCCAACATTGAAACAGTCCCCGACAGTCATCTCGGTCTCCACAGGAATTCAGTTTTCGAGTTGACAACGTTATCCGACGCGTAGAGACGTCTGCAGCATTCCACTCATCGTCGCCGCACTCGTTAGTCAGCTCAGGGCCTCATTCGCGCGATTTTCCAACAACGTTACCGTCTGCATCGCGGTGTTCAACGTAGTCACTGCCAAACATATCCTTGCGATCGCGCGATTTTCCAACAACGTTACCGTCTGCATCGCGGTGTTCAACGTAGCCACTGCCAAATATATCCTTGCGATCGCGCGATTTGCCAACGACATCGTCGTCCGCGTCACGACGCTCAACGTAGTCACTGCCAAACATATCTTTGCGATCGCGCGATTGTCCAACAACATTACCGTCTGCATCGCGGTGTTCAACGTAGTCACTGCCAAACATATCTTTGCGATCGCGCGATTTTCCAACAACGTTACCGTTTGCATCGCGGTGTTCAACGTAGTCATTGCCAAACATATCTTTGCGCTTCCGAGAAGCTGTTGCCCCTGCGGACCTGGGCTTAACGCGTGCTTCCGTATCTTCAGAAGTATCTTTGGAGTCGCCCATAAGCGAAAGAAGCAGCCCTATTATGGCCAAACCGGCTACCAGAAGCACCAAACCAATTACGATCGAAATAGCCAGAATTGCCGCAGCAATTATTAGCCCTGCGAGATACAACCATGTGGAAAGTCTAACCCCACCACGAAGGGCCTCATCATTAATCTGTTCAGTTAAGTGGTGCGTGGTTCCGTATGCCCAGGCGATTGGTCGAATTGCATATCGTTTAAACGTGCCATTACCGATTTCTGCTTTCGTGCAATACTCTGCAATTCTATTGCTGAGGGCATTAACCGTTTCAGAGATGCTGCGCGGGTCGAACAGCCACAGAAAGATTCCAAGGATGAGTGGCGCAGCTATAACCAACAACCACAAAGAGACGCCAGGATAGACAGTGAAAATATAGATGGTGGAAGCTAGGAGCAGAACTACTAAATCGACAACAATGGCCGCTATACTAAATCGAACCGCAGCTCTAACGGAAGAACTGGAAAATCGCTCCGTATAAGTATGTGCCCTCATAAGTAGCGCTACGCTTGGAAGCGCTATGTAGCGATATACGGCCTTAGTTCTGGAATCAATTAGTGAAATGAAATCTGGAAGATGCTCGCCTTGAGCGTTTATCCAAACATTGCCTGGCGAACTTTTCCAAGACGCTAGCACCGTGGCGATCAGCGCTTCTAAGACAATTAGTGCTGCCGAGATCCACAGTATGGTCGCATAACTCATTACGCCCCCCGTCAAAACTGGTTTTATGCCTATACCAGCGTGAATGAGGATAGCACGGGAGAGCGGTCCAAACCGTGGGGAGTCGATTTCGGGGGTCTACATGCGCTGATGGCGGCAGACCGCGCTTCGATCACGTCGTAGACGACGTCAACAAATCAAAGATGAACCAAATTTGACTACCGGGCCCCGGCGGTCAAACCGCGCCTTTCCCCGGAATCGCGCGGGTTTGAATCCCGGCCTCCCCGTTCGGCGATCCGGAAATGATTCGCGCCTTGATCAAACAGAGTGACGGGATCACGGGTCGGGTCACATGGCTTCTCGGGCGTGCAGCTGAAATCGCGATCCATAATGGCAGTGAGTTCATCGATTCGGCGACGGTAGAGCGCGTCAGCGAACGACTGAGACTGATGGCATCATGAATACCGCTCCAAATGTTTGGCCCTTATGCCCGCGACCACAGACTGATGAGTCGTTGCCCTCGTGGTTCGAGCGCGTCGGCTATGAATATGCGATGAGTCCGGCGCTCCTCCTAGGCGCTGTCGAGCAAGCGACGGGCAGCAAAACGAAATTTGGACAATCGCTGCCCGCTTCGCGGCTATATGAACGGTCGGTGGCAGACGGCCTCACCGTCTTAGCGAACCTGTCAGACGCTGAACGAGACGCGTTGTGGTCATCCCCCTCGGAGTGGGAGTTGAACGACAGGTCCTTCTGCACCTATTGCGCGCATTGTTGCATCGCTGACCTCGCGAATGGTCGCTCTCCTTATGGGCGCCGCATGTGGCAGCAGGCGTGGTGCACGGTGTGCAAGGTTCACGGGACCGCATTGACGGTCCGAAGTCTCGCCCATTTGCCGAACAACCAATCGTGCTGGTCGCATGCCGCGTTGAAGAGCCAGCGGGAATTGCTTGCGCCGAATCGGTATCGGGATTTGAAGGTGCGGTCGCAACCCGCCGTGCGGTCCAACATACTTGGCTGCTTGATGGAGATCGAGAAAAGCGCGGCTGCCGCGATCGGCGGCATTGCCCCCAATCCCTTACTGTGGGGAACATTGACGGCAGCATCGTTTTTGATGGTCCTCGATGATGTCACGACGTGGGCCCTTACACATTTTGAACCCGTTCGATCTTGGTCTGTCGCCGAGGATTTCACGCCGACCGAGGAGCAGGAAGGGTATGGACTCATCGGACGAGGTCAACGAATGTCGGCGTCTGATTATCCTCCGAATCGATTAACGCGAAGCCTTCGCACAATCACGAATCCGAAGGTACGCGGAGCCGCGCTTTGGATAGCGCACGCGCTGTTGGCAACGTGTCATACGGCAGCGTCGGACCGCTCGAGGTGCTACCCCACAAGATCGACAAGCTGCCTTCCTTGCGGGATCCGCTCCGGCAAGCCGCCAGTGGTTGGCGCAGCTTCAGGCGGAATGGCCGCCAGAATATCGCCGCTCGCGGTGGATCGATGTCCAGGAAACGAGCTGAATCGCACTGCACATAGGAAATTGGACATCAATTGGTGACGGATTGGACAGAAATTAGTGAAATCGACACCGTAGGGGCGCCGAGCTGCTCGCCGATGGCGTAGCCGAGCTGCTGTGCGCCTTGTAATTCGGCCTGCTGCGCCGGAGTCGTTGCGGCCGGCCCAGGGGCGGCGGCCCCACTGCTCCCACCGCAATATTTGCTCCACAAGGGCGTGCTGCTCGGCATGCTGCATAAGCTCTGCGAGGTAGGCGTTTGGGAATGAACCGGGCGGCTGCAGACGAATAGGATTTCAGCGAGTCCGATGACGCAGATTGCGCGAATAGTGGCTGTCATTCTCTGTCTTCCGTGCGCGCGTGGACTCGCTGCCATACTATTCCGTTACCGCAGCGAACCGCAATGATGTCTCAAGCTGTAAGTGTGCTGCAGCTCACAGAGTTGAGTGGCGGTGCACCACGCGACGCGCGTGAGCTCGGGTGCGCCTACCATGCGCGTCCGAGCCGCCGCCTGAGCGTCGCAACCGCATCATTGCAAAGGTATTGGGTGCGAATTCCCGAATCATAGCGTGAGCTGCCGTCTACGAGCAGTCTTGTGCTGCATGGTATTCCGGGTAGCCTGCCTCGACGATACGTGACTTGCTTCTTCTCGCGGTGCAATTGCGCGTCACCCTGACGAAGCTGGCGCGCCCCGGCGTTGTCCGCTCCGTCATTGCCGAGTCCCTGCTGCTTAAACAGCAGCTCCTCATCAGCCGCCGCTCCAGTCGATGCGCCCCGCCTCTGACCACGATTGATCGATTTGTGTTCGGACCGATGACGCTGTTCGTGCGTCCTCGACGAGTCGCGAGGCTCGCCGCAATTCTCAAGCCCGCGACGCTGTTACGATTCCACAAAGCGTTGGTCGATAGGAAATATCGCCGCCTGTTCTCGTCCACGGGAACCCGACGTAAGCCAGGTCCTAAGTGTCCAACGCAGAAAATCATCGCGGCCATCCTCGAGACGGTCGTAGATGGCTGGCCGTTCGTCGTGCTCCGGACCGTATCGGTCTCCACCACGACCGCAGTGTCGCCGGCCACGTGGACAGTGTGGTCGGACAACTCCTGACTCTCCGTCGAGTCAATGGCACCGACGGTGACGTCCTTGATGAAAGCGTTCTTGTCGAGCAGCTTTCCTGCTCCGAAGGTTGCGACGAATCTGTCGTCCAGGATCGCTTGCAGAGCAACAGGCTCGTGCCGGGCTTCGGCCTCAACCCATACATGCTCAAGCTTGAGCGGTGCTTGTTCATCTGCGGTGGTCGACTTGTCACCAGCGCGTGTTACCTGCGGCGAATAGTATCGCGACGGCGACCGCTGCAGCAGCTATTGCACACAGTGATTTGCTCATAGATTGGCATTGATGCGGGTTGTTCGTCTGAATGGACAGATCCCGGATGCTACAACAGACGCACACCGGGTTGCCTAATCCGCTTTTGACCCAATCGAGACATTGGCAATGTCCGCTACCAAGCGGCGTACCCGGGCCGACGAACGGGCTCTGCCCTCCGCGAGGTCATTTCCGTCGGGAACCACTATATCCGGGTTCCCTTCCGGGAGGTTTCACGCGAAACTCGCACTGGCCTAGGAGGGCAGCAAGATGCACGACGATCATCATCACGACGGTCACCACCATGATCACGGCGCGGGCGGACAGGCGCCTCCCTCGGACATGGCGCTCAGGGTCAGGGCGCTCGAGTCGCTCCTGGTCGAAAAGGGTCTGGTTGACCCGGCTGCGCTCGACGCGATCATCGAGACCTATGAGCACAAGGTGGGCCCTCGCAACGGTGCGCGCGTAGTGGCGCGAGCCTGGACCGACGCCGACTTCAAGGCGCGCCTGTTGAAGGACGCCACCGCCGCCATCGCCGAGATCGGGTACGGTGGTATGCAGGGCGAGCACATGGTCGTGGTGGAGAATACGTCGAAGGTGCACAACCTGGTCGTCTGCACCCTCTGTTCTTGTTACCCCTGGGCTGTACTGGGACTGCCGCCCGTCTGGTACAAGTCGGCGCCCTATCGCTCTCGCTCCGTGATCGACCCGCGCGGAGTCCTGTCCGAGTTCGGCCTGATGCTTGGCGAAGACATCGAGATTCGGGTTTGGGACTCCACCGCCGAGATCCGCTATCTCGTGCTGCCGGAGCGTCCGGCCGGGACCGAGGGCCTGAGCGAAGACGCCCTCGCCGGGCTTGTCTCCCGGGACGCCATGATCGGCGTCGCCTGGGCCACGTCGCCTGCAGAGTTCAACCCATGAATGGCGTTCACGACATGGGTGGCATGCATGGACTGGGGTCCATCGTGACCGAGGCCGACGAGCCGGTGTTTCATGCGCCCTGGGAAGCCCGCGCCTATGCGCTCAGCATGGCCGCGGGCGCCCTCGGCCTCTGGACGCTGGACGCTACACGCCATCAGATCGAGTCGATCCCCGGGCCGGACTACCTGCGCATCAGCTATTACGAGAAGTGGGTAACCTGCTTGGAGACGTTGCTGAATCGAACGGGGGCAGTGACCAGGCAAGAATTGGAGACCGGTCGTCCTGCCGCAGGTTCGATCAAGGCGACGCCTCCGTTGTCCGCCGAGCACGTCGCCGCGGCGTTCGGGCATGGCGGTCCTTCGACCCGCGCAGGAACTGCTGCGCCGCGGTTTTCGGTCGGCGAGCGGGTGCTGGCGCGCAACATCAACCCCACTGGCCACACCCGCCTGCCCCGGTATGTCCGCGGCCATCGAGGTCTGGTCACCACTATGCACGGCGCCCACGTCTTTCCCGACACCAACGCCCATGGCTTGGGAGAACAGCCGCAGGCGCTCTATCAAGTCCGCTTCGAGGCCCGCGAACTCTGGGGTGAGAACGCCGAACGAGCTGGCGCGGTCTACGTCGACCTCTGGGAGTCCTACCTTGAGCCCGCCTGACGCCATCGACGGCGGCGAGGAGGACAAGCGCATTGCGACGCTGCCCGGGCTTCCGTCCGCCGGGCCCGGGCCGGTGTTCGCCGAGCCCTGGCAGGCGCAAGCGTTAGCCCTAGCCGTGCCGCTGCACGCCGCCCCTTCGGTCCATGAGAACGCGCCGGCGGCGGAGGCGGGCCGTTCCGACG
>VFSW01016204.1_pt1 | contig 10186 bp, 10 predicted proteins | sample 5358111 | NCBI WGS metagenome assembly VFSW01 (sample SAMN11554181, study PRJNA540505) | mine drainage metagenome | isolation source: sediment from site ElyBrook_90M | place: USA: Ely Copper Mine, Vershire, VT | collected 2017
GGACAGCTTCCTCGCCGCCCTCGCCGTCGGTAGCGGGTGCGGCGCGATCAAGCGGCTTGTCCGGGCGCCGGAGTTCGTGGAATTCAAGGTGAGCGAATCCGGCGCCGCGACGTGCGACATCCGCCAGCTCGACGAAGATCCGAGTCCCCAGCCCCTGGAGATCGGCGCGCCCGTGGTGCAGCGGATCTTCAGCCTGGCCGCGAAGCTTCATAACTTCAACGGACTGGACCTGGAGAGGCACCGGCGCATCGCCAACCTCGGCGAAAAAACCTTCCGGTACGAGCGCGGCGCGGAAATCCACAGCGTCACGTTCAACTTCACGCTCGACGATTCCGCCCGGCAGTTGCTGGATATCTTCGAGGGCTTGGCGCGCCAGCAGTCCGATCTCTCCGATCTGCAGCGCGCCATGCGTTACGACCGCCTGGGCGTCAACGACGCCGTCCGGCAAATCGACGCCGATTATACCCGCCAACTGCTTCCCGAGCCGGACCGGCTTCTGCCCGCGCTCGACCAGGTGGCCGCCGACCAGCGCTTCGTCGACATCGCCCGGGATCGCGCCCGCGCCCTCGCCACCCGCATCCGTGCGTCGTCGAAGTAAAAAACTACCCGAGAATGATGCCCGCGTAGCCCACCACTCGATCGCGGTCGCCGTTGATGTCGCCCGACGTGGCGTACCGGACCAGCCGCGCTTCCGCCGCGCCTAGGTCGCGCAGGGCCACCAGCAGGGCCACGGTCGCGGCGTAGCCGCACATCGAAATCTCCTCGTTGCGCACCACGTCGTAGAGCCCCCGCGGATCGAGCGCCAGAATGCGCGCGATGGCGCGCTGGTCCTTGGTGCGCGTGACCGCGTCGTTTTCGTAGTGATTCATATCGCTGCTCGCGATCACGAGGACCGGCTCGCTGTGCGCCGCCACCACCCGCGCCACAGCGTGTCCCAGCTCCTCGATCGCCGGATAGCGGTCGATTCCCAGCACCACGGGCACAAAGCGAACGTCTCCCGCCAGCCGCTGGAGAAACGGAATCTGCACTTCAATCGAGTGCTCGCGCTCGTGCGCCACCGCGTCTTCCCGCAAGCGGGGGCACGCCCGGACCAATTCCTCCGCCAAGGCGGAATCGATGCGCGCTTCGCCGAACGGTTCCGCAAAACTTCCCTCGGTCAGGATGGCCATGGACTCGCCGCGCGGATAATGCCGCGGGCCCAGCAGGATGCACCGCGCGGGAATTTCCAGCGAGGCGTAGACCGCTCCGGCCACATGCCCGGAATACATATATCCGGCGTGCGGAACGACGCAGCCGCGCGCGGGCATCTTTGCCGCGCTCCCGGCGGCATACTCGTCAATCTGGCGGGCGAGCTCCCGCGGGTCGGCGGGGTAGAAGCTTCCGGCACCGGCATGGGAGCGAACCATGGATTTCAACCGTGCGGCTTCCGGCGGGGCAGGCGCCAGCAGGCGGCCCCGAGCGCCGGAGACATGACTTCAGCGTGGCTTGGACGGCTTGCCCTTGATTTTCAGCGCCACGGTCTTTCCCGGCTGATGCAGGATCGAAACCTTATCGCCGTATTGATAGCCGGCCCCACCCTGGATTTTCCAGATCATCGGCTGGACGCTCGGCGCGTAGCTGAACGTGTGAAGCGCCAGCGGATTTCCCCGCTCGCGCACGACTATCGAGTAGTCATCCACGCGCAGGACTTCGCCCTTCAACCAGACGGGCTTGGGGGTATGTTCCTTTGCAACGGTTGTTGACCTGGCGTTTCCCTGCGCGTGCACCGGGACTGCCGAGAATGCCAGGGCTATGGCCAGGGCGACGGCCAGCGCGATGACGCAGGCGCGGATTCTAGATCTCTTCATCAAAGGAAATCTTCAGCGACTTCAAAAACTTGATGTCTTGCGGAGTGATTTCCACTTGGGCGGTGTCCTGCTCCTGTTCCAGCACTTCTTCGTCGACGCGAATGTGAAGCGCCTCCAAAAAACGCCGGTCCTGCGACGTCATCTTGGCATCGTCCGCGGTGCGGCGCGCCAGCCCGATGGTGGCATCCAGCTTCAGCACGATCTCGAAGCCGGCCGCGCGAATGTTGGCGATTGCTTCGGCGATGCGCTGGGACTCCGACACGCTGTCGTTGATCGCGTGTCCCAGTTCACGCAGCAACTGCTTCATCCGGTCGTCGAGTTGCAAGGGCGTCGCCTCCTGTGAAAAGCCCTTCGTATACCAATTCTAGAGCCGCCGCAAGTATGAAACAAGGCAACCCTGTGGGGAAGGGTCCTTGGCAGTTACCTGTCCTCGCGAGCGGGTGCCTGGCTCTTCTGCCGGCGCAGATCGGCCACCACCAGGCGAATCTCGTCAAACGTGGTTTCAGCCGGCAGGGCGTCCTTGAGCGCCCGGAGGCGTGCGAGGCCCAGCCTCGCGCACGCCGCCTCGATCTTCAAACGCTGTTCCCGGCCGACCCAGCCGGGCTGAAACTCGAGTTCGCCGGCTTCGATCATGTCGGCGACCATGGCGGCGACGGTGGAAAGCTGCCGGCCCCGAATCGCGGCGATTTCCGCCAGCGTGCGACCCTCGGCCAGCAGCCGCAGGGTTTCCTCGGCGGGTGTCGATGCCGGCTGGGCCTCCGCGGCAGCCCGCACCCCCTTGCGAAAGCGTTCCAATGCCTCGAGGATTTGCTGGCCGTACAAATCGAGTTTGCGTTCGCCGAATCCCGGCACGCGGAGCAGTGCGGAGAGCGATTTCGGCTGCGCCCGGCAGAGTTCGTCGAGCGTCGTGTCGTGCATCACGACGTAGGCGGCGACGCCGCGCTGCTTGGCGGTCGGCCGCCGCCACTCGCGCAGATACTCCTGCAATTCGGCGTTCGCGCCTGTGGAGCCGCGCGCGACGGACGCTGCCGGCTGTGATGTCCGCGCCGGGCGGGAGGCGGATTTGCCGCGCTTGCGCCGCGCCGGTTCGACAGGCGCCGCCAGCCAGTCGGGCACGCCGCTGCACGCATCGCAGGCGCCGCACGACTTCCACTTGGGCGTCTCGCCGAAATGAGTGCAGATCTGGCGATGGCGGCAGGCGCCGGATTCCGCGAAGCGCCGGATCTCGTGATAGCGCTGCCAGGCGCGTTCCCGTTCCGCCGGATCGGCGATCTCCGTGATGAAGTGCGCGATCAATGCGGCATCGCGCTTCTGCCAGAGCAGCAGACAATCCGAGGGATGGCCGTCGCGCCCGGCGCGGCCCGCCTCCTGATAATATTGTTCGATCGATTTCGGCAGCGAGAGATGAATCACCGCGCGCACGGCCGCCTTGTTGATGCCCAGCCCGAAGGCGATCGTGCCCACCAGCACGCGCACCTCGTCGGACATCCACCGCTCCTGATTGGCGCTGCGCGTGGCGCCATCCATGCGCCCGTGGTAGGGCACGGCGCGGATGCCGCGTTCGGCCAGAAAATCCACGGTCTCCTCGACGCGCGCGATGGTTGGGGAATAGATGATGATGTTGCCGCCCGCGTGTTTCCGCAGCGCCTGCAGCAGCAGGGCGCGCTGCGTCCCCGCGGTGCACTCCTGCACCAGGTAGCTCAGGTTCGGCCGGTGAAAGCTGGCGATGTACTTGTCGGGCTCGCGGAGTTGCAGCTGCTCGATGATATCGTGGCGCACGCGCCGCGTGGCGCTGGCGGTGAAGGCGGCGATGGCGCGTTCCGGGAAACGCTCCCGCAGGCGGTTGAGGTGGCGATAGTCCGGGCGGAACTCGTGCCCCCATTCCGAGATGCAGTGCGCCTCGTCAATCACGAAACAGGAGATCGGGACGCGATCCAGCCACTCCAGTGTGTCCGCGCGCGCCAGCCGCTCCGGGGAAACGTACAGCAGGCGGTAGCGGCCTGTCTGGGCCTGGCGAATCAGCTCCGCCTGCTCCCTTTCCTTCAGCATGCTGTTCAGCGCGGCCGCCTCGATTCCCATCTGCGCCAGTTGCGCCACCTGATCCTGCATCAGGGCGATCAAGGGGGAAATCACGATGGCCGTCTTTCCCGGCAGCAGCGCGGCGGGAAGCTGGTAGCAGAGCGATTTTCCTCCGCCCGTTGGCATCACCACGCACGCGTCGCGGTTGGCGAGCAGGCTGCGCACGATGTTGTGCTGCAAGGGACGAAACGAACTGTATCCCCAGTAACGCCGCAGGGCTTCCAGAATTTCTGTCTCGGGGATCACTGAGGGAGTATAGACGGGCCTTGTGCAAACGTCGACACCAGGCGCCCGCGCGCCCGGTCTCGCGTGCGCGGCGGGCGCATCCGGCGCGCGGCATCGCCCCCGCAGAAAAAAGTATGGCGGCGGCGCGAATCCACACTAAAATCATCGCATGTCCGCCAGCCTGCTTCCGGTGCTGTGGCGTTCGACTCGGGTGACCCTGCGCGTGCTCTGGCGCGTTACGCGGCAGTTGTTCCACGAGGCCACGGGTGCGCTCTTCGGCGTATTCGCGGCCTATGGCGTGTACGCCGCCTGGAAGCAATGGAAACAGGGCCGCATCCTCTGGCTCGTGGGTTTCGCCATCGCCTACGCCGTGATGATGGCCGTATTTTCGTTCGGTTCGTTTCGCCGCGCGCGGCGCGTCCGCTGAGTGTGGAAAATGAAAAAGACAAACCGGAAAATGGGCTGGCTCGCGAATTGTGACGCCGCGGAGCTGCATGGCACTTCCCGCGCGGGTTCGTCGCTTTCTATTGTCCACTTTCTACTTTCCCATTTCATTCCTTTGCCATGACCGATGACCTCAAAAACCGCGCCGAAACCGCGGAATGCAAGTCCGCCTCGACGACGGGCCTGCCCATGCAGACCGTCGTCACCCCGGAGGACCTGCCCGGCTGGGACCCGGAGCGCGAGCTAGGCTATCCCGGCCAGTTCCCGTTCACCCGCGGCGTCTATCCCACGATGTACCGCGGGCGGCTCTGGACCATGCGCCAATATGCCGGTTTCGGCTCCGCCGCTGAATCCAACCGCCGCTACCGCTACCTGCTCGAAAAGGGCCAGACCGGGCTTTCCGTGGCCTTCGATCTGCCCACCCAGATCGGCATGGATTCCGATCACGCCCTCGCGCTGGGCGAGGTCGGCAAAGTGGGCGTGGCGATTGATTCGCTCGAAGACATGCAGACGCTGTTCGACTCCATCCCCCTCGAGCGCGTCTCCACCTCGATGACCATCAATTCCACGGCGGCCATCCTGCTGGCGCTTTACGTGGCCGTGGCCAAGCAGCAGGGCGCGAATCTGGCGCGCCTGGCCGGGACGGTGCAGAACGACACGCTGAAGGAATACATCGCGCGCGGAACGTACATCTACCCGCTGCGGCCGGCCCTGCGCATCGTCACCGATATTTTCGCCTGGTGCCGCCGCGAGCTTCCCAACTGGAATGCCATCTCCATTTCCGGGTACCACATTCGGGAGGCGGGCGCGACCGACGTGCAGGAAGTGGCCTTCACGTTGGCCAACGGCATCGCCTACGTCGAAGCAGCCGTCGCCGCCGGATTGCAGGTGGATGAATTCGCGCCGCAGCTTTCGTTTTTCTTCAACGCCCACAACGAATTCCTGATGCAGATCGCCAAGTTCCGCGCGGCCCGCCGCCTCTGGGCGCGCACGATGCGCGAGCGCTTCGGCGCACGCGACCCGCGCTCGATGATGCTGCGTTTCCACGCGCAGACGGCGGGCTCGGCGCTCACCGCGCAACAGCCGGAAAATAATCTCGCCCGCGTCGCCCTCCAGTGCCTGGCCGCCGTGCTCGGAGGCTGCCAGTCGCTGCACGCCAACGCCCTCGACGAAGCGCTCGCGCTTCCCACCGAGGAAGCGGCGCTGCTGGCCCTGCGCACCCAGCAGATCATCGCCCACGAAACGGGCGTCGCCAATACCGTCGACCCCGTGGGTGGCTCCTACGCCATCGAAAAACTGACCGGCGAAATCGAATCCGCCGCGCAGGACTATATCGCGCGGATCGACGCCCTGGGCGGGATGCTCCGCGCCATCGAGACGGGCTACGTCCAGCAGGAAATCCAGAAGTCCGCGTACGAATATCAGCGGGCCATCGAGCGCGGCGATCAAATCGTTGTGGGCGTGAACCGTTTCCAGTCCGAACAGGGGCCGCCCATCCCCACGTTGCGCATTGACCCTGAATTAGAGCGCGCTCAGGTGGCGCGCCTGCACGCACTGCGCGCCCGGCGCGACGCCGCGAAATCGCGTGCGGCCACCGAGGAAGTCGAGCGGTGCGCGCGCGGAAGCGAAAATCTGATGCCCGCGATTCTGGCGGCGGTCGAGGCCTATGCCACCGTCGGCGAAATCTCCGACGCGCTGCGCCGCGCCTTCGGCGAGTACCGCGAGTCCGTGGTCGTCTAATAGGGTGCTGAAAAACCCGGAATCTTTGTGGGTCGCGGCTTTAGCGCGCCGTGTGCGTCCCGGACAGCAGTCGGGACCGCGGCATAGGCACCTTAAAATCATTGGGGCTTTAGCAGCTTGCGGAAAAAGTCGTCTACAGATCCGCTGTAGGGGCGCTGCTTGCTGCGCCCTCCGGGTGCCGCAGCAGCAACGCGTTCTTCTCTGCGTCGCGCTGCGGGAAGGGACTCCAGCTGAAGCACGCGCGGATGCCCGTCTGCGGCATCGCCAAGGCGCCTGCGCGCCGGTGTTGCTTCCTATCTTCTCCGTGTTCTCCGTGCCTTCTCCGTGACCTCTGTGTTAAGTTTTGTCTTCCCGATGCCACCGAGAATCACGATCGAGACGGAAGCCCGCTGGCCGCGGCGCGTCGCCACGCCGGCCGAGGCGGTGAAGTACATCGACGCGACGGGCTGCTGCATGCTCTTTCCGGTGACTCAGGTGCCGCTGCCGTCGCTCTACGCCGCCGTCACGCGCCGCGACCCGCGCGCCGGCGTCTACTACGACCGATAATTCGCGATGGTCTGGCGCTGGAAGGACGAATTGCCGCGCCGCCGCCGCGCCTTCTACGCCAAATACTTTCGCGGGCGCGGAACGTTCATCTCGCTGGAGCAGCTTCCGTCTTTTCTTGCCGTGCGCGAAGCCGCCGTCGCGCCCGGCGATTACGAGCGCTTCTACGCCGAGGGCCGCATCTCCCCGGCCGCACGGGCGATCTGGGAAAATCTGGCGCGCGAGGGGCCGCTGGCGACGCTGGAACTGCGCCACGCCTGCCGTATGGAAACCAGGGCGGGAAACGTGCGTTACAAACGCGCCATGCTCGACCTGCAGCGCTCGCTCATCGTCTCGCACTTCGGCTCCGAACAAGAGACGGGCGCGTGGGCCTCGGCCCGCTTCGAGCTGGCCTGCCGCGCCTTCCCGAAGCAGACGGAGGCGGCACGGAGCCTCGCGCTGCCGGACGCGCGCGCCAACCTCGCGGCGAAGGTTCTCGAATGGCGCCCCGGCGCAACGGCGGCGCAACTGGCGCGGCTGTTTGCATGGCCCAAAGATCAGGCCGTGGCCGCGTATGACCTGGCGCACACACGAAGGCTGAAGTTGAAAGGCGAGGGCCGGTCATGAAGCTCATCCTGGCGTCGGCCTCGCCAAGGCGCGCGGAAATCCTGCGCGGTGCCGGCATCGCGTTTGAAACGCAGGCGGTGCTTCTGGATGAGGCGCTGCGCGCCGGCGAATTGCCCGGAGACTACGTGCGGCGCCTCGCGCTCGAAAAAGCGCGCGTGGCCGCGGCAGAAAGCCGCTACTCAGGAGAATGTCTGTTTCTCGGCGCGGACACCGTGGTCGTGGCCGGCGAGGAGGTGCTGGGCAAGCCGGCGTCGTACGAAGACGCCCGGCGCATGTTGCGGCGGCTGAGCGCGAGCGTGCACGAGGTGCACACCGGCGTGGCGTTGTTGCGCCGCCCGGGCGTGACCCAGCGCGTGGCCGAGGAAATTACGCGCGTGACCTTCGCGCCGTTGTCCGCCGGGGAAATCGAAAGCTACATCCGGACCGGCGAGCCCTTCGACAAGGCCGGCGCCTACGCCATCCAGGGCATCGGCGGGCGCTACGTCACCCGCATCGAGGGCTGCTACTTCAACGTGATGGGGCTGCCTCTGGCGCGGGTCTGGTCACTGCTGAGTGAATGCGGATGGGACGAGCCTGGGGCCGGATGAGGCGGCTCGGAAGCCAAAAACGGCGACCGGGCGGCCGCCGCTGTGCATGCCAGTTCTCGATGTTCCGAGGACTCCGGTGCGTTACTTCTTTTCTTCGGTCGTTGTCGTGGCGGGCGGAGTCGCGGCGGGCGCGGTCGTCTCCGCCACTTGCGCAGGCGGATCGCCGCGCATGCCTTCCTTGAATTCACGGACTCCCTGTCCGAGCCCTTTCATGACCTCGGGAATCTTCTTGCCGCCAAAAAGTACCAGAATAACGACCGCCACAATCAGCAAATGCATGGGGCTATCCCACATAGGGTACCTGCCTTTCGCGCCCGCGCTTCCGAAATCCGGGCCACCCAGCTTCAACTGTCAGAGTATAACACGCTCGTCGCCCGCGCGGCGCGTGACCCGCTCGCGGTCCAGGTACTCCAGCAGCGGGATCGCGTACTTCCGGGAAACCCCCGTAATCTCCTTGAACACCGCGATTCCCAGCCGGTCGCCCCTGTCCTGCCGATATTTGGCGATCAGATCGCGCAGCCCCGCCACCGCCGTGCGGTGGAAGACGAAGTCGTCCGCGATTTTGACCAGCACATGATCGCGCAGCAGGATTTGCAGGATCTTTTGCGCGCGGCCCGCCTCCACCGGCAATTTCTCGAGTACCGCCGAAACGCTGGGAACGGTCAGCCCGGCGCGCTCGAATTCCCGCTCGATCAGCTCCTTGGCGCGGGCTTCCTCGGGCGCCAGCGATATCTGCCGCCCGGCGCGCTGCACCAGATCGCCCGAAACCGTAAGGGCGCCCTTCTTGGCCAGGTCATCCAGCGCCGCGTGGAACAGTTCGAGGCGCGGATTGCCCGCCCGGCCGCGCAACTCCTGCTTGGGCATGCCCGGCAGCAGGGGATTGGCGCGGTGAAACAGCTCGACGGCCTCGCTCAGCGCTGCGGCGCATTTCTCCAGGGCTTGCTCCGCCGCCACGGTCAGCGGCTGTTCGCTCAGGATGCGCAGCCGCTTCTGTTGGGTGAGTATTGCGGCCGTGGCGCGCACTTCCGCCGCCAGCCATCCCGTGCGGATGAGGATGTCCTCCAGTGTCAGCCCGCGGGGCGTGGCCTCGGCCAGGGCCAGGAGGATTTCTTCGCGGCTGCCGTGTTCGAACGTCTCCAGAAACGGCGCCACGGGAGCATCACTGCGCCGGTGGCGGCGCGCGCGCGCGTCCATCACCACTCCTCCTCCAATCGTCACCACGGGTGAAAACTGGCGCAGGATGAACCGGTCTCCCGGGAGCAGCAGCATTTCGCTATCCAGCCGCAGTTGCGCCAGCGCTGATTCGCCGGGAGCAAGCTGTTCTTGCTCCAAAAGCACGATTTCAGCGATCACTTCGGCGGCGCCCTGATGCAGATGGGTGCGCGCGCGGTGGCGCAGAGGCCGCGCCGTGGGCAGCAGCGTGATGCGCGCGTCCACCCGCCGGGTAGGCGCGAAAATGCCGGACGCCGCCAGCACCATGCCCCGCTCGACTTCCGTATGCTCCACGCCCGCGAGATTCACGGCGGTTCGCTGGCCCGCCACCGCGCGCTCCACGGGTTTTCCTCCCGAATGCAGGCCGCGGACGCGCACCAGTTTGCGGGAGGGGAATAGCTCGACCTCATCCTTCACGCTCACTGTGCCGGACATCAGCGTGCCGGTTACCACCGTGCCGAAACCCTTGGTGGCGAACGACCGGTCGATCGGCAGCCGAAAATGGCGCGTCACGTCCTTCAGGGGCGCTTCCAGCGCCGCCCGAAGCATCTCCTGCTTCAGCACGTCGAGACCCGCGCCGGTCCGCGCGCTGACCGGGATGATCGGAGCGTCTTCCAGAAACGAGCTGCGCACGAATTCCTCAATTTCCAGCCGCACCAGCCCCAGCATCTCCGCATCGGCCAGATCGGACTTGGTGATGGCTACCAGCCCCCGCGGGATTCCCAGCAGGCGGCAGATATCAAAATGTTCGCGCGTCTGCGGCATGATGGACTCATCCGCGGCGACCACCAGCACTACCACGTCGATGCCCCCCGCGCCCGCCAGCATATTGCGCACGAACCGCTCGTGCCCGGGAACATCCACAAAGCCCAGGCGGACCTCGCCCAGATCGAGAAACGCAAA
>VFSW01016205.1_pt1 | contig 10185 bp, 10 predicted proteins | sample 5358111 | NCBI WGS metagenome assembly VFSW01 (sample SAMN11554181, study PRJNA540505) | mine drainage metagenome | isolation source: sediment from site ElyBrook_90M | place: USA: Ely Copper Mine, Vershire, VT | collected 2017
TTGTGCAGATGAGTTGCCTGGCATTGGCGGTACATAATTAGGAGATACCGTATGGCAACCTGATGGAGTGCAGACCTCAATTCCTCCTGGTAGCGCTCTCATGCTATTGCTTGGCATGTCAGCATAAACCGATGCAGTTCCAATGGTAGCAAGAATTGTCAGGCTCAGAACAAGTCCAAGCAATAACGTCGTAAGCAATTTATGGTTCTCTACCATAATCTCAAAATTCATTGCAGCAACTTTCACTTTATTGTAATAAAGATTTGTTGAACTTTATGAGGTAATATTGTTACTGAAAGATCAAAAATACAAATTGAAATCCCAAGATTGGTTTACTTTTTCCTAGGCAAGACCCATGCATTCTGAGCTTTATCAAAGCCTATGTGAGGATAAAACGATTTGGACTCTTGAGATGAGAGCAATAGGATTCATGACCTTGTTTCCAAGGGTTTCACTGTTAATCCTTAACAGCTCTTTCCCAATTCCCCTGTTCTGATACTTTTGATCAACTGCTAAATCCGATACATAACAGGAATAGCTAAAATCAGTCAACGCCCGAAGGACGCCTATCAGTTTTCTGCCATCTCGCGCAAGAGATTATCAGGTTGGCATTTGTGATCATCTTGCTTATTCTGTTGATGTCTTTTGGGCGGTTAATGCCGGAATTTTCAAACAAGCTTGCAAGTTCCGCCGGTTTTACGTCATGGTTGATTACGTACGAAATTTTCATTTTTTCAGATTTTTCTTTAGGCCTTATCTTCTCCAAGCTCCTTCTCGGCTTTCTCCCTTAACGACATGTATCTACTGAATTTTTTGTTCCATCTTGAGAAAAAGCTATATTCCTTGATTCCGATGAATAGGTATATCGACGACAGCACTATGGAGACAACTATGAACACAATGATTATTGTGCTTACATCCAAGATCTGATGAGAAAATGGGCCGCCTGAGACCATGAACTTGGGAGGGCCCATCGGAGCATAGTACATCATGTCAGGAGGACCCTTGTGTATCGCGATAATCTCGCCTCCAGTCATGTTAGGGCCTTTCTGAATCATAACCTCACCTGGCGCGTAACTTGCATTGAGTCTCTCCACACTAATTGCTCCCGTGTTTCCGTTTACAACTCTAATGCTCATAGCACCAGGAGTAGCATTAACAAACGCGCTATTCATCATTTCAGGAGTTCCATTAAGCATTCGGGTTCCTATAAAATGGACCTCAGGTCCTGGAACTAACGCTGGACCTGATAGCAACAAAACTGCAATGACAAGAGAGATTGGGACCAACACAAATGCTGAAATGATGAGCAACATGGCAACGTTTCTAAATGTGAACATGTGAGAAACAAGCTCGTCTAAGACCTTGAAGACACTCTCGCGTTCACTCTCTTTTGATGGTGGTTTGTTATTAGGTTCTGACACTGCACAATGCACTCCATTTGTTTGTCTTAAAATGCTTCTGTAACATAGTTACCGAGTTACTCCCTCTTTTTTCTTGGAAAAAGTTCCTCGTATGGATCCAAGACATTTTTTAAAACATGAATTCCCTTGTCTGTGATGTTGTACTTTACTATCTTCTTGCTACCCCATGGTTCTTCAGTTCTATTTATGAAACCTTTCCTTTCCAGATCTTCCAATATGTCCTTGTGAGCAACGATGTTCAGGCCACAGCGTGAGAGAAGGGATGTCTGATTTAGTTCTCCGACTTCTGTTAGAGCAAGCAAGATATCTTTTCTTATGTAGATTCTATCTCTGTACTCATGTGACAAATATTTTCCCCATCAAACCAGTATTGCGTCTTGTGTTATACAATTACAAATGGAGTATGATCCTAGTATGAGATGCATAACGAAAAGTTAGATTTCAACTAATTATGTGTCTCGGTAACTATGTTACCTAATATTATGAACTAACAAGGTTGAACAAAATTTTATAGATTAACTGCAGTTATTACCGCTGCAAATGATGAACAAAATCATTTCAAGCAAAAATAGACTGCTTGGAATTGTCCTAGGTATAGCAATCGTTGCTACCATTGGAACCACGGTATCTGTGTACGCTGACACCACCCCATCCAACAGTACCGGAAACATTTTTGGCAAATCCATGGTCAACATACCTACAATTCAAGGAAGCATAAACATAAACCAGCTTCTGATGCAGAGCGTCAAGACAAAGTTTGTCGATGCCGCAAACACTGCCCAGTCTGCCGTAACTGGTGGAACCGTGACAGGAGGCAAGCTTGGGCCATATCAGGGATACTATGTGTACAACTTTCAGGTCCTTGACAGCTCAGGCAAGGCACATCTTGTAATCGTAGATGCAGGAAATGGACAAGTGCTTTCAAACACTGAAGCACCTGACGGCTTTTCTGGTATGCCAGGAAAGGTTGTGATATTTCATGGCATCGGAGGGCCTATGGGTGATATGTCATACCAGACCATGGGTTCAGCAGAAGGCCCAGTTGTCATTGGTACTGCGCCAAGCAAATAGGAAGCAATTCCTTTCCTTTTTTTATTTTTAGCAAATCTACGTTCAGGCTAAGATCTGGGAGGGTTCAAGTCTTACCAGATTCGAATCCCAAAGTTCCTAAGCCACGAGGCATGGGTCTGTTGAGGCCCAACACATCTAAGTTAAAAAATATTACCTGGTCTGTAGTTTCTACAGAAATCTGTTAACTATCGGATCACTATCTGCAATTGTGACATAATACTATTGCCAACTAGTCCTGCAAAGCCTTTGTCAAACGTAATTAATGAATCACATGCAGTGTCTTTTGCCAATAATGCATGAAGAATATCAGCAGCAAGGATCTGTTTATGTTTTGAACTCTTGTATTGTGCGCCACAATTTCCACATGTGTTATAGAATCGCACATCACCTTTTATGTCATCCATTATCTGATTTGCTGCGTCCAAGATTGACTGAAAGTTACTCTGTCTACCTTTTTCGAACTTGATATTAGGTAATTGTAACAACTCGCCAATTAACTCGCTGTATATTTTTTGAGATTCTGATTTCACATATTCAGCCTGTTTGTTTTGGTCGATTGTTTCAAGTTGTGGCCTGTCTGCACCTAAAATTGTTCTTATGACTCCTTTAAGTTCAATCAAAACAAGTGTGGATATTACTCCAATGTATGCTCCTTGTCTTATTTCACTGAAAATCTTTTGTGCTTTGGGATATTGTATAGGCTCTTTTGTAGATCCGCCGATATATGATATCAATACATTTGTGTCGATGTAGAACTTTTGCACATTATGAACCCCGTATCGCTCTTACTGTTTCTACTGCATCTATTTTGTCAAGTTTTATTCTTTTTCCAAGCATTCCAGCTAATCTATCAAATGCGGTAGCATCGAGTTTTGGAATATCTCTCAAACCAATCTCTTTTGCTAATTTTGATCTGGTGTCTTCATCGTTGAAGATGTACTCAGATACATTCCTAGTAACCAGATTAGTAAGATCAAAAGACAAATGTTTAGACTGGTCTGAAGGAATATCAAATTCAGATTCCTCAAACAATGTTTCTTGATCAATTTTATTTTTATTTATTTCGTGTTTTATTGTACTGTTTGTGGTATATTCTGGATACAATGTGTAAACGTCTGCAAGTACTTCCTTTGTAGATTTATCAAAATAATACTGTGCAATTCCACAAACATCTTCTACAACATCTTTTTTTACATTGATAAGATCCTGGATTTCATTTCTACCCTTGTCAGTAATTCTATACCTGTATGACGTTTTTCCATAAGTATTAGTCACTTCATCTTTAGTCACATACTTGTCGTCAACAAGCAATGTCAGACTTTGTGCCAAAGATTTGCTAAATACCCCAAATTTATCAGGTCTCCAGTCACTGAAAAATTCTTCCTTGTTGCCAATTTTTTTAAATGTTAAAAGACCATATTTTTGCAATCTTGTAGATCCCTCAACATATCTAGTTGCACCTATCAATACAAGGAGCCATTTAGAACTAGAAGGAAGGGACATATCTAACACATTTTCCTAAGACAATAAAGGCATATCGATAAATTTCAATTGATCCTTCATTGACAAAACTCAGATAGGATAATTATGCGTTCAAGTTATTTAACCTGATGTTCTGAAAGCTTGGAATCCAGTATAATTCATCATTGCATGGATCCAAATCTGTTGAAACTCGCACCTAAATGTGTTAATTTGTCTAGGAATTGATATCTTTACAACCTAGTCCTTGAGGACCCATCATGCATTGCTTTTTGGATATCGTTTTCCTACCTAGTGATTGTGATGGTTGTCATTGTTCCCAATGCCATGAGAGTTTTCAGGGGATATCACGGCAACTGTATCAGAACCAATGTTTCCGATGTAAATGTTGCCGTTTTCCGTGTCAACTGTTCCGCGTGCCGGGCTGTCAAGGCCTGACAGAGTCTCCACTACAGTATTTGTAGAACCGTCTATCACCGATACGTCACCCGAGGACGAGTCTCCAACGTAAATGTCGTCGTTTATTTCGTCAACGGTTACCCCTATCGGGCCTGATCCTACAGATATCGTCCTGATATGGATCTCCTATTATAAAATGTAGTAGGACAAAAACCGAGCCTGTGACAATAAAGATTGTTACTACTGTAATTGCTCCCATGCTATCTTCTTATCCATTTAATTGATCTTAACCTTTATGAAATGTGGCATTTTTTCGGTTTGATATTGAAAACTGCTTATTCTGCATACAACCCTGCTTGCCGCAGTGCTATTGATCTCAAGCATTCCGCTCAACTTTCAAAATGAACACCAAAATTTAACAAACAATGATAAAATTCCAAAAGCATTTGCAGATAACACTGGTAATACCAACTCAGTAGTAGCTACAGTTCCCTAAACCTAGGTGCAGAGTACGCTAACCTATATCGGCGGTGTAATCCAAAATAGGTCCAAGCCCATAATGAGGTTGCATGCACTGTAAGTATGCTTTCTGCCTTCGTCAGATGGCGAGTTTGTCAGTAGAATTAAGACAATCTCAGTCTGGGACAACAGACTAGAACCCTCATTAGGTTCAGACATGTAAGGATTTGAATTCAACATTAATCCAAAATTAGCCATTTCCAATTTTGAAAAATGGAATCTGTGTAGATCATTCTTTTATAGAGCATTCTTCTGAAACATACACGTCTGGTCTTGAAAAAAATACTACTGCTTCCCATGTTTGCAATATTTGTAGCTGCCTTGTCATTTTTACCTCAAGATGCTCATGCAACAGGTGGTACAATTTTTGATGGCCCTTCATGTACTGTGATAGGTGGTACATGGAACCCTGGTGCATTCAGTTGTACTGTTTCTTCACTTACGATAAATTCTGGTGAGACTCTGACAAATTCTGTTAATTTGATAATTACGGGTACCGTCACCAACTCGGGTACTATCATCAATAATTTCGTTATCACCAACACCGGTACCCTCATCAATAATGGTAACATCAACAATCCTTCACAGTTTTTCAACTCGGGCACTTTGATCAACTCTAATACTGGTACCATAACCAACACCGTCGAACTAGAAAACACGGTAAGCAATGGAAAGGCTGGCACCATCACCAACTCTGGGACTATCAATAACAATACCCCTCCAAATTCCCATCCTGCCTTTCTCATCGTGGACGGTGGTACGGATCTCACCAACACAGGCTCCATAACCAACACTGGTATCATTGAAAACCATTCCTTTGGTAGTCAGTTTAGTAACACAGGTATTTCCAACATCTCGCCTGGTACTATCGACAACCAAGCAGGGGGTGAGATAGATAACAGTGGCTCTATGATAAACAACTCGGGTGGCAACACCGGAAACAGTGGCATCACCAATTCTGGTTTCATCATCATCGAAGCTTCAGCCAGCATCACCAATTCTGGTTCCATAACTGACTCTGGAGGATTAGAAGTTGATACAGGCGGCGCATTTCTCCTCAATGAGCAGTTTGGTTCCATAACCATAACCTCAGGTGGCAACATCAACAACGGTTCAACTGGAAGCTTAGGCTATGCTGGTATTGAAAATCAAGGCACCATAACTAACAACTCAAATGGCGCCAACACCTCGCAGGGAGCCTTTGATGGAATCGGCAATTCCGGCACCATAAATAACGATGCCACAGGCACCATCACAAACTCAGGTACCATAGGCAATATAGGTACTATCACTAACAACTCGGGTGGCATCATAAACAATATTTCTGGTAAAATCATCAACAGCTTCGGTGGCAATTTAATCAATAATTCACAAGGAAATGGTGGTAATGCTGGTTTTAACAACTCTGGCAATTTTGACAACAGCCATGGTACTTTCACTAACAGCGGTTCTATGAACAACGCCCAGGGAGCCACAATGACTAATGAAAACCAAGGCACCATAACTAACACCTCCACGGGCTCTATCCAGAACCAAGGCAACTTGAACAACGACAACACAAGCTGTTTTACTTGCGGCGCCACTATCGATAACTCTGGTTCCATCGGCAACACTGGTACTATTACCAACTCTGGTACAATTACTATTGATTCAGGTGGCACCTTAGGCAATGATGATGGAGGTACCATCAACAATTCTGGAACAATCAACAACAATTCCCAAGGTTTAGGTTCCGGTAGCGGTCACAGCGGTATCAACAACTTTGGTACCATCAATAACAACCAACCAGGGGCAATAAACAACAATGGTTCCATCACAAGCTTCGGCCCTATCAACAACAACTCCGATGCAGAATTTACTAACGGAATCGGATTCAATAATGCTGGCACCATAGAAAGTGATCAAGGCAGTGGAGGTGTCTTTGGTAGCATCAACAACAATGGAGGAGCCACGTTCCAAAACAGTGGAACCATAAACAGTCGAGGTACCATGTTCACGAACACCGGTAGCATTACAAATGGAGGTTTAATTGACATGCTAGGCGGCGCCTTCACCAACTCCGGTACTGTTTTAAACGGTGGTACTATCGATGTTAGTTCTAGTGGTACCATCACCAACAGCCCTGGAGCTACAATCAACAACAGCGGTGGCCACATAAACAACAATGCATTTGGCAATAATGGCAACAGCGGCTTCACCAACTCCGGTACTATAAACAACTCTGGCACCATTGCCAACTCCGGTACTATGACCAACTCCGCCATACTCGATAATTATAATCCACAAAATAATCAACCTGGTACCATCATCAACACTGTCACCCTGACCAACTCCGGCACCATCAACAACCAAGGTGCTACCATCACCAACACTGGTACCATCACCAACACCGGAACCATCACCGATGACTGCAACTCCACCTTTGCCAAAACCGGTACAGTTACTGGTAACAATCCAGTCGCGACTTGTTCTACATCATTATCAATCAGTACCTCTCAAAATCCAGTGCAACCAGGCCAGACAGTAACCTTTACAGTTACAGAATCGGATAATTCAAACTCTGGAATGGCCATACCTGACGGCGAACTTATCACATTTACTTCTAATGGCAACTCTATTGGAACGGCCCCATTGACGCTAGGTATTGCAACATTTTCCACATCCTCATTGCCTGTAGGATCCGATACCATCAACGCAACGTATTCTGGTGACTATGTCTTTGAACCAAGTTATATTACTACAACAGAGATAGTAGAGACTCCGGCACAAGAGATTCAAGATCTCATCAACTCCATTGATTCAAGCGGTCTCCCACACGGAATCGCAAATAGCCTTGACGCAAAACTTGGTGCTGCAGTTCAATCTCTCAATTCAGGAAACGACAACACTGCAATTAACCAACTTGACGCATTTATCAACGAAGTAAATGCACAGTCAGGAAAGCAGATACCGGCAGGACAAGCCCAGTCTCTAATACAAACCGTACAAACCATTGAAAGTTTCATACATTAGATTTTTTAAATCATAATTCACGGATTCGAACCTGTAAGGATTTGAATTCAATATTAATCCAAAATTAGCCATTTTCAATTTTGAAAAATGGAATCTATGTAGATCATCTTTTATAGAACATTCTTCAGTAAAATTTCAATGACAAATAAGACAATAGCAATGATTGCAATAGCAGTCATTGCAGGAACAATGACATCAGGAATAGCTTTTGCAGCTAGCACGAGCGACCCGTTCGCACAGCTGCAACTGTCAATCACAAACCTTCAAAGTGAATTCACAAGCCTTCAAACTGAATTAACAAGCGTCCAAAGCCAAGTGAACCACATCCAACTAACTCCAGGTCCACAAGGAGCTACAGGTCCACAAGGTCCGGTAGGTCCAGCTGGTACTAACGGTGTCAATGGAACTAACGGAGCTCAAGGTCCAGCAGGTCCAGCAGGTCCAGCAGGTCCACAAGGTCCAGCTGGTTCATCAGATACTGGAACTACAACACCTGCAGTAGACATGTTCTTAACGATACCAGGCGTGGCAGGCGAGTCGAAAGATTCGTCCCATCCAGGCGCAATAGTTATCTCATCTTACCAATTTGAGACCTCCAATCCAGTCAATATAGGTAGTAGCAGTACAGGTGGATCTGGCGCCGGCAAGATACAGTTTCATGACTTGAATTTCACTCATACAGTGGATTCGTCATCAGCACTTCTATTCAACGCTGAAGCAACTGGGACACATTATAACCATGTAGTATTGACAGTAAGAAAAGCCGGAGGAACTCAGGACTATCTTGTAATTACTCTTGGTACTGTCTTTGTCTCCTCTATAGTGCAACACAGTAACGGTGATATTCCTACAGAATCGGTTACCCTTACTTATGGCCAAATCGCAATAAACTACAGCCCAACAAACTCAGGTGGGACTTTAGGGCCTTCCATAACAGGCGGTTGGGACATCCAACAAAACCTGCCATTTACACCATAAAATCAATTCCCCTTTTTATTTTTCAAGAAATTATAGCGCGAGCAATTGTCTAATGCCGAGTCTTACAGATGATATGTGAAATTCTATAGGCAGTAGTACCTATTGCTTGCTGTTGGCCTGGGGCCGGTCGAGTCAATGCCCCGTATGAGGGCGACTTACAGATTGGCCCTAACTTGAGTGGAGATCATATTACCAGCAAATGGTGAATGGAAGGCTTCCGCTGTATCAGGCTACAAAAAGAGAGGAGGTGAAAATGTGATGGAGATAGGATAGGTGCCCACAAGAAAAAATGCGTAGCAACGCTAAAGCAAGCCAGCAAGAAAATATAAGAAGATGGAATGGGAATCAAGATCAGTCTGAGACAGCAACCGTTCAACTGTGTCGGGCTAGCTGCAAGCATCGAATTTCACATGTGAGGACTTGAGCCCACCAGTTCAACATAAATTTCGTAATCCTATACAAGATTACGCAGAAATCTAGACGGCATTTACTAGTGAATCTAAAGTGTAAATTCTGATCTCAACAGATTCTGGACCCTCTGTGGGTTCAGACATGTAAGAGTTCGAGTTTTACAGAACTTAGATCTGTGAAGTAATAGATTGTGGTTTATCATGGACGCCTACTTATGAATTTCAGATTCTTGCCAGATGTGAATTGAAGTAAAATTCGCTAACCATTGAGACAGTCATCAATAGACTGATTTTGTGGGTAGTGTTGGATCCAGTACCCGTCTTGCTCCCTCTGGTCCAGTTACTGGCAGTCCGGTTGGATCAAGAAGCCCGATTTGAACAAGCACCGAAGCTTGATCCCAGTAAATGTGTTCATGAGTTACCTTGTCATCTTTGACCCCAACAATCACGGCAAAAGCAGCCTCGACCTTCTTGCCTGTTGGTTTTATCTTGGGAAGCATCCATTCAATCTCGGTTGTATGAGTAAAGCTTATCACCAGTTCTTCCACGAGTTGTTCATCTCCTACTGTGAGTGAGACACATTCCATTTTGACATCAGGCGGAAAAAATTTTCCAACGAGGTGATTTTGATAAAACTTTCTTACCCCATCTTTTCCATACCCTCCTATCATAGATGGAACGTTGTGAAGGTGTGGATTCTCGTTCATGGTATTCATTGTTGTTTCAAGATCCCCGTCTAATTCAGCTTGAACGTGTTTTTCAAAGATTGATACCATACGTTTCTGTTTTTCTGAAAGTAACATATCCTGTAGACTGTGATGGTAAATTAATTTTTTATGATTAGGAGTTACGCACTTGGATTTTACAAGTTAGCCTAAAGGTCTAGTTCACCA
>VFSW01016206.1_pt1 | contig 10185 bp, 19 predicted proteins | sample 5358111 | NCBI WGS metagenome assembly VFSW01 (sample SAMN11554181, study PRJNA540505) | mine drainage metagenome | isolation source: sediment from site ElyBrook_90M | place: USA: Ely Copper Mine, Vershire, VT | collected 2017
CTTGGTGAGGAGCCTATGGGCGACGTCATCCAAAATTGATATGCGCATGACCGATCCGAATGCCTGCCTGCCTCTCTGCTGCAGATCCTTCAGCAAAAGTATGTCGAGGCTCTCGAGCGAGGGGACGTGACTGTGGCCCTGTCGTGCCTGCGGGGAGAAATGGCGCCGATGGGAGTGCACGCAACTCAGCTTCACAGCCTCGCAGGTGAGAGGAGAGCACTCCTTCCGTTCGTCTCTGGTTGAAGGGGCACGAAAGCAACGCGTTCTTCGTAGTTTCACTGAAAGATCTTGCCTCCAACTTCAGCGCTTCTCATGTGCCCCATCTCGAGCGCGGACGGCTCCTCGCACAATGAGTGGCTAAACTCTGGCGGGGGGGGCAAGGAGGGGAGGAGATCGATGTTGCAAAGGCTAGGTGCCCTGCTGCCGCCAAGCCTGATGCTTCCGCAGGCCAGGCTGGAGACGCTGGTGGAGCAGGCTCTGCAGGCGCAGGCAAGAGCACGCGACAGGGGGTTGTTGAGAGCGTGCCAGGGGGGAGGTTACTCAAGTGCTCAGCCCTGCGGCTGCTCCTCAGGTGTCGAGATGCCAGTATCATAATGCAACCGATGCAGAGTTAACGCTGCTTTCTGATTACCAGTCCAGCGTCGAGAGTCTGCCCACGAGGCTCGTTCAAGTAATGTTGAAGCTGCGATCAATTGGATAACAGCACCTCCGCTGAATCGGTGGTGTCCTGTCGATTCAGGTTGCGGAGGCCCACTCTGATGAGGTTTGGCATGTGTGTTTCAGCAACAGCGGGACCATGCTAGCCTCTGCCTCAAAGGTACGTTGCCCGAGAGGGGGAAACCTTGCAGTTGCCTGACATCTGACTCACGATGCAGGACAAGTCAGCAATCATTTGGTCGGTCCGGTCGCCCCGAGAAGCATCTCCTGGGCAGCCGCTATTGGTGCCCGTTCACACGCTTGCCGATCATCAGCAGCCAGTCGCATTCCTTTCGTGGTCTCCTGATGACAAGCTTCTGCTGACCTGCAGCGACGACATTCTGCGGCTCTACGACGTGGCCTCTGGCCAGCTGCTGCATCAATTCCGGCAGCATGCGGCCACAGTGACATCGTGCGCGTGGCTGCCTGGATCAAAGAGGTTTCTCTCGGGCAGCGTCGACAAGACTATCCTCATGTTTGACACCAGTGGTGAGCTCCGAAAAAGGACCTGAGGGAGGTATTCGGCAGTCCTTCCCTCATTTTCAATACTGTTCCACTTGTTCTTCCCTTTTAACGTCAGGGAACGAGCTACAGCGCTGGAAGAAGGCGTATCGCGTTCAGGATTTGGCTGTGACCAATGATGGCTCGTTCCTCATAATCGCATCTAATAACAGGCAATTGCACGTGATAAGGTACGCTGCTGGAGATAGGGAAGTCTTTCTATGATGCTCCCGCTGATTCTGTGCCGTTGCCCCTCGTTTCAGGCTGAGTGACTCTCGGGAGGTCCTGCTGCAGGAGACGGACCCCATCACCTCGATTGCACTGGTGACGGGTTCATCCGTCGGACCCTCCTATCCACCCCCTCCATCAGAAGCCGACGGATCGCCTGCATCCCCGTCTCCCAGCCTCCTGTCAACGGTCAACGTCGATTCTCCGCCCCCGGGCCTGCTCCTCGTGAACCTGCAGGGCCATGCAGTGCACCTGTGGGACATTGGGCCAATGATGATGCAACGCAATGGATCACCCTCCCGGTCAACCGAGCCGCTGCAGGATCTGGACCCCATGGACCAGGTAGTGCGGCAAGAGACTGCTCTCATTCAATGTCCTTTTCATTTTACATCCTTGCTATTCACTCTCTGACTGTCATCCTCGCGCGTACTTGCCCGCTCTTCAGCCGCCAACAGAACCAATCCAGCAGTATTGCTCCAACGAGGCCAAACCTGGCAGGTTCGTCATCCGATCCAGTTTTGGAGGCAGCTGTGGGAACTTTGTCGTGCACGGAAGTGAAGACTGCAAGGTGTACGTGTGGCATCGTGATTCTGCGGAGCTGATCATGCACCTCGATGGACACAGCGGCACGGTCAACTCTGTGAGCTGGAACCCTCGCGACTCGTCGATGATCGCCAGCGGGAGTGACGACAGAACGATTCGTCTGTGGGTGGCCCCGACTGCGTTGCCCCCTGCCATGAGGGCGCCAGCGGCAGGAGCGAGTACCTTGGCCGGGCAAGGCGGTGCAGTGCTCGCTGCAAGGAAGAAGTTGTAGGACGTTATTGCGGCATGACCTAATTTGTTGCCTGTTCACTCTAAGACTCATGTGTGCATCAGATTCATTGTCTCGAGAGCTACATGCCCGTCAGCCACATTGCACGGTGCGTCACCACTTCCAACGACACGCCTTGCTGCTCGGCGCTGCGCACCCCGCCTCCATTTGCGGTCAGCGTCAGAGCGCGCATTGCATCGCCCAGGCCGAACACAGCCTTCTGTAAATCGGTGATCTGTAGCAGATGCCAGGATTGAACAAGTAAAACAGAGGTAGGGGGAAATGATCGTTTACCTTCTCCAGCTTCCGCACTCGCGGGGTCATGAGGTCCCTCTCTGTTCCATCGTAGCTGCTGCTAGCAGTGATCATGTTTGTGCTGCTCTCCATCACGACTACTCGAGGCAGGAGCTGCTGCCATCGACGCCTCTCATCTGGCCCCCCAAAATCGCCGAGCAACTTCTCAAACTGCTTCACAGCATCGTAATGGGCCACCAAGGGATGTGCATCTGGAAAGCGGAAGAGCGAGAAATGGTGTTCAAGAACCTCCTTGCAAAACACGGTTCTTATGATTAGACCGAGAGATGAGAGGTCGCCAGAACCTGCTCACCCTTCACAAGCCCACCGATCACATCCATCACTCTGCAGTCTGCGCCTTTCTCCGACTGCCAACATCTCTGCCAATGAATGTTCTTCATGGACCAAGTCTCCAGACGAGTGTCGTCAAGGTCCGCGTGGGATAATTCGCTGATCAAAGCGCACATCGTTGTCACGCTGCAGCGAGGCCACATGCTCCGACATACTCAGAATTCAAGAGGCAGGCAAACTGAAACTCACGCACTCGAGGTTGACTGATTTTGGTGATGCTGGTGGAGGGGGAAGAGAGAGAAGTGCTTCTGCAGCAGAGATGAGCGACGCTAGATGAGGAGGGCAGGCAAGGCTCACTTGCAGTACGACAGGCAGCAACCTGACCTGGGCCTGCCGCGACATAGACCCCCATTCGATTGAGCTCTGTCTGTATGGTCTCGTCCACACCCGAAGGAAAGAACAGGACAACAAGAGGCGCTTTCCATCGTCTTTGGCTGGATTCGCACTGAGAAACGGCCAGAAGCTCCTGGACCTGCCTTCGGAGACCCTGGATAGAGGGTTCTCTTTCGCATCTGCCTCTCGCATGATCGCTCTTGAAACATTCCGCTTCTTGACCTCTCACCTTGACCGATTGTGTGCCCGTCCAGTGCACGCTGTCGATGCCAAACAGCTCTTGGCTCTTGACTTCGATCCATGCGCTCCCGCCCTGAGCCACCACGTCCTTCGTAGACAGAATTAAACAAGCAATGTCGCCCACGTTGATCAAGAATCAATGATGAAGCAGCCACTCACCACTTCAACGGAAGTCCCAGCCTTGATCTCAGAGTCCTCAATCTTCACACCGTGCGCCAAGGTGAACCTCTTGCCGATCCCGACAACATCAGGTGCAGTGTGCGCAGCGAGGAGCTCGCCCTGAGTGTCGCAAGCATGAGGAGCGACAAGAACCACCATGACTTTGACACGGTCGACCCTTGTCACCTGAAATCCTCTGATATTGTTGATTATTCCTTGGATGCGGACGGGGTCCAGCTGCCGAGTTCGACGATGCCGATGCATTTCCCTTGGTGCGAGGCTCTCTTCCAGGGATTCCACATTCGGTGATCCTTGGACCTCCTCAATGGAACTAAAATTCATCTTCTCGTTTACTGTTGATTCTACGTCTGCCAGGGCCATGAACCGGCTGACAAACGCCAAGTCACCCCTTGGTTGTAGAAAAACGTCGGTCAAACGCTGGGAGTGGAGGGTTCGATGGCAATGTCCACAAATGCATTCCACACCGTATTCTCCTGAGCACTCTCTCCATGTTATCGACCTTGGGATTCAGCCTGAAGGAGATTTGTCCGTTCATGAACGTGCGTCATTTCAAATCAGAGCCTACCGTGCAAACTCCATTGCCGCATGGATCGCATTTCCCAGCAACATCTTGAGCTCTGATGGCACGGGCATTTTCTCCATCTTGTCCACGTTGCCCTGCAAGCCGGTCGACGTGAGCAGGCATCGCCATGCGGCAGCTGCTGTAGCGACGGGTATGCGGCTTGTTATTATATCAGGGCGCATGTGGTTGAAGCCTGCCCGACTCAATTTCATGCGTGCTCTCATGTGACTTCGATCAGATCAGAGCGAAATTTCGGGTTTTGGGTTTTGGAGCAGCCATTCCGCGTCGAGTTCAATTGTCGCAACACAGGATGCCTGTCGCTCTGATCATCGCGTTCGCCCTCGACCTCATCTTATCTTCTTGGTGCGTTGGCGGCTCTCCTAGTCATCATCTCTCGGCTCAATCGTTGCCTGCTGGTGTGCAGGTTCACCTTTTACCCCATATACACGTTGGGCCATTTGCCCGATCTGAAGCTGTTTCACGGCTGGATTGATCTCTACAGCCCCTCTCTCTCGAACATAGTGAGTGGGGCATTGCCTGCATGGCTCTCCTGCGTCATGAGCGCGTTGCCCCTTGCCGTATGTAGGACATTTGGCTCTTGACCGGCCTGAAGATCATAGCCCTCTCTTTTCTGCTCCTTTTTCTGCCCGATAAGAGGAGGTCTGATCCTGATAAAGAAGCGTATCGCAAAGTGAGTAGCCCTGGCACGAGGTGGGGCCTCAAGCCTGGCTTTACGACCACCCTTCCCCCCACCCGGGTGCAGCTTCGGACTCACGTAGACGTGATATGCATAGTTACTCAGCTTCTGCTCTTGGCCAAGGCATCGGAAGTCGCTGTGGCAGCTCCCGATGGTGCTTGGCCCCGAGCCGACCACGAAGGCGCATCGTTCGTTGGTTTGTTCAACATGTGAGAGCGCGACCTACATAGCGATGTTGCATCATTTGACGGTTCAGAATTCCTCGCACAGGTTTGGCTGCTTCTTTGCCTGTCTGATTGGCTCGTTTGCGGAGCAGTCGCTCGCGTCTTCTGTGGTCTCCAAGTGTGAGGCTACGCACAGCAGCAATGCGGCTTCCAAAGACTCGATCGAGGAGGGCCAGGCTCGCGGTTCCCGGAATTGCCTTTCTCAGCGTCAGACTGCTGAAACCGAACCCCTGCTGGGCACGGACGGTGCAGCCAAAGCACAAGGGGTTCAGGCCAGCATGCCAAAGAACACTGCAAACAGCGACGACAGCCCCAAAAAGAAGAAGCATTCCGTCATCCATGAGCTCCTGAGTCTGGCCGTTCCGGATCTCCACCTGACCTTCATTGCGTTGACTGCCGGCTGCGTCGCAGCTCTCGGGTCAGCTCTTGTCCCCTACTACACGGGACTTGTAATAGATTACGCGTCCATCGATCCTGACAGGTTTGGATCAGGGGCTTTTTGTCAAAACTCTCCATCCTCTCACTTCTGCATCTGCTGCTGCTGTGTTTCTTAGCTCCAAGTTCAGATCCACATGCGTGAGCCTGGTTTTGGTGGCGGCTCTTTGCGGCATCTTCACCGGAATCAGGGGGGGCTTGTTCACGCTGACAATGGCAAGGCTCAACATCCGCCTCCGCAAGAAGCTGTTCCGAGCGCTCGTACAGGTGGAATTTCAACTCGTCGTGTTTCAGCCTAACCTGATATATCCTGTTCAACCTCCGCTGCAGATGGAGATGGGATTCTTCGACAAGAGCAAGACAGGTGAGTGGAACGAGCGTTTGAAGAATGCTTTGTACCTCATCTTTCCTTGCCTGTGCAGGGGACATTTCATCCCGGCTTTCTTCCGATACAAATTCCGTCTCCGACCAGGTGTAAAATTAATAGATTGCTCAAATGCACGTCGCAGGTCCGAGCTGATTTCAACCTCAAATCTCTTTCTCACCCCCCCTCAGATCTCGCTCAACATCAACGTCCTGGCGCGGTCAGCCACCCAGGCCCTTTTGGTGCTGGTCTTCATGATTTACGCATCATGGCGCTTGACCACCATCACCTTCATCCTCATTCCCCTCGTCATGGCAATCAGCTCTGTGAGTGCCTGGCTCCGATCGCGCGAGGGCGGGGGGGACAACGCAAAGGAATGCCCGAGTCTCAAAGCCTGACCCTCCCCACCCTTTTGCGAATGGAAGGTCTATGGCAAGTACTACGCCGAGCTGTCAAAGAGCGTTCGTACAGAGCTGGCCGAGGCGAATGCTGCCGCCGAGGAGGTGCTTGGCTCAATGGGCACCGTCAAGGCCCACGCAGCACAGGTTTGTAGACTAAGCTAATCTGTTTATCGATCTCTAGCGTGGGATTCAAGCTCTGAGATCTGATGCTGATCCATAATTGCTCAACAGGATTCTGCTGCTTTCACTTACGAAAGCAAGCTCAATGCGTACTTTAAACTCATGGTCACGCAATCTTTGGCCTACATGTTTTACGCAATCCTCAGCACGTTTTTGCCGAGTGCTTTGTCTGCGGTCGTGTTGTTCTACGGAGGAATTCTGGTGCTTACAAAGCAGGTGCTTGGATTCTGACAGAAGCAGGCAACTCAGCCTTTCAAAACCTCATCGAATCCTCTCTTCACCCTCACGCCTGCACAGATGTCCCCCGGATCCCTTGTCTCCTTCATGCTGTACCAGCAGTCCCTCAGCGGCGCCTTCCAGGCAATGGCTGACGTGTACAGTGCTCTCAGCGGCGCCGTAGGAGCTGCAGACAAGGTCATCGAGCTGATGCACAGGGAGTCAGAGGTGGGAGTGACCGCAGGAATTACTAGCGCCTGTGGACTGTTTCTGCTTGTTCAGATGTTGTGAGCTGACTACAAAACCACTCTGGCTCACAGGTCAGCGAGAGCGGTTCTCTCATCCCTTCAGCGCCGCTTGAAGGCCGCATCGAGTTCCGCGACGTCAGCTTCTACTACCCGTCGCGTCCCGAGGCCCCGGTGCTGAAAGGCCTCTCTCTGGTGGTCAATCCTGGTGCGTGTTATTCGGGAGGTCTTCCGTTTCGCATTATGCTGGCCGCCGCCTTGTTCATGCTGCTTCTTTGGCCAATTCCTTCTCATAATCTGTTGAAACCCCCTTTCAGGAGAGCTGGTGGCTCTCGTGGGACCAAGCGGGGGTGGCAAGTCTTCCATAGTGAAGCTTCTTGAGCGATTTTATCTTCCCGTGGTGAGTGCTTGGCGATCGTGTCAATAAGAGGAACCCCTCCTCGACTTAATTTTGCTGTGCCCAAGGTGAGTGCTCTCGAGCCTCTGCCTAAAACAACAACCTCCACTTGCGTTGCTGCCGTGTCATATCAGTCGGGCCAGGTGCTCCTGGACGACCGCGATCTGGGCGTGTACAACAACAAGTTTCTGCGGCGGCAAGTGGCTCTTGTGTCCCAAGAGCCCGTGTTGTACGCCCGGTCCATTAGGTAGTGTGGAATGAGGACTGACACAAGATCTCTCCAGTCACGCCACCTTCCTCTAATGACAGGCGCAACATCGTTTACGGTCTTGAGGCAGAGGACGGGGTCGTTCCACCGACAACTGAAGAGGTGGAGGCAGCGGCCAAGCAGGCAAATGCCCACGACTTTGTGATGGGCTTCCCCGAAGGCTACGAAACCAACTGCGGAGAGAAGGGAGCACAAATGAGTGGAGGTTGGTTTAGCAGATTGCAGCAATCGAGGCACTCTTAGACCTGCCTCTCACTGTGCTCGTCTCTCATTGCTCATCTCATCCTTGTGTTCACCTCATTCCCTTGCCGCACTGTCAATTCTTTCAGGCCAGAAGCAGAGGATTGCAATCGCACGTGCGTTGATCCGAAAGCCGCGAGTGCTGTTGTTGGATGAGGCCACGAGCGCGCTCGATGCAGACAGTGAGGTGAGATCCTGCGCAATACATTATCTGCCGGCCGTCCCTCTCCTCAAGCTCATCTTGTTCCCAACGATCAACAGGCTGTTGTGCAAGAGGCTCTGGACCGCATGATGTCGGGGCGCACCACTCTTGTGATTGCACACCGCCTGAGCACGGTTCAGGACGCCAACAAGATCATCGTCATCTCCAAGGGGAAGGTGCAGGAGGTCGGGAACCACGAGTCACTCGTGGCAGCCGGAGGCGCTTATGCCACGCTCGTCCGCAGGCAGATGCAGAAGTCTGCATCTACAGCCTCTTTGCCGGGTGGGGGACTGAGTAGTTTTGAGTAGCTTGAAATTCTATTCGAATGGATAAATATTTTTTATGCAAGGAAAAGTCTGTTGGCTCCCCGCTTAAGCGTCGGAGCTGCTTTCCGCCTAAGACGATCTCCTTTTTCCATGCGGTGCCTAAACTCGGCCACCTTGATGCACAGCCTGCACTCCGGGTTATGACGACGCCCATACTCGACCTGCCTTTGGAAGCCCGGCGAGAGATCCCTGAGCTTCATTCCGCGCCACGCCATGTGCTCCTCGTACAGGGTGTCGTTGGCCGCAAGCACTTTGAGCCTCTCGGCCAACGATTCCGGCGTCATTGTGTTGGGGTCGTAGAGTATTGCTGCCTTTGGGTGAGGCATGAAATCCTTCTCAAAGTTCGGCGCCCCCATGTAGATTGGGAGGCAGCCAGCCTGAAACGCTTGCCAGATCTTCTCCGTGACGTACCAGTCCCCGTTGCTGTTCTCCATCGCTATGCAGAACTGCGACACAGAGAGCAAAGATTAGCAAATCTCATTTCCCGCTTCTTGGTCTCCGACCCGCACCTTGTTTTTGCTAAAAACGTCAACCTTGTCCACCCTCTCCGAGCCGCCCAGACAGCCGTAAGCCTCCATCGGATAGAGAGCCTGCAATGCTTTGGCAATGGCAGCCCGGCCGTTCAATCCACCACAGTTGCGATTGATATAAGCCACCGAGTTCTTCTTTTGCGCTGTAGGCACCTGGACATCAACATAAGGAGCGCTTCATCTCACGTGCATGTTCGCCCATAGAGTAGCTCACCTTTGGCGGCGTGAGAAAGTTGTGATGCTCCTCATCGTAGTGCCGGTCGTAGTAATGATTCACCACATCCTGCAGGGGGGTGCGATGGACATATGATCACTCCCCCGTTGCAATCAAACGGCAGCCACACACCCCACCGCAGTAAACTTGTAGGTCGAGAGAATGTCGAAATTGTTAGTGTAGTCGGGATTGTCGATCTGGCGATAGATAGCCGCTGCGAAATGAGAAAAGATCAAGCTCAACATCAGAAACAATCCCTTCTTGACTCCCTTACCCGGCTCCATGCTCATGCCGATGAAAAGCTGGTTGGGATGCTGAGGCGGGCCAGGTACCGAACCGGAGGGCATGTGGAACCACAACGCATCCGCAGAGCGCGAATAGGAGCGGTCGTTTGTAAGACTGTGACAGGCAGCGTCGGGGGGATCACGAGAATGTTGCAGGAAGGACATCAGAGGGCATGCAGATCCGTGCCTGCAGTTCAGCTTGACTCCCGCAGCAACGCACGGCGGTCGTGGATCCGTGTTCGAGTCGTACCCCCATGCGCCGAGAAAGTGATGCGTCATTATGGCGATCACGATGGGCTTCTTGTACGAGGCAATAGCCTCCTCGCCCCTATCCAGCTCCGGGTATGGGTAGCTGTGCAGCTGTCCATCTTCCGGCTTGGCGTAGGGCGTCCGCTCCATGTCCACGACGGTGGCCGCCACCTGAGGAGTCGCCTCCACGGCAGCCTCCTTCGCTGAGACCCCTTCCTCCTTCCTAGCAGCAGCGCCCCGTCCCTCTGACGTCTCCGCTCTCCGTGCCGCCACTCCATGCGACGGCTGCTCCTTGGATATGAGATTGCTCGCAGCCACCACCCCAGACCGTTGTTGCACCGTTGCACTAGACTCTCGCTCGATGCGAGCTTTCAATCGCTGAAAGACAAAGGAAGCAAAGAGGAGGAATGCGACGATCGTGACGGAAACGAGCAAGGGGCGCAGCGCGCCACCCCCCTTGGGCCTCCTGCCCTTATTGATTTCTTCTCTTCTCCATCCGCCCAGGGCATCGGCTGTT
>VFSW01016207.1_pt1 | contig 10185 bp, 9 predicted proteins | sample 5358111 | NCBI WGS metagenome assembly VFSW01 (sample SAMN11554181, study PRJNA540505) | mine drainage metagenome | isolation source: sediment from site ElyBrook_90M | place: USA: Ely Copper Mine, Vershire, VT | collected 2017
GTGCCTTTTTACCGGCCTTAGCTCCCTGCGGGGCGCCGTGCTCGACGCGCGCGGCGTCCGCGCGGGCGCGGGCGGGGGGGCGCCCCCGGAATCCGAGGAACCCAAGAGCGCCGCCGAGCTCCTGCGCGGCGACGGGCTGCTCTCCTTCCTTCTGGGGGGCTTTCTCGCCGTCAACCTGTTCCTCGGACCTCTTCTGGTCTTCCTGCCGCTGTTCGTCAAGGACGCCTACCATGGTACGATTAACGGATTGGCCGGGCTCGAGACCGCTCTGGCCGCGGGAATGGTCTCGGGAGGAGCGCTGCTGTCGGTCCTTCGCCTGGACTCGGGCGCCGGGATCAAGATCGCCGGAAGCATGACGGCCGTCGCGGCGGCGTATCTGGCGTTCGCGCTTTCGCGGCAGGCGTGGCAGGGCGGCGCGTGCCTGTTCGTCCTGGGGTCGGGGCTTTCGATGGTGAACATCTTCGCTTTGAATCTCTTCCAATCGCGCCCGGCGGCGAGAGACGTCCCGGTCGTCATGAGCCTGGTCAACCTGATCAGCGCGGCGTCGCTGCCGTTCTCGATGGCGGCCGTCGGCTTCTTGCTCGCGCGAATGCCGGTCCGCGGACTCGCGCTCGCGTCCGCCGTCCTCCTGCTGGCCGCGACGGCGGCGGTGGCCTCCAACCGGGAGCTGCGCGCCGCATGACCTCCTCCGCGGGCGCGTTGCGCGTGCCGGACTCGTCCCAGCTCTCGTCCGTTCAGCGGCTGTGCGAGATCGCCAACCCGTACGCCTCCGGCCCGGACGAGCGGCGCCTGTTCGTGAAGGCCATGGCGCAGAGCGTCGAGTGGCATCGCCGCCGTTCGCCGTTCTACCGGAAGCTGCTCGAGTCCTCCGGCTTCAAGGCCTCGTCGCTGAAGACCGCCGCGGACTGCGCGCGCGTGCCGTTCGTGCTCGCCCAGTTCTTCAAGAGCCACGAGACCCTGTCGATCCCGAGGAGCAAGATCTCCGCCCATTTCACCTCGTCGGGCACCACCGGGCAGAAATCCCAGATCTTCTTCGACGCTTGGTCGATCCGCGCGGGCCAGCGCATGCTGGACCGCATCTTCGCGCACCGCGGCTGGATCCGCCCGGGCGAAAAGACGAACTACCTCCTCTACAGCTACGAGGTCGAGTCCGATTCGAAGCTGGGAACGGCTTACACCGACAACTACCTGTGCCGCTACGCGCCGGCCGCCGACGTGTTCCCGGCCCTGCGCCGCACGGGGACGGGAGCGCACGACTTCGACGTGTTCGGGGCCATCGAGCGCCTGAAGCGCTACGAGCGCGAGGGGCTTCCGGTGCGGATCTTCGGCTTCCCGGCCTTCCTTCATTTCACGCTCAAGCGCATGCGCGATCTGGGCATGGCCCCCCTCAAGCTCTCGAAGCGCTCGCTCGTGTTCCTGGGCGGCGGCTGGAAGGGGCACGCGGACGCGGCGATTCCGAAGGCGGAGCTGTACGCCCAGGCGTCGGCGCAGCTCGGCATCCCCGACGAGCGCCTGCGCGACGGCTTCGGCTCGGTCGAGCATCCGATACCCTATGTCGAATGCTCGAAACATTCATTTCATGTTCCCGTTTGGTCGCAGGTCTACATACGAGACGTCGCGACGCTCGAGCCGCTGCCTTACGGCCGGAAAGGCTTTCTCCATTTCGTCAGTCCGTACATCACCTCCATGCCCGCGCACAGCGTGCTGATGGGCGACCTCGCGACGCTCTTTCCCGGCAAGGCGTGCCCGTGCGGCACGGGCACGCCGCATTTCGCCGTTCATGGACGCGCGGGCACCGGCAAGAACCGCTCCTGCGCCGTGGCCGCGGCGGAGCTTTTGGGGAAATGACATGACGCCCAAGCCCCATCTTTGGGAAGGCGCGCCGATCTCCGACCGCGAGCTGGATCTCAAGCTCGCGGATCTTCCCGCCTGGGCGGCCGCGGGCGCCGCCCGGCCGCGCGACACCCGCGGCCTGCGACCCGCGCCCGCCCCCGACGCCCGCCAGCGCACCGGGACGCGCGGGCGCGACCCCCCGCCCCGCCCCACACCCCCGCCCAGCGCCCCCGGGCGGCGCCGGCGCGCCCCGCGCGCCCCCTCGACACCGGAGTCCTGCTCGCCGCGGCCGACGCGTACGCCGGCAAGCTCAAGGCGAAGCGCGGGATCGACCGCGAGCTCGCTCGCGCGCTCCGGGGAGGCCGCACGCCGGCCCGCGAGATCGCGTCGGTGATCGCGGAGTCCGCCGCGTTCCTCGAGCGCGCGCATCTGGAGCGCAAGCTGCGCCGCGAACTGGGCTCGACGCGGCCGTTCCTGCCGGCGCGCCAGCAGTACGAGGACTCGATCTTCGAGGCGTGGGCCCCGCTCGGGCTTCTGGTTCACGTCGCGCCGTCGAACGCGGCCGCGGCCGCGCCTCTCAGCGTCGTGGAGGGCCTGCTGTCGGGCAACGTCAACATCCTCAAGACCGGGCGGGGCGAGGGCCTGTTCCCGCAGGCGTTCCTGAAGGGCCTTCTCGACTGCGACCCGACCGGCGAGCTCAAGCGCTTCGTCGCCTGCGCGGCGGTCCCGTCGAGCGACAAGAAGCGCCTCGCGGCGATTTTCTCCGCCGCCGACGGCGTCGCCGCCTGGGGCGGCGAGGAGGCGATGGCGTCGATCCGCGCGCTCGCCCCGGCCTCGGCGCGCGTCGTGGAGTGGGGGCACAAGATCTCGTTCATCTATTTGGCGGCCGACCGCCTGCGCGACCCCGAGCTCCTGCGCCTGGCCGCCAAGGAGGTCTGCCTGTTCGAGCAGCAGGCCTGCTCCAGCCCGCAATGCCTGTACATCGAAACGGACAGCCGCCGCGCGCTCGACGCGTTCGGCGAGCGCTTCGCGGATATCCTCGGCGAAGTGTCGAGAACGATTCCCGCCGTCCCGCCGTCTTCGAGCGAGCGGGCGGAGATCACGATGGCCGTCGAGCTGGCGCGCGAGGAAAGCGGACTGGGACGAACGAAAGTGATCGAGCCCTCGACCAAAGAGTGGAGAGTCTTGATCGACGACCGCCCCGCGCTGGCGGCGTCTCCGCTGTTCCGCACGATCATCGTCAAGCCCCTGCCCCGCGCGCGCCTCGTGGAGACCCTGAGGCCGATGCGCCGTTATCTTCAGACGGCCGGTCTCGCCTGCGGCCTGAGGGACCTCGCGGAGCTCTCGGAGCGGCTCATCGCGGCCGGCGCCGTGCGCGTGCGCCGCGTCGGCGAGATGGCCGGCAGCTACGACGGCGAGGCGCACGACGGCGTGTACGCGCTCCAGCGCTACTGCCGGCGGGTCGGCGTCCAGGCCGGGCGCGACGCGGCGGGCGTGTAGAACTGCGCCCACCGGCGCGCGGCGGCGCCGCCGCGCCGGGCGAGGAAGGCCCGGCTCATGACCAAGGCCGATTTTCAGCGCCTGGAGGTCGATCCGCGCGACGCCCAGCTCTTCTTCAAGAGCGGGGGAAGCTCCGGCGCGCCCAAGATGTCGGCGTTCGCCTACGACGACTACGCCGAGCAGATGCGCGCGGGCGCCGAGGGCCTGTACGCCGCGGGCCTCGACCCGCTCGCGGACCGGAGCATGAACCTCTTCTTCAGCGGCGGCCTGTACGGCGGCTTCTTAAGCATCTTCTCGGTGCTCGAGAACCTTCGCGCGGTCCAGTTCCCGATGGCGGCGGTGATGGACTTCCCGGCCGTGGCCGAGGCGATCGTCGAGAACAAGGTCAACGTTCTGCTCGGGATGCCGTCCTACGTCATTTCGCTCTTCGAGGAGGGCCGGGGCATCCTCGCGGGCTATCGCGGCGTCGAGAAGGTCTTCTACGGCGGCGAGCACTTCAACGACGCCCAGCGCCGCCACCTGCGCGGGAGCTTCGGCGTGAAGACGATCAAGTCCGTGGGCTACGGCAGCGTCGACACCGGCCCGCTCGGATATCAGTGCGCCTCGTGCGACGGCTCGGTGCATCACCTTCATCAGCGGCTGCAGGCTCTCGAGATCGTGGATCTCGCCAAAGACCGCCCCGCGGCGCCGGGCGCGGTCGGGCGGCTGATCTTCACCTCGCTCGCGCGCCGCGGCCAGGCGCTCGACCGCTACGACCTGGGCGACGTGGGCCAGTGGGTGCCGGGGCCGTGCCCCTGCGGGCGCGCCTCTCCGCGCTTCCGGCTGCTCGGGCGCAGCGGCGACGTGATCCGCGTGGGCTCGATGTTCCTGAACTACGGGAAGTTCGTCGCGGTCCTGGCCGAGCGCTTCGATTACTCCGGTCCCGTCCAGCTCCGGCTGTCCCACGACGGCCTCCGCGAGAAGCTGTCCGTCGTTCTCGACGCGCGCGCGGCGCTCGACGCGGCGGCGGTCCGGAAGGCCCTGCTGTCCGGCTACTCCGACCTCCAGGAGGTCGTCGAGGTCGAGGAGCTGCTGGTCTTCGAGACCTCCTCCGTCCCGTCTCGGGATTTCGAGCGCCTGAAGGGCAGCGGCAAGCTGGCGCGGATGCTGGATTGGAGGAAGCGATGACGAAAAAAATGCTTCAGCCCGCGGAACTCATCGCCTTCGTCCGGCGGCATTCGCCCTTCTATCGGAAACTTTACGCGGGGCTGCCGACGAAGGCGAGGCTGGCGGATCTTCCGGTCCTTTCCCAGGAGGAATTCTGGAACGCCAACGGCCTGGAGGGCAACCGCGTCCTCACCGGGCCGATGCGCGACGGCGTGGTCTTCAAGAGCGGCGGCACGACCGGAAGCCCCAAGTTCTCGGTGTTCTCCCAAGAGGAGTGGCGCGTGTTCAACGCCGCCTTCGGCGCGGGCATCGCGGCCGGCATCGTCGCGCCCGGGGACCGCGTGGTGAACCTGTTCTACGTCGGCCAGCTCTACGGCTCGTTCCTCTTCATCAACAAGTCGTTCGAGGAATGTCCCGTCGGCGTGCTTCAGCTCCCGGTGTCGGGCTCGACGGAGCTCGAGGAGACCCTGCGCATCATCCGCGATTTCAGGGCGGACACCTTGGCGGGCGTGCCGACGACCATTCTGAACCTGGCCGAGCGCGCGCCGCGCAAAATGCGGATCAAGAAGATACTGTTCGGCGGCGAGCCGATGTACGAGGACCAGCGCCGGCGCCTGCGCCGGATCTGGCCGGGCGTGCGGATCCACTCGATCGGCTACGCCAGCACCGACGCGGGGCTGCTGGGCTACTCGGACCGCTCCTGCGGCCCCGGCGAGCACCGGTCCTTCGGCCGCGACACGATCCTCGAGATCGTCGACGAGGTCACGGGCAAGCCGATCGCGCGCGAGGGCCGGGAAGGCGTGATCATCGTCACCAATCTCACGCGGACTTTGATGCCGATCGTGCGCTATCCCGTGGGCGACCGCGGTCTGTGGGTGGAGCCGCGCGGGACGAAGGACCGGAAATTCCGCCTGATGGGCCGCTCCGAGGAGGCCGCGCGCATCGGCTTGGTCAAGCTCTACGTTCAGGACGTGCGGGAAGCCCTCGAGCGCCATCGCGTCCGGCTCGGGATCTCGGACTTCCAGCTGATCGTGATCCACCGCGCGCGGCGCGACGGGCTGATCGTCCGGCTGGCGAGCTCCCGGCCGCGGAAAAAATTGAGCGGATCTTCGCCGCGCATCGTCGCCGACATCCACCGGGCGCGGCCGCTGTACGACCAGTTCGTGCGCGAGGGGAAGATTCATCCGATCGCGATCGAGTGGGTCGGCGCGGGCGCGCTGGAAGTGAACGCCCGCAGCGGCAAGCTGCGCCGCGTGATCGACAGGCGTTTGGACGGCTGAGGAGCGACGCATGGAACGGATCCATCTGCGCAAGAAGATCGGCGGGAAAAAATATTTGATCCGCGAGGCGCGTCCCAACGACGCGCCCGCCGTCCAGGCCCTGTTCAACTCGATCTACAAGGGCAAGTACCCGCTCGACTTCGGCACGAATCCCGCAGTTCTGAAGGCCGAGATCTCGGACCCCGCGCGCTACCTCTGGATCGTGACCGAGGACGAGAAAACGCGCCGGCTTCTCGGCGCGATGACGTTCGCCGTCGACGAGAAGAACCGCATGAGCAAGGCGGGCGGCGGCGTGGTCCTGCCGGAGCACCGCAAGTCGGGCCTGGCCTCGGCCATGCTCAAGCTCGGGGTCCATTATCTCACCGAGACGGCCAAGACGGTCGACGTGCTCTACGCGACGAGCCGGACCGTCAGCGAGGGGCCGTCAAGGCTCGCCGCCGAGGCGGGCTTCCGCAAGCTGGGGCTGTTTCCGAACGCGGTGCAGATCGAGGAGCTCGAGCACCTGAACCTCGACGTCTATCTCACCAAGCGCGCAATGGCCCTGCGCCGCACGAAGCCTTTCCTGTTCGCGCCGTTCCACGAGATCCACGCGATCGCGCGCCGCCAGTTGGGGCTCGAGCGCGCCTATCTCGTCCCCGAGCGCGTGTCCCTGAAGCTGTCCGGCAGGAAGATTCCCTTCGCGGTGATCCGGGACGAGGAGACGGTCGTCAGGAAGTTCCGTCTCCTGCACGAGCAGAAGCGCATCTTCAACAGCTTCTTCCCGTTTCATCAGCCGAACATGCTGCTCAGCTCCGTGGATCAGGCCAGCGACGTGTTCGCCTGGTACGGGGGCGTGGGCAAGACGGCGTATCTCCTCGGCCTGCGCACCGATCTGGTGAACCAGCACGACCTGCTCGACTCGGCGGCCCTCGCGCTCCAGCGGGAGGGCGCGGCCTACATCGAGCTGCTCGTGGACGCCTACGACTACCAGACCCAGCAGGAGGCGTACACCGCGAAGTTCATTCCTTCGGCCTATTTCCCCGCGATGAAGCTGGCCCACGACGGTCTGCGCAACGATTTCTTCGTGGTGAGCCGGACCTTCCAGATCCTGGACTTCACGGCTTCGACCGTGATGGCCGAGAACTACCCGTATTTCCAGGCCTATATGCGGTTCTACCACAAGCTCTTCATCGAGCCCATGCGCCGCGGGGAGCTGGGCCGCAAGCCGCGCGCGAGCCCGGGCCGTTGAACTTCGGGAACCTCACCGCCGGGAACATCATCGCGGGGCTGATCTTCTCGGGGGTCGGCTTCGTGGCCTTCACTTACGGAAAGAAGGAGGGGCGCCACCGGACCATGATGATGGGACTCGGAATCATGGTCTACCCTTACTTCACGCCCACCGCGGCGATCACCTGCGCCGTCGGCGTCGTCCTCTGCGCGGCGCTGTACTTCCTCCGCGATTAGCCGCGGGGAGCGCTCACTCCTTTTCTTTCAGCTGCGCGTTGTTGTCGGCGATGAAGGCGCGGATGACGTCGGCCATTTCCAGGATCTTGAGCCACTGCTCCTTGTAGAGCGTGACGGGGAATCGGCCCATGCCGTACAGGGACACCGCGCCTTTCTGGCTGACCTTCAGGGAGATGCCGCGCGCGCTGGACTTCTTGAGCGCCTCGTTCTCCGCCTTCAGCTTCTGCAGCTCCGCCAAAAGGGCTTCGTCGCTCATGGTCACTCTCCAGGCACGCCGGCGTCTTGAGTCCAGTTTAACTTATTGGACCGCGGCGGGGGACGGCGTTCGAATTAGTCGTTCGGGTGGAGGATGCCCTCGAGCTTGGACGCCGCGACGGGCATGTTGAGCCGGATCCAGTAGAGGACGTCCTCGGGGCGAGCCTCGGGCGAGCCGGGATGGGCGGCCTGGTGGAGCTCCCGGGCCGCGGTGAGCTGGGCCGGAGAGAGGATCTGTTCGAGGGCGGCCGCCAGCAGACGGCGGCGGAAAGGGTCGAGGGGCTGGACGGCGGAGAAGGGGCGTTCGATAACCATGGCGTCATGATAGCGCGGCGCTGCGCGCGCAAGTTATGACGGGAGAGAACTTCGCTTGTTGGCCGCGCTCAATAGGGCTTACGGCCCAGGGACCTTGGGCCAATCGGGGCAACGCCGCTTCGCGGGGCGCAATATTCGATAGACTCTGCGCATGCTCGATCGGACCCCGGAAATCGTCGCCTCGGCTCTCGACCGCGAGCGCCGCCGCAACGCGCGCCGCGTGGCCTTTCTCCGCTTCGCGGCCGTCTCGGCGTTCGAGCTTCTCGGGCTGGGGCTGGGCCTCGGCCTGGGGCGGGCCGACTGGCGCCTGACGCTTCCGCCGATGACGCTCTACTGGCTGGCGAGCGCCGCGCTGGCCGCGTTCGCCTGGCGGCGCCCGGCCCGCCACCGCTGGACCGGACTGGGGCTGGCCCTCCTCGACGCGCCGATGGTCTACTGGATCCAGAGCGCGTCGATGGCCGGCTCCGCTTCCGCGCAGGGCGTCGCGAGCTTCGCGCTGGCCCTGTTCTGCGTGTTCGTCGCGCTGTCGGCGCTGGCGCTGGACGGGCGCCTGACGGCGGCGGTGCTGGCCGTCGGCGGCGCGCTCGAGCTGGCGCTGATGGCGCAGGCCGGCGCGCAATGGGGGGCGCGCGCGGCGGCCCTCGTCGTGCTGGGCACGGCGGCGGCGGCGGCGGCGTATCTCACGGCGCGCGTGCGGCATCTGATCTCCGCCATCGCCCGCGAGGGGCTCAAGCGCGAGAAGCTGGGGCGGCACTTCAGTTCCGCCGTGGCGGAGCGCCTCCAGCAGGCGGACGCCCCCGCGCCGGAGGCCTGCGAGGTCACGATCCTCTTCTCCGACATCCGCGACTTCACGACCCTCGCGGAGGCATTGACGCCCGAGCAGGTCGTGGCGATGCTCAACGAATACCACGGCCGCATGGTCGAGGCGATCTTCAAGCACGGCGGCACGCTCGATAAGTTCATGGGCGACGGGATCATGGCGTACTTCGGCGCGCCGATGGCCGACGCGGCGCACGCGCGGCGCGCGGTCGATTGCGCGCTCGAGATGGAGTCGGAACTGAGGATGATCAACGCCGCGCGGCAGAAGCGCGGCGACCCGGCCTTGCGCATCGGCATCGGCGTGCACACCGGGAGGGTCGTGGTCGGCGACATCGGCTCGCCGGAGCGGCGCCTGGAGTACACGGCCGTCGGCGACGCGGTCAACGTGGCCTCGCGCATCGAGGGCCTGACCAAGCTTCAGGGCGCGGCGATCCTGGCGTCCAAGGCGACGCGCGACCGCGCCGGCGACGCCTTCCTGTGGCGCGAGGGCGGGCTGATGGCGATCAAGGGCAAGTCCGAGCCCGTTCTGGTCTATGTTCCGCGGGCGAAGGATTTCTTTGCGGCCTAGGAATATATTTCAAGCGATTCGAGCGCGCGCAGGAACTCTCCGGCGGAGGCGCAGCGCTTGTCGGGATCGGGCTCGAACGCCTTTGAGAACGCCTCGTCGATTCCGGCGGGCAAGCCCGCCGCGGCCTTGGACGGCGGGACGTAGGCGAGGTTGAGCTTGTTCATCAGCAGGCCCGCCCCGATGCCGTCGAACGGACGGGCGCCGACGAGCGTTTCGTACAGGCACACCGCCAGCGCGTAGACGTCCGATTCCTTTCTCGCCTTGCTGAGTTCCTGCTCGGGCGCCATGTAAGGCGGCGTTCCGACGGCCGTTCCCGTTTTCGTTCGCGAGCGGCGGCTGAGCGCGTCTTCCGCCAGGCGGGCGATGCCGAAATCCATGACGCGCACCCGCCCCTCGCGATCTTCCATGATGTTCGCCGGCTTCAGGTCGCGATGGATCACGCCGGCGCCTTGGGCGTAGTCGAGCGCGGCGGCGATTCCTCGGAAGAACTGCCGCGCGCGGGGAAACGGCAGCTTCTTTTCCTTCGCGAGCAATTCGTGCAGAGTCAGCCCGGAGACGTACTCGAAGACCAGATAAACCTCGCCGTCCTGCTCCGCGATCGCGTGAATGGCGACGATATTGGGGTGTTTCAGCTTCGCGACGAGCTTCGCCTCGGCGACGAAGCGTTCGCGCTCGTGCCGGTCCCAGCGGATTTCCTCCCGCATCCGCTTGATCGCCACGGCGCGGGACAGCGAGAGGTCTCTTCCCTCGTAAACGACGCCCATTCCTCCGGATCCGATTTCGCGGCCGATCTCAAATTTGCCCGCCAGGAGCGAAGGCGTGCGCCGAACCGCTCCCATCGGGGGTGGAGCGGCCGGGCGGCGGCCGGTCCGCCAGCTCATCAGCAGGGTCAAGAGGAGACCGGCCGAGAGCGCGCCGCCCAGCATCCATCCCCAGCGCTGGGCGGCCAGCGCGGGGGGGGGATGAGTCGCGCCCGATTGGCGCGGCCCGTGGCCGGGGTAGAGATAAAGGATGTAGCGGGCTGGG
>VFSW01016208.1_pt1 | contig 10185 bp, 9 predicted proteins | sample 5358111 | NCBI WGS metagenome assembly VFSW01 (sample SAMN11554181, study PRJNA540505) | mine drainage metagenome | isolation source: sediment from site ElyBrook_90M | place: USA: Ely Copper Mine, Vershire, VT | collected 2017
CCTAAGATTGGTGCATGTCGTCACGTGAAGCCCCCGCGGTGCGTCGTGCCTCACGGGAGATCGCCCGCGCGGCCGTGCAGGCCGAGCTGAGCCTGGCCGCCTACGAACTCGTGGTGGAGAAGGGGTACGACAACGTCACGCTCGACGACATGGCCGCGGCGGGCGGAGTTTCCCGCAGTACGTTCCTGCGCTACTTCAACACCAAGGACCAGGCCATCCTGGTGGCGCTCAAGGCCTACGTCGAACGCATGGCGGACGCGTTGCGGGCCCGGCCCCGCGAGGAAGACGACTGGTCGGGGCGGCGCAGCGCGATCGAGTCGTTCGTCGTGCCGATATACACGAGGAACCCGGCCGGGGCGCAGGCGATCAGCCGGCTCGCGATGTTCACCCGGACCCTGTCCGGAGCCCACCTGGAGCGGGCGGACTGGCGCACGCCGTTGACGGCCGCGCTGGCCGAGCGGCACGGTATCGCCGGGCCGGTTCCGATCGGCCTGTCGGTCAAGGTGGCCGCGGCGCTCGACTGCATGGGTCTCGCCGTGGCCCACTGGGTCGCGGTCGACGGCGAGGCCGACCTGGTGGACCTCCTGCGCGAAGGGTTCGCCGCCCTCGGCGGCGCGGGCGGCTAGGCCGGCGCGGGCACGACCGGCACGGGCGGGGGAGTCACCGGGGCCAGCTTCTTCGAGGTGTCGAAGCCGACGATCTTGGCCAGGTTGCCGCCGAGGATCTTGGCCCGGTCGACGTCAGGTACGTCCGCGAACTGCTCCTCGATGACCGCCTGGCTGCCGAGGAAGGTGCCCTCCGCGTGCGGGTAGTCGCTGCCCCAGTAGATCGTCTCGGGCCCCGTGATGTGCCGGGACATCACGGCGATACGGTCATCGGCGAACTGCACCCGGTAGTTGCGATTGACGTACTCGCTCGGCTTGAGCGGCCCCGGCCAGAGGTCATTGATCTTGAACAGCCGGCCCATGAGCTTCTGGTCGTGCGGGTCGACCCCGTCGTCCCAGAAGCCGAGCCACCAGTGCGGGTCCTGCCCCGTACCGGTGCGCCAGGCCTTGTCCATCGAGCCCATGTAGTTCGCGAGCCAGCCCGCGTTGAACTCGATCACGTTGAACAGCAGGTTGGGGTGCCGCTCGCACACGCCCGCGCTGACCAGGTCCGCGATGATCCGCATCGGGCTGGCGGCGGCGGTGCTGCCGCCGCCCATGGTGCGCCCGGCCAGCAGGGCGCCGGTGAGTTCCTGCTTGCCCATCGACATCGCGGTCAGGATGCCCTTGACCTGGCTGCCGGTGGCTGAGGTGCCGGCCGCGGAGTCGACGCCGCCGGAGGCCACGTGGATGAAGATCGGCAGGCCGTTGGCCTCGGCCGCCTCCCAGATCGGCTCGTACTCCGGCGCCCAGTACGGGAACGGCTGCGGGATCTCCGGCAGGATAAGCGTCGTCAGGCCGAGCCGGACCGCGCGCTCGATCTCCGTGACCGCGTCGGCGGCGTCGGTGGTCGGGATAGCGGCGGCCGGCCGGATCCGGCTGGAGTAGGGCAGGTAGGTCTCGGCCAGCCAGTCGTTGTAGACCCGGGCGTGCGCGATCGAGCGCTCGTGGATGTCGGTGTACAGCGCGAAGAACGACAGGTTGGGGAACATCATGGTCGCGTCGACGCCGTCCCGGTCCATGTCGCGCAGGATGCTCGACGGCAGCCCGTCCGGCGTCGGGCCGGGGAACTGACGGTACCTGGAGACGGTCCAGCCCTCGTACCCGGCGGTGTGCACCGTGCGGAACTGAGTGTGGCCACCCGGTACGAGCGGGTTTTCGAGGATGGTGTCCTCTTCCCAGAGCGCCTGGTCGCGCATGTTCTTGGGGAGGCGGGTCTTGTAGAGGTCGACCGGCTCGACGACGTGGCTGTCGCCGGAAACGATGAATTCCCTGGCCATGGACGGTGTCTCCAGACGCTCGGCATCCGCGCTGAGTGGATCTGAAACTCAAGTTTCATTTATGGCTCTGCAGGTTCGGACAGTATGACGGATCCGGTGTCGCGTCAACGGCGACGTTCCGCTCAGTCGAACTCGAGGTTAAGCCTGCGCAGCCCGTGGATCATGTAGGTCGGAAGGTAGTCGTAGCGGCGGGCGCCGGCCGGACCGTGCACGGACTCGGCGACGCGGATCTCCCTCGTCCGGTCGAACAGCCGCTCGATGACGACGCGGCCCTCGGCCCGCGCAAGCGGCGCCCCCGGGCAGGTGTGGATGCCGGCCCCGAACGAGATGTGCTGGCGGACGTTGGGCCGGTCGATATTGAACTCGTGCGGGCACTCGAACTGCCGCGGGTCCCGGCCGGTCGCCCCGTGCAGCAGCATGACCGTGCTGCCCGCCGGTATCTCCACCCCGGCCAGGGTGGTGGTCTTCAGCGCCAGGCGGAACGCGCCCTTGATCGGGCTCTCGATCCGCAGCGTCTCCTCGATGAACCGGGGGATGAGCTCGCGGTGTTCCCGCAGCCGCTGCTGCAGCCCCGGGTCGTCGCAGATCAGCCGCAGCGCCGTGCTCAGCAGCCGCACGGTGGTCTCCTGGCCGGCCGAGAACAGGTTGGCCCCGATCCGCGCGACGTCGATCGGCTCGGGCAGCGAGCCATCGGGGAAGGTCGCCCGGGCCATGCCGGTCAGCACGTCACCCCGCGGCTCCGCCCGGAGCTGCTCGATGCGCGTCGAAAAGTAGCCGTAGAGGAAGTCGAGCGGGTGCTGCGGCCGGCCCTCGTCCTCGCCGGTGTCGCCGAGCAGCCGCCGCCCGACGCCCGCCCGGCGCAGCAGCGCGGGGTGGTCCTCCTCCGGCACCCCGAGCAGGTCCGCGATGACCAGCAAGGTGTAGGGCTGCGCGAAGTCGTCGATGAACTCGCACCCGCCGTCCGCCACCTTGATGTCATTGAGCACGGCGTCGAGCTGGCGGTCGGCCAGCCGCCACATGAACTCCTCGTTCTCCTTGAGGCGCTTCGGCGTGATCAGCCCCATGAGCAGCCCGCGGTGCGCGGTGTGCTTCGGCGGGTCGAAGGTGATGATCTGGTCGCCCATCGGCACGGCGTCGCGGCACTGCTCGACCTGGTCGGTGACGTCGTCTCCGGTGAGCTCGACCGGGAACTTGAAGTTGGGCCCGGCCACGATGTTGACGTTGGAGAACGTGGCCGGGTCCCGCAGCACGGTGAGGACCTCGGCGTGCCCGGCCACCATCACCACCCCGTGGTGGGGCTCCCGCCATACCCGCCGGCCCTCATGGAGGAAGTCGAAGTACGGGTAGCTGTCAGCCGCGACGGACTCGTCGCTGAAGTAGTCGGTGGTGGTGAAGTCCGTCATGGGGCTGCTCCGGGTCCGTCGTTGCCTGGGCCGCGGCCCGCTCGCGGCAGCTTGCCCCCGCGGCTCTTTACAGGCGGCCAGGTAACTCGTATCTTCACTATAAAAATTACATTAGTAAACTACTAGTCAGTGGTACCACAGCCCCGGTCGGGCCAGCAAGGCGGTAGGGGACAGGCCGGTGCGATGAAGGAGGGGAACTGCTTGGGCAGGGTGGCAGTTGTGACCGGTGGTGCGTCGGGCATCGGCCTGGCGATCGTCCGTCGGCTCGCGGCCGGGGGCGCCAGCGTGGCGCTGCTCGATCTGGACGAGGCCGCGGCCGACCAGGCCGCGGTGGAAAAGGCACCTGATCGTCACATCGTTCCGCTCAGCGGGATCATCGGCCGACCAGTCAGTCCAAGGTATTGATCGGCCGCCGGCACCGTGCTAGAAACAGCAGACAACTAGCCTGACGCACAGTTCGCAGGCATTAACAATCATCCCTCTGTAAAGGTTTACATTCTGCGCCGCACCACCCCCGCGTCCGGATGTAAAGGTTTACATTCCCCGGCCTTCAAATATGTAAAGGCTTACATCCCAGCGTTGTGCTGTAAGCGCTTGCATATGGCCGAGGCATAAACAAATCCCGGCACACCTCATCGCGAGATCAATCCGCCTAAGTTTTTTTACTGACCGCTCGGTATATCGTTCCCGTGGCCAGGGGCGCCGGGGCGTCGCCGGGCCGAACCTCACAGGCAAGGAAGTCGTGGAGGGCACAGCAATGAGACCTAGCAACGAATCACCGGGCCGCGGCGGCACCGGACGACGGATACCCAGGCGCACGCGTTTCGCCGCGGTAGCGGCAGCGGCGGTGGCCGCGGTCCTGCTGGCCGCGGGATGCAGCTCTTCCAGCACCAGCAGCACGTCGACTCCGGCCTCCTCGGCCCCGGCCGCGACATCGGCGGCGGCCGGGGCGTCGGCGGCGGCCTCGACGTCCGCTTCGGCCGCTCCCACCGGGACGGTCCCGGCCTCCGACATCGGGATCACCGCGACCACCATCAAGGTCGGCATCATCGCCGACGTGAACAACCCGCTCGTCCCCGGCCTGTTCAAGGATTCGGTCAACGCGGTCGATGCCTGGGCGAAGGAGGTCAACGCCGCCGGCGGTCTTGACGGGCGCCAGGTGTCGGTCGACTTCTGTGACGGCCAGCTGAACCCGAACGCGACGACCAGCTGCGTGATCAAGGCCTGCCAGAACGACTTCGCCCTCGTCGGCACCTCCGCCAACGCGCTGGTTGACCTATCCGACCTCGATGGCTGCAAGGACGCCACGGGCAAGGCGACCGGCCTCGCCAACCTGGCCGCCTTCGCCTTCGTGCCCGAGGTCTGTGACCCGGACACGTACGGCATCGGCGGCGTCGGCTCGTACTGCGCGACGGCGAAGCAGTCACCGTCGACGTATCAGGTGCCGGTCGGCGACACCAGGTACCTCACGGCGCACAACCCGGGCCTGCACGGCATCTGGATGTACGACACCGACGACCCGACGTTCAAGCTCACCGAGGAGCCCCTGTTCCAGGCGGAGAGCAACATCGGCATCAAGAAGGACGGCCAGGGCTTCTACCCGCTGAGCGGCGGGGTGCCGCAGAGCGCGCTGACCCCGTTCGTCCAGCAGATCAAGGCCTCGCAGTCCACGTTCGTCTATGACGACACGACCACCCAGAGCATGGTGCTGCTGCGCAAGGAGGCCCAGCTGCAGGGGGTCAGCTCGGTCAAGGTCTGGGAGTGCAACTCGGGCTGCTACGACCCGTCCTTCGCCCAGCAGGGCGGGGCGACCGTGAACGGCACCTACGCGAGCCTCGATGAGCTGCCGTACCTGAGCGACTACAAGATCAACCCCAACCTGGACAAGCTGATCACCGACCTCGGCGGCCTGAGCAACTTCAATAACAACGCGCTCGGCTCCTACGTCATGGCCCTGCTGTTCCAGGACGCCGTGAACAAGGTGATCGCCAGCGGCCAGACGCTGGACCGCGCGTCGCTGTTCACCGTGCTCAACACCGACGAGACCGCGTTCACCGCCAACGGCATCATCGGCTCGACCGACATCAGCCACCACGTTCAGTCCAGCTGCTCGGTGCTCGTGCAGCTGCAGAACGGGACGTGGACCCGGGTGGACCCGACCACGCCGGGCACCTTCGACTGCAACCCCGCCAACGTGGCGACGATCAAGATGAGCGTCTCCTAGCGCAGCGGTTATGCGGCAAACGACGATCAAGGAGCCGCCGGATGGCGTCCCGCGGGCGGCGTAAGTCGGTCGGCGTGGTGGAGATGGCCCATGACCTGGGCGTCTCCACCGCGACGATCTCCCGCGCGCTGAACGGAAGCCCCTCGGTTCGCCGGGAGCTCGCCGACCGCATCCGGGCCCACGCGGAGGCGCGCGGCTACGTCGCCAACCGCCTCGCCCGGGCGCTGTCGGCGAGCACCAGCCGCGCGTTCGTCGGATTCGTGATCCCGTACGTGGACACCCTGGCGTACTCGGCGGTCGCCGCCGAGTGCGCCAGGCTGCTGTCCGCGGCCGGCACCCAGATGATCCTGGCCATTACCGAAAACGACGCCGCGCGTGAGTACCAGCAGCTCCGCGACCTGGTCGCAACCCGGATCGCTGGGCTGGTCATCTCGCCGAGCACGCACCTGCTCGACGAGACGAGGCACCTGCTCGCCGAGCTCCCGGTGGTGGAACTGCACCGGGTGTCAGGGATCGACGTGCCCAGCGTGCTGAGCGACGACGAGCAGGCGCTCGCCGACAGCATCGTGCACCTGGCCGCGCTCGGTCACACCGAGATCGCGTACCTGGGCACCCCCAGGGAACTGTCCAACGGGGCCATCCGCCTGCGCGGCATCCGGCGCGGCGTCGCGCAGGCCGGCCTCGACCCCCGCCGGATCACCATGCGGCTGGTCGAGCCAACCCAGGAAAACGGCCGGGCGGCGACCGGTGAACTGCTCGCCGGCGGCATCCCGTTCACCGCGCTGGTGGTCGGCAGCGGCTCGCTGTCGGTCGGCGCCGCCGACGCGGTCCGCTGCAGCGGCCGCCGCCTCCCCGACGACCTGTCCCTGGTCGTCTACGGCGCCCCCTCCTGGTTCGTCCTCGCCGACCCGCCACTGACGATGGTCCAGGTCCACTACGCCGGGCTGGCGCGCAGCGCCGCCCGCCTGCTGCTGTGCGCGCTCGACGCCAGGGAGATCGGCACCCGGCCACCCACGGCCGGACCCCATTTCGTGCCCGCCACGTTGAACGTCGCGGGCTCCACCGGCCCGCCCCCTCGACCAAGGAGTCCCCAGTGACCGACGCCGCCCTCGCCGGACTGCGCGTGATCGACGCGGCCACCCTCGCGGCGGGGCCGTTGATCGCCACCTGGCTGGGCGAGCACGGGGCCGAGGTGATCAAGGTCGAGCAGCCCGACGGCGGCGACCCGCTGCGGCAGTGGGGGGCCCAGCGGGACGGGATCGGGCTGATGTGGAAGAGCGTGGCCCGCAACAAGAAGTGCGTCACCCTCAACCTGCGGCTTGAGACCGGGCGCGACCTGCTGCGGTCGCTCACCCGCCAGGCCGACGTGCTGATCATGAACCTCCGTCCGTCCACCCTGCGCACGTGGGGCCTGGAGTACGAGAGCCTGGCCGCCGCCAACCCGAAGCTGGTCATGATCCATGTCACCGGGTACGGCGCGGGCGGTCCCAAGTCGGACTGGCCGGGGTTCGGCACCCTCGGCGAGGCGATGAGCGGTTTCGCGCACCTGACCGGGACACCGGACGGCCCGCCGACCCTCCCGTCGTTCATGCTGGCCGACGGCGTGGCCGGGCTGACCGCCACCTACGCGGTGATGATGGCGCTCTACCACCGCGACGCCCGCGGCGGCGGTGCTGGCAGTGGCAGGGGCCAGCTGATCGACATCAACCTGATCGAGCCGCTCGCCCGGCTGCTCGAGCAGTCGGTGCTGACCTACGACCAGCTCGGCACGATCCCGGTCAGGACCGGCAACCGCTGGGACATCAGCGCACCGCGCAACACCTACCGGACAAGCGACGGCCGCTGGCTCGCGATGTCGGGCAGCGCCCCGACGATCGCCATGCGCGCGCTGCGGGCGGTGGGCCGGCCGGAGCTGACGCAGGACCCGAAGTTCGCCGAGGCACAGCAGCGGCTACGGAACGCGGCCGAGATCGACGCGATCATGGCCGGCTGGATCGGTCAGCGCACCCTCGCCGAGGCCCTGGCCGTCTTTGAGGAGGCGGGCGTCGCGGCCGCGCCCATCTACGACGCCGAGCAGCTACTGGGCGATGCGCAGCTGCGGGCGCGGGGCATCTACCAGCCGGTCGACGATCAGGAGCTCGGCTCGATGCGGGTCCAGGGGCCGGTGCCCCGCTTCTCCGCCACCCCGGGCACCGTCAGCCACCTGGGCCCGCCGCTCGGCGAGCACAACGCCGAGGTCTACGGGGAACTGCTCGGCCTCGACGGCGGCCGCCTGGCCGAACTACGTGAACAGGGAGTGATCTAATGCCTACCCCGCGGCCGCGCCGCTCGGAGCTGGCGACACCGGCCAGCAACGAGGACATGTTCGCCAAGGCCGCCGCCTCCGGCGCCGACCTGGTGTTCCTCGACCTGGAGGACGCCTGCGCGCCCGCGCTGAGGGAGAAGGCGCGCGGCCAGGCGGCCCGGGCGCTGCGCGACCTCGACTGGGGGCGCACCGCCCGCGCGATCCGGATGAACGGCATCGACACCCGCTGGGCCTACGGCGACGTGATCGAGGTCGTCACCATCGCCGGCGAGGCGCTCGACGTGATCATCGTGCCGAAGGTCCGCCGCGCGCGGGACGTCTGGTGGGTCGACACGCTGCTCACCCAGCTGGAGGAGACGCTCGGGCTGCGCAAGCGGATCGCGCTTGAAGTGCTCATCGAGGAGACCGAGGGCTTGCAGCACGTGGACGAGATCGCCGCCGCCAGCGACCGGCTTGAGGCGATCATCTTCGGGGCCGGCGACTTCTCCGCCTCCCAGGGCGCGCGCGTCGACACTAACTTCGACCCGCTCGTCGAGTTCCCCGGCGACATCTGGCACTACGCCCGGGCCCGGATCGTGGTCGCCGCGCGCACGGCCGGCATCGACGCGGTCGACGCCCCCTTCCCCAACTACCAGGACCCCGGCGCCTACCGCGTCGCCTGCGACCGCGCCGCCGCCATGGGCTTCCTCGGCAAGTGGGCGATCCACCCGAGCCAGGTCGAGATCGCCAACACCGCGTTCTCGCCGACCGCCGACGAGATCGCGCACGCCGAGCGGCTGGTGGCGACTTACCGGGCGGCCGAGGCCGCGGGCAAGGGGGCCAGCGGCCTGGACGGGATGCTCGTCGACGCCGCCCACCTGCGGCACGCCGCCACCGTCGCGAACCGGGCCGAACTGCTCGGCCGGTCAGGGAAGGAGCTTCACCCGTGACCCGCCAGATGACCCTCGTCGGCTTCATGCAGGCCGGCAACGTCACCGTCTACTCGGGATCGTGGCGGTACCCGTCGGCCGACCCCGGGTTCCTCACCATGGACTACTACACCGGATCGGGAAGGTGCTGGAGGAAGGCAAGTTCGACTGCGTCTTCTTCGACGACCGGCTCGCGATGCCCGGCGTTTACGGCGACTCGGTGGCCGAAGCCGTCCGCTACGGCGCCCGGCCGGTCAAGCTCGACCTCACCGCCGTCCTCGGCGGAATCATCGGCGCCACCTCCAGGATCGGCGTCGGCGCCACCTACTCGACCACCTACTACCAGCCGTACCACGTGGCCCGCACCTTCGCCACGCTCGATCACCTGTCCGGCGGCCGTGCCGCCTGGAACGTGGTGACCTCGGTCAACGACTCCGAGGCGCAGAACTTCGGACTGTCGGCCGCCATGGACCACGACCGGCGTTACGACAAGGCTGACGAGTTCCTGCAGACCGTAACCGCGCTCTGGGACTCATGGGACGACGGCGCGCTGATCATGGACAAGGAGTCCGGCGAGTTCGCCGACCCGGCCAAGGTCCACGAGATCAACCACAAGGGCGAGTGGTTCTCCGTCCGGGGCCCGCTGACCGTGCCGCGCACCCCCCAGGGCCGGCCGGTGATCCTGCAGGCAGGCTCGTCCGGGCGCGGCCGCCAGTTCGCGGCCACCTGGGCCGACATGGTCTTCACCGGCGACCCTGGCCTGGCGGTGGCGCAGCAGCACTACCGGGAGCAGAAGGAGCAGATCACCGCCGCGGGCCGCGACCCTGGCGATGTCAAGATCCTTCCGATGGCGTACGCGGTCGTGGGGGAGACCCAGGCGATCGCGGAGGCGAAGGAGCGGCTCTTCCTCGACGCCTACGTCCACCCGGTCGCGTCGCTCGCGCTGCTGTCGGAGCTACTCAACTACGACTTCGCCAAGCACGACCTCGACGACGTGGTGAGCGAGGAGATGATGGCGGCCAGCTCCGGGATCCGCGGCCTGTCGATGGGGGTACGTAAGCACCTGGGCCGCGACGTAACCGTCCGCGACCTGGCCGCCCACCGCGCCACCCTGCTGCAGGGCCCGCGCTTCGTCGGCACCGCCACGTCGGTGGCGGACCAGATGGAGGAGTGGTTCAACTCCGGCGCCTGTGACGGGTTCGTCCTCGCCGCCACCCACCTGCCCGGCGCGTTCGAGGAGTTCGTCCGGATGGTGGTGCCGCAGCTGCAGCGGCGGGGCCTGTTCCGGCGGGAGTACGCCGGCTCCACCCTGCGCGAGCACCTCGGCATCGCCCGCCCGGCCGCGAACTGAACAGAGCTAGATAGCCGCTTACACAAGGAGGTCAGCATGACGGAGCAGTTCCGCGTCACGCGGATGTACC
>VFSW01016209.1_pt1 | contig 10185 bp, 8 predicted proteins | sample 5358111 | NCBI WGS metagenome assembly VFSW01 (sample SAMN11554181, study PRJNA540505) | mine drainage metagenome | isolation source: sediment from site ElyBrook_90M | place: USA: Ely Copper Mine, Vershire, VT | collected 2017
ACTACCCATTTACGGCCTGCTTCAGCGAGTTCTTCTCCACGTCGTTAAAGTGGAAATCCTGGCGCTGTTGCACGAGGTCGACGTACGCGATCGCATCCCGAACGTTCTGGCGGGAGTAGTACCTCCGCGCGCTCTTGATCGTTCCCTCCAGCGGGTGACAATGAATGAAGGAGCAGACAAGGCAAGCCACGTCGTATGCTTGCTTCTTGGAGGGGGCCACCTCCCTGCGGAAAACTCCCGAATCAAGGATGTAGATCTTGTCTCCCAGCATGATGTTGTCTGGCTTGATATCCCCGTGGAAGATTCCATTCAGGTGCAACCTCTTGAGATAACCGAAGAGCGTGTCGATCTGTTCGATCGTGACCTCCTCACATTCCGAAACCGGCCGCGAATCGAGATACTCGGCTACGAGGATCCACATCCCTTCGCTGACCTGGTGATACCCGAGTGGCCTTGCAGTCGGGATGCCCATCTCGTAGATGGCGTGCAAGCTCTCGTACTGCTGGCGAGCCATATCCTCCGCAGTTTCGGTAAAGCCGAAGATGGGGTCCTGCGCATTCATGTGCAAGTACAGGTTCTTAACAAACTGCATCGAACGATCCGAAAGGATGTCGTTGCTCCCCAAAATTTTCCCGAAGTACCGGGCACTTGTGCCGTCTGGATGTACGCCCGTGATCTTGATGGGGATCGACAGCCGGGAGGCTTCCGATCGTATCGGGCGGACCGCGGTTCGACGTAGACCGTACTGGTCGGCCATGATCCGGCGGATGTCGTGCAACACCTGGCGGAAGAATGTGACGTGCAGCTCCTCATGGCTGGATTCCGAGCTCGAGATCTGCATCAAGCGCTCGTATCCTCCCCCGTCGGGACGTTCGGGTGCGGCATGGGCGCATTGGCCAGTTGCCGATCTCGGGCGGCGTCCGACCGCGCCTTGGCCCGGGCGGTCTTCCTCTTGTCCCGCCAAATCGCCATCAGCAGCACGCAGAGGCGAGGGAAGTGGATCTTCATGCCATCCTTTACCCCGCGACCGTATTCGATGACCGGATGGCCCCGGTAGGTGAAGGTGAACCGCCAGATCACTAGCTCCGGAGCGTGCAGGAGGACCTGGTTCATGTTCAGGAATACGTTGTTATCCCGGGCCACAAGCTCCATGTCGATCACGTCCTTCATCTTCAGCGGCATCCGGATCCCATCTGCGAACAGCGCCCGGAAGGCCGCAAGAGCGAGCACTTCGGCCGTCTTTGTGTCGAGGCCCCTCTCGATCAACGTCGCGGCATCCGACACGAGATTGCGAGGCTCCGTCATACCAGGTTCCTCCGCTGCGGCCGGAGGGACCGTGCCGGAGGGCCGATCGCGAGATCGACCCATTGCGCGTGCCGCATTCGCGCCCCGTCCAGGGCGCGCCTCCTACCCGGTGAGCTCGGGGACCTTGGGTTCTTCATCCGTACGTTTGCCCCTTCCATCGAGCGAACCATCACCGCCGCTTCGCGTGTGACCGTTCCACTCAGATCCGGAATCGAGGTCCGGGGCGCCTTCCTTGTGGTACTCTCCGCCGAGATCGCTATCGCGCTTCCCTCTCCAGACCTCGACAAACGAAGCGAGGTCGAGATCGGCTCGCTTGGCGGCGTCGACGGTGTCTGACTCCGGAGGGTCCTCACCCGGCATTCGTTCCGCTGGCGGGGGTCGGTCGCTCCGCACGGAAACTCCGTCCCGGTGGCCGGTGACCCCGCGCTGGACCGCTTCGCGTCCGAGCGTCTTGGAGGGCTTGTGGGAAGCTCCCGAAGAGTTGATGTGGATCTGGAACCGTACGAAGATTCGGGTGCCGTCGCCAAAATCCTCCATCGAGAACTTCCAATCCTCGATGTCGGCATGAAAGTTCTTGAAAAACCGATCCACTTCCTCCACGATTTTGCGCATTCTCCCATCCTGTCCACCGGCGAGCTCGGTGACCGAGCCGGCCCAATCGTTCGGCTTCATGGTGAGCGTAAACCCTCTAAGGGCGGACCATCGGGGTTCCGAGGATCATCCCGGACGGGAGTGCCAACGAGTCGAGGCAACAATCGAATCTCGCCCGCGGGCCTACTCGTGCCTGTATCACCCGGTAGTACAGCCGGAGGCGTGGGTCCGCCCCGCTCTCAACTCTCCGGTCCCGCGCCGCTACGAGCTGCAATGACACATGGGTCCTACGATCGAATAGGGGATGAACTTCTCCTCAATTCAAACCAAGTAAGGAGTTTGACGTTCCAGCGCTCGATGCACGCGAGTTGGTCCGGGACCCGAACGTCAAAGACTCGCCGCCAAGGCCCGCTCACCGAGTGCTTCGAGATGTTGCACTCCTGGGAGACCTAACCTCAGGTCAGACCGTTCGCCGCAATCCGGGCGGTGCTCCTCGCACGTTGTCTCTCTGGCTTCGTAAGCTTCTCCACGAACGAGCTACGGTTCGCGTCGTGGACCGGGTGGATGGGCGACGCGGTCGATATCGACTCAGTCGCCGAGGAAAAGCGCGATTGGGAGTCCCGGCTCAATCCCGTTCACGGGCTGGAATTTCGCCGAACCCGCTCATGGCATTCGAGGGGGTTCGCAGCCCCGGTCGCCTCTCAGGTTGAGCAGAGTCGCCACCGCTCCCCCGACCTCGTGTGGGAGCGCATCCGCACTCGCAGCTCCCGGGCACGAATCTCCGGGGCCGAAGTCTATCACCGCGATCTAGGTGAATTCCGTCTGCGGGTTTCCTAAGCACATGGCGAGATTGACCGCGTACGGACATGACTCGAGATCGATCCCCCCTCGCGGTTGCTCCTGCGACTCAGTACGGCCCGCACAGTAAGGCCCGTCTTCAGGACGGTCCGCGACGGGCCCCGGATACTTAGATAGCCGGTGCCCCATACCCCGGCTCGTCGAGCCTCGGAAGACCGAGGACATAGTGGGTGGGAACGGTGGCGTCAGGAACTCAGTGGGTCACTCTAGTACCGGTCGCCAATATGGACCGTGCCATCCGCTTTTACACGAAGGCTCTAGGTGGCCGGGTGGTTTACCGCGGAAGGGGCGCGATGAGGAACTTCTGGGCAACGCTGAAGGTCGGTGGAAGTGACATCTGGCTCGTGGTCCCTCAGCAGCGCGAGAAGCGAGCCCTGGCGTACTCCGTGCTTCTTGTTAAGAATGCCAAATCTGCTGTGGCTAGATTGAGGGCCCGGGGCGTGAAGTTCCAGCGGCCGGAGCGACTGAGCCGGGAATCGAAGGTGGACGGGCCGATCGCCTACGACTCCTTCGGCGCGTCGGCGTGCTTCAAGGATAGCGAGGGGAACCTGCTGATGCTCTGGCAGAACTTTCCTGCGATGTGACTGGGCAACTTCGCGAAGGCTCCGAGACCGCCACGACGGGTGCGCGCGCAACGCTCGCGCCCGTCGCGGAGGGGCTCAAGTTCGGGAGTGGATTCCAGAGATTCGGATCGATGGATATGCTTTCCATCGGGAGGATCCGCTTCCAGATAGCAGTGGGATACCTGTGGGAGACCGGGCATCCTCGATGGTCGCGCCGGTATCCCCGGCGCCGAGCCGCGGGTCGGTGTCCGTCCACCTCCCGATCCGCCACCGTGGGGAGATGGCTACGCTTATTCCGCTTCGACGAATTCGAGACGCGTGCGTCTCGTCAAGGTCCTCGCTCGGATCTGGAAACCGATCGCGTTGATCGCGGGGATATTCACCGTCTGCGTAGGCGGGTTCATCGTGACCCAGGGGGTTTCCGTGTTCAATGGCCTCTACTGGGGGATCATCACGATCTCGACGATCGGCTATGGTGATATCGTTCCTACGAATGAGGTCTCGAAGGTCTTCGCTATAATCCTCGCGCTCTCCACGATTGGGATCATCGGATATGTCGTCTCCGCGATCAGTTCGCTTGCCCTTCAGGCCCGGGAGGAAGAGATGCTCGGACTAGACGGCACTAAGTTCGAGGGCCATGTGCTCGTGCTTGGCTGGACCCCCGTTGCCCAGGTGGCCTTGCAGGAACTGCTTCAGGTCGGCCGCAAGGTTGCCATCATGACTCGCCAGCAGGAACAGCTCACCGAGATCCGGACCTTCGTCGCCCACCTCCTAGGATCGGCGCGGGAGAATCCAGACCTCAAGGCCCACCTCTCGGCGGAGAGCGATGTCTTCGTGGCGCTCGGAGACTATGCCCAAGGAGCCGCGTTGAAGCTATTGAACCTGCCCAAGGCTTCGGAGGCGATCGTCGCGCGCGACGACGACGCGCGCAACGTCATGACCGCGCTCATCCTCAAGGAACTCGCGCCGCACCTGCGGGTCGTGGTCTCCGTTATGCGCGAGGAGCTCCGCGAGACCCTCCACGCGGCGGGCGTTACGTACGTGATCTCTCCCTCCGAGCTTGGCGGGCGCATGGTGGCGGCGGCCGCGATCCAGCCCGAGATCGCCCAGACGTTCGACGACCTCACCACGACCTCCTACCACTACCGCATGGATGAATTCCCCCTCACGGCTCCCAACCCGCTTGTCGGGTTGGAGTTCGATGCCGCCTCCGATCGAGTGCGCGCCGAGACCGGAGCCACCTTGGTCGGAGTCGCTCGGCCCCGCCCAAGAGATGGAGGAAAACGCATCTTCGATGTCGTGCTGAGTCCGCCCGCCGGCACCCGGCTCGAAGCGGGCTGGTACGTCCTCATTCTCTCGGGGGCGGACCAGATCCAAAAGCTCCGCTCGTGGATCCGGGTACCCCCCGGTCGACCGCCCTCTCGGGAGCCCCGCTCCGCGGGATCGACCGCGGGTGCCACCCAGGAGTGATGCCTCAGCGTCCGAACGGGTAAAGTGCGAACGGGCCCTCCAACTCCCATGTCCGCTGAGGATAGCCGGGTTCAGCTCGAGCAGGTCGCCAGGTACCAGTTTGCGGTCTCTTTCCCAGGGGCCCCCTTCCCCGGTCTAACGGTGGATGAGGCGCCGCCTATCGGAGAGGACCGCGGTCCGAATCCGGTGCACGCGCTCGCGATGGCGGTCGGACATTGCATGAGCTCGACGTTGGTCAACACGCTCGAACGATCCCATGTCAAGGCGACCCCGCTCCGCACCACCGTGTGCGCCCGCATCGAGAGGAACGACCGAGGCAGACTCCGCGTCCGACAACTGATCGTCGATATCGCGACGCGGCCTCTCGATGAGGCCGACCGCTCCCGTTTCGATCGCTGTGTCGAGATCTTTCCGGAGTTCTGCACGGTATCGGGGGCCCTACGTGAAGGGATCTCGATCGATCACACGGTCCGCCCCGGCTGATCGGGAGCCCCGCTCACCCGCTCGATACCGCGGTAGGAAGCTTCCCCGAAGCCCTCCTCCCCCTCAGCTTCATCCTCCGGTTTTGCGTGAGGCGCTCCATGCAGCAGGGGAAACTCTGGCTTGGCGCGATTGTCATCGACTGCACCGACCTCCCGGGCATGATCTCGTTCTGGACGGAAGCGCTTCACTACATTCCCCGAGAGCCTCCCGGGCCCGATGGGGTCGTCCTGAAGGATCCCGAGGGACGTGGCCCGAACCTCTCGCTCTACCGGACGCGGGAAGGACCGCTCCGGGACTATCGCCTGCACTTGGATCTCTACTCCTCGCATCCCGAGGAAGAGATTCAACGACTCATCCAGCTCGGTGCGAAGCTCGAACGACCGATGGCGCCGGGGCAGGATTTCGTAACGCTGGCCGACCCGGATGGCAACCTGTTCGATGTGATCGATAAGCGGGGCTGGCCAAGCGGGCCGCGCTTCTCTTGAAGATTCATCGCGCGGGAGTTCCCGGCGAGTTCGACGGCCGGGCAGCGGCCAGGGTTCAACGCGTGCTCGAGCGTCGCGCGCGTCTCTTCGTCCCAATGGACCGACGATAGTCCGCTTCCAGCGCGCGTGCGTATCTTCGCCACATTTGGAGGAGCTCGCGCTCGAGATCCACCTTCGATGGCTGAGACCGCTGTCTGAGGCCGGGGCACCGCCGCATGCTCAAGGCGAGCCGGGTGCGGTCCCGATCGAGCTCCAAGAGACGATAGTCAATGCGGGCCGTTCGAACGTTTCCGATGGAATCCGCTCGCCACCCGTGGGGCGGGTCCAGCGTAACGACGTTGCGTCGCCAGCGCCAGCCGTCCGGTTCCCACCATAGGTCCTCGTAGACGACCTTCTCCTTCGAGCGCTCGAGGATGCGACGATCGTACGTCTCTTTCGTGAAGTGGCCATCGTCGTGCCGGTAGTCCGTGCACCAACGATAGACGAATTTCCTGGGCGCGCGGAACTCGACGTGGATTTGGTACCGGGGCGGGGGCCATCGCACCATACAGATCCCCGTAGTCACCATGGCGCTTAACTGGCTTCCGAGGGTTTGAAATCGAACGGCGATCGGAAAGGGACCTCGCCCGATCCGCCGAGAGGACCTCCGCCGAGGGGCTCCGCGAACGGCCCTTTTATAGACAGTCGGCCGTCGTGCCACCCATGGTGGGGCGTCACCCCATGCGCTACTCTTCGAGCAGGTCTTCCCGGCGAGCGCGAGAGCTCTTCGGCGTTCTAGCACTGGTGGCCCTCCTAACCATCGCGACGCCCCTCGCAGTGGCGGCTTCCTCCCAGGGCGCGACGGCACCGATCGGTCGAACTAGCCGTTCCACGGGAAACGCGCTTCCTATCGCGAACCCGGGCGGGAGCGCATACGTCGCGTACACCCTAGACACACTGAACAACGTGCTCTACCCTCAGAACCCTTCGCTGGCCTCCTGCAACGGGCAACGCGCGGCGCCCTATGTCATTCATGAACCGGACGGCCCGCTCGGCGTCCTCGCCCTTCCGGGAACCGGCGAACTGTTCGTCAGCTGCTCGAGCAACAACGTGCTGGTGGTGAACTCCACGACCGGCAGTATCCTCGCCAACGTCCCCGTAGGGCAGTATCCGGGCGCCTTGGCTCAGAGCAGTCAGATCTGGGTGGCGAACTTCTACTCCGACAATCTCAGCGTGATCTCTCCGGCTACGAATCGGGTAGTGGCCTCCGTGCCGCTCCCCGCGGGGGCCCGACCGACAGGGATCGTGAAGAACTTCGGGAACGGGAATATTTATGTCACCGAATCCGGGAACTCGACCGTGGCCGTCCTCTCCGACACCACCCACCGCGAGATCGCCACCATCCTCGTCGGATCGAAGCCCTACGGTATCGCCTACAACGGTCTGAACGGGATGATCTACGTCGCCAATCGAGGTTCGAACTCGGTGAGCATCATCTCCAGTCTCACGAATACTGTGGTCGCCACTGTGGCCGTAGGCGTCCACCCGACCGCGCTGGCCGTGGATACGGACACCGGCGACGTCTTCGTTGCGAACGACGGCTCGAACAATGTGAGTGTCATTTCGGTCTCGACCAACTCCGTGATCGGGAGCGCTCCCGTCGATATCGCTCCGGAGAGCTTGGCTTACAGCGCGCAAAGCCACCAAATCTACGTGGCGAACAACGTATCGTCCACGGTATCGGTCATTAACGCCACGACCTACGCCGTCGTGGCCGGCATTCCCGTGGGCGTCCACCCCGTCGCCGTGAGCGCCGAACCGGACGGGATCTACGTGGCGAACCAGGGTTCGTTCAACATTAGCGTGATCTCTCCGACCACCGATCGGGTCGAGCGAACTCTCCGCGTGGGAGCATCCCCGCGCGGGCTGGCCTACGATCCCGCGACGAGCAAGTTGTTCGTGCCCATCGGAGGCAGTCCCGGAGTGGACGTCATCGATGCGAGCACGAACCGGGTTCTTGCGACCATCCAGAGCGGTAACGAGCCATCCCTCGCGGCGTACGATCCGGCGACCCAGCTCATCTACGTGGACAATCATCTCGAGAACACCATCAGTGTGATCAATGGGACCACCGACGCGGTCGTCGGCACGATCGCGACCGGGGCCGGGCCCACGAGCATGGCGATCGACCCGGCGACCGGATACATGTATGTCGGCATTGGCCACGCCGGCTACGTCCAGGTGATCGACCTGCCCACTCGAACGACCGTCGCCAACATCAGCGTGGGAGACACCCCGTATGGATGCGCCTACGTTCCGTACGGTCCCGGAGAAATCTACGTCTCGAACTACCGATCCAGCACCGTCAGCGTGATCGATACAGTAACGAACAAAGTGGTGGCTAACTTCCCGGTCCCCGCCGGGCCGACGCTCATGGCGTACGACGGAGCCGACGGGACCCTGTACGTCTCCTCCTTCCGGACCAACCTCGTGTTCGGGATCAACGTCAGCACCAACGAGATCACCGCTAGGATCCCCGTTGGGCTCGAGCCGGAGGGAATCCTCGCCAACGGCCCCTCGGGTCGGATGTATGTAGTCGACTACGGGTCCGGGAACCTCTCGGTGATCTCCGTGCCCCTCCAGCGCACGGTGGGATCGATTGCGGTAGGCGCAGAGCCGATCGCTGCCGGCCAGCTTCCGAATGGGTTCGTATACGTTACCAACACCGGCAGCAGCTCGATCTCGATCCTCTCGAACATCACGCTGAGCGCAGTCACGGTGCAACCCTCGAGCGTGTCGGTCAACGTCAACTCGAGCCTGGCGCTGACCAGTTCGATCCGTTGTACCGGGGGCGCATGCCCCACGAGCGCTGCCTTTACCTGGAACCTCAGTTCCTCGCTCGGGCAACTGACCAACAATTCGGGCAGCTCGACCACGTTCGTCGCGGGAAGTGCCGCGGGATCGCTCATGGTCACCGTGACGGCTCAACTCGGGAGCACGATCGTACAAACATCCATTCCGGTCATCATCACGTCGAGCTCCTCGACTTCGGGGAGCACGTTCCTGGGCTTGCCCGCCACGGCGGGGTACGTGCTGCTGGGCGGGATCGTGGTGATCGTGATCGCGATACTGATCGCCGCATTCCTCCTTCGCGCTCGGCGCCCGGCGAGCCCTCCGCCTGGCGCGAAGTAAGCGACACGGAGAGGGGCTAGGCAGGTTCTCGAGGCCCGTGCTCGAAGCCGGAGGCTCTCACCGGCTTGGGAGGCTCCTTGTTGACGAGCGCTTGCTCGTAGGAGTCTCGGCACAGCCTGCGGATCTCGATGATCCGGTGGGGTAGGGTGAGCGCCCGAGCCTGAAGGTTCATGATCTCGATGGGATGCGCGCGGAACCGTGCTCGAGGCGGCACGCATGTTACGAGGCGGTCGATCCGGTATCCCGGACGCTGGGCGGCGAGGTGCAGCGCGAGCGTCGAGAGTCCCTGCTGCCGGTCCACAGGAGGGCCGCAGTGAGTCGTGCGGCCCGCCCTCGATGCTTCACAAACGTGGCATGAGTAAAGGAGTCTCATAGCTGCCGCGGGCCCGGGAAGTCCGGCATTGTCGGCCACCATCCGGCCGCCGCGACGTGAGTGCGTCAGCGCCCATTCGGACTAGCTGGGATTGTTCGGCTTGTCGGCATCGATGAACGTCAGATCGAATGGCCCAAGCTTCTCTCCGGCAAGTACCGAGAGCGTATCGAGCGCCGTTCCCGGGCGGACGCTCACGACCTGATCCAGACCCGCTCGTCCCGGATGTTGGTCCGGGCGATCTGGACGTGGAGCGGGCTCGCTTGCAGCGGGTTCAGGTGCCCATCCACCGGTAGCGCCCGTCCCATCCAGATCGTGTTGTATCCGCCGAGCGTTCCGGCCTCGAGGATCGTGCGTGCCCTGAACGCGCATGTCAGGATCTGGAGCCGCTTACCCTGATTCGGTGAGACATGGATGGGAGGCAGCCCGGCCCTCCGGCTGTCGATCAGCGACTGCTCGAGCGCGGGATCCGATGCGACGAGAAGGTTCGAGACGTAGTCGTCAACCTCGGTCCACAGATCAGAGCCCAGGATACCCTCGATCGGACGTGGGCCGGCCCCGTCACGAAGCGGGACCCCGGGTCGCTGCGCGGATTCGTGGGTGCCGTCCCGGTCGCTGGGTCTATAACCCCCAACGGATACACCCTTCCGATGGCGACCGGTCAGACCACTATGGTTGGGGGCCCCGTGGAGTACAAGCGCAAGTACACACTCTGGATTCTGGTCGTCCTGATCATCCTCTGCTGGCCGGTGGCAATCATCTATTACTTCACGCGCGAGAAGGTCCCGGTGCAGGAGTTCCAGGCATACTCGCCCGCTCCTCCACCGATGGCACCTCTCCCGGCGCCGGCCGGCGCCGCGCGCGTCGGCCCCGCCGGCGGCACCGCGAA
>VFSW01016210.1_pt1 | contig 10185 bp, 10 predicted proteins | sample 5358111 | NCBI WGS metagenome assembly VFSW01 (sample SAMN11554181, study PRJNA540505) | mine drainage metagenome | isolation source: sediment from site ElyBrook_90M | place: USA: Ely Copper Mine, Vershire, VT | collected 2017
CTGAGGAGAGCAAGACTGGACTCTAAGGGACTGTGAGCCATGACCCTTACACCAGCTCATCGCGGTAGAGTGCATGGAACTCGTCGAGGTCCTCGCCTGAGATGTAGTACGATCCAGGCCTGTCGCCAAGAACAGTGTGCGTGAACTCGCCGCCCCTGATGCTCCTTCGCCTTTCCAGGAACGCCTCCATCTCTTACAATCGGTCCCAGAGAAAATACGTCGTGCTCTCTGCGCGTCGTTGCATGCGCAAACCTCTTACGGGTCGAAATCTTCGCCGAAAGCTTCGTTGAGCAGCCGTCTCGCGAAGCGCGTTTCGTTGTCGAGCGAGTTTTGGGCCGCGATCTTTCGCTCCTTGGTGCGCTCGCGTTGAATCTTGACCGCCTCGCGGCTGGCCTCTAGCGTGGTCCTTTGCGCAAACTTTTCAAGGTCCCTGATGTCGCGGACGACGGCTTGCGCCTCGCGTTCTCCGAGCCGCTCGAGGATCGTGACCACGATCGCGAGGATCGCGTCCACGCTGCCCGGTAGCAGCTCCTCCGCCGCAAAACGCGGCATCGAGGCAAGGCCGAGGCTTTTGACGATGTCAGGCCGCGCGCCTGCGGACGGGATGACCAGCCGGTAGAGCGCGGCGAGCAACAACGCGACGTCCGGGTCGGCGTCCATTAGGAACGATCGCAATGGCTCTGCCAACGCTCTTGGATCTTTCCGGAATCCGAACCCAAAGACACCGGTGCCACATGCCGCCTCGACGCGCTCCGCGACCTGACTTGCCCCCAACTTTGTACTGATTTTTTCACGGCTTGGGGGGGGTATGGCGATGGGCCGGTCCAGCCGAAGCGGGGCCTCTGCCGACCTCTTTCCGACTTCTTTCGAGCACGCGGCGCTGCTCTGACGGTCGGCGGCCCCGAGTCGTAGGATCTGGTCTTGCATGCTCGCGGCGGCTGCGAGGTCGTCCACTAGCGACGGACGAGCCTCGAGCACGACCGCCTCGGCGCGTTCGACATCGGCCTCGCTGACTCTGAGCACGCGCGCCACGCGATCGCGAGAGGCGGGGCCGGTGGCAAGCCGCGCGCGCACGTGGATGAGCAGGCCGGCCGCAAACACGAGCATGTAACCGGCAGCCAGCGCCCTCTCGGCCCGTTTCGTCGCTTCCTCGTACTCGGATGAGACGCGGACCGCGGATTCGATTGCCTCGATGACCGACCTGATGTTCCGGCCCCTCACCGCGAGCGCTCCAGACGCGCGCAGGCGCGCTGCGACGATATGCTTCAGGGTCGCGGTCCGTGCGGTCGCGATGCGTTGTGCCAACTCGGCCATCCGAGCTGCCCCGTAGACGTGGTCGGCCGAGTCGATCAGGAGGTCGAGCTCGGACGGGCCGACGGCGCATCCGACATCCTGGATGAACGCGACGACGACGCCGATGACGACATGGCTGGAGTTTCGTGACGTTGCCCCGACGATATCGGGAGACTTGTCCTCAGAGTCCCAAAGAGAAATTTCTTGGGCAATTGTGGCAACGCCTTCCCCGATTTCAGTGACCTTTGTCCGCGCATCGATAAGGCTTGTCGTTGGCAACGCCTGCGGCGTCTTTTTTCTCGGGAAGAAGCCCCTTTTGGACTTGGCAGGGCAGATGAACCCGACTTCCCAGAGCTTCGGAGGGCGTCTTTCCTGAACCTCTGCCGCCCTCTCGAGGAGCACACACACGGCCCTCCGCACGCGCTCGAGGTCCGCGACGCCGCAAAAGGTGGCGCACTCGAAAAGGTCGGACGGGTCGATCCTTCGTTCCTTTGGAAACGAGTCATGGTAGACCAGTTCAGAGAGGTCGTCGCCGGCATCCGAAAGCAGATTCGCTTCGATCGTCGTTCGAACGGAACTCCGTCCGTCGAAGGTCCGTCTCACCTCGACGCGCGACGACGCTATAGCGTGTTTGCGCTGCTCATCATACTCGCGTAGATCGAATCGCAACCGAGGCTTCCCCGAGAATGCCACGCCGACGAGAGTCACTGAGTCGCCGCCGTACCCGAGCCCCGGGCCCAGGAGACGCGTGCGATCGAAGAACATGTCAGACGTCCACGCCAACCCGTCGTGATCGGTCTCGACCCGATAGCAGCGATCCGAACCCTCGCACGGCGCCTGCACGGAATGGAACGCGTACAGGGTTTCGTCGCGTTCCGCCTTGCTCCTGAGCGAAGAAGCGAGCATGAGAAACATCTTCATTCTGTCTCCCGGGGCGACCTCTCGGCGCCTCGATTCGAACAACGGAAAAAAGTCGCGAGCAAATGACCGTGGACGGGCGAGGAGATCGTAGATCATCGACGCACGCCTCTCACGTCGACGGCTCGCTCGGCCGCCAAGCAGCGCGCATAGGGCCTTTTCGAGCTCCTCTCTCTCGATGCCTGCTTCTATGTCGCCCGATTGTCGATGTGGAATTTCCGAATCGACAATTTCCTCGACGCTGATGACCTTCAACATATCGCTCACCCTACTCTCTTGTAAGAGAAAAGAGACCCGTCGAGGATGCTTGGCAGGATGCGTCGATGCTCCGCCAAGACGGCATCCCTGAAGCGTTGTTCGAGAACCGCCGAGAGGCAGCATTGCGAGTGTTGGCAACACGCTCGTGTCCGTCGCCGGCTTCCTCCTCATCCTCCTCAGCCAGCTCCTCCTCGAGCTCAAGCTCCTCCTCGCGCTCAAGATCCTCCTCGCGAGAAAGACGAAGAAGAGCTATGCCCCTGCTGCATATCGGAGCTCGGCGAGGCGTCGATCACGCTCGCATGCACGCACCGGTTCCACGCGCTCTGCATCGGCAGATGGATCTACTTGCGACAGACGTGTCCGATGTGTCGCCGCGAGCTTTGCAGCGAGGACCTGTCGACGCTCGACGTGTGGGGGCACGTGAGGGCGATGGATCGGCGGACGAGGAGGTTCACCGTCGGCCAGGTATCGTTTGCCCTCAGCAACGACAGGGCAGAGCTCGAGGCGCTGGTCGCAGGCGTGTCGATGACACTGCAGCTGCTCAAGGCCCAGCTCGCGGCTGAGGCGAGCGCCATCTTCAAGGACTGTTCAGAGTGGAGCGTCACGAGCGATGATGTCGGCGAAGCAAAGGCGACGGTCGAGACCATCGACGCAGTCCAGATCAGCGAGTGGCAGGAGAGCTCCCGGTGGGAGCTCGACTACGTCGAGGCGATGCAAAAGCGGGCGCCTTCGCAGCTGCTCGACGACATTGGCCGGGCGCTGACCCGCCAGCGGGAACTTCTCAACCGCCTGATGACCAACTTGCACGCCGGCCGGATGGACAACGTCGTGTCCGTCGAGTCTGTGAGGAACGCGATCGCGCGCCGGTTGCGAGCCATGTGGAACGAGCTCCCGAGAGAGGCGACCGACGTCCCACCTCCCCCGTTCCGACACAGTCTCATGGTCTACATTGTCTCGGTGTCGGCGGGCGGCGGCAGGCGGCGGCGGATCGAGCTGCCGGCGGCGCACGTCAACCCGTTCGAGCTCTTCCCGATGGTTATCGACCAAGCGCTCGAGGCGATTTCTGAGCGGGCTCGGTTGTTCCGGGAGGCCGAGTCACGGCTGTGCGTGATGCGTGCTTGATTCGAGGCAAAACGCGTTTACCGCGATGAAAATATTTTCATACCTTACGGATTGACGTTTGGCGTGTGGGGGTGATGAAGATCAACCAATTGTTCAGAAAAAAAATGGAAGATCCCCATCTCACACAATTCCTGAACTGCTATGGCCTGTCCGGCTTGAATGACAGAACGCCGTTCAGCAAGAACCGGCTGTTGGAACGCGGCACGGTCGGGCAGCTCGAGGGCATGGTGCAAGAGCTCGAAGAGTACTACTTGCCCTGCAAAAGCAAGGTGTACCTGCGCAATTTGACCACAAAGCGGGCGATCACGATCCTGAAGCAGTTTATTCGCGTCCACGGGTACATCCTGTTGTCGACCGAGATGAACTCGAACAACTGCAAAGTCATATTTTACAACATCTTGAGCGAGGTCGAGCTGAGCAGGTCAAAGACGATGCGGACGTTTTCCCAGACCAGCATGCTTGCGTTCAATTGAGACGAAATTTTTTGTCGAGGTAACAGGTAATCGGGAGCCGATGGCAAAGACCAGAAAAATCGAAAGGATGACAGACGAGCTCGTAAAGTACGATGAAGAGATCGCCGAAATGAACCGGCTCCGCTCAGAGCTAGGCAACACCTCCTTCGCTGCCAACACCCACAAAATCGGGGAGATCGAGCGAGATCTCTTGCGCGCCAAGGAGCGCCTGCACGCCGCGACTTCAAATGACCGCAGACGGACAGACGCGGCGCTGTACTCGTCACCGATGGTGTACGAATCGACGGCATGCTCCACGGGCTCATCAGTAAACTCTACGGACTCTGTGGGTTCAAAGATCAAGCTGACGCCCAGCCAGGTGACGCTCGCACGCTTCTTCGCTCCAGACTCGGACCGCCGCTCGCTCCTGCTCTTCCACGATGTCGGTGTCGGGAAAACGTGCACTGCGATCCAGATTGCGGAGAGATATGCTCGCGATGGGATCAAGGTCGTTGTCATTGCGCCCCGCGCGGTCATCGGTCAATTCGGGCGGGAGATATACAATCGCGATGCGCCGAGCGGGGGCTGTCTAGGGGACGGGGGGTACAAGACACCCGAGGCTTTCCAAAAGCGGTACACACTGTGCACGATCCACCACATCTTCAAGATCGTCGACAAGATCAGGGCCGACGCGCGGGCGATTCATATGTCGGACCAGGCGAGGGAATTCGAGGTCGACGCCCGTGTCCGGTCGCGCTTTTCGAACACGTTGTTCGTGGTTGATGAGGTGCACAAGTTGCGAGACACAAAGGAGGAAAAGGCTTCGAGCGAGACACTGGTCCGCATAGCCAGGTGCACCGTCAACTCGCGCATGCTTCTCATGTCGGCGACGCCGATGTACAACGATCGGTCTGAGATTCTCTGGATCCTCAACCTCATGCGGACCAACGACAAGCGACCCAGGCTCGACGAGCGCAACTTAACGACCCGTTCGATCGCCGCTGCCGCCGAGGGCTATGTCTCTCGCGTGCGGCGAGCGGATGACGACCCTGCATTTCCGAAGCAAGAGCCAGTTTCAAACTTTGAGCTCGATGGCCTTGAGCTGTTCGCCAGCCGCCCGCCGCCCGGGCCGCAGCTCGAGGCCCTCTCCGGTCGAAGCCGCCTGACGGCCAACAACGCCCACAACGTCTTTTTCCCGCCGGGCAACGCCTTCTCGGACGTCTTCGAGGTCCGCCGCCGCAAGGGGGTGCAGAGGTTGCAGTACGCGTACGTCGACCCTGGCCGACCGATCTTCAGTGGCGAAGCGCTTGCCACGCACGCCTGCAAGCTGCGCACGATCGTCGACGCCGTCCTTGTGGCCGAGACGCCCACGTTCATCTTTTCGGAGCTGCTCGAGCACGGCATCATCCCGCTCGCGATCGCGCTGGAGCATGCGGGGTATCGACGGTATGCGGGTCCCTCGCTCCTCGTCCCTCCGTCCGGGCAGGACTCAGGGAAGCGCTACATCATGCTGTGTGGCGAGCCGGCCCTGTCGGACTCGTTCGACGTGCTTCGGCAGTTCAACCGGCGGAACAACGCCGACGGATCGATCATCGGCGTCGTTCTCGGCTCGCTTTCTGTGGCCGAAGGCGTCGACTTGCGAAACGTGGGCGACGTGCACGTGATGGAGCCTTGGTGGCACATGAATCGGATCCGGCAGATCATCGGCAGAGCCGTGCGACGGTGCTCGCACCCGCACGGAGGAGGGCGCGTCCGGGTCTGGCTGCACGCCTGCGTCGCCGACTCGCTTGGCGCGGAAAGCTCGTACGACCTCTACCGCTACAAGATCGCCGCGGCAAAAAGCGCCGCGATCGAGGAGGTCGAGAACGCTCTAGGCGCCGCGTCGATCGAGAGCTCGCTCTCGACGCGTTTCTTTGGAACGTCGTTCGAGGTCGAGCCGCAGCACCAAAACGTGGCGGCGGTCGACGACCTCATCCGCGAGGCGTGCGCCTCGAGGGCATGTTTGAGTGTCGACGAGGCCTGCAAAGCGTGCTCGAAGCTGTTCCGGGATGGGACCGACATCGAGAAGGCCCTGGCGACGCTGCTCGAGGGATCCGACGAGTTTCGGATTGTCGATGGCGCTACCGTTGCGTCGAGGAGGCTGTGTGCCGCGTCGCATCAGATCAGGGAGTTCGAAGGGCGCTTCTCGCGTCCGAGCTGCGAGCGGATCAAGCTCTCGTGAAGTCCTTACAAGCCGCAATATACTTTTGCATGAAACCACTCGCGCTGGTCAAGACACACGATTGGTCTTTGTACGCGCGGTAGCACGCCTCGAACAACGCTTTGCTCTCGACGTAGTTGCCGTGGCGGTGCTCGATCTCGGCGAGCAAGCCCATCGTGTCTGGGTGCGCCCTGAAACGCAACGTAGAGTATGCTGAACGAGCGCCGTCAAGGTCATTTCTCTCAACGCACTCGGCGAGGATCATGTGCTCAGAGCTCATCATCAGCGTGTTGTTTGCCTCGATCGACGACGTAAAGACGCCGAACTTGGAGCCATCGATGAACACGTTGGGGCGCGAAAAACGCGTCGCCACGCCGGACTTGCTGAGCGCGTACGAAAGCTGGAAGTTGGTCGGGAACTTTATCGGGAGAACGTGGCCAGGCTCGAGCAGCTTCCTGGCGGCGGCCGGCGTGACGAGATAGGAGTCGCACGACGGCGCGACGTTGTAAAATTTGAAAAACGGCGCCGCGGGCGATTTATTGTCCTCGTCCTCGCCCTCGCGTTGGGCTGAGGGCAGGCCGAGGAACATGAGGCCGCCGTCTCCGTCGACGGGCAACGCCTCGATTGCGCCGACGAGGGCGTCGGCAACCTTGTCTCCAAAGACAACGTCGTCCTCGATAACCAGATGGAACTCTTTGCCGTCCTCGTCCTTTGACACACGCCGCAATGCCTCGACGTGGTTGAGCAGGTTCGATACGTTCCGGATGTGCAATGGGCGGATCGCCGAGTTGAAGGCCTCGAGGCCGGTACCCTCCTCGATCTTCGAAAAGTCGGTCGAGGTCGCGATGGTCTCTGCCGAGATTGTTCCTGGCTCGTGGACGGCGACGACTTCGTCTCGGATTGAATCAAAGAGCCCCGAAGATGTCAGGATCTCGATGAGCCGAGCGACGTGCGGTAGGCGGCTCTCGACGATGGCGCTGTGGACGACGTGGATCGCAATCCTCATTTGAATGGGGGCCCATTTTTTTTTGGCGTCCTGGAACACGCCGTACCCCTCTTTTTTTTCTCTACATTCAAAAACTCTCGGGGAACGCCATGAGCGATTCTGTCATCTTTCGCGTGCTGCTCATTTTCATCATCATCGTCGTCACCTTTGCGCTCGTAGTCCAGTACAACAAGTCGAAGCAACCCGAGTCGTTCCGCCAGCCTACAGAAGAGGCGCGCAGAAAGTACCTCGATCGAACGGGGGCCGAAAAGTGGCGTGGCACGGAGCCTTTCGGTGACGCCGTCACGAATCTGTCACCGCCGCCGGCCTCCGTACCGAACGCACCGGCGCCGGCCGCCGTACTGCACGCACCGGCACCGGCACCGCGTTCGCCCTCTCCGAGCGCATCGAAAAAGGCCCCAACGCCGTTCGAGAGCCTCGACACCGAGATGTTCCAGGCGATATCTTATGATCCGGCGGCCAATGCCAAGCCTCAGCCGGACCCCTTCCCCAAGGGCCGCATGACGAGCGACGACCTATTGCCCAAGGACGCCGCGAATTCGCTGTGGAGCAAGGTCAACCCCGCCGGGCAAGGCGACCTGAAGAACGTCAACCTGCTCGACGCCGGATGGAATTTTGGCATCGACACGCAGGGGCAAACACTGAAAAACCCGAACTTGCAGCTTCGCTCCGAGTTTCCCAACCCCCGAAAAGAAGTCGGCCCGTGGGGACAGAGCACGATCGATAACGATTGTTCGCACCGATATTTCGAAATCGGCGAGCACTGAGAGCTCAGACCCCGGACAAGGCGCGGTCGAGGCCCAAGATGAGGACGCTCCTGACGACATCAACGACGCTCTCGCCCAACGCGGCGTCCACCAGCTTCTTTTCCCTCTTTGAAAAGTCTTGCAAGACGTACGTTGCGGCTCCAGCTCCGGCTGGCCTCCCGATCCCGATTTTGAGACGAGGAAACGCGTCGCCGATTCGTCCGATGATGCTCCGCAACCCGTTGTGGCCCCCGTGCCCGCCCTTGGGCTTCAGCTTCACGCCAGCCGTCGGCTGGTCCATGTCGTCGCTGATGACAAGGATTCGGGTCGGAGGGATCTTGTATGACTCGGCGAGCGCCGCCAAGGGATCCCCAGAGTTGTTCATGGACGTCATCGGCTTGCATATGAGCACCCGCTGCCCTGACACCTCGCCGATCCCGACCAATGCGCTCTTCTCCAGCCTCCGACACTCGATCCCCGTGTCTCTCGCCAACTCGTCGACGGCCATGAAGCCTACGTTGTGCCGCGTCCGCTCGTAATCGGCACCCGGGTTCCCGAGCCCCGCGACGATCCACATGCCTTCCATCTCATGTGTCTTGCGTGCCCTCCTCCCCCTTACGGTGCATATAACTAAAAAACCCCTGCGCGGCCACATCGATGAAAATCGTTTGGTCGCGTTTGCAAAGCCCGGTCAAAGCATGAACGACCCATTCCGAGTTTTCGACCCGATCGATCCCTCCGGCGGGGCCCTGTCCGCCTTTTTATGCAGCGCCGCGTATTTCGTTGTGGCGGCATCGCTCGCGGTCTTCATGTCAAACCAAACCGTGTCCGCAATTGAAGCCGTGCCCACGTTCCACGCCGTGTCCGCGTTTGTCGTCGGCGTCATGTTTGCCTCGATCCATGTCGCAATGAGCTCCACAACATACACGAAACGAGAGCTGTACGTGCCACTCGTCGGTGATCGCCTCGGCCTATACGTCTGCGCGTGCGCGCTCGCGAGCTTTGGGGCGACAATGGCTGTCCTTGTCGCTATATCGGTCGCATCAGACGCGCTCGCCCGCCGTCCCATGACCTGGTGGCCGCCCACGCTCGTCGACGCGCTGACACCCGAGCTCCTCGACGCACACACGGTGGCCTTGGTCGCGTTCGTTGCAAGCATCGCCTCGGCGACGTCTTACCTGCAGTACGTCCCAGTGGAGTCAGTCAATCAAAAGGGGCTATACGCGTCTTCGCTCGGAGCTTGCCTGAGCGCACAGTCGCTCCCGGTAGCGATCGCTCTTATCGTCAAAACGCTCGTTCTGACGTCGATTTCCTTTTGACTTGTTCATGCAAGAGACGATTCGACATTCACATGACCGTCGAGGCGTGGCAAGCATGCCTCGTCGCCCTGGGCGCCGCGACCACGTTGGCGCTGCGTCTGCCACGCGACTACCCGTGGTCGACGTTTGTGATCTCGGCGACATTTTCATATTGTTTCTTCTTTTCCGCTGCACGCGAGCCTTTTGCGGCGCCCTTGCAGAGCTCCTCGCCGTTGGCGGCGATCGCCGACATCCCGCGCTACGCCATCGAGAGCATCGGCACCGGTCTCGACTCGCTCATATCCACAATGACCAGCGCGGCGCAGTCCGTGGCCGGCGGCCCGTCACGGGGACCACAGGAGGCCATTACGGTCGAGGAGGTCGTGTGTCCAGACAGGACTGAGGTCGTCTGCGACGGGAAGAGGCCCGACCCCGGTCGCCTCGAAAAGTACATGTCGGACATGAGCAACATCGCCGACATGTTTTCGTTCATGCGCGAGTCGCCAGAACTCTCGTCTCGGCTCGACGGCTTGCTCGTCGCAAAGCCGGGCCCATGATTTTCTTACCTCAGCAATGATCGCTTGAGGATGATGCGGTATGTCACGCCTCCGACCTTCATCTCGGTCTTGGCCTCGATCTTTCCTTCTCTGCGCGCGAGCATCGCCTTCATGACGTCAACCATCTTTGGAATCTCGACCGCTGCGTCTGGCGGGAGCTCATATTTCTCCGGTTGAAAGTCGGACTCATACATGAGGTCGACGGTCGCCATGTGGTCGTAATATGCCCGAGGAAAAAATCATATATGGCGTATTGTATACAAAAAAATCCGACATGTCACTACAGTGTGTGCCAAGACGGAATTGACCACCCATGAAACCACAGGCTACAGGCT